>OLPF01000218.1_pt1 | contig 67192 bp, 68 predicted proteins | sample 1673121 | NCBI WGS metagenome assembly OLPF01 (sample SAMEA3136756, study PRJEB25190) | human gut metagenome
TTTTATATAAAATAATGCTGGAGTGATTTTTCACCCCAACATTTATTATAGAACCAAAAAAATGCAGTCTTTTTAGATTGCATTTTTTACTAAAAAATACAAAATTTATTGCTATACAAATGTAGACTTTTATAATTTTGTGTTGTATAATATTTTTGTAGAGTATTGACGAAAGTAGGAATGTATAGTGCAAAGAATTCAGCTAGAAGAAGATGAAAAGATAACAAGAAAAGAATATTTAAAGAGGAAAAAAAAGCAATCAAAAAGAATAAGAAAAAAAAGCAAGATAACTTATATTTTAACACTCTTTTTTATAGTATTAGTTTTATATATAGTATTTCAAATTGTTATATATAGAAGAAAAAATAATTTTTCATATTTAGCTGATGATAGCGTAAACAGTCAAGCCCTTTATAATGTTTATTATGTTACGGAAGGATATTCGTATAATCCTAAATATTCCCTAAACTCTATATATTCGAATGGATTTAATGAAAGTACTGTTTCATATGAACTTGGGTTTTACAATATAAGAATTACTCCAGAATATGTAATAGGGATGAAGGATGGAAAGCTTTTTTCTTGTAGTAAAAATGAAAAAGATGTAGTTCAACTTTATGACCAAGATATAAAAAACTTTACCATATATGGAAATGAAGTATATATGATACTAGCTGATAATAGTAAATTATATAAATATGATTTACAAACTAAGGAAAATAAATATTTAAATATAGATAATGTAATAGAAGTTTTAGCAGATGAAAATAACATTTTTGTGGCTAAGGACGAAAAAATAAAAAAACAACTTTACAAGCTTGATAAGCAAGGAGATAATATATCTAAAATTGCACCTGATGCTAATGTGTCTTATGTAATTGAGTCAAAAGATAAATTATATTTTGTAAATAAAGCAGATTCAAATAAAATATATTCTATTAATAAAGGTGGAAGTGATTGTAAAAAGCTTGCGGATATTTGTAGCGCTAGTGATAGAGGCGTTATGAGAGGGGTAGATGGGTCAAAGTATATGTATGTGTACAATGACTATTTATACTATGTTAATTCCTCTGATAATGATAATTTATGGAAATATAATTTAAATACTGGTGAAAATGTAAAAGAAATAGCAATGCAAATAGAAATACTTCAAGATGTAAATGAAACTGTATTTTATAAAATAAAAAATGAGAGAGGCGTTTACCTTTACAATACCAATACAAAATTTATGTCTGAAATTACAAAAAGAAAAGTAAAAGAATTTGCAATAGATACATATACTAAAGTATTTATGGATACAACTAAAAACAATAAAATAAACAAAAATTAAAAACTGAAAGTGGGAGATTTAATTAATCCCACTTTCAGTCTTTTCATTATTTACAATGTCTTTTATTTCCAATAATTTTGACACGGTTACAAATGTATAACAATTATCTTTTAGAGTATCAACTAGTCTTAGTGAAGCATCAACACTAGTCTTGTATGTGTCATGCATAAGAATTATTTGATTTCCTTTTACTCTTTTTGAAACATAATCATATACTTTATCAGTATTTCTAAATTTCCAATCATAGGAGTCAATGTCCCACAAAACAGATGTTAAATTACAACTTGAAATTACACCTTCAACCCTTTTTGATGTAGAACCATAAGGAACTCTAATAAGTTTTATATTTGTATCAGTTTCAGATAAGATGGCGAGTTTTGTACTATCTATTTGTTCTTTAATTTCTTCATCTTTTAGTCTTGTAAATAATTTATGTACAAAGCTATGTATTCCTATCTCACAATTTGCGTTTTTTTCTTTTTCGAGAGAAATCCCATATTTTACTACATTATCACCTATTATAAAAAATGTTGCAGGAACGTTCCTTTCAGATAGTGCATAAACTAAGAAATCTGTATACTTACTCGGGCCATCATCAAATGTTAAAGCCATAAGTTTTTTTGATTTATATTGTTCTATTAAAAAATCATCATAATTTTTATTATCTATATCGTAACATTCTTCTTTGCATTTTGGAGAGTCTTCTATAGATGCATTTGAATTAGATTTGAAAAATATAAAAAGTCCTAAAAAAAGCAATAAAATTATGATAAAAATTATAAAAAATAATGTTATTTTTTTATTATGAATACAAACTATCTTCATTTTTTTCTCCTTGATTAATATTAAATTATATGCACTACTTAAAAAAATAACGTTAAATTTATATTAAATAATTACAAAAATATCAAAGTTAGGGCTATTGTATAAATGAGCTTACTTTGATATAATTTAAAGCGGTGTTTAGATATGAATATTTTTTTTATTAGACATGCGGAACAATTAAAAATTGATGGTAAAAAGAAAACTAGGCAAAAAAGTCAAATTCAAAACGAAAAAGTTGTACTGTCAATTGAAGGAGAGAGGCAAGCATATAAAATGAGCAATATAGAAGAATTAAAAAATATTGACTCTCTTTTTTGCAGTAACTATGTGAGAGCAATTTCTACCGCAAAGTATATATGCAGTAGAAATAATATAAAGTTAAATATTGATGAAAGATTAAATGAAAGAAAGATACGGTTCTTTAAGTGAATTAAAGTTATTAGGAGAAAAAATGAAGCTACCATTTACGAAAGAACAACTAATTGATAAAAAACTTAAAAATTATGGTGGAGAATCAAGAGAAGAAGTAGTAAAAAGAATGAATGAAATTTTTAACGAGATAGTTATAGGGCATAATGAGAATAAAAATATAGCTCTTGTTAGTCATGGTGCCAGTATTAAATTTTTCTTAAGTCAATATTGCAATCTAAATGATGATATTGAATTAGTATACAATGGTAAAATTGTAAAAGTAAGCTCACCAAGTGTAATAAAATTAGAAGTTATAGATGGAAAAGTTAAGAGTATAGAACAAATTTATTAGAAAAGTAAAACATGGAATTTTATGGTATGACATATTTTTCATGTTTTTTTATTTTTCTTTCTTTTTACTTTTTTTAAATAGTATAATCAATTGACTTAAAATGTATGTTCTGATATAATATTTTAGTAAAAAAGGAAGTGTTTTTTGTTGGAAAATAGGATTATTTCTCCTGAATTTGGATTCTCTTCAGAAGAGGAAAAAATTCAAGAAATTAATTTGAGACCTAAAGCTATTGACGAGTATATAGGTCAAGAAAAAGTAAAAGAAAATCTAAAAGTTTATATACAAGCAGCTAAAAAAAGAGGAGAGGCTCTAGATCATGTGTTACTTTATGGACCTCCTGGACTTGGTAAGACAACACTTGCAATGATAATAGCAAATGAAATGGAGAGTAATATAAAAGTAACGTCAGGACCAGCAATAGAAAAGGCTGGAGATCTTGCTGCAATACTAACTAATTTAAAAGAAAATGATGTGCTATTTATAGATGAAATACATAGATTAAACAAAAATGTTGAAGAAATACTATATCCAGCGCTTGAAGACTTTAGTCTAGATATTATTATTGGAAAGGGACCTACAGCAAAATCTATAAGACTTGACTTACCACATTTTACTTTGGTTGGTGCTACAACAAAAGCTGGAAGCCTTTCAGCACCACTTAGAGATAGATTTGGAATAATAAGCAAACTTGAACTTTATAGTGCAGAAAACTTAGCATCCATAATAAAAAGAAGTGCTAAAATACTAAATATTGAAATTGACGATGAGGCAGCTCTAGAGATAGGTTCAAGATGTCGTGGTACACCTAGAATTGCAAATAGGCTTTTAAAAAGAGTAAGAGATTTTGCAGAATTTGGGGGTAAAACCAAAATAAATTATACAATTGCAAATGAAGCTTTAAATAAACTAGAAATAGATGAAATCGGTCTAGATAGGGTAGATAGGGAAATGCTTCTTGGAATTATAAATGGCTTTAATGGTGGTCCAGTTGGACTTGATACACTTGCGGCTTTGATCGGGGAAGACAAAGACACAATAGAGGATGTATATGAACCATATCTTATGCAAATAGGATTTTTATCAAGAACTCCAAGAGGAAGGATAGTAAGTTCCCTTGCGTATAATCATTTAAATATAGAGGAGAAGAAAAAGTGAGAAAGTTATTAATGCATGCTTGCTGTGGACCTTGCTTTGCATACGTACAAAAAGATTTGGAGGAAAATGGAATATTAAATGAAAATGGCAAATATGAAAAGGTGGATTATGCTGCATTTTTTTATAATCCTAACATTCATCCACTTACAGAATTTAAAAAGAGAAAAGAGGCTTTTGAGGAGCTTTGTAATATAAAAAAATGTAAATATATAATAAGTGATGATTATGATATTAGTGGATTTGTAAAAGATGTAGAACTTAGAGTAAAACAAAATAAGGAATTTAGTAGAAGGTGTGAATATTGCTATTATAGAAGATTAAAAAAAGTATTCGAATATGCAAAGGAAAATGGATTTGATATGGTTTCTACTACACTTACAATTAGTCCATATCAAGATCATGTATCAATATCAAAAACTCTAAAAATACTAGAGAAAGAATATGGAATTTCTGGAATATATGTTGACTATAGACCGCATTATTTAGAAGGACAAGAAATAGCAAAAAGTACTGGAATTTACATGCAAAAATATTGCGGCTGTATATTTTCACTTGATGAAAAAGAGATGAAAATTAATTTTAAAAATACCAATATGGCAAATTTTTATACTCTACCAAAAAAGAAAAGAGTTGAAATAAAAAGAATTGAAAATAAAAAAGAGTATATGGAATTCTTTTTAGAGGCTGATCCTTCGGAGAATATGGTGCTAAGTTATTTGGAATACTCTGATGTATATGGTTTAATGTTAGACGGAAATATACTTTCTATTGCTGTGATTTATCATATTGATTATAAAACACTTGAACTTAAAAACTTGGTTACAAAAGAAGAATACAGAAATAAAGGTTATGCTAAAATGCTGTTAAAATCACTATGTGGAAATTATAAACAAAAATATGACAAGATGTTAGTTGGAACAACTGAAAATAATATTCCTTTCTATGTTAAACAAGGATTTGACAAGTATGAAAAAACAATAAAAAACTTTTTTATTGACAATTATAAAGAAGAAATAAAAGATGGAGATTTAACTTGTACTGATTTAATATATTATTCAAAAGATTTAAAGAAAAAAGTTAAAGATAAATAGTAATTTGTAGTTGGGAGGGAACACTATGCACAATTTTTTAGGGTTAGGCATTGGAATAGGAAGATTTGTTTTAATTTTAGTATGTTTTTATTTCGTAGTAAAATTGGCTGTAAAAAAGGAATTGAAGAATACTATAAAGAAAAAAAAAAACACAAGTAATTTAAATTACAAGTTATAGAGAAATAGAGAGTAGGATGAGAGTATAAATATGAATCCAATAAAGAAACTTCTCATGAAAAGCAATTAAATATTTTCTTAATTAATATTCCTATTACTATGAATGATATATTAGATAATTATTTAGAATTTGCTGTAAAGAATAATTTTAAATATGTTGATTATAAATAAAAAGAAACAAAAATAAAAAGATAATTGTTAATTTTGTATAATTTTAACAATTATAAAGATAGGAGATGAGAAAATGAGCAATAATAACTTGATAGAAAACAATAATGATATAATAATTTATACAACAGATGACGGACAGGTTGATATTGAAGTAAAACTAGAAGATGAAAATGTATGGCTTACGCAAAATTCAATGGCAGAATTATTTGATACAACGAAACAAAATATAAGCTTGCATATCAAAAATATTTTTGAGGAAAAAGAATTGGATGAGAATTCAGTTGTCAAGGAAAACTTGACAACTGCTAAAGACGGAAAAAATTATAAAATTAAATTTTATAATTTAGATTTAATTATATCAGTAGGATATCGCGTAAAATCAGTTCGTGGTACACAATTTAGAGTATGGGCAAACAAATTAATAAAAGAATATCTAATAAAAGGATATAATCTTAATATGAAAAGATTCAAAAATAATGGTGGTGGAACATATTTTGAAGAAGTATTAGAGAAAATTAGAGATATTCGTTCATCTGAAAAAGTATTTTGGAGAAAAATATTAGATATTTATGCAACAAGTGTAGATTATGACGCAAAGAATGAACAAACAAGAGAATTTTTTAAGACTTTACAAAATAAAATGCACTATGCAGTTCATGGAAATACCGCAGCAGAAGTAATATTCAATAGAGTGGATAGTGGAAAAGAAAACATAGGCTTAACAAACTTTAAAGGTAATATTCCTACAAGGGCAGAAACTGAAGTGGCTAAAAATTATTTAAGTGAAAAAGAATTGGATTTATTAAATAAAATGGTATCAGCATATTTAGACGTTGCAGAGATTAATGCTTTGAATATGCATGCAATGACAATGAAAGAATGGGTTAAAGAATTAGATGGCTTTTTAACAATGACTCATAAAGAAATTTTAGAAGGAGCAGGAACAATATCACATAAAAAAGCTTTAGAAAAAGCACATAAAGAGTATGATAAATATATGAGAAATCATTTGACACAAGCAGAAAAAGATTATTTAGAAATAATTGGTGAAGATATAAAAAAAATGAATTAAAATTAGGAGGTTATATATGGGAGAAAAGCAAAAAATGCTTGCAGGAGAATTGTATGATGCAAATTATGAGGAGGATTTATTAAAAGATAGATATAAGGCAAAAGATATTTGTCAACAATTTAATAATTTAAAACCATCAGATATAAAAGGAAAGGAAAAAATAATAAAAAGCTTGTTTGCAAGAACAGGGAAACAAATTACTGTTGAACAAAATTTTTGGTGTGATTATGGTTATAACATTTCTGTTGGAGAAAATTTTTATATGAATCATGATTGTGTTATATTAGATGGTGCGAAAGTTGAATTTGGAGACAACGTATTTGTTGCACCTAATTGTGGATTTTATACAGCAGGACATCCTTTAGATTATGAAATTAGAAATAAAGGATTAGAGTATGCAAAAACCATTAAAATAGGAAATAATGTGTGGATTGGTGGAAATGCAGTTGTGCTTCCTGGGGTAACCATTGGAAACAATGTTGTAATAGGAGCTGGAAGTGTTGTAAATAAAGATATTCCAGCAAATGTAGTAGCAGTTGGAAATCCTTGTAAGGTTATAAAAAATATTTAAATTAAAATTTGTAAAATTAAAAGATAAATTACAATTTAAGGATATAATGTGCATTAATTAACATACGAGTATCATTAAATTTAGGGAAGGTGTTATTTTGAAAAAATATAAAAAGAATAATTTAGGGAAAAGAAGAATACTAAAATTTATAATGCTGTTATCAGCAATTGTTCTGATTGTAGGAATAACTTTATTCATATATATATTAGTAAACAACAATATAAATTATACGTTAAAGAATGATGAGGCATCAGGTGCGACTACAAATGAGGCAAAAAATTCTTCTCCGATAATAATTAACAATATTTTATTAGGTGGAGTATATAATTCAAAATTTGTGAGTGCAGATAAATTTTTCTTTAATAGTAATAATAAAAATGGTACTAAGATTGATATGTATAGTAGCGAGGGTAAAATAGGAGAGTATGAAATAAAAGGTATAAAAAAAGGTGACAGTAAGACTATTTATATCGAGACTTCAAAAGAAAATTTAACTACAGAATACTTTGGGATTAAAAGTGATCTACAAAATGGTTTTAAAAAGTTAAATAAATATGATAACATTTCAGAAGATGAGATAAAAAGCATAAAAAAGTCATTTGGAATATATAGTATATTAAACTCTTCATTTAAAATTGTGGACTCTTATGAAATAAGAACAACAGATAATACGCTAAAAATATTTACTGTTTCAAATGAGCCAGGTAAAGGGATGGGTGCGTATAGTGCCTTAGTAGTATACGATGAATTAACAAAAAAATCCCAATGTATAAAGTATAATTATGTTAGAAATGTAAAAGATGCTAAGGATTTTGGTATCATATCATTAAAGTTTGTTTTAGATGCAAATGGAGATGGAACAGACGAAATAATAATTCAAGAAACTAAAGAATTTGAAGTGATATACTCTGTTTTTGAAAATATAAAGGGAAAATACTATTTAGTACTTTCTTCAGAAATTTCAATATAAATATTAAATTATATTCATATTTATTTTTCTATATTATTTGACAAAAAATTTATTAGGTATATAATATAGAATAATCAGCTATGTAAAGTAAGAATAATTTAAATTGCATTAAATTATTAATAATATGAAAAGGTGGATTTATGACAGGAGAAATTATAAGAAAGATTGTAGATATTATCTTTATAATACTTGATATAATTATAATAGGATATGTTCTATATTTCTTTATTACCGGACTTTTTGCGTTTAAAAAAGAAAAAAAGAAAAATAAAAGTAAAGAAAAACTAAAATTTGCAGTTTTAATACCTGCAAGAAATGAAGAAAATATTATAGATAATCTTATATTGAGTTTACAAGCACAAAAATATCCAAAAGAAAATTATGATATTTTTGTTATTTTAAATAATTGTACTGATAAAACAGAAGAAATTGTAAAAGAATTAGGAGTAAATATAATAAATTGTATACCAGGTATAAAAAATAAAGGAGAGGCTCTAAAATATGGATTCTCTTATATGATCAAAAATTATCCTGAATATGAGGCATATGCAATATTTGACGCAGATAATGTCGTACATCCAAGATTTTTACAGGAAATGAACAACGCTATGTGCCTTGGATATGATGTTGTACAAGGATATAGAGATAGTAAAAATCCATCAGATAGCTGGATTTCATGTTCGTATACTTTATTTTACTTAGTCCAAAATTATTTTTTTAATAGAGCTAGAGTTAGAATGAATTACTCAGCATCAATAAATGGAACTGGCTTTGCAGTTACGAAAAAAATCATTGAAGAACATGGATTTAAAACTGTTACAATAACAGAAGATATAGAATATGCAGCTTTGTGCTCACTAAATGATGTGCCAATTTACTTTGCAGAAAAAGCTATAACATATGATGAGCAACCGATAAATTTTGGTACATCTTGGAAACAGAGAAAAAGATGGTCAATTGGGACTATGTCTTGTATGAAAAACTATTCTTCAAAGCTTACAAAAAAAGCTGTTAAAGAAAAGAGGGCTCAAAGTTTTGATATGGCACTTTTCTATATGGCTCCAATTATACAAATATTAAGCTTTTTTGTTATAGTGTTTTATATGTTTTGGAACATATTTGAACCTGGAATATTTATCGGAAAAGTCGTTACAATAATAACCTCATATGTTACATGTGTTGTATTTTCTGTAGCAACATTATTACTTACAAAAAGAAAAATAAAAAAGTATATTAAAGGAATATTTACATTACCATTTTTTATATTAACGTGGATTCCTATAAATATAGTGTGTTTATTTGTAAAAGAGATAAAGTGGGAGCAAATAAAGCATCAAAGGAAAGTAGAAGTTGAAAGTATTGTTAAATTTGATTAAAACTATTGCATAATCTTCCCTTATTAAGTATAATTTAGTTGTGTATATTAAATGCAATTTTATACGAATGATAAATATAGGAGGGAAGTAGTATGGATATATTAAAGGTTTCTTCAAAATCTAGTCCAAATTCTGTAGCAGGTGCAATTGCAGGCTTAATAAAAGAAAATGGTAGAGTGGAGATGCAAGCAATAGGTGCCGGTGCTATAAATCAAGCAGTAAAAGCTGTAGCAATAGCAAAAGGGTTCGTTGCCCCAACTGGAGTTGATCTTACTTGTTCACCAGTTTTTACAGATGTTTCTATTGGAAATGAGGATAAAACTGGAATCAAATTTATAGTTGAAGCAAAAGTTTAATAGAATAAAAATAAATTAGTATATATGATAGCTAGTCAGTGTGACTAGTTATTTTTTTGCATATTTTTTGACTAGAGGAATAATCTTTAGTATGGAGATGATTAAAAATGGAAAAGATAAAGAGGTATTTTTTTAGTATGTTACTTGCTTTTGGTATTTCAACTATTTTAATTTGTTTAACTGCGGCAATATTTACGTATACTAGTATTAATGATAGATATTTGCAAAGTTTTGTAGCAGGAATTGTTACAATTTCTTGTTTAATTTCTTCAGTATTTTTAACTAGAAAAATAAAGGAAAAAGGTTTACTTTATGGACTTATATTTGGAGTACTTTATTGTCTTATAATCTATATTATAAATATGTGTACATATTCATCTTTTTTTGTTTCTAACACATTACTTGTTTACTTTGCAATATGTGCATTTTCAGGAATCGTCGGTGGAATAATAGGAGTAAACGTGTAAAAATGAAAAAAAATAGGATATTACTTAGCATAGTTCTTCTTATTTTCTTGCTAGTAATTTACGTAGGAGTAAATTATACTAAACTTAGAAGTGTTTATAGCAAACAAGAAGATATTGAGAATAAAATAAAAGATATGAAAATTTATGTTGGTGGAGAAACGGTTGGAATAAAATTACTTGCAACAGGTGTTTTGGTTATGGGAGTAGATTCTGAAACATCAGACAAATTAAATATAGGAGATATTATATTAACTGTAAATGGTGAAAATGTTGATACAGGTGAAAAGTTATCTAAAATAGCTGAAGAGTCAAATGGGAACGAGTTAAATTTAGAAGTAAATAGGCAAGGAAAAAAATATAATACCAAAATTTTACCTAAGTATGACAGTATATCTGGCGAGTATAAGTTAGGTGTATTTGTAAAAGATAGCAGTGCAGGTGTTGGGACTGTGACATTTTATGAGGGGAATAGCAAGCGTTTTGCAGCACTTGGCCATGGTGTAACTGAAACAAAGGAAAACTACATTTTACCAATAACCTCAGGTGCAATAACGAGTACTCACATATACAATGTAAAAAGAGGTGAAGCACAAAATCCTGGTGAGATAAAAGGTACGATAACTAGTAATGTTTTAGGGGAAATATATGGAAATACTGATAAAGGAATATATGGAAAATATTTTGGAGATATAGAGGTTAAAAAAGAAGTAGAAATACTCCCAAAGACAAAAATAAAAGAGGGAAGGGCAACGGTTATTGCTACACTAGAGGATGATAAAAAAGAGGAATATGAAATAATGATTGAAAAGGTAATATTGACGTCAACTGGCAATAAAAATATGATTATAAAGATTACAGATGAAAAATTACTAGAAAAAACAGGCGGTATTATTCAGGGAATGTCTGGTTGCCCTGTTATGCAAGATGGAAAACTTGTTGGGGCAGTAACGCATGTATTATTAAATGACGCTACAAGAGGATATGCTGTATTTATTGAAAACATGATAGAAGATATGTATAATATATAAATAATAAAATTAAGAACACTAGAAGTAGTAGCATTTTTATGAAAGATAAAATTGGAATATTTATTGAATTATTTATATATAAATATATTGAAGAGATTATTTATATTTTAAAGTGTGGAGAGGGAAATATTTTGAAAAAATATGTTTTTTATATTACATTTTGTTTTAGCCTTTTATGTATTCTTTTTAAATTTAATGTACTAGCAGATGAACCAAAACTTGATTCAAGCTCTGCAATTGTAATTGACAATATGACGGGAAGAACTTTATTTGAGAAAAATTCAAATAGTCGTGCTAGTATAGCATCCTTAACTAAAGTAATGACTAGTATAATGCTAGTTACAAATTGTAAGATAGATGAGAAAATACCAATACCACAATCTGTTAAGTATATAGGGGGATCTTTAGCTGGACTTAAAGCAGGCGGAAGTATAAGAGCAGAAGATTTATTGTATGCTATGTTGCTTCCTAGTGGAAATGACGCGGCATATACAGTAGGCTACCATATAGGAAATGGTGACATTAAAAATTTTGCAAGTCTTATGACAAATAAGGCAAAAAAATTAGGCGCAAATGATACCTCATTTGAAAATCCACATGGTCTGGACAGTGAAAATCATTTTTCAACAGCAAGTGATGTTGCCAAAATAACAAGAGCAGCACTTAAAAATGAATATATTAATAGAGCAGTAAGTACTAAAAGTAAGACTATAGATATAGGTGGTAGCAGAAAGATACTAAATAATACCAATGCTCTTCTTAGAACATATGAATATGCAGATGGGGTGAAAACAGGTTTTACAAATGATGCTGGAAGATGCCTTATAGCGTCGGCGACAAAAGACGAGAGAAGATTTATAGCAGTAGTACTAGGGGCAGATACAACAAAAATAAGGTTTGAAGAGGCAAAAGAGATACTAAATTATTGTTTTGACAATTATAAGTACGTTGATATATCAGATTATTTAAAAATATATGTTAAAATTCCTATAATAAAGGGCAATAAGGAGTACTATGAAAGTAAGGAAGAATATAGCATAAAAGTACCATTAAAAGAAGGGGAATATGAAAAAATATATGTAAAACAGGAATTTGAGAAATGCCTTGTAGCACCAGTTATTGCAGGAACTAAGATAGGAAAAATAAAGGTATATATAGATGAAGAGGTAATATATGAAGAAGATATTTACTTAAATGAAAATATTAAGAAAAAAAATATGATATGTTATATTAATGAGGCTTTTTATAATATGTTTGATGAATACTCTAAGATATAGTTTTGGTTCATATAAAGAATCGTTCAAAGTGAACGATTTTTTTTTAAGTTTTATTGATATATTTTTTTATTTAATATATAATTTTGATATATGAGGTGATTTTATTGGGTAAAAAATCTTCAAAAAATAAAGCTGAGAGAATTAAATTCCTTGAGGGAGTTGTATATGCAATATTAATAATTGTGACAATTGTAGCAACTTCATATGGAAGTATATATATAAAGTTAATTCCACTGCTATTTTTGCTTGGCATAATAGGAAAAGTAATATATGAAAGACCTGTTATAACGACTTTGTTTGGAACAACATTTTCTATTATAGTCATGTATGTAAATGGAACATATAGTGTAAATGAAATTTTAATATCAAGTGTTACAAATGGTATTTTAATTGCACTAGGAGAAGTATTTGGCATATGTTCTATTACGTGTATTGGTTATATAAAAAAGAAAAAGTTATCTAAAGTTGCAATTAAGAATTATGCAATATCAGTTCTATTTTTTGTACTTTCTGTTTTTGTAACATTATATTTAAATGGAAATTTAATTGATTATAAAAAAGCAGAAACAAATCTAAAAAAATATCTAAGAGATGAATACGATGGACTTACTTTTGAGGTTTTTGGGTATAGATATATTCCATTTAACAAGAAAGGTTATTCATTTAAAGTAAAAAACGTTGAAAATAACAATATATATAGATTTATAGTTTATAGTGATAAATCTGGTAGTATATATGACGAATTCGGAATAAATGTACTTATGAAAAAAAATAGTGATATTAAAAAATATATTACAAATACTATAAAAGAAGAAAATTATTCTATTGATGCTACTTATTATGAGTATAACAAATGTAATGTAAGCATTGTATATAAAACAGATGAAAGTAGTTTTGAGCTTTATGAACAAAAATTAATAGACTATGCAATTGAAGGTTTAAATAAAATAAAACTATATAAAAATGTAGAGGAAATAGTTGAACTTCAAGTTATAGCAAGGGATAGTACAGGTAAAAATATATATGTAAACAGTATAGACATTAAGGACTATATAGAAAAAACTACTAAACAGGATGAAAAAGAATACATAAAGAATAATTTAGAAATAGAATTTTTTGATTTTTAATTTTGGAGGAACTAATGATACAAAACGTAAAGCCTCAAAGAAGACTTTCTATAATAACAGATATTTTAATATTTATTCTTTTAGCAATATCAGCATTTTTAATACTTAATATATTTAAAGAAATTTTTATAGAATCGGATATACAGGTTGAAAATTTAGCTCTAGTAACAAGTCCAAAAGATGAAATGGAAATTGAAAATGCGGAGCTTGTAGATAAAATACAAAAAGAATATAATGTAAATGTGAAGTACGGAGAGCTTCAATCTCAGGTGGCAAGCAGAATGAACGCTAATGTGCAAACAAATAATATTATAATAAATAATAATATTAATGAAATTTATGAAGCGCTGGGTCAATATGGAAAAGATTTATTTGCAAAGTTTAAGAAAGATGGGTACAAACTAAATATAGTAATATTTAAAAGCTTTAATGATGATAATTTAGCACTTGCATCTAAAAATAATTTAAATGAAATAAATCTATATATAAGTAATGTCCCTAATTTTAAGAGGGCATTTCACCATGAAATGTTACATATTTTGGAATATTATATGTCAGATAAGGGAGTTAAGTTTCAATATTGGAATTCATTTAATCCAAAAACGTTTAAATATACCAATGATACAACAAGCTTAGATTCTGCATATATATATTATCAAAATTTAAATAGTAATGAAATTGACGAAAAATATTTTTTATCTAAGTATTCAAAAGTAAATGAAAAAGAAGATAGAGCAGAAATATTTGCTACAATTATGAGTACAGATGGAAAACTTGATTATATTGAAAATACAGATAGTCCACTATATAAAAAAGCAAAATATTTGTTTTCAACCATTAAAGATAATATAGAACAGATAGGTCTGCAATATTATTATAATATTGATTTTTAGTGTGAAATATGTTATAATTCCTAAATAATTGAGAGGAAGAAAAAGTTATATGCCTTTAATTAAATTAGATAAAAAAATTATATTTAGTATATTATTTGTAGCTTTTCTTTTTTTATGTTGCAGTTTTATATGTGTTAATGCAGAAGAAAATGAAGGAGTAAGTCTGATAAATGAAGAAGAGTATACTCAAGGTGAGATTATAAAGGAGTATTTATCTCTAATTCAAGATGAACTTAATAATATAGATAAAGAAATTTTAAATATAAAAAATCAAAAAGAATATACAAAGTATCCTGCTGTACGTCTTAATATTCAAACACCATTTTTAGGTATAGGTGCTATAGTCGAAAATAAACTTAATGTAAAAAAAGATTCAGCACTATTTGATTTTTCAAATAAGTATTCTATAAGAGATGTAGTAAATAGAAAAAAAATAAAAGTTCCTTCTTTTAAGATAGGTTCTATAGTAATATTAACTTCTGATTTAGATCTTACTGGAAAGCTTTCTTTAAGTGAAGCCAACAATGCAGTATATTCTTTAAATTCATATCTTTTACAAACAAAAGAAGTGGAAAACTTTATTGAAAGTCAAAAACCAAATCTTTTTGGCGATTATATTCCAAAGGAGATAACAAGCAAAAAACAAGAATTGTCAAATAGAATTGGAAATATAGAAAAGGAACTAGAAAAAGATGGTACAACACTTTCAAAAATATACATATTAGATGGAACTTCAGAAGATTATAAAGATTTATATAAAAAGTATGTTAAGCTAAATAGCAATATAAGTGAAGCAAAAAAAAGTTTAGATGATGTTTTAATTACAATAAAAGCACTTACAGAAGTTGAAAATAAAATATTATCATATGAAGAAGAAGAAAAAATTTTGGGTGAACAAATTCAAAATTTATATGAAATAGAGTATTTAAATATAGATATCTCAAATGTAGTAAATACAATGTTAGATAGAGTATTGGCAGTAAAGAATGATGTAAATACTTTTATAGAAACTTTTGAAATAAAAGAACAGATTAAAAATAAAGAAGAGAGTGCTCAAGAAGATACAGAAGAGAAAAATTCTGACAAGGATATTGATACTTCTTATGAAATTGTAAGTAACGTTGAAATTAAAAATAAAGAAATATTGGATAAAATTAACACATTAGAGCTTATGTTAGAGGATAAAAAACAAAATCTTTCAGCCGAGACGGAAAACGTTGATAATGTAGAGAAAAAAGTTTATACAAGTAAAGAGGATTCAGAATTTGTAGAAAAGCTATATAACAATTATAATGAGTTAATACAAGCTTTAGATAACTTTTACAGTATGAATGATAGTAATCTATTGTCAGATATAAGTAATAAAATTAATTCTTTGATAGGACTTGATGATGTAGATGTTACAAAATATATTAAAGATATATATTTTGATATTCCTGAGAATTTAAAAAAGTTAAGTGATAATAAAGATAATTTTATTCTTAAAATAGATAATATAGAAGCATTAAAGGCTCAAAAGAATAAACTTGTAGAAATTTATTTACAAATAAATTCTGTATATAGTAAAAAGTTAGCTATAGGTGAAATTAAAAGTTAAAGAAAGAAATAATTATGAATAGTGAGAAAAAAGGTATAAGAGTAGAAAATAGAAATGTAAATTTTAAATATGAAATTTTGGAAAGGTATGAATGTGGAATTGCGCTAAAAGGTACAGAAGTTAAATCTGTAAAAAATTCTATGTGCAATTTAAAGGATAGCTTTGCAATTATAAAGAATAACGAAGTTATATTAAAAAACATGCATATAAGTCCATATGAAATGGGAAACATAAATAACGTTGATCCTCTAAGAGATAGAAAACTTTTACTAAATAAATCAGAAATTTTAAAAATATCTTTTAAATTAAAACAAGGTGGCTTGGCACTGGTTCCAACTAAATTATACTCAAAATCTAATCTGATAAAAGTTGAAATAGCGCTATGTAAAGGAAAAAAACTCTATGACAAGAGAGAAGATATGAAGAGAAAAGATGCAAATAAGCAGATTAATTTGTTTAAAAATGTTTAAATAATATAAGAAATAACCAGTATTTAAGTTACTGGTTATTTTCTGTATTTAAGTTATTATCTAAAATTTCTGAAAATGTAGAAAGTGACGTTAGATTTTGACCAATAATTTGCAAATAATTTCCAAGTAAATTTTGTTATACACTCGATAAATCTTTAGCAAGAATAATTGATATAACAAAGGATGACATGAATAAATTATTACAACAATTTATATTATCATTATTATCAACCATCTAGTGAAATACTATTTACTCCTATACAAACAATATGCTTTGAACAACAGTCTCCAGTTGGAACACATATATTCATAGTATAATTAGTATAAATTCTCCTTATTAGTGCATATGTACCATTTTGAATTACAACAGTAACATATGAACTTGTAACTGCTACTACATTTAGCCTATAATTATTTTGCAAAGAGACACTTTGAGAAGTAGAGTTTATAGTTATATCAGAATTGTTAGTATTCTTTAGACAATTAAAAATTAGAATATCCCTTATATTTAAATTTACACTAAAATTCATATTTATTACACTACCTTTCTTACTATATAGAACTACATACAATCGTTTCTGAACAATTTATTCTAGTTATGCCAATATAAACTCTAAGTGTTCCAGATTGAACAGGTAAGTCAAATATTCTGTAGTTATTATTTGCTATATTAAATAGTAAATTTGGTATTTGCTCAGGATTAGAAATTTCTATAGTCGCATAACTGGAAGTACTTGACATAAATGTAACTTTATAACCAAAATTAAGTGATATTTCTGACCCATTTACTACATTTGTGTATACATTCTCTGAAGTTCTTGCAACACCATTTTCACATGTCTTTTGCTTTATTGCAAGGGTATAACAATAATCATTCATAGGCATACCTCCGTTTTGTATATAATATGAACAAAAAAAATATTTGTTACATACTTTAAAATAAAAGTGGTATTCAAAGTTAGTTTTTTGTTTTATTGAAAAAACTAGATAGAAATGATATAATAATTTAGGTGATAAATTTGAAAGTAGGATATATAACTATAGTTGGTAAACCTAATGCAGGAAAATCAACTTTAATAAATAAGCTTGTTGGGTATAAAGTGGCAATAACAACTCCTAAACCACAGACAACAAGATATAATATAAAAGGTGTTATAACAAATAAAACATCACAAATGATTTTTGTAGATACTCCAGGTATACATACTCCACACCACAAACTTGGTGAGTACATGATGAAGGGCGTTGAAAGCGCATTAGAATCAGTTGATGTGGTATTATATTTGGTAGATTCGACAAAACCTAAAATAGATACAGCAAGCCAAGAAATAATGAAAAATATTTCTAAGACTAAAACTAAAGTAATTCTTTGTATAACAAAAATTGATAAAATTAAAAAGGAAAAAATATTTTCTATAATAGATGAATATAATAGCTATTTTAAAAGTTTAGGTGGAGAGTATGCAGAAATAATACCTATTTCTACATATAAAGATGACGGTATAGAGGAACTTAAATGTTTGATAGAAAAATATCTAAAAGAAGGAGAACTAATATATTCAGAAGACGATATTACAGATCTTACTCAAAGGGAAATTGTAGAAGAGATTATAAGAGAAAAGGCTTTAAATAACTTAGATGAAGAAGTTCCACATGGCATAAAAGTAGAAATTGAAGAATTTAAAGAGAGAGTAAATGAAAATGGAAAATATGTAATAAATATAACTGCCAATATCATATGTGAGAAAATGAGCCATAAAGGTATTATAATTGGAAAAGAAGGTAGTATGATAAATAAGATTATTAGCGAGGCACAAAAAGATGCTTCTAAACTTTTAGATGCAAGAGTTAAAATTACTCCATGGGTAAAAGTTAGGCCTGAATGGCAAGAAAATGATATATACTTAAAAGATATAAAGAATAAAATATAATATAAAAAAACAAAAATGGAAGTAAACAAATTATTTACTTCCATTTTTTAGAATTTTAAATTTTAATTGATTCTTAGCCAAGTGGTAGGTAACCAGAAAGTCTCATTAGTTGATAATCATATAAAACATCAAATACTAAATTTTTCTCACAGTCACTTTTTACTTTATTACTGAAATTTACACGAGAGTGTTCAGGAATATTTGTAAAACCAAAAGAACATTCGTTATATAAGAATCCAGCAATTTTTATTCTACTTATATATATAGCATCTTGTATTGTTTTTGCTTCATTGATTCCTGCTTTTGCACTAGGAATTAAATTCATAAGCATTATTATTGCTTCTTCAAGTGTTATTTTACCTTTCCCATCTTCAATACCAAAAATTTGGTTTACGATACAATCAGGTATACCAGCGTATTCTTCAAATTTTACTCTATATAAGTCTGATTCTGCATTAAATAGTGCAGATTTTCTAAGGTTATCGATATTTTCTCTAAATATTCTTTTATCTTTTTGATATGCTCCATTATCTTTTTTATTCTTTTTATAGCTCCTATCATCAGATTCTATTTTTTTAATTTCTTCTAAAGTTTGTTTTTTTTCTCCCTCTTCAGAATTTTTAATACTTTCTATTTTATTTTCCTTTTCATCTACTATTTCAATATTATTTAAATTTTCTTCGAACATAAATACCTCCAAATGAAATGTGACATTTCAAACAACTAATAATATTGTAGCACATTAAAAGAATTTTGTCAACATAATATTTTAAATAAAATGTAACAAACGCAAAAGAGATATTATAAATTATTATTGTTGTAAAAAAAAACATTTAATGATATAATGAGTGGGTAAAATGATATTTTAAAAATTGACATTTTTAGTTAGTATTCAACAAAAAAAGTTGTATATGAAGTTGTTTTGTACATAAACTATAATTAAAGGTGATATTTATGTATGAAAAAATCGCATGGAATAATTTTTGTAAAACAGGAAACTTAGAGAGTTTTGTTGAATATAAACTTTTGTGTAATGAATTAGAACTAGGAGATAAACTTGAAACAGATAAAAGTGAAGGGAATAATAATAAGGGAGACAAATTACAAGGATAATGATAAGATATTGACAGTACTCACTGATAAACTTGGAAAAATATCGTGCATTGCCAAAGGATCAAAAAAAAATAATAGTCCGCTTCTTGCATGTTCTCAGTATTTAGTATATAGTGAGATGTTACTTTATAGATCAAATAACTTTTATTATTTAAATTCTGCTGAAATATTGTCGACTTTTTATAATTTTAGAATTGATTTTGATAAATTGCAAGTGGCGTTTGAAATTACTAGAATAATCAATTTTATTGTTAGTGAAAACGAAGATACAGAAAAACTGTTAACCCTATTTTTAAATACGATATTTTTACTTGATAATAAATTTGATAAAAAAGACTTTATAAAATCGGTATTTGAGATAAAAATGTTTTCACTTTTAGGATTTTTATCCGATATAGGATTTAAATCAGCAAATGGACAAGCTGTAGATGATATGTATTATGATTATGTTTCAAATTCATTTATAGAAAAAGAAGCTTACAATGCTACTATGAAAAATAGGTGTATTCTACTTAAAAAATCGACTATACTTGCAATAAAGTTTATTGTTGCATCCGATATAAAGAAAGTGTTTGATTTTCAAGTAGCAGATGTAGATAATTTAAAATTATTTACAGGAGTATATCAAGATGTTTTAACAAATGGAATATAAGGGGGAAATTTTATGAAAAAAAAGGTAATAATTGTTGTTGTATCTTTGCTTGTATTTTGTATGTGCGTAGTGTTTGGTTATATAGTAACTTCAAGAAAAGATGTTAAAAATGCTAACGAGGCTAAAGTAGACACATCAAACCAAGAAAATACAGAAACAGCAAATAATGAACAAGTTAGCAAAAATGAAGAAAAAAACAATAATAATGGAGAGAAAATAGTGGTTAATAGCAATATGGGAAATGAAATACTTAAAAACTTTAATATATCCAATATATATTCTTCAGAGTTTTATAAACTACTTGATAGCGAAGGACTATCAGATAGAGTAAAAAGAAGTTGGGCATTTATTGAAATAAGTCAGGGAAATAGTTATACATATATGCAAGAATATTCAGACGAAGATGCTAACACTTATATATCTTCTGCAAATATGGCAACTGTTATAAATAATATTTTTGATAATACTGTAGAAGTTAAAGATGGAGAACTTATCTATAATTTAAAATTTAATTTCGATACAAAAAAATATGAGATTCCATCTATTGGAATTGCAAATTCACAAGATGTAATAGTAGTTGAAGTGCCATTTGATATATTAGAGTATGATAATAGATATGAGGCATATATGTATAGAATATATTTGGTTCAGAAAATGGAAAACAGTTTAGATGAATCCCAAGTAAATATGAAGACAATAGCATATTATGATTCAAGTCTTCTTACAAAAGCGTGTGAAGTAGATGATGAGAATATATATTCTGATTTAAATACGCAAAAGACGGTTTTATCTGAACAAATTTCTAAAGGAAAAATAGATAAAAATATTTTACAAAAAGTTAAGTATACCTTAGTTAAAAAAGGGTCTAACTATAAAGTTACAAAATATGATAAATTATAATTGTATAATTAACAGTAGTGTAGTTTTAGAAGGTGCATTTCGTACCTTCTAAAATTTTAGGAGTTATTATGGTAGATATTTTAAAAAAATATAATTTACAGATAAAAAAAGTTATAGATTTTGTTATTGTTATATTAATAACTTTATTAAGTATAAAAAAAGGTGGATTTTATAAGGGTGATAGTATAGCAATTAACTTGTTTGTGTGCATAATAGGATTAATTTGGATAGCATTATGCTATAAAAGTTTTAAGCAGAAAATAGCAGGAGATCTAAATTTTACGTTTATGTTTATACTTTCTTTTTGTTATCTTTTACCTATATTTTTTAATAACTATACAAATTTGTCTGATGCAGTATTTGAATTTATAAGGTACTTTAACCTTTTAATATGTTATATTATTGTAAAAAATTCTGATAATAAAAAAGTGTACACGAACGGAATAATAGTTATAGCAGTAGTTCAGTGCATATTAGGGATAGATCAAATAGCTAAAAGGTATTTTGAAAATATACTTGAAGTTTTTAATTCAGGTTATTTAAGTATAGATATAGATAGAATGTCTGGAACAATACAATATGCAAATACTCTTGCCATATTGCTTAGTATAGCCTCTATATTTGTTCTTGAAAAAATATACACTTTATTTAAGGTAAAAGATAATAATGTTAAAAGTGCAATAAAAATATCTTTATTATCACTAATTTATGTCTTATTTTTAACTTGTATTATTCTTACAAAAACAAGATATGCAGCACTCATAACTTTGATAGCTACAATAGTTTTTATTGTTAAAAACTTTGGTAATAAAAAAATTATAGGGATTAAAACAATAATCGATATTATTATATCTTTTATAATTGCAGGTAGAGCTACATCATTTTTAGGCGGACAAGAAAAATATATTTATTTAACATTTTTTATATGTTTAGTAGTCTATTTTGGATTATGTTTTGTATTTAATTTATTTATAAATAAAATTATATCAAAAATATCTTTTAATAAGAAATGTAAGATAGTTTTACTTGTTACATGTACTTTTTTAGTAGTTTTATATTTTTCTTTAGCTGTAAATTTAGGAAATAATGTTGTTTTAAATGATAATAATAAAAGTTATAGTGCAAATGTATTCGCAAAGGTTAATGAAACTCAAAATAATATATCTATAAATATAGATGAAAAAGAGATAGATAGTAGGTATTATATAAATGTATATCAAATAAGTAGAGATAATCAAAAATCTTTAATTAAAAGGTTAAATTATTATGATAATATAACGGGTGTACTTAAGATAGAAGGCGTATCGTTAGATAAACAGAAGTATAAAAGCTTAAACTTTGAATTTGTATTGGAAAAAGGAAATATTAAAGTAGACGACGTAAGTGTAAATGGAAAAAAATATGTAATTTCTTATTTTTTAATTCCATATGATTTTATACAAAGAATAATTGATGGTATTACTGGATCTGATAGTGTTAGTACTAGAGTTACATATCTTAGTGATGCTGTAAAGATAATATTTAATGGTCCTAAAAATTTCTTTTTTGGAACTGGAGGAGAGGGATTTAAAAATTTATACAACCAATTTAAGACTATAAATTACTCTTCGACTGAAGTACATAATTCTTATATGCAAATCTTTTGTGAATCTGGTATTTTTGGATTTATTAGTATAATTTTTGTGATAATTTATTCTTTAATAAAATCAAACAAAAATACAGAAATGTTAGCATTTGTTATGCTAGTATGTCATAGCATTATGGATCTTAATTTCTCATATATGCTTATGTTACTTATTTTTGCTTTATTGCTAGGATGTTTGGATTATAAAAAAGATAATAAAAATACTAACAAAATTATATGTGGAGTAAACATTGTATTTTTTATAGTATTTTCTATTACCAATATATATATTATGTATAAATTATTTTTAGCAAATGTTGCATCTTCTATGATAGAGTACTCAAAAGATGATAAGGAAAGTACGGGGAATATACTACAATATACTGATAAAATTAAATTTTACAAGTTAAAATTTGATCTTGATAGTACAGAATATAAATATGGAGAAGAATTAATAGAAGCAAAAGAAGAATATATAAAGTTTTTAAAATTAAACTATAATGAAGAAAATTATGAAATTATGAAAAGTCAAATTCATGATATAGAAAAAACAATAAATTATTTGGTAAAGACAAATAAATATAACAAAAATGTTTTATTTCTTGCTTGTAAAGTATATTATAGAAATTTAGATGATCTCGTTTTAATAAATTATGACAAAAATGAAGAAGAAGGTAAAAACTTTTATAAAGAAAAAATTGAAAAGTATTTAAATGATATATTAAAATATAATCCATTAAATGAAAATACTAAAAAGAATGTAGAAGAATATAAAAATAAAATTTTACTTTGATATGAAAAATTCAAGTATTACTTGTATTTGAGAAAAAGTTATGTTATAATATCATCGTTAGTAGAAAAAACTGAGGAGGAAACAAAATGGGTTGGATTGATTGGACAGTATCAATACTTACAGTAGTAGTTGGTATAATACTTACAATAGTTGTTATGTTACAAACTTCAAAAACAGGAGGTTCTGTTGTTAGTGGAGATTCAAGTAATACATTTTATGGAGCAAATAAATCAAAAACACTAGATGGTGTACTTTCAAAATACACTGTTATTTTAGCTATAGTTTTTATCGTTTTATGTGTTCTTACAACTGTTGCAATTATAAAATAAAAAGGAAAGATTATGAGTAGAAAGAAAAATAATAAAATTGTTAAGAATTGCAATAGGGTAGATTTGAAAATATTACATGAAAAAAAGGAAGTTCTTACTTCCTTTTTTTTAGATTCAAATTATTTCCCTATGACTAAAAAACAAATAATGGCATTTTTAAATGTTAATAAGAATGAAGAATTCATATTAGATATGGTATTAGATGAAATTGAAAATGATGCAATATGTTATTTAGACGATAGTAAAAGATATAGAGTAAATTCAGACAATAGATTTTTTAGTGCCACATATGAATGGAAATGTGACAAATTTGGATATGCTGTGTCAAAAGATGATAATAGAGTATATATTGATAGCAAAAACACCTTAGGTGCAATGACAGGGGACATTGTTTTAGTAGAAATACTCTCTGGTGTTGGCGCAGAAAAACAAGAGGGAATAATAAATAAGATAATTAAAAGAAATACTAAAACTCTAATTGCAAGACACATTAAAAATCAAAACTTTGGATTTGCCAGACCAGTCTTACAAAATAATGCAGATATATATATTTGTAAAAAATATTCAAGTAAATTTAAGGATGGAGATATAGTAGAGGTAGAAATTGAAAAATATGCTACGAAAAATAGTAAAGCTGAAGGTAAAATTATAAAGACGGTGTCTAGTAATGTTGATCCATTAAATGAAGTTAAAGCTCTATATAGAGCATACATGCTTGATAAGATGGAAGAATTTCCAAAGGCTGTTGAGGAAGAAATAATTAATATTCCATCTGAGGTTTTGGAAGAAGATATGGAAAAAAGAGTAGATAGGACACATGGATATAATATATTTACAATAGATTCTGAGGATGCTAAAGATCTTGATGATGCTGTTTCTCTAAAAGATAACGGTGATGGCACATACCTTTTATCTGTATATATAGCAGATGTTTCACACTATGTAAAACCTCATACAGCACTTGATAGAGAAGCTATTTTGAGAGGAACTAGTATATACATACCAGGAACAGTCATACCAATGTTACCAAAAGAACTATCAAATGGTATATGTAGTTTAAATGAAGGTGTAAAAAGACTCTCACTTGCAGTAGATATGAAAATAGATGGAAAAAGTGGAGAAGTAGTAGAATCTAATATATTTAAAGCAGTAATAAAGGTTACAAAAAGAATGTCATATGAGAAGGTATATAAAGTTTTAAATGGAAAAAAAGATGAGGTAAAAGATTATCTACCTTATGCAGATGATATATTATTGTTTGAAAAACTTGCAAAGGTATTGTATGCTAAAAGAAAAAAAGAGGGAACGATAGATTTTGATGTAAAGGAAACAAAGATTGTTTTAAACAATGAAAATATGGTAGAAGAAGTAAAACCATATGAAATAACTTTTGCAAACAAAATTATAGAAGAATTCATGCTTGTTACTAACATGGTAGTAGCAGAAAGATTTTATATGTTACAGATTCCATTTATATACCGTATTCATGAATTACCTGATGAAGAAAAGTTAAGAGGATTAAATGAAATACTTAACATGTATGGCAAAAGAATAAAAAATGTAAAAAAAGTTCATTCTAAAAATTTATCTGACATACTAGACAGCATTACCGATGAGAAAGAGAAAAGAGTTGTATCACACTCTATGCTAAGATCCTTAAAACTTGCTAGATATTCAAATGAGTGTATAGGACATTTTGGTCTTTCTGCAAAATACTATTGTCATTTCACATCCCCAATTAGAAGATATCCGGATCTTTTTATACACAGAGTTATTTCATATTGCATAGAAAATAATTATTTGTTAGATGAAAATAAGTATAATGCTTTTTTAAAGCAAGCTGAGAAATATTCTGATACCTCATCTGATAGAGAAAAGAATGCAACTAAAATAGAAAGAGCTTTTGTTGATCTTTACAAAGCCATATATATGGAGAATTTTGTTGGAAATACGTATCATGCAACAGTTTCATCTGTGACGCAGTTTGGAATGTTTGTAGAACTTGAAAATACTGTAGAGGGATTAGTACCATTTGATAATATGCCAAAAAATGATTATTTTGAATATGACGATATACATAAGAGACTTATTGGAAGAAATACAAAGATTACTTATAAAATAGGAGACCAAGTAAAAGTAAAATTGACAAGAGTTGACAAAAGGTCTAGACAAATAGATTTTAAAGTTATATAATACTAGCGAAGGTGGATGTATGAAAAAAAGAGTAGTTGAAGTAAAAGAAAAGCCAATAAAAAGAAGAGAAAAATTATCAAGTAATATAAAAGAAGATTATGAAGAACAAAAAAAGTCAGGAATATTTACAAATTATTATGATTTTTATAAGAAACATCTAAAATTACCGCAAATTATATTCTTTATAATAATGGTTATAATATTTGGAATAGCAATAAGTACTTATATATCTAATTTAAATGCACAAGATTACTTAGAGCAAGTAAAGAAAATTGCAGAGGGAACAGAAAAAGTAAATGTTTTTTCAAAAATGTTTGTCGAGAAACTTCCTCTTGTACTTCTTATAATAGTATCTGGATTTACACCATTTGTATTTTTACCAGTACTTGGTGTTGTTACGGGATATCTTCTTGCATCAGATATTATTCTTATGGTATATAGTGTAAACAATACTCATAATTTAATACTTATGTGTGTTGGATCTATGATGCAACTTCTAGGGTATTCTCTTGCTATATCAATGGGAATTTATTGGTGTAGACTTGCAACAAAAAGGTTTAGATATTCTCAATCTCAAGGTTATTCTACACTAGACATAAAAAGACATTATTATGAATTAAAAGAAGACAAGAAAAAGTTAAAAGAGTTAGATAAAAAAAGAGAAGAAAAATACAAAAAGTATGAGAAGCTAAATGTTAAAATTCCATACGTTACAATATTTATATCATTTGTAATTAGTTTAATATTTGTTCTTCTTGGTACTATAATATTTTACATTTAAGGAGGCTTATGAGGGCAAGATTTAGTAAAACTGCTAAAGATGAAATATTAGCATGTGAAAAATTTATTGATAATAAAGAAAAATTACAAAATATAATAAAAAATAATAAAGATAAAAAAATATATGTTGAAATTGGTATGGGTAAGGGTGATTTTATTTCAAACATGGCAAATATAGATAAAGAAAATATCTATATTGGAATTGAGCTCTGCATCCCAGTTTTAGCTATAGCAATAAAGAAAATAAATAGATTTGAAGAAGAAAATGGGAAAATGAAAAATTTGTATCTTATGTCTTTTGATGCTAAAACTATAAATGAATATTTTGAAGAAGGACAAATTGAAAAGATATATTTAAATTTTAGCGATCCTTGGCCTAAAAAAAGACATACTAAAAGAAGATTAACATTTAAGGATTTCTTATCAGAATATGAAAAAGTTCTTATAAAAAATGGGATAATTGAATTTAAAACAGACAATAGAGAACTTTTTGAATTTAGTCTAGTAAGTATGCAAAATTATGGTATGAAGTTCTTAGAAGTTTATCTTGATTTGCATAAAACAGATGTATTTAATATAGAAACAGAATATGAAAAAAAGTTTTCAAAATATGGTCCTATATACAAATTAATTGCTAGTTTTTAATACAAATTACGATTAAATCGTAAAAAAAATGCACAAAATATTGACAAAATATAAAAAATAGATTACAATATACAAGTAGCACGTGGTGGGTATAGCTCATTTGGTTAGAGCGCCAGTTTGTGGCACTGGAGGTGCTGGGTTCGATCCCCAGTATCCACCCCACACGATATGCACATATATTGTAATAAGTTTATTGGGGTATAGCCAAGTGGTAAGGCATCAGACTTTGACTCTGACATTCGTTGGTTCGAATCCAGCTACCCCAGCCAAATTTAAATCATCCATATTGGGTGATTTTTTTCTTTAAGTATTGAAATAAAATATAGAATAATATATACTCTCTGTGTGTACATATAGAGGAGGAAAAATATGGAAAAAAATAGTAATGCATTAGGAATAGCATCACTTATTTTAGGAATTATTGCGTTTGTTTTTGGAGTGGTATTTTTTATATCTATTCCACTTGCAATAGTTTCAATCATCTTTGGAATAATTTCTTTAGTAAAAAGGAATTCTAAAGGACTTTCAATAGCAGGAATAATTTTATCTTCAATTTCTATTATAGCTTCAATAGGAATTATATTAATTTTAGGTGCTATAGGTAGTAGTATAGGTGATGACGATGTAAAATCAGGTATTGTTTCATTTATGAATAAATTATCCAAAGGCCAGACTGAAAATCTTGATATAGAAAATAAATTAGATGGAAATAGGTGGAAAATGGATGATGGCTCTGTACTAGAACTTAGAGATGATGGCACATATTATTGGTATAAAACTGAGGAAGATACTACAGACAATTATTTCTTTGGAACATATAAAACTTATCTTGGTGACAGGGCTATAGAAAAAATAGATGAGGAATATGGCTTTAATGAGGAAGGATATAGTCATAATACAGCTGTATTAAGAACAGATATATATTATTTGGAACTTAATAAAGAAAAAATGAAAATAGAAGGAGAAACAAAAGATGTAGTTCAATCTACAAAATATGCTCTTTTCTTCTATTATGGAGCATATAGTGAATGTTCTGGGATGAATTTAGGAACTTACAGCAGGATAAGTCTAGAAAAAATATATTAATAAAATGTGAGTATAAATAGTAATGTTTATACTCATTTTTTAAATAATTGGAAATATCAAAAATATAAGTCTATTAAATTGCCTTTATTTTTTATCTAAACGTTATGTGAAAAAGTAAATGCAAGTACATTACGAAGTAATGGATTAAATTATGAATAAATTAAAAGTCATGGATGTAAAAATATTTAATAAATTCTATAAAATTGCAAATTACACTGGACAAAAACAAATAAATGTTCTATACTGATTTTGGAATTGGAAAAGGAGTGATTTGAATGAATGAAATAGACAAAAATTATAACAAAACATTTGAAGACATTAAACATATTGATGAAAATGAAATTGAATTTTGGTATGCTAGGGAACTTATGCCTATTTTGCAATATTCTAATTGGCAAAATTTTGAAAAAATAATTGGCAAAGCAAAAATATCTTGCGAAAACAGTGATATCAGTGTGTGTGATCATTTTATTGACATCAATAAAACGATTAAAATGCCTAAAGGAGCTGAAAAAACGATTAAGGATTATAAATTAACTCGTTATGCATGTTACTTAATAGCACAAAATGGAGATAGTAGAAAAAAAGTAATTGCTCTTGCTCAAACATATTTTGCAGTACAAACTAGAAAACAAGAAATTACAGAAAAAGAATATAGTATGTTAACAGAAGATGAAAAAAGATTTTATCAAAGAAATTTAACAAGAAAAGGAAATTATTCTTTAAATCAGGCTGCAAAAAATGCAGGCGTTAAAAATTTTGATAAATTTCATAACAGTGGTTATAAAGGATTGTATAATGGTGAAACAGCAGATGATATAGCTAAAAGAAAAGGTTTAAGATACAGAGAAGATATTTTAGATAATATGGGAAGCGATGAGCTCGTAGCTAATTTATTTAGAATTTCTCAAACAGAACAAAAGTTAAAGAGAGATAATATAAAAACAGAAAAAGATGCTAATAAAACTCATTATGATGTTGGAGCTAAAATAAGAAAGACAATAAAAGAATTAGGAGGAATAATGCCTGAGGAATTGCCTACGCCCGAAAAGAGTTTAAAACAACTTGAAAAAGAGAGCAAAAAAGAATTATTGAAAAAATAAAACAGTGAATAAAAATAATAGTAATGTTTATACTCATTTTTTAAACAATTGGAAATATTTTTATCATATGTATTTACTTTATTTAAAATTTGATATATTATATTTGTTATAAACTTATAACTAAATAGTAGGAGAGATTATAATGAGAGTAAATTTATTTTTTCAAAAAGATTGTAGCGAAACGTTAATAAGTAAAATTTCAGAAAATTTAAAGGATGCTAAGAAATTTTATTTAGTAAGTGGCACAGTAAAAGAAAATGGGTTTTATGTTATAGAAGAAGAATTACTTGACACAAAAATAAAATCATATTTTTTAATAGGAATTGATAAGAAAAATACAACACGCACTATGCTTGAGGCTATGTTAAAATTAACTAAAGATGTGTATGTATATAAAAATAATTCAGATATAGAATTTAATGCAAATGTTATTGTTATAGAAAAGGCAAATGAAGCTGTAATATATAATTTTTCTGGTCATGTTTCTGACTCAAATCTAAAGGATAATGCTATGATTTATACTGAAATCACTTATGATTTATCAGATAAAGAAGAAAAAAACGATTACAAGTTAAAAATCAAACAAATAACTAGCATGTCCCAAAATGAGAAATTTGAAAATTTAACTAAAGAAATGATAGAAACCCTAATAGATGAAAAAGAAATATTCTCTACAAAGCAGTATATTCATAATATTCCTAGCATATCAGAATTGTTAGGTAAGAAAGATACTAAAGTGGAAGAGAAAAAAACAGAAGAAAGTGAAAATGTTTATAATGAGGAAAAAGTTCCAATACCAAAAGTAGATATTAGTGATATCGACCTTGAAATAGAGATTCCTGAAGAAGAAATAAAAGTAGAAGATAAAAAAGGTAATGTGAAAGCTGGGGAAGAAATAGAAGTTAGTGTTCCAAAAGAGGAGCTAAATATTAGTACATCAGCGCTTTATGACGATGAAACTGAAAATAATGAAGAAGAAAATGAATATGAAGAAGAATTTACAGATGGAGAAGCAATAGATATAAATAACTTGTTATTTGAAAAGGCTGATATGAAACTTGAAAAGAAGGAAAATAAAAAAGAAGAGAAAAAGAATATTGAGGATGAGGAAGTAATAAATGTAAAAAAATTAAATTTAAATAATGTAAGTAATTTAGTACTTCAACTTCCTTCAAGACCATCAAAAGGACAAGATTTAAAGAATATAAAAGTGCCAAACTATATTAGACAGATGATACCTGAATTCTTTTCATTTGACGAAAATGCCAAAAATGAAGAAATAAATGGTAGTATATATAAAATAAAAAATATAGAACTTGAAATAATAGATGTTAACAGTGATAAAAAATATATAGATAAAAATGCTAAAATAATGCTTAAACAAAATCAAACTTACACAACTTTTACATCTGAGCTTTTAGAGAATGTAAATTATGAAGAAAAAGACATTGTAAGAATAATTAAACTATCAAATGATGTGTATCATATGGAAGTTATTTCAAAAGAACTTAACGAGTATAATATTTGGAATAAGATGTGTACACAAAATATGAAATCATGTGATAGAAAATATGGAATGATGTAAAAAATAGTATAAAAAATATAAAATAAGAATTTAGAAAAAAAATACTAAATTCTTATTTTTTTATTGAAATAAAAAAATGCTTATGATATACTCGCTTTGTAAGAAAAAAATGTCGAACTCTTAATAATTTAAGGAGGAGTTACAATGAAAACAGTCCAAGAAAAAAGCTTGTTTAGCTGTCCTGATGCAATTGCCTTAGCATCAAGTAGCGTGTGCAAGTACGTAAATTCATACGAAGAGGGGCGGGCAGAAGAGTACCTTAGAGCTTCTTACATTCTAGAACCAAAAGCTGTAATTTATTTAAAGCATAGTTTCGTTTTGGCATTTACTAAAAATGCTATGAATGAAATTCAAAAAGCAGCGTTTGATTATTTAAAAGAATTTGAAGCTAAAAATAAGGAGTCTTTATGGTAATCTTCGTATGGTAGAAGAGAACAGAGTTTTCTGTTCTTTTTCTACCCAATATATTGCTGTAAAAACTTGAAAAAAGGCTGTAATTGTAATATAATTTGACTATATTTAAATGAGGAGAAAAATAATGCAATTAAAGAAAATTGAGATACAGGGGTTTAAGTCTTTTGCTGATAAAACAGAAATTGTTTTTTTAGATGGTGTAACCACAATAGTAGGCCCTAATGGAAGTGGAAAAAGTAATATATCAGATGCTATAAAATGGGTACTTGGAGAACAAAGTGTAAAAACATTACGTGGATCCAAAATGGAAGATGTAATTTTTGCAGGAACTGAAGCTAGAAAGAAGTTAGGCTTTGCAGAAGTATCAATTTATATGGACAATTCAGATGGTTCACTTCCAGTAGAGTACTCTGAAGTAGTTGTAACAAGAAGAGTCTATAGAACAGGAGAGAGTCAATATTTAATTAATGATATTGAATGTAGACTAAAAGATATTCAAGAATTATTCATGGATACTGGTATTGGAAAAGACGGATATAGCATGATATCTCAGGGAAAAGTAGATGAAATTTTGTCATCAAAATCAGAAGAAAGACGTCATATATTTGAAGAGGCATCAGGAATTGTAAAATATAGAGTACGAAAAGAAGAAGCAGTAAAAAAACTTGAAAATACAACAGTTTCACTTTCAAGAGTAAGTGATGTATTACAAGAAATTGGTTCAATGCTGGAACAACTTGCAGTAAAGGCAGAAACAGCAAAAAAATATCTTGAATTAAGAGACAAACTAAAAAATTATGATATAAGAATTTTTGCTCAAAATATTTCAAAAAGTGATAAAGAGCTAAAAAAGATAGAAGATGAAGTGGCTTCTATAAAAGAGAGTTTAAACCAAAAAGAAAAAGAAATGGACTCTTTACAAGAAAATAAAGAAAACTTGAAAAAAAGGTTACAGGAAGTTATTTTAAAAATAGAAGAAAATCAAGCAAACTTCTTTAAGTCAGAGAGTGATGTTGAAAAATTAAATTCTGAAATAGAAGTTGAAAACGCTAATATATCACATTCAAATGGAAATATAGTTAGAATAGATAATGAAATTGCTGAGGATACAGAAAAGATTAAATTATTAAAGGAAGAAATTGAATCAAAAATAACTAAGAAAAAATCTATGCAAGAAAACAGAAAAAAATTTGAAACAGAGCTTGCAGATAAACAATTTGAACTTGACGTTCTTCTAAAATCATTGGATGAAAAAGGTAGCCAAATAGAAGAAGTAAAAGGTGAAATAGAAAAAAAGAATCAAAGAATATACGATATTAAGATTGAAGCATCATCTCTAGAGTCTAAAATAGATTCAAATAATTCACAACTAGAGAGCATAAGAAAAAGTGAAGAAAAGGCTGTAATTTCAAAAGATAGTGCTAGTGCATATGCAGATGATATATATGTTTCGCTAAATTCTAAAAAGAAAAATAAGGAACAAATAGAAGAAAAAATAAATGCTATTATTGAAAATAAGAATAATTTAGAAGCAGATCTTCAATTTAAATTAAAAAAATCAAGTGAGTTAAAAGAAGAAATTATGACACTTTCTTCTAAACTTTCATATCTAAAAAATGTTGAACAGGAAAATGAAGGATATCAAAAAAGTGTTAAGAGTGCTCTAGATTTTGCAAAAGAAAATAATATGGATGGAGTGTACGGTACTCTTGCATCTTTAATTACTACAAGTGAAAAAAATGAATATGCAATAGAAATAGCCTTAGCTGGATTTATGCAAAATATAATATGTCAGAGGGAGGAAGATGCTAAGAAAATAATTTCATATCTAAAAGAAAATTCTCTTGGTAGAGTAACTTTCTTACCACTTGATTCAATAAAAAAAGTTAGAGATAATATTGATTCTTCAATTAAAAAATTAGATGGCGTTATTGGTTATGCAATAGAACTTGTAAATTATGATGATAAGTATAAAGAGGCAATTTCACTTGCACTTTATAATATATTAATAGTTGATAATATTGAAAATGCACTAAAAATTTCAAAAAAAACCAAAGGTACTTTAAAAATAGTTACCCTTTCAGGAGAACTTATTGCTCAAACTGGTAGCATTACTGGAGGAAAAAATAAAATTAAATCTCTTGGTCTTATAGGAAGAAAAGAAAAAATAGAGTCTCTAGAGGAATTACTAAATAAGAAAAAAGAAAAAATCGGATTAATTGAAGAAGAAAATAAAAAGGTATTAGATGGCGTAAATCAAGCCCAACAAGAGTATTTGAATGTGAAAAAAGAATTAGACTCTGTAAATATAGAAGTTGCAACTTATACAGAAAAGTATGAAAATGCTAAAAAAGAAGTTGAGAAGCTAGATGAAAATAAGAAAAACTCTATAAAAAGAAAAGAAGAAATTAATGAAGAAAACAACCAGATTAAAATTAAGCTAGAAGAAGGACAAGATGAAATTTTAAAATTGGAGGAGAGCTTAACTTCCCTAAAAGAGCAAGTTGAAGAATATGTCAGATTCAATAAAGATAAACAAACAAGAATAGATTTATTATCAGAGGATGTAGTAAACTTAAAAATTTCTCTTTCTTCATTTGATGAATCAGTTACTTCTATAAATGAAATGGAAGAAAAAATAAATACTGATATTAAGAATTTTGAACTTTCAATTTCTAAAAAAGAAGAACAAAAAGAGGATTCTAAATCTAAGATAAAGGATTCTCAAGAGAAAATAAAAAAGATAAATGAGAAAATAGCTGAGATTAGAAGCTTTAAATCCGAATTTGAAAATATTCTTTCAAATTTGAAGCAGTCTAAGGAAGAAATCACAGAAAAAGAAAGCAAGATAGATCAAGAAATAGTAAATAATATAAAATTAACTGAAAAAGTAAGAGAAGCCCTATCAAAGAGTGAATCTAAAAAAGTTAAAATAGATATAGAAAAAGATAATCTAAAAAATAAGATGTGGGATGATTATGAAATTACTCTTACTGCAGCTGAAAAGATATATGAAACTTTACCTGAAATAGATGAGAAGGTAGATATAGTAAAAGAAGCTGAAAAAGTAAAAAGACAAATAACATCTTTAGGTGAAGTAAGCGTAAGTAGTATAGAAGAGTACAAAGAATCAAAAGAGAGATTTGATTTTATATCTACTCAAAAGAAAGACTTGGAAGAAACAAAACAAAAATTAGAAAACTTGATAGAAAATATGACTGGAATTATGAAGCAACAATTCTCTAAACAGTTTAAACTTATAAAAGAAAACTTTAATGAAACATTTAAAGAACTGTTCGGCGGTGGAAGAGCAGACCTTAGACTATCAGATGAAGATAATATTTTGGAGAGTGGAATTGAAATAGAAGTACAACCGCCAGGCAAGAAACTTCAAAATATGATGCTATTATCTGGTGGAGAGAGAGCTCTTACTGCAACTGCATTACTATTTGCAATACTAAAAATAAAGACACCACCATTTTGCATACTAGATGAGATTGAAGCAGCACTTGATGACGTAAATGTTCATAGATTTGCAGAATATATTAAAAAGTATTCTAAAGCAACACAATTTATAGTAATTACACATAGAAAAGGAACAATGGAAGTCGCAACTTGTACTTATGGCGTTACAATGCAAGAATACGGTGTATCTAAAGTAGTATCAATAAAAATGAAATAAATAACAATAAAATTACAAAAGTGTTATATTTAATAAAATAGAAAACTATTTATTATGTAACACTTTTTTTGCTGTATACTAAAAGTGTGTTTTTATTATCAAATAGAATAATATATTTGGAATAAAAGAAGGAGGAAAAATATGGAAAGCAGTAAAGAAAATAAAAAAAGGAGTTTCCATAATATTAATAATTATTATAGTAGCAGTATTAATAGTAGGAGTAGCGACTACTATCATATTAGTAAACAATTCAAGTAAAAATGAAACACCAGATGATACTATTATAGAAATAACTGAAGATAAAAATGAATCTACAAAAAAAGATAATACTTCAAGTAAATCTGACCCAACTGTAGTTGATGGAATAGAACTAGATGGTGGTATACATAAAGTACCTACTTATGATATATATATTAGAGTACCAAATTATCATCTAAAAGAAAATGGATTTAATTATCTACTTTCTGACAATGATAATATTATTATATCAATTGCATCGTTGTTTTCAGCAAAAGGCTCTACTTTAGAGCAGGCTCAAAAGGATGTTGTTGATAATTATATTCTTGAAATGCAAAATTATGCAAAAATAAAAAATCTAACAATTGAAAAAGATGAATACGTTACAATAAATGGAATAGATATGTATAAGTTTGAGGGAAAATTAAACTGTACATCAGAAATTGGTGATTATGACCTTTACACAATAGGATATACATTTATAATGGATGGAATACCTTGTTGTGTACAGGGAACTGTTTATAACGAAGACCAACCAGAAGAAATGATTAATACAACACGTGATACAGTAAATGCAATGATAAAAACACTTAGAGATAAAATATAAGTGTGAAATTCAAATAATAAGATATAGTTGTAAAATAATTATTATAGTGTATAAATAATATTAAATTTTTATATATTAAAAAGTATTTTTTTCACAATTATGTAATTTATATTTTTGTATTTATAAATATAAATATTATATAAAAAAATGTCGAAAATAATGTTACAATTTTGATACAAAGTAGGTATCAAATTGTAACTATTTTTTTTATTAAAATTATTGACACACTATTTTACTGGTGCTATAATATGGAAGAACGAAACACAAGATGTTGTGTTTTTATAAGAAAGGTTACACAAGGGGTGGTATTTTATTATGATTACTAAAATTATTAAAAGAGATGGAAGAAAGGTTCCTTTCAACGTAGAAAAGATTGCAAAAGCAATATATAAATCTGCGAATTCTGTCGGAGGACATGACTATGAAACAGCCGAAGATTTAGCTGAAAAAGTTTGTCAATATCTTGAGAGAAATATAACTTCAACTTGTCCAACTGTGGAAGATGTACAAGATGCTGTTGAAAAAGTTTTAATTGAAGAAGGACATGCAGCTACAGCAAAATCATATATATTATATAGAGCTGATAGAACAAGAAAAAGAGAAATGAACTCAGATGTTATGAAAACACTTGAGCAACTAACATTCTCAGATGCTAAAGACAGTGATGTTAAAAGAGAAAATGCAAATGTAAATGCAGATACAGCAATGGGTACAATGTTAAAATATGGAAGTGAAACTGCAAAAAAATTCTACCAAATGTTCGTACTTGATAAAAAATTTGCAGATGCCCATGTAAATGGAGACATACATATACATGATCTTGACTTCTTAACATTAACTACAACTTGTACACAAATAGATCTAATAAAATTATTTAAAGATGGTTTTTCTACAGGTGAAGGACATTTAAGAGAACCTCAAAGTATTGGAAGTTATGCAGCACTTGCAGCAATAGCTATTCAATCTAATCAAAATGATCAACATGGTGGTCAAAGTATTCCAAACTTTGAATATGCTATGGCCCTTGGTGTAAAAAAGACATACACTAAAGAATATTATAAAAATTTACTAAAAGCAATAGAGCTTTTACTAGGAGAGTCAAAAGATTCGGTAGTAGATGAGTTAAAAGAAGAATTAGGAAGTAAAAATTTATATCCAACATTAAAAAATACTAATGGATATTTAGAAAAAGAAAAAGAGTTTTTACTCAAAGAATTTGACGAAGCATCTATTGATAAAATACAAAAATTTGCTGTTAAATATACTGAAAAAGAAACAGCTAAAGCTACATATCAAGCGATGGAAGGATTTATACATAATCTAAATACAATGCATTCTAGAGCTGGTGCACAAGTTCCATTCTCATCAATAAACTATGGACTAGACACTACACCAGAAGGCAGACTTGTAATGGAACAACTTTTACTTGCAACTGATGCTGGCCTTGGCAATGGAGAAACACCAATATTCCCAATTCAAATATTAAAAATAAAAGATGGAATAAACTATAATCCAGGTGAACCAAACTATGACATATTTAAACTTGCATGTAAAGTTTCAGCAAAAAGACTTTTCCCTAACTTCTCATTTATAGATGCACCATTTAATTTACCTTACTATAAACCAGGTGATTATAATACAGAAGTTGCTTACATGGGATGTAGAACTCGTGTAATGTCTAATGCTTATGATAGAACACGTGAGGTTACTTGCGGAAGAGGAAACTTAAGTTTCACATCTATAAACCTACCAAGGCTTGCAATAGAAGCACATCATGATGTTGATAAATTCTTTAAAATGTTAGATGAAAAAATAGATTTGGTAATAGAACAACTTATGGCAAGATATAAAATACAGGCATCTAAAAAAGTTAGAAATTATCCATTCCTAATGGGACAAGGTGTATGGCTTGATTCTGATAAGCTAGGTCCAGATGATGAAGTTGGAGAGGTTTTAAAACATGGAAGTTTAACTCTTGGTTTTATAGGACTTGCAGAAACACTTAAGGCATTAATTGGAAAACATCATGGTGAATCTGAAGAGGCACAACAACTTGGTCTTAAAATAGTTGGACATATGAGAGATAGAATGGATGAGGAAACGAAAAAAACAGGATTTAACTATACTCTTATAGCAACACCTGCAGAAGGACTTTCAGGAAGATTTGTTAAAATGGATCAAAAACGATATGGAAAAATACCAGGAGTTACAGATAGAGATTACTATACAAACTCTTTCCACGTTCCAGTATATCATAAAATTCTTGCATTCGATAAAATAAAAATAGAAGCTCCATATCATAATTTGACAAATGGTGGACATATAAGTTATGTTGAAGTTGATGGTGATCCAACTAAAAATTTGGAAGCTTTTGAACAAATTGTACGTTGTATGAAAGAGTCTGGTATAGGATATGGTTCAATTAACCACCCAGTAGATCGTGACCCAGTATGCGGATACACTGGAATAATTGGAGAGGTTTGTCCAAGATGTGGAAGAAGAGAAGAAGATCATACTCCACACTTTGAGAGAATAAGAAGAATAACTGGTTATCTAGTTGGAACTGTTGATAGATTTAATAATGCAAAACAAGCGGAAGTAAGAGATAGAGTAAAACATATGTAATTATTTATTGGGAGGTGTTTTTATGAAGAATAATCTACTTGTAGGATTTGGAGCACTACTTATAGTATGTGCAATAGTGGGAGCTATTTTTATTCGTATAAAAATAGGTAATGATAGTAAAGACACCTCAAATTCAAATGAAGAAGTAAATGTGTATGAAGAAAATGAAATCTCTAATAATGAGCAGTCATCTAGTAGTGAGGTAAAAGAAATCATTACTAGTGAAGAGATAAAAAAAGAATATGAAGAAAAATTAAATTTAAATTCTAAAATTATAAATGCAATGATAAATTCTAAATCTGAATTTTCTAAAGATGGTTCGATTATTTCATTTAATAATGGAACATTTTCAGATGAGGAAAAATACCAAGCCATAAAATCAAAAGTATTAGAGAATGAACAAGTTAATATATATGATGGTAGCGCCTTAGTAGATATAGATGAATTAAAAAATATATCAAATGATGTATTTTATGACAATATAGATATTACAAAACTTGACGAAGTTACAATAAGAAAAGGAAAAATAGTTATAAATGTAGATGATGAGAAAGTTACTTATAATAGAGAAAACCTAAAAGTAAAATCACTTACAGAAAACGAAATGGAAAAAATTTATACCTTAGTTTTTGAATGGAGTTTAGCTGATGTAAGAGATAATATAAATCCTAAATATAATACATTAAATATGTGCGATACTTTTGAATTAAAATATGACCTAGTTAATAAAAAAGTAATTGAGTTGAATAAAAAATAAATTAATATGATTAAAATTTTTATAGTAGGGAGATGTTTTTTATGGAAATAAAAGTTAATGGAGCAGAACTTAAAAAAGAAGAAATTGACGCTTATGTAAAACATATAGAAGATGAGTTTCCAGATAAAGAAATAGAAACTCTAAGCATTGATGTAGATGGTGAGTATGTAAATTTGAACTATACTTTTTCATCTAGACCTTTTGAAAGAATAAGAAGAATAACTGGTTATTTGGTAGGAACAGTTGATAGATTTAATGATGCTAAAAAGGCAGAAGTAAGAGATAGAGTAAAACATATGTCTTTTCAAAATGTATAATAAATTTTATCAAAGGTGATTAAAGAGGGAATATATATGGAACAATGTAATAAAAAATGTCCTTTAATGGAAAACGACAAAATTAGAATTGCTGGAGTCCAAAAAGAGTCAATAGTAGATGGACCTGGAATAAGATATGTAGTATTTACACAAGGCTGTCCACATCATTGTAAAGGTTGTCATAATATGCAGACACATGATTTCAATGGCGGAAAAATGGTTAGTATAAATGAAATAGCCAATGATATAAAGAAAAATCCTTTAATAAAAGGTGTTACTATTAGTGGTGGAGAACCTTTTGTTCAAGCAAAACAGGTTTCTAAATTAATAGATTCTCTTCAAGATAAAAACTACGATTATATGGTATATACTGGATATAACTATGAAAACTTGCTTCAAAATGCAAATGATAGTAATGGTTATATGGATCTTTTAAAAAGGACAGATGTACTTATGGATGGAAAGTTTGTTGAAGAGTTAAAAAATGAGAATACCATATTTAGAGGAAGTACTAATCAAAGGGCAATTGAGTGTAAAAATAGTCTTCAAAATGGTAGCATTATGTTCCATGAGTTTTAATTAAAGAAAATAGTGAGGTAATTTATGAATTGTCCAAAATGTGGTTATTATGAAAGTAAAGTTGTAGATTCAAGAAATGTTGATGAATATAACTCTATTAGAAGAAGAAGAGAATGTTTAAAATGCAGAAATAGATTTACAACTTATGAAAAAATAGAATACACTCCAATAATTGTTATCAAAAAAAATGGTATAAGAGAACAATTTGATAGAGATAAGGTAATAAAAGGTATGATAAGGGCATGTCAAAAGCGTCCAGTTACACTTGAACAAATAGAAAAAATTGCCGAGGAAATTGAATTTGAACTTAATAATAGTCTTGAAAAAGAAATAGAATCTTCTAAAATAGGCGATATTGTAATAGAAAAATTAAAACAAATAGATAAGATATCTTATGTAAGATTCGCTTCAGTTTATAGAGAATTTAAGGATATTAATGAGTTTAAAAAGGAACTAAACAAATTAAAGTAAAAATAAAAAGGTGATGATATTTGATATCATTGCCTTTTTTCGGTAAAAGTTGTACTGGTTTTGAAAGAACGATACTTTATATGAGCGTGATTCTATCTTTTTATATTATGGATAGAACAATAAAATTCTAGAAAAGTAAAAAGGAGATTGGAATGATTGATAGAATTTTAAAAATAATGAAAGAAAATAATGGAATAATAACACCTGCACAATTAGAAGAAAAAGGAATACAGATATAAAAAGTGTAGATAAAGTTATTGATGAAATAGAAAAAGTGAATTTGTAAAAGACTTATGGACAAGTTATTCAAAAAATATCAATATGCAAAATGTTTAGAGTTTAAAGAGGTAATAAATTCTATAAAAAATATAGAAAAAGCTACAAGAGAAAATGAAAAGACAATCTAAGTCATAGTGACCTAGAATTGTTTTTTTCTTTTTTTATATATCTTTATCAGAATGTAAAAAATTAATAAATATGTTAAATTGATTTATTACATAAAATATGATAGAATTTTATCGAGAATACACAGAATTTTCACAAATTGTTTTTATAATAATAATAGGAGTGATTTAATGAAGAAGATTTTAGTTGTAGATGATGAGAAGAATATAAGAAGTGTAATAAGGGAATATGCTGAATTTTCAGGATTTTGTGTTGAGGAAGCAGAAGATGGAATGGACGCAGTTAAAATGTGCGAAGAGACAAATTATAGTTTAATTATAATGGACGTAATGATGCCAAAAATGGATGGCTTTTCTGCAGTAAAGGCAATAAGAACTAAAAATAAAGACGTTCCGTTTTTAATGTTATCTGCAAGGGGAGAAGAGTATGATAAATTATTTGGATTTGAAATTGGGATAGATGATTATGTAGTAAAACCATTTTCTCCAAAAGAACTTATCGCAAGAGTAAATGCTATAATAAATAGGACAAACAAAGATGAAAACAAAGAAAAAATAGAAAAAGAAAAAATAATAATAGATACATTACAAATTGATAGACTAGGCAGAACAGTAACAATAGATGGAAAAAAAATAGAAATGACTCCAAAAGAATATGATTTGTTAGTGTATTTAATAATAAATAAAAATATAGCTCTATCAAGAGAAAATATTTTATCCAAAGTGTGGGGATATGATTTTTTTGGAGAGGATAGAACGGTAGATACTCATATTAAGATGCTTAGAAATAATTTAGGAAAATATAGAGATAAAATTGTAACGGTAAGAGGAATGGGGTATAAATTTGAAGATGAAGATTAAAACCTTAAACTTTAAGTTATGGTTGTACTTTTTAATGTTTGCAGTCATAATATTTATTCTTCTTTGGCTTATGCAAGTTATACTTTTACAAAGTTCATACAGTCAAATGAAAAAGAATGAAATAAATAGAATAGCAGATAGTATTGAAGAAACCTTTGGGACTGACAGCTCAGATGAGTATATTGATAAGATGGCATATAAAAATGTGTCAAGCATTATTTTATATGATCTAGAGGGAAATGTTTTATATAGTACAAGCACAGGAGTTTCAGAAAAAAGTGCAGGCTCTAGTATCTTTAGTACTAACGAAAAAAAAGTTCTAATAGATTTTGGATTTTCAAAAATGGTAAATATAGATGGAAAGACTATAGTGGCTAAAACTTTAGAAGAGCAAAGTGGTAGAATAAATTCTACACTTAAAATAGACAGATTTAAATCTGAAATTTATATTCACTCAAGAATCCTAAAAGGTAAAGATATATGTCTTGTAATTATAACATCAATAGATCCAATTGACTCAACAACAAGTGTACTTCAAAATCAATTAGTATATATTACTATTATATCATTAGTATTTTCGGCAGTACTTTCTATGTTTTTATCTAGTAAGCTTAGTAAACCAATACAAGAGATGACTAAAAGTGCAAACCAACTTGCTCATGGAAATTATGATGTGTATTTTAAGGAGTCAGGTTATGAGGAACTTGATAATCTTGCAAACACTTTAAATTACGCTACAGATAAACTGGGAAAAGTAGACAAAATAAGAAAAGAATTAATAGCAAATGTATCACATGATCTAAAAACCCCTCTTACCATGATAAAAGCATATTCAGAGAAAATTATAGATATAACAGGAGATAATAAGGAAAAAAGAGATAAAGATCTACAAATAATAATAAGTGAGACAGATAGACTTACTAGACTGGTTAATGATATGATGGATTTATCTAAAATTGAAAGCGGAGAAATAAAACTTGAGAAAGAAGAATTTGACATTGTGGAAGTGTCTAAAAAAATACTAGAAAGTTTTAGAGAAGCGAAGATATCAGATGAAAGTATTTTAAAAGTTAATTCTCCAAATTCGCTTAAGATATTTGCTGACAAAACAAAAATGGAACAAGTTATATATAATTTTGTTAATAACGCTATAAATCACACACCAGATGTAAAAAAGATAACAATAAATATAAAGAATCTTGGAAAGAAATTTAGACTTGAAGTTGTTGATAATGGTGAGGGAATAAAAGATTCAGACAAGGAAGTAATTTGGAATAGGTACTATCAAGCAAGCAACACATATAAAAGAAATTCAAAAGGTAGTGGCCTAGGACTTTCAATTGTAAAAAATATTTTAGAAAAGCATGGTGCTGTATATGGTGTAAATAGTAAAATAAATGAAGGTTCAACTTTTTGGTTTGAAATGGCGAAAAATGATAATAGTAAGTAACTTCTTTATTTTAATAATAAATAAAGCCAAGGAACATATAAATTAGTATATTCCTTGACTTTTTCTTATTTACCAGTAAACAGTGTGGATATTATATATCCATAAGTTTTGCTTTTTGTAATTCCAATACCTATGTAATCATATGTGGTAGAAAGAATATTTTTTTTATGTGTATCAGAGTTCATCCAAGACTCAAAAGCTTTAGTAATATCTGAATTTCCTGCAATATTTTCTCCTGCTGTATTATAAGATATTCCTAAATCTTGCATCAGTTTAAAAGGAGTTCCATATGTTGGAGAAGTATGAGAAAAATAATTATTCTTTACCATATCTTCAGATTTTATTTGGGCAGCTTCATATAACTTTGTATTCTTACTAAGTTGTGATACTCCGGCTTTCTTTCTCTCGTTATTTATTAGTGTAAATAGAGTGTCTTTTAGCGAAAGATTTTCAGAAGAAATTTGAGAGGTATTTCCCGAAGTACTATTATTTGTGTTACTAGAATTAGATGAATTACTATTACTTGGAGTTGTGTCTACCTTTTTTAATAGATCTGACCTAATAAGTCCTACTAAATTATTTTTTGATACTATCATTAAAAAATTATCTATTTTTCCAATAACCTCAACCTTTGCTCCCTTTACTAATTGGTAGTAAGAAGCATACGAGGTTGACGGACCCGATCTTACTACAGCTTTTGTTACGTTGACTGTAGCGTAATATTTTCTTACATTTTCATATACTTTAGCGCCTTGCAAAGAAGAACCAGAGATTTTTATATAACTTTTTGAAACTACTCCAACTTGGGAGTTTGTAAGTTCTACTATGTAAAAATTATTTACCTCGCCAACTAATTTTAATTTAGTATTTTTAGGAAGAGTTTTTATAGCTGCATAAGAAGTATTGGCAAATTTCCTTAAATTTACTCTAGTGGTTGTTACTCCATATTTGGGTTTGTAATTTGAACCAGAATAGCCAAACACATTTGAAATTAAAAAAAGTGTTAAAACTACTACCATCATTAGTACTAATCTGTATTTTGTTATTTTTTTCATTTGTATCACCTTAATAATATATATTCATTTTATTATATTTTAGTATGTCAAAATCCTTCTAGTTTTGTCAAATTTAATTTATTTGAATTTAGTTAGTATAAAATATATTAATATAATAAAAATAAATATAGAGGTGGGAAAAAATGGAATATGCTAATGGAAATATATATTGGAAGAAAAATGAAGAAATAAAAAATACATATCCATATTTAACTTATGATGCAAGTTGTGATGTGATTGTTGTAGGTGGAGGTATAAATGGTGCAATAACTGCCTATTTTTTAGTAAAAGAAGGGGCAAATGTAATAGTTACAGAAAAAAATATAGTAGGGTACGGATCTACTATAGCATCATCTGCTATTTTAGAAATGGATACGGGAATTGAACTTTATAAATTAGAAAAACTAATTGGAATTAACGAAGCAAGAAAAATGTATGAGCTTTATTATAAAGCAATTGATGACATAGAAAAAATAGATGAAAAAATAGATTTTGATACGGGATTTAGTAAAAAAAATAATATTTACATTTCTAGTAAATTTATGCAAAAGGCAAATGTTCTAAGAGAATATGAGGCAAGAAAAAAAGCTGGATTTAATACTTTAATTATTGATAATAAATATGATAAAATTAATCTAAATAGTGGTATAGTAACCTATGGGGCAGGTGCAATAATTAATCCATATATATTTACTCAATGTTTATTTGAATATTTAGATAGATTTGAAAATTTTCAAATTTTTGAAAATACAAGTGTAGATAATATAAAGTGTGGATATGATAGCGTTATATGTACTACAAATAATGGATTTAAAATAGAGGCTTCGAAACTTATATTTTCTACCGGAATTGAAACTGTAAAATACGTTGATAACCTTCCTATAGAATTTTATAAAAACTTTACAATAGTCACAAAACCAATTAAGAATGTAAGCCAAGAGAAAATGAATTTTGTATTAAAAGATATGCAAGAACCTTATCACTATTTAAGGTTTACAAAAGATGGAAGAATAATATTTACAGGGGAGGCAATAAAATATACAGATAGATTTTTAGATGAAAAATATTTTGAAATGATTGCAAATGACAGATATAGAAGGCTTCTTATTTCTCTTCAAAGATTATTACCGGACACAGAAGAGGTTACTATTGAATATGCGTACAATGGAACTGTTGGAAGAACAAAAGATCTACTTCCGATAGTAGATGAAATACCAAGTATGCCAAATTGTTTTTGCAATTTAAGTTTGGGCAAAAATTCTATAGTAGGTGCTACAGTTGGAGCTAAAATGTTGACAAATGCCGTAAGAGGTCTTTATACTAAAGAAATGAATTTACTAAAAATAAATAGATAATATAATTATGGAAAGTAATACTCTAAATATTACTGATACTATTGCTTTTTTATAAAAAATGATATATAATAATTACACAATTTATTTACTTTAGAAGGTGGTGAGTAGTTTGGAAAAAATTAGATTTACATATAGCAAATCTAAACTTGCTCTTTATTTAACAAATGATGATTTAATTAGATTGTTTGAAAAAACATTCAAAAAAGCAAATATAGAAATTGATTACTATAAAAAGAATTCTCCTAAAATAGAACTTGCATCTCCACTTGAACTTGGAGTTGAAAGTGTTGGGGAGATAGCAGAAGTGGTATTAAAAGAAAGTGTAGATATATCATATTTTGTAAAAATATTAAATGATAATTTACCAAATGGGATTACAATACTATCCGCTAGTAAAGTAGAACCCCTAGATCTTGTAAAACTACCTGCTAAAGTAGTTTCAAGTGATTATGAAATCAAAATTAATTATATAAAAGAGATTCTAGAAAATAAAACAACTACTGAGATAAATTATCTTGAAAAAGGATATCAGGATAAAATGAAGGAATATTTAGGATCTGATGAAGTACTTGTTACTAAAAAAAGTAAAAATAGATTAGAAAAAGTAAATATAAAACCTCTAATACTTGACTATAAGTATAATTTTAACACTCTAGATGTTACTGTTGTATCAAACGAAAAAGAAAATTTAAGACCCGAAACTATAATGGAAGGATTTTCAGAATATATAGATAGTAAGGTATATTTTGATGCGAAAAGAACAAAAATAAATCTTATGTAAATGTCGAAAAATAGCGAAAAATAGCGTATTAAACTAATTTGGATTTTTTTGGAAAAATTAATATGCAAATGCTTGACAATGCCTCTGTATAGTGTATAATATAGTTGTACTCAGTAAGTTTACAGGAAGGCGGTGTAGAACATGCAAATAACAGACGTTAGAGTAAGAAAAGTAGCTTCTCAAAATAGAATGAAAGCTATAGCTTCTATAACTATTGATGATGTTTTCGTAATTCACGATATCAAAGTTATCGAAAGTGATAAAGGTTTATTTATTGCTATGCCTAGCAGAAAAACTCCAAACGGAGAATTCAAAGATATAGCTCATCCAATAAACACTGAAACTAGAGAAATGTTACAAAAAACTATCATCGAAAAATACAACGAGACTGAAGAAGAAGCTTAAGATAATAATTTGTAATAATGAAAGAGGGCACATTTTGTGTTCTCTTTTTTCTTATAAAAAGGTGGTGAAAAAGTATATGTATCCAAATGAATATGTTAAAAACTTAGTATCAAATATTCCATTTTCTCCTGGTGTATACCAAATGAAAGATGAGGATGGACAAGTTATATATGTGGGTAAGGCTATTTCTTTAAGAAAAAGAGTAAGACAATATTTTCAAAAAAATAATAAGTCAAAGAGAATAGAAAATATGGTTAAGTTAATTAGAGATATAGAATATATAGTTACAAAAAACGAAGCTGAAGCATTAGTACTAGAGTGTAACTATATAAAGCAAAAAAGTCCTAAATTTAACGTAATGCTAAAAGATGATAAAACGTACCCTTATGTAAAAATAACTATAAAAGAAAAGTATCCTAGTATATTTATTACAAGAAGAAAAATAGAAGATGGCAATCTTTACTTTGGACCATATACTGACGTAGCTGCCATCAAAGAAACTATTAGAATTATAAAGGAAACTTTTCCAATAAGAAGATGTAAGAATATAAAAAGAGGAAGCAAAAACTCTCCTTGTCTTTATTATTATATTGGAAGGTGCTTAGGCCCATGTTCTAATTTAGTAAATGATTTAGAATACAAAAAAATGATAGATCAAATAATAAATTTTTTGCAAGGAAAGCAAAAAGATTTAGTTAAAAGTATAACAGAAGAAATGAATCAGAAAATAGAAAGTTTGGAATTTGAAAAAGCGGCAATACTAAAAAAGAGGCTTGATAGCATAAACAAAGTATATGAAAAGCAGGAAGTAGCAAATCTAAATGAAATAAATTCTGATATTGTAGGGTATATATTAAACGATGGAAAATTGCATGTTCAAATATTTAAAATAAGAAATCATAAGATTGTGTTAAATGATAATATAAATATTTCTGAGGTAGAAAAAGACGAGATAGAAGATAACTTGCTTAGTATAATATCAAGATATTACTTAGAAGAAAATAGACAAGTGCCTAAAAAAATATATATTAAATTGTCCGATGAGAATATAGAAACATTGCAAGAATTTTTTAAATTAAATGAATTTAGTGTTTCTTGTATAGTTCCTAAAAAAGGTCAAAAATTAAATTTAATTAAAATGGTAGAAAATAATATAAAGATAAATATAGAAAATAGCAAAAATAACGCTGTATATAAATTAGCTGAGCTTTTAAATATAGAACCATTAAATTCAATAGAATGTTTTGATATATCAAATTTAAGAAATGACTATATTGTTGGATGTATGATAAGATATGAAGATGGAAAACTAAATAAATCTATGTATAGAAAATATAAAATAAAATCAACACTAACGCAAGACGATCCAAAATGTATGGCAGAAGTAATATCAAGAAGAATAAACAGAAAAGATGAATGGAATTTACCAGATTTAATATTAGTAGATGGCGGAAAAACTCAACTTTCAAAAGTTAAAGAAAAATTAAAGGAGTCTATAGGAGATGTGCCTATATATGGAATGGTAAAAAATGATAAACATAGAACAAGAGCTCTTATGGATATTGATGGAAATGAAATCTCGATAGAGCAGGATAAAAGTGTCTTTAATTTTATAACTTTTTTACAAGATGAAATTCATAGATTTACTATATCATATCATAGACAACTTAGAGATAAGATTAAAGAATAATGTAAATTTAATTGCAAATAATATTTTTGGGAGGCGATTTTTTATGGCAGATAAAGAAAAAAATGATCAAAAAATTAAATGCAATGTTAGTGAATGTGTACACAACTGCATTGAAGATTGTTCATGTAGACTTGAAAAAATTCAAGTTTGCCCTTGTACTTCAAAGATTGATGAGGGAGCTCCACAAAGAGATAAAACGGCTTGTGCTTCGTTTTATAATGCAGGAGATCTTAACGTCACTGAAATTACAGGAAGAGATTAACCCCCTTTTAAAAAAAGTATCTGTAAAATTTAATTACAGATACTTTTTTCTTGAAAGAATGCAAAAAGTATGTTATAATTGATTACATAAGATTAAACCTAAGGCCTAAAGTATAATTATAAAGGAGGATAATATGCAAGAAAGCAATATTTCAAATGCAAGGCGCGAGCAGTGGAGAGAAATTTCTCAAAAAATAGTGCTTAAAGGCCCTATAAGTCATGCAACACTCGTTGAAATGTTTTTAACAAGTCCTACGGGTAAAAAACTTATGAAGGAGATAAGTATAGTAAATCCCAGAGTCATTAGTATTTATCAGTCTACCATATCAAATGGTGAGATGAAAATGAAAATAGAGAAATTTTCGAAAGTTATATATGTAGCAGGAGATTGCTACTTAGCGGCGATAGATGTAGATGGTGAAATCATGAAGATTGATTTCGTGGACCTGAGGTAAATAAAAGGGTGTAGACTAGCATGTGCTAGTGTACACTCTTTTTTAATTGTGCATATTGTGTGAAAAAAATAATAAAAGTTATTAAATAATTGACTTGTTTTTTTTATTTTGATATAATCACCTTGTAAATTGTTGGAGGGATTAAAATGTTAAAAAAAATGAATTTACCAAATAAAATAACAATGTTAAGAATCATATTGGTTCCTATATTTATTATATTTATGGCATTGCCAACCAAGTGGATATGGCCTGGTTTTGTAGCATTTAGTGTTTATTTTCTTGCTTCTATTACAGATTTTATTGATGGTACTGTAGCAAGAAAAAAAGGAATTATAACAAAATTTGGAAAAATAATGGACCCACTTGCAGATAAACTTATTGTTTCAGCAGGATTTATAATGCTTGCAGGTCTTGGTGTTATTCCTGCATGGATTGCATGTATTATAGTATTTAGAGACTTTTTTGTAACAGCACTTAGAACTTTTGGCAATGATAAGGGAAGTGATGTTGCAGCTGTACTTAGTGGAAAATTAAAAACTGTTTTCCAATTATCAGCAGTAATTTTTGGAATATTTGGAGTGGCATATTCTTCTATATCACTTGAACCATTAACTAGTATAGGAACATTTTTAGGAGCAGTAAATAGTGATATGATATCTACATTTGTAAATATATTTATGTCTATATCAATGGTTGGAGCTGTAATCACAACTTTATGGTCTTTAGTAGATTACTTTATAAAATTTAGAAAAGATATAAATGTTGAAGAATAATTGTTTGATTCAAATTTTGATAAAAATCGCCTTGAGGAAACATTTTAAATTATGTGTTCTTTTGGGCGAATATTTTTTGTATTAAATATATATTTTTTTAAAAAAAGCTTGGAAAAATTATGTTAATATAGTACAATATATACGCATGAGGTGTTTTTATGGATGAAATAAATTTACAGGAATTTCTTTATAATTTAAGAAAGAAGATCCCTATTTTGATAATAGCAACTTTAATAGGGGCTATTTTAGGTGGAGTGAATCTAATTTTTATGACAAAACCAATGTATGAGTCGAGTACAACATTAATACTTGTAAAATCAAACAGCGAAAGTAATAGTTCTATTACCCAAACAGATATAGTGTTAAATCAGAAACTTATAGGTACATATAGTGAAATAATAAAAAGTAGATCTGTTGCAAAAGAGGTAATAGATTCACTTGGAATTGATATGAGCGTTGAGGAACTAATTTCTTCTATAACAGTTAGTTCAAAAACTGATACTGAAATTTTAAAAATTACGGTGAAAAATGCGGACAATAATCTTGCGCCTAAGATTGCTTCTACACTTGCTAATGTATTTACTAAAAAAGTAAAAGAAATATATGATATTGATAATGTTGCTATAATAGATGAGGCTGAGGTGCCAACAAAACCTTATAATACCAATAGTTTGAAAACAATAGGAATATTTACATTCTGTGCATTGTTAGTTACAGTATTATTTATATTTGTAGTTACATATTTTAGTAATACTGTAAAAGATGAAGAAGAACTAGAAAGATTGCTAAATTTAAGAGTACTTGCAATAATACCTAAGATAGAAGAGTAGGAGGAAATTATACGTGAAAAAAGATTTAATAGCTTTTGAATCACCAAAAGCACCTATATCAGAGGCAATAAGGTTACTTAGGACAAATATATCTCACATTATGAATAATACTGGTGCAAAAGTATTCATGGTTACAAGTTCAGCACCAGGAGACGGTAAAAGTTGGCTTACTGCTAATCTTGCAATTTCGTTTTCTCAGCTTAACCAAAAGGTTTTAATAATAGATACTGATTTTAGAAAAGGAAGACAAAACAAAATTTTTGGAATTAAGAATCAAGACGGATTTTCAAATTATCTAACAGAAATATATGGTATGAGAAAAGGCGGAATTGAACATGAAAATATTTTAAAGAAGATAGTAAAAACTGAAATACCTAAACTTTATTTACTACCTACAGGAGTAGTTCCACCTAATCCATCAGAACTTTTGGAAGTATGTGATATATTTGGAATTTTAATTACTCTAAGACAATATTTTGATGTTATATTTGTTGATGTTCCACCTATTAGTATAGTAGTAGATGGTTTAATACTTGCAAATCAGGTTGACTATACAATACTTGTTGCAGCGGCTGGTAAAACTAAGAAAAAAATGATTGTGGATGCAAAACGTGCAATTGAAAGTGTTAATGGGAAAATTGCTGGAGTTGTATTAAATCAAGTGCCACAAGATAAGAGAAAGGATTACAATACATATTATTCACATTATTCTCAGTCACAAGAAACAAAATTTAAAAAATAGATAAAAAGTAGGAAATTAAGATGATAGATACACATATACATATACTGCCTGGAATTGATGATGGATCAAAGAATATTCAAATGTCAATAAATATGGCAAAAAGAGCAAAATCATTAGGATTTGATAAAATAATTGCTACACCTCACTATATGGATGAGTATAGTAATCCAAGTTATGAAGAAATTGAAGAAAGTATAGATGTTTTAAATAAAACTTTAAAGGCGGAAGGAATAGATGTAAAGATTTTTTCTGGTAGTGAAGTTTATTTTATAGATGACCTTTTAAGTATGTTGGAAAACAAAAACGTGAGGACATACTCAATGTCAAAATACTTTTTAGTAGAGCTTCCAATTATTGGAAGACCTATTGGTTATATAGATGTAATGCAAGAAGTAATAGAAGCTGGATACATTCCGGTTGTTGCTCATCCAGAACGATACGAATGGATTGAAAGAAATTATAAAGATGTTAGCATTTTAAGAGAAATGGGAGTTAAATTTCAAATCAATTTTGGTAGTATAGTTGGAGTATATGGCAATGGGCCAAAAAAGAATGTAAAAAGACTAATTAGAGATAACGTAGTAGATCTTATTGGAACTGATTCACATAATGATGATAAGATATATAATGTTTTTTTGAAAGCACAAAAAAAGCTTTTAAGATTATTTGGAAGAGAAAAGTATGAAAGACTAACTTTAATTAATCCACAAAAAATTATAGATGGAGAAGAAATATAAATTATCTAGTTTTAAAAGGTGAAGAAATTCATCTTTTTTTCTGTATATTTCGTGGAATATATTGCTTGAAATATTAATATTTTTGTAGTAAAATCTTTATATTATGAGGTGTTAAAATGGTAGAAGAACAAATAAGTTTTTTTGGAGAGGAAAATAATAAAGAAGAAATAAAAGAGTTAAAGAGGTTAACAAAGCTTGTTTCACATTATAATAAAAAATATTATGAAGAAGATATATCTGAGATAACAGATTTTGAATACGACAAACTTTCTCTAAGGTTAAGGGCACTTGAAGCAAAATATCCGGAATTTAAAAAAAATTCACCAACGTCTAAAATAGGTGGAAAAAATAAAGAAATTTTTAATAAGGTTTTTCATGAAGTTCAAATGCAAAGTTTGCAGGACGTATTTTCTTTTGATGCTGTAAGAGAATTTGTGGAAAAAGTACAAAAAGAATACGGAGATGATACAGAATTTGTAGTAGAAACAAAAATAGATGGACTATCAGTATCATTAGAGTACGAAAATGGAAAACTTGTTAGAGGTTCTACAAGAGGAGATGGTAATGTTGGAGAAGATGTTACAGAAAACTTAAGGGTTGTGAATGGGATACCAGAGGAACTTAAACGTAAAGATACAATAGAGGTAAGAGGAGAAGTTTATTTACCAAGAGAAGAATTTAATAATATAAATGAAAAGTTAGAAAAAGAAGGTAAAAAAATATTATCTAACCCAAGAAATGCAGCAGCAGGAACTCTAAGACAGCTAGATAGTACTCTTGTAAAGAGTAGGAATCTTAGTATATTTGTATTCAATGTGCAAAAAGGAATGGAGTTTACAACACATAGTAAGAGCCTTAGCTATTTAAAAGAAGATGGAATAAAAGTACTTGAGTATACCAAAGTATGTGTTGGAGTAGATGAAGTATTAAATGCTATTTGTGAAATAGGGGAAAAAAGAGATAGCTTAGCATACGATATAGATGGGGCAGTTGTTAAAGTTAATAATTTAAAAATAAGAGAAGAAATGGGAAAAACAGTAAAAGTACCAAAGTGGGCTGTAGCATATAAATATCCTCCAGAACAAAAAGAAACAAAGGTAAAAGATATATTAGTACAAGTAGGACGTACAGGACAGGTAACACCACTTGCCCTGCTTGATCCTGTAAGGCTTGCAGGATCTATAATATCTAAGGCAACACTGCACAATTTTGACTACGTGAATTTGCTTGATATTAGAGTGGGAGATACTTGTATTATAGAAAAAGCAGGAGATGTAATTCCAGAAGTAGTAAAGGTAGTAAAGGAAAAAAGAAATGGCAGTGAAAAAAAATATGTAGCTCCAAAATTATGTCCTGTATGTGGAGAAGAACTTGAAAAAAAAGAAGATGAAGTAGCTATAAGATGTGTAAATAGTGAGTGCCCTGCCCAGATATATAGAAGTCTAGTACATTTTGCATCACGTGATGCAATGAATATTATGGGAATGGGAGAGGCTATAATAGATACTCTAATTGAGAAAAAGCTTATTGGTGATGTGGCAGATTTATATTATTTGAAGTATGAAGATATTTATAACTTAGATGGATTTAAAGAAAAATCTGCTAGAAACTTAATAGATGCAATTGAACTCTCAAAGAAAAATCCTCTAGGAGACCTTATTTTTGGACTTGGTATAAACCATATAGGAAAAAAAGCTGCTAAGATTTTGGCTCAAAATTTCAAAAATATATATGAAATCAAGAATTCGAGTGTTGAAGAAATTGCTAGCTTGAAAGATTTTGGAGAAATAATGGCAATATCGGCTGTTAATTTCTTTAAAAAGGAAAAGACAAATGAAATTATAGAAAAGCTTGAAAAAGCAGGTGTTAATTTAAATGGTGAAGTTAAAGAGGCAAAATCAACAAAATTAAAGGATAAGAAAATTTGCATAACAGGCAGCTTTGGAAATGTAAAAAGGGAGGATATAGTAAAGCAAATAGAGGAAAATTCTGGTGAGGCTACGTCTTCAGTGTCTAAAAAAACAGATTACTTAATTGTAGGAGAAGACGCAGGATCAAAACTTACTAAAGCTCAAGAACTTGGAATTACTATAATCTCTTATGATGAATTCTTACGACTTATATAAAAATTAAGTAATGTGACAAGGTAGGGAAAAATTAAGATGAATTTATTATTAAATAGTTTAAATGGAAATTTGAACTATATTAAAGCATTAAATACAAAAAATAATATATTAGTTTCAGGACTAACAGACAGTGCTAAGGCATTCTTTGCCTTAGCTACTTGTGTTTCTTCAAATGAGTCAGGTCTTATAGTTACAAAATCAATTCAGAGTGCAAAAAAAATGGCGTATGACTTGGAGTTTTTCTCATCTGAATACGAAGTATGTTTCTTGCCAAATGTGCCAATTAATTATTATGAAGTTTCTACTCAATCTCATGAGATAGAAAATGAGAGAATAGGAATTTTTAGAAAGATTAGGGATGGTAAGAGAGTAATTGTTGTAACTACAGTCGATGCTATAGTTGAAAGTGTTTTAGAAGAAAGTCTAAACATAGACTCAAATACAAAAATTAAAGTTGGAACAAATACTAGTATAGAAGAACTTACAGAACTTTTTTTAAAACTTAGATATGTAAGATATGATAAAGTGGAGGGAAAAGGTACATTTAGTATAAGAGGGGATATAGTAGATATATTTCCAGTAAACATGGATATGCCCTGTAGAATTGAACTTGATTTTGAAACAGTTGACAATATTAGAACCTTTGATGTACTAACACAAAGGAGTGTTGATACATTAAGAGAAATATCAATTTGTCAAACTGATGAAAATGTAATTTCAAAACAGAAAATACAAGATGTTATTTCAAAATTAAACAAAGACCTCAAAAACGTTTCTCAAAAACTAAAAGAAAATATATTAGAAGATATTGAAAAATTTGAGAGGGACGATTATAAAAATATAATAAATAAATACTTCTATTTGTTTCAGAAAAATGACTATACATTACTTGACTTCTTCATTAATATGAAATTTAACATATTCTTTGATGAATATGATAGACTTTTAGAAAAATCTCAAAACCTTGTATATGAAAATATAGAAATAATAAATCATTTAAAAAATAGTGAATATATAATAGAAGAATATGTAAATAAATATATACCACTTGAAAAAATCTATGATAAAAACTTTAGAGAAAATAAATGTTTTGTGTTACAAAAACTGGATAACACTCTAATAAATAACATAGAAAAGGTTTGTATAAATACCAAAGAGGCTTTATTTTTTAGAGAATCTTTTAATACACTAGAAGATGATATTTTAAAAAAGAAAAATGAAGTTATTATAATATCTTTGTTAACAGAAGTTAGAAAAAATCAAGTCGCTGGATTTTTAGATAGTAAAAATATAGCTTATAAAAAAATAGATAACCTAGAAGAAATAAAGACAGCAGATACTAATATATATATCATGAGAGGATTTTTATCAGCAGGTTTTGAATCAAGTGAATTAGAATTTTGTTTAATTGCTGAGGCGTCTTTTAATTTTTCTATGAAATCAAGGAAAAGAAATAAAAAAGAGGTTAAAGGGTCTGATATATTATCATATGAAGATTTAAATGTAGGAGATTTAGTGGTTCATGAAAATCATGGTATAGGTAAATATCTTGGAATAGAAAGTGTAAATGTTCAAGGTGTAATAAAAGATTACATTAAACTTCAATATGCTGGAAGTTCAACTTTATATGTTCCTGTAACACAACTTGATCTTGTTAAGAAATATGATACAGAAGATGCAGAAAAAGTAAAGCTTAATACCTTAAATGGAAAAACTTGGGAGAAAACTAAGTCAAAGGTAAAAGGTTATGTAAAAGAAGTAGCAAAAGACTTAATAAAACTTTATGCAGTAAGAGAAAGAAAAAATGGATTTTCATTTGCTAAAGATACACCATGGCAAAAAGAATTTGAAGATTCATTTGAATATGAGTTAACAGATGATCAAAAAAGAGCTATATCTGAAATAAAAGAAGATATGGAATCATCTCAAATAATGGATAGATTACTCTGTGGGGATGTTGGATATGGTAAAACAGAAGTTGCCCTAAGAGTAAGTTTTAAGGCTGTTATGTCTGGAAAACAGGTAGCATATTTAGTTCCAACTACAGTTCTTTGCTTACAACAATATAAAACTTTTAAAGATAGAATGGAAAAGTTTGGGGTAAAAGTCGAAATGCTTTGCAGATTTAAAACTAAAGCAGAACAGACTAAAATACTTGAAGAGCTAAAACAAGGAAAGATAGATGTTATAATTGGTACACATAGATTACTATCAAAAGATGTTATTTATAAAAATTTAGGATTTTTAGTAATAGACGAGGAACATAGATTTGGGGTTGCGGCAAAAGAAGAAATAAAGAAGTTAAAAGAAAATATCGATGTACTTTCTATGACAGCAACACCAATACCAAGAACTCTTAATATGTCACTAATAGGTGTAAGAAAAATGAGTAATTTAACATCACCACCAATAGATAGACTACCCGTTCACACATATGTATTAGAGTATGACGAACTTGTAATTGCTGAGGCTATAAAAAAAGAGTTATTAAGAGATGGCCAAGTATATTATTTAAGTAATAGAGTAGAGAACATAGAAGAAGTGGCCAAAAAAGTTAAAACTCTAGCAGGAAAAGAGGCAAGGGTGGCTGTAGCACACGGAAGAATGCAACCCTCTCAAGTTGAAGATATTATGCTTGATTTTATTAATCATGACATAGATATACTTGTGTGTACTACAATTTTAGAGTCAGGAATAGATATACCCAATGCAAATTTAATAATAGTTGAAAATGCAGATAGACTAGGACTTGCGCAACTGTACCAAATCAGAGGAAGAGTAGGAAGATCAAATAGACTTGCATATGCGTATATAACTTATGAGAAAGATAAACAAATATCAGAAATATCTGAAAAGAGACTAAAGGCTATAAAGGATTTTACAGAGTTTGGAAGCGGATATAAAATAGCCCTAAGAGATTTAGAGCTTAGGGGAGCAGGAAGCTTACTTGGAAATTTACAACATGGACATATGGTGAGTGTAGGATATAATATGTATCTATCTCTATTAGAAAAAGCACTTGAAGAAGAAAAACAACAAAGTGAAGAAAAAGGAATAGAAAAAGAGAAGGAAGAAAAAATAGTAGAAGAAAATCAAATTTCTTCTGAAGTAAAAATAGAACTTGGTGTATCAGCATATATAAGTGATAGCTATATTCAAGATACAGTTCAAAAAATTGCTATGTATCAAAAAATATCTGATATTAAAACTAGTGAGGATGCACTAGATATTATAGATGAATTAATAGATAGATATGGTGAACCTCCAAGAGAAGTAGAAAACCTAATTAAAATAGTAAAAATAAGGAATATATGTAGAGAACTTGGTATAACTAAAATATGTAAAGTCTGTGAAAATTTATTTATCGAACCTGGTAATTTAAGATACCCGTTGACAAATAAATTCTCTAATGATATACTAGTCAATGTGCAGAGAGTACTGTCAAATCTTAAAAATTATTTGATAAGTAACAATGTAGAAAAAGGGGAGCAATAGTATGAGTAATAATCAAAAAAAATCTAAGAAAAACAATACAAACAAACCTCAAACAGCTAAAAAAACCAATACAGAAGTAAAAGAAAAAGAGGAAGTAAAAGTTGAAGAAGTAAAAGCAACACCAAAGAAAGAAGAAAAAAAAGTAGTAAAAAATGAAACAAAAAAAGTAGAGAAAAAAGAAACTAAAAAAGAAGAAAAGAAAGTAGAAGAATTAAAAGAAGTAAAAAAAGATGAGGAAAAGAAGGCAGAAGTTAAAATAAGCAAAATTAACACTGACAAAGTTGTTATATTTAGTATAGTTGGATTTTGTATACTTGTTGCACTTGGAGTATTTTTCTTTGTATTTTATAAATCAAACTATGAGGCAGTTGTAGATACTGACTATGGTATGGTAAATAAAAATGAATATACCGTGTACTATAAAATGTTTGCACCAATGCTTGAATATTATGGATATCAATCTACACAAATACCAAGTGTTATAGCAAATAAAGCAGGTACTGATAAAATAATTCTTGCTAAAGCAAAAGAAGCAAATATAACATTATCTGATGAAGATAAGGCTGCAATAGATAAAGTATTTTCTGACAAAGATCAAATATCTACATGGCAACAATCAGGAATAAATATATCAATTCTTAGAAAATTATATGAAGAGGATTATATAATAACAGCATATATAAATAAACTTGCAGAAGATGCTAGTGATGAAGATATATTAAAATATATTAAAGAAACTTATGGAGAAAATGCTGACTTATATGAATATAATACAAGACATATTTTACTTAAAACTACTACAACAGGAGAAGATGGTACTTCAAGTAAAATGAGTGATGAACAAAAAGCTACAGTATTTGCTAAAGCACAAGGTTTGCTTGCAAGAGCTCTTGCAGGGGAAGATTTTGCAACACTAGCAAAGGAAAATTCAGAAGATGGAACTGCATCTGATGGAGGAGCATTTACATTCTATGATGGTGATTCAATATATGAGGAATATGAAAAAGCTTCTAAATCTCTTGAAGCTGGTCAAGTTTATGCACAAATAGTTGAAACTGAAGCTGGATATCATATTATTAAATTAGATTCAAAAGTTGAAAATGGTAGATCAAAATCTAGTACAATAAGATCTTCTTATGCAAATGAAAAAGTAAATAATTTAAGTACTTCAGAAAAAATAGATATAAAAACTGATGTATTAAATAAATTAATAGAAACTATAACAGGAGTAGCAACTACTACTGATACAGATGATAGTACTTCTGATGCAACTGATAGTACTGATGCAAGTACACAATCTACAGATTCTACTACGCAAGAATCAACTCAAGAAGAAACTCCAGTAGTTACTGAATAATAAAAGAGTTTATTTAAAATCATAGGAGTAATATATGTTAATAACAAGTAAGTCAAATGAAAAAGTTAAATTTGTTAAAAGTTTAAATGAAAAAAAGTTTAGACAAAAAAATAACGCATATTATCTAGAAGGTTTGAAGGTAACTTATGAAATATTAAATAGTGAAGAAGCGGTAAATATTTTATTTATCGCTTATTCTAGTGAAATTCTACTAAAAAATAAGTGTGAAAAATTTAATGAAAAAGAACTTTTAAACTTATGTCTTAAAAAAAATATACAAATAATAGATATAGCAGAAAATATTTTTAAAGATATGTGCGAAACAGTAACTCCGCAAGGAATTCTTTGTGTTATTAAAAACATTGCAAAGGATATAAGAGAGGAATTAATAAAAAATAAAGAAAAAAATGTCTTTATATTAGATGGAGTACAGGATCCTGGTAATATAGGAACAATAGTAAGAAATGCTGTTGCATTTGATATAAAAAATATAATATGCTTAAATAATACAACAGATGTATTTTCGCCTAAGTCTTTAAGATCTACTATGGGAACTATTTTAAAGGTTAATATTTTTTACGCTCATAACGAAGATGAAATATTTAAAATATTAAAAGATACAGAATACTGTTTAGTTGGTACTTCACTTTCATCAAGCATTGATATTGATAAACTAGAGTTTGACAAAAGCTATGCTTTTATCCTTGGAAATGAAGCAAATGGTGTAAGAAATGAAGTGCTTGAAAAATGTGAGAAAAATATAAAAATAAAAATGACAGATAAAATAGATTCTCTAAACGTTTCTGTAGCATCTGGAATAATTGGATATTATCAATATATAAATAAAAAATAGTTTTTTTAAATTGTATAAAAATCATAAAAATGCTAAAAATATATATAAGCTACGTTATAGGAGGTATTTTTATGAAAGTATTAAATGCAATTGCACTAGCCTTAGTTATTATAGGAGCAATAAACTGGGGATGTATAGGTGTTTTTGGAATTGATCTTGTTGCATCAATTTTTGGAGGTACAGCATCACTAATAAGTAGAATAATATATACAGTTGTAGGTCTTGCTGGAATATGGTGTTTTTCATTTTTTGGAAAAGTTGATGAAGAAGAAGTAAGCAGAGAAACAGTATAGTAGCTTTAAAAATTATTTTTTAGCCAAAGGTGAGTTTTAATTTGCCTTTGGCTATTTTGTTTGATAAAAACTAGTTTTGTGAAAAATATTTTCAAAAGTATTTATTATTATAAAAGAAAAATGCGGGTAATACCCGCGATTATGATTATTTAAATTTTGTTAAATAGTTCTAACAAAAAAGATTTATATTCTGTATGTGAATCTGTATAATTATTGTCTTCTATATTTTTATTTTCATCTTTATAAATATTTTTTATTCCTGGTAAAATTGTATTAAATGATTCTAATTTTTTTAAGTTTTCTTTTGTAGGACTAATAAAAGACCAACAATTTTTTCCACCTGCATTTCCAAGTAATAATACGGCTGAATTGTAAGTGCCAGATTGCATTGTACAAGTTGCATCTTCTTTTTGATCTTCAAAGAATATTTTTCCAATCTTAAGGCTTGAAGTGTAATTAGCATTTTCATCCTTTAAAGTAGAATTTGAAAGCTCAATTATTTTATTTGAATTTATTTTTAATGTATCAATAATCCTATCAGTATCGTTTTGATTTTTTATCAAAGAATTAATATAATTTTTAACATTTGTTTCTACCTTAAATTTTACTATTTGATCATAAATTGAATTGCTGTTTGCAACAACATGAAATCTAACAATATCCTTCTTAGTATTTTCAGAAGTGTTAATTAAAATTAGTATATATAAATTTAATATAATTGCTGAAAAAATAAATAATATAAAACTCCCCTTTATATTTCTTAAAAAATTAAGCTTTTTTATCCCCATCTTTATCACCTAAAAATATTATTAGTATTTTTATATAAAAATATAAAATAAAAAATGTCAAAAAAATACTAGAAAAAATGTTACATGTCGAAAATAAATTTATGTAATTTTTATAAACTATTTTTCTACAAAACTAGGCCAAATAAGCTAAAAGTCGAAATTGACTATCAAAATATTAAGTGATAAAATTTAAATATAATAAGAGGGGGAACAAAAGATGAAAAAAATTAAACTATGTTGCTTTACGGTAAATACTACACATGCATATATAATTGCAAATAATTTTATATCAAATGAGCTTCAAAATGTAAAGGTTATATATATTAATGAAAAGGATGAAAAGAAAAAAACAAAAAGTATAATATCAAGGTTCTATAAAAGAATGAATGATGATATGTATTATACTGAATGGTTAAATGAAAAAATAGTAAACGATTACATAACAGAAAATTTTGTTTTCGTTGTACATGGCAAAGAAGAATTTGTACAAAAAGTTAATAGATATCTTGAACTTAATGAATCTTCAGGATATATAATAAATTGTTTTGATATATTTGATATGGAGAAAAACGCATCAGAAATTATTAAAGAGCATGATTATTATATAAATACTTCTGGTATGGTAAGAAAAGAAGATTTTATAAAATAAATTTAAAATAGGAGAAAATGCAATAGTTCTCCTATTTTTTTTGACAAAAAAATACTAAAATGTAGACATTGGTTATATTACATGGTATAATTAGATTTGTGTACGAAGGTGAAAAAAATGTATAAAAAGTTCGTGAAAAGAATTTTAGATTTTATATTGGCGTTTGTCTTATTTGTTTTAACTTTTCCAATAGTATTTGTTGCAGGGATTTTAATTTTATGTGTTGATAGAATGAAACCCGTATTTAAACAAAAAAGGGTAGGAAAAGATCAAAAAATATTTGAAATATACAAACTTCAAACGATGAAAAGAGATAAAGATGGAGTAAATCAAGTAACAAAACTAGGTAAGTTTTTACGTGCTACTAGCATAGATGAGCTGCCACAACTTGTTAATATATTGAAAGGTGAAATGAGTTTTATAGGTCCACGTCCATGGATTGAAAGCTATACAAAGTATTTTACAAAAAGGCAAAAAAGAAGACATGAAGTTCTACCAGGTATATCAGGTTGGGCCCAAGTAAATGGAAGAAATGATGTTACAATAAAAGATAAGATAAACTCAGATCTATATTATGTAGATAATATTTCATTTTTACTTGATCTAAAAATAGTTTTTAAAACTATAGGAATAGTATTCAAAAAGACTGGTGCTTCAATTTCTGAGAAAGGCATATCAGAGGAAATCGAAGAATTAAAAAAAAATAAAAAAATAGTGGATCCAGAAATAGATCCTGACGAAAAAGTGATGAATTTGTAAAAAAATGGAGAAAAATATGGAAAAAGTAAAAAAGGTATTGTTTACTGCTACAGTTGATTCTCATATATTGCATTTTCATATTCCATATCTAAAAATGTTTAAAGATATGGGGTATGAGACTCACGTAGCAACAAATGGTGATGAGCCAATACCATATTGCGATAAAAAGCATAAAATTAGTTTTGAGCGTAGCCCATTTAAACTTAACAATTTAAAAGCTATAAAACAACTAAAAAAAGTTGTTGAAGAAGAAAAATTTGATATAATTCATTGTCATACGCCTATGGGGAGTGTAGTAACAAGACTTGCTTCAAAACATGCAAGAAAAGCATATGGAACAAGAGTAATTTATACTGCCCATGGCTTTCATTTCTATAAAGGTGCTCCAAAAATTAATTGGTTGTTTTTTTATCCTGTTGAGAAGTATTTATCAAAATATACGGATGATTTAATAACAATCAATAATGAGGACTATGAACTTGCAATAAAAAAGTTTAAAGCTAAAAGGACTCATTATGTTCCAGGAGTAGGGGTAGACCCTAAAAAATTTGATTTTGAGCTTTCACAAGAAGAAAGACATGAATTAAGAAAATCACTTGGTATAAAAGATGATGATATAGTTTTAATTTATGTCGCTGAGTTGATAAAGCGAAAAAATCAATGCATGGCTATTGAAAGTATGAAAGAGTTAGTCAAGGGAAATTCTAAGTATAAATTGTTATTAGTTGGAAAAGATTCCTATAATGGAAAATACCAGGAATTGGTAAAAAAACTAAATCTTGAGAAAAGTGTTGTTTTTGCAGGTTATAGGAAAGATGTACCCAAACTTATGAAAATGTCAGACATTTGTATATCTACTTCTGTTCAAGAAGGATTACCAGTAAATCTTATAGAAGCCTCTATGTGTGGACTTCCTATTGTGGCAACTAATTGTAGGGGAAATAGAGATATATCAAAAATATTGGTGGATATAAATGATGTTAATGGATTTAAAAATAAAATTTTACAACTAAAAACTCAGAATAATAATTTTAATGAAGAATTAAAATTAGAAAACATTATGAAAAAATATCTTGACATATACAATGAATCTTTAAAGAAACAAGTTTTGTTTTTACGTAGTACCTCAATTGTAAATGATTCAAGAGCAAAAAAGGAAATAGATTTTTACAAAGAAAATAATTGTAATGTTATTGTTTTAGGATGGAATAGACAGAAATTAAATATACCAGACACTAGTGATATTAAATATATTATGTATGAAAAAACAAGTGAATATGGGAATGGATTAAAAAACATATTTAAGATGCTGGGATTTGAGATGTATATATATAGGAAAGTAAAGAAATATAAGAATAATATAGATATAATACATGCCTGTGATTTTGATACAGCATTTGTTGCATATAAGGCTTTTAGAAAAAGTAGAACTAAATTTTTGTATGATATTTATGATTTTTATGTTGATTGCCATAATTTAAAAAAGTTTAAAAGTGCTGTTGAGAATAAAGATATAAAATTAATAAACAACTCTGATATAGTATTGATATGTAGTGAAAAAAGAAAACAACAGATTGCAAAGTCTAATCCAAAAAAAGTTCTTATTATTCATAATTCACCAGAAGTAGTGGAAGAAGATACAGAGATGAAACCTTTTGATGAAAAGTGCGTAAAAATATGTTATGTTGGAATATTGCAAGATGATAGGCTATTGGTAGAAGTGTGTAATGAAGTAAAGAACAGTAAAGAAGTGGAATTACATATCGGTGGATTTGGAAAATATGAAACATACTTTGAAAATATGGCAAAAAAATACCACAATATAAAATACTATGGTTCAATGAATTATGATGAAGTATTAAAATTAGAAAAAGATTGCGATATTTTATTTGCTACATATAATCCAGAAATTCCAAATCATAAATATTCTGCACCTAATAAAGTATATGAGGCAATGGCTCTCGGGAAACCAATAATTGTTTGTAAGAATACAGGAATTGATGAAATGGTTAGTAATAATAAAATAGGATATGCTATAGATTATTCCGCCAAAGAATTTATTGATAAAATTAAAAGCATTAGTGAATCAGAATATTTAAGTATGGCTAAAAATGCTAAAAAAGTATATCTGGAAAAGTATTCATGGGAGAAAATGAAAGCATTGTTAAAAGAGGAAATTTTATAAGAAAGGAATATTTATGAAATATATAGTTTTAATTTTGTGTATAATGTTCCTTATGATATCTAAACGTTGCAATAACAAAGGTAGAAAAATCTTTATCATTATGTCAGCAGCAATATTACTGATTTTTTCTACTTTTAGGGGAAGCATCTTGGGAGGAATATATAAAGGAAATGACTACGATAGTTATCAAAATTGGTTTTTTACTATAGAAAATGTAAAAATTAGTTTAACAAATGATGTACTGTTTAATTTATTAATGTTATGTGTTTATAAACTGACAGGTTGCTTCGAAGTGTTTGTATTTATTACTTCATTAATTAGTATTTATGGAATTTATAAATTTGCAATTGATAATTCTAAGAATTACACTTTATTAATTTATTACTTTATAACCTTTGGAATGTATGAGTTAGGATTATCTGCAATAAGACAATTTTTGGCAATTTCAATTTTTTTAATGAGCTTTAAATTTATTCATGAAAAGAAGTTTCTAAAGTATTTAATTGGGATAATTATAGCATCTATGTTTCACAGTAGTGCGGCAATATTAATTTTTATTTATCCTTTTATAAATTTAAAGATTAAATTAAATAAAAAAATTATTATGTTAGTAATATTAGCTCTGCTAGCCATGATTTTAGTAAAATATGGTATTTTTCAAAATATACTTATAAAATATGTACCAAATTATATTTATAAATATGCAAATATTGGTGAAGAGTTAAATTCCAATTATACAGTCTTCTTAATAGCTACATTTATCTTTATAATATCTTTAATATTTAGTAATATTAGAAAAGAACTATGGAAATTTGATAACTGTAAATTTTTGTATTTGTGTTTATTAATGGTGTTTTCATATCTTGCCACATTACATATTACATTTAGCAGGATGCTTCAATATTTTATGCCAGCGGTGGCGTTAATTTTACCAGAAGAACTTGAATTATTGAAAGAAAAAAACGATATTATTTACAAAATAGGAAAAATTGGAAGTATTGTATTTTTTATGCTTATTTATATTTTATAATGGGAGTTTAAATAATGGAAAGGAAAATTAAGTTTAGCGTTATTATACCTGTATATAATATAGAAAAATACAAAAAAAATCTTGAAGAAATTGTTAAAGATGAAGAAATTTATACAAATCAATGTAATGAAGAAGAAGGAAGACTTGAGAGAATAAAACAATTAAAAGAAGAATTGAAAACACAAATTGATGAGATAACAACTAAAATAGAAGAAATGTCTAATATTGGTTTTGAAAGTCAAAAAGAAATCGAAATGTTAAATTCAGATATAAATGTAGCAAATACTAGAATAGCAAATAACAAAGAGAATTCAAAGAGGTTTTCAAAGGAAATTGAAGAATTAAAAGAAAAGATAAAAGGTTTAGAAGAGGAAATAAAACAAAAACAAGAAAAGAAAGCAAACTTAAAACAAAATAGAGAAAAATTTGCTAAAGAATTACAAGAAAAAGAAGAAGAACTTGCTAAAATTACTGAAAAATTATCTTCAAAAGAAATTGAAATAGAAGGATATAAACAAAAAGTAGAACAAAATACAGATAAAAAATATGAATTACAATCAGAAAATAATACTCAAGATATTAATTTTGAAAATTACGAGAAAAGACAAAGACAAATAAAAAATGAAATTTCAAATAATATTTCAGAATTAGATAGCACAAGATTAGAAAAAGAAGATATTTCTAAAGATTTTTATGATATTGAAAGTAAAAGAAAT
>OLPF01000228.1_pt1 | contig 66057 bp, 62 predicted proteins | sample 1673121 | NCBI WGS metagenome assembly OLPF01 (sample SAMEA3136756, study PRJEB25190) | human gut metagenome
AACTCGATCAATGGTTGACATTTATAGATGGAGAAGATAAAAAGGGGGAGGAAGTAGCAATGGCAAAAAATGCTGTAATAAAAAAAGCACAAGAAGAACTAGACTATCTAACTGGAGATGAAGAGATAGCACGTCTTGAAGAGTTAAGGGAAAAAGAAGTAAAAGATAGAATGGCTATAGAAAAATATGGCATGTTAAAAAGTAAAAAAGAGATAGCCAAAAAGATGAAAAAATTAAATATAGACTTGATATTGATATCAAAATCAACAGGGCTTAGTAAAGATGAAATAGAAAAAATATAATAATAAGCTTGTTAATGTATTATTTTGTAGTAAACAATAAAATATATTTACAAAAAAATATATAAATGGTATACTGATATTATAATAATTAATTTGAGGTGTATTGTTATGAAATATGGTTTAGCCTTAGAAGGTGGAGGCGCAAAAGGCGCATATCAGATAGGTGTTGTAAAGGCTTTAATTGATAATGGATATGAATTTGAAGCAGTTGTTGGTACTTCAATAGGTGCACTTAACGCCGCTATGGTAGTACAAGATAGAATTGACGATGCAATTGATTTATGGTCAAATATTTCTTATGAAAAAATGTTTAATGTAGATGACAAAAAAGTAAGTAGTGCACTTAGTGCAAAAATAGATCTTGAGATTGTTAAGTATTTTTCTTCTAAATTTGGGCAAATATTAAAAAATGGTGGAATAAGTACTGAAAATATAAGAAAGATCTTAATAGACAATGTTGATGAAAAAAAAGTAAGAAAATCTAAGATGAAATTTGGACTTGTAACTGTATGTTTGTCTGATAAGGAGGTAAAACAAGTCTTTATAGATGAAATACCAAAAGGTGAGTTAATAGATTATCTTATGGCAACGTCATCTCTTCCAGTATTTAAAAGAGCAAAAATAGATAATAAAAGTTATTTAGATGGTGGAGTGTATGATAACTGTCCTGTAGAAATGTTGGAAAAAAAAGGTATAAAGAATGTAATAGCAATAAGAAATTACAAGAGAATGAGGATTAGAAACTATAAAAATATAATTAAGAAAAATGATATAAATCTTTATATGGTAGAGCCAGTTGATAATTTGCCTGGAATATTAAAATTTGATTCCAAAAATACTAACGAGCTTTTAAGACTTGGGTACTTTGATGGGATAAAGTTTGCAAAGAAATTAGATGGAATTAGATATTACGTAAATAGCCAAGAAGAAAAAAAATTTGTCCATATGTTAGTGGACTATGATATTGATGAAATGGCTAAAATAGCAAAGGGACTAGATTTTGAATTTTCAAGTTATGATAACTTGAGGAAGATATTTTTAGAAGAAATATTAAATGCATTAGTTTCAAAAACTCTTGTAAAGGAAGCTGCTACATATAAAGAGGCGGTGTATGCATTAATAGAACACGTAGCTAAAAAGGAGAATGTAGAAAAATACAAAATATATGATTTTAATGATTTTTTAGATATAGTAAAATCTAAGATAACTTTAAGAGGAAAAACTAAGCAAGAACAAGCAATATATAGATTTGTTAAATATTTAAAGTATACTGATTAATTGAATAAAAAAGCACCTCCGGAATATAAATATATAAGTATTATATTAGGAGGTGTTTTTTTTGAAATACTTTGTTATAGGTGAAGACAAAAGAAGCAAGGAAATAAGAAAAATGTTTGAAGTACAAAATAGTATTGCATTAAAATATTATGAGGCAGATGTTATTGTGACTACAATTCCATTTACAAGAGATGGAACAAATATAACTGGAACTGAATTTAAAATAGAAGAACTTATAACGTTTTTGTCAGAGAGGAAAAAAATATTAATTTCTGGGAGTATCCCGTTAAATATTAGAGATATTCTAAGAGAAAAAGGAGTAGAATATTATGATGTTATGCAATCTGATAAACTTGCAATAAAAAATGCAATTCCAACAGCAGAAGGAGCAATTTTAGAAGCAATTGAAAATAGTGAAAAAACTCTTTATTCATCTAATATTTTAATTTTAGGATATGGAAAAATAGGAAAGGCACTTGCCAAAAGACTTGAGGGATTTGGAGCCAATATTTATATAGAAGCTAGGAAAAGTTCGGATATTGCTTATATAAGTTGTCAAAATTATCAGGCAGTTAAATTAGAGGAACTGGGAAAATATTTACCAAAATTTGATTATATATTTAATACTGTTCCGCATATTTTATTAAATAAAGAAAGATTAGACATATTAAAAAAAGATGTCCTAATTGTTGATCTTGCATCAGTTCCAGGCGGAGTTGACTTTACTGCAGCAAAAGAACTGGGACTAAATGTTGTTTGGGCATTGTCGCTTCCATCTAAATGTGCACCAAAGTCTGCTGCAAGATACTTAAAAGAAGAAATAGAAAGTATATTTAGATAAAGATAAAAATAATGTCGTATATAATATTTAAATTTAATAACCAATATAGAGTGTAGGTGCCTGTACTTACACTTTTTTTATTAATTTAAAATCTTTTATGGTACTACTTGAAAAAATATCAAGTTTAGAATAAAATAATATTGTAATTAAAACAAAAGAATAAAGAGAGGTAAATATATGAAGATAACTTTTTTTGGCGCAGCAAGAACTGTAACAGGTTCTTGTCATATGGTAGAAACAAGTACGAAAAAATTTTTAGTTGATTGTGGACTTTTTCAAGGAAGTCTAACAGATCAAATGTTAAATTATGAGGATTTTCCCTTTAATATTAAGGATATAGATTTTGTTATATTAACTCATGCTCATATAGATCATGCAGGAAGAATACCAAAATTATATAAACAGGGATTTGCGGGGCCTATTTATGCTACAAATGCAACAGTAGACCTTTGCAGAATAATGTTGCCAGATAGTGGTCACATACAAGAAAAAGAAATAGAGTGGGTAAATAAGAAAAGAAAAAGAGCTGGAAAAGCACCTAGTGAACCTATATATACGGCTCAAGATGCAATTGACTCATTAAAAATATTTAAAGGAGTAGATTATGATGAGACTATACAAATTGATGATAGAATATCATTTAAATTAGTAGATGCAGGACATATGCTAGGATCTAGTATAGTAGAACTTGATATTTATGAAGATGGCAAAAACGAACATGTAGTATTTACCGGAGATCTTGGAAATTTAAATATGCCTATAATCAATGATCCTACATATATAAAAAAAGCCGATCACTTAATAATAGAATCAACTTATGGCAATAGACTTCATGCAAAAATGGAAGACCAATCAGCAGAATTTATAGAAATATTACTAAACACGATACAAAGAGGTGGTAATGTTATAATACCATCATTTGCTGTTGGAAGAACACAAGAAATACTTTATGAAATTAATAAATATGCAGCTATGAAGGGAATAGGAAATAAAATAAATAAAATTCCTGTATACGTAGATAGTCCACTTGCAGTAAATGCTACAGAAGTATTTAAAGAAAATCCAGAATACTATGATGAGGATGCACTAAGGTATTTACTAAAAGGCGATAATCCGCTTGATTTTGAAAATTTACATTTTGTAACTACTTCTGAAGAATCAAAAGCATTAAATGAAGATCCAACACCAAAAGTTATTATATCAGCTTCAGGAATGTGTGAGGTAGGTAGAATAAAACACCATTTAAAACACAATTTATATAGGCCAGAATGTACTGTGCTTTTCGTTGGATTCCAGGCTGAAGGTACTCTAGGAAGAAGAATAATGTCAGGTGAAAAACTAGTTAAAATATTTGGCGAGGAAATAGCAGTTAATGCAGAAATTAGAACACTTGATGCATTTTCTGGACATGCAGATAAATATGGTCTTATGACATGGATTGACAAAATAGAGGATAAACCTTCTAATATATTTATAGTACATGGAGAATATTCATCACAGCAAGCATTTAAAGATTCTATAGAAGATAAATTTGGAATAAAGTGCGCTATACCAGCTTATGGAGAAACATTTGAAATAGATGGTACAATAGATAAATCATCAGTATCATATAAATCTGTTAGATTTGATGTACTTGAACTTTTATCATTCTTAAAAGAGGACGTCGATAATATGACTAATGTGGTAAAGACAGGATTAAAACATGGAACTACCGACACAGAACTGCATGATCTTGTTGAGAAATTAAATAAAGTAAAAAATGATTTACAAGATATAAAAAATATGCGTTAGAATAAGGAGATAATATTTAAAATGGCAAAAAGAGAAGATATTAAAATTGTTTTTATGGGTACACCAGAATTTGCAAAAAGTTCTTTAGAAAAGTTATACACTTCAGGTTATAATGTAGTAGCCTGCTTTACAAATCCTGACAAACCTTCAGGAAGAGGAATGCATCTTACTATGTCGCACGTTAAGGAGTATGCTGTATCTAAAAATATACCAGTGTATCAACCAGTAAAACTAAGAAATAATGAGGAAGTAATTAAGGTTTTAAAAGATATAGATCCGGATATCATAGTAGTTGTTGCATATGGAAAAATATTACCAGAAGAAATTTTAAATATACCACGCTATGGATGTGTAAATGTCCATGGCTCTCTGCTTCCAAAATATAGGGGGGCAGCGCCAATTCAATGGGCGATAATAAATGGAGAAAAAACAACTGGCATTACTACCATGTTTATGGATAAAGGTATGGATACAGGCGATATGCTTTTAAAAGAAGAAGTAGATATTCTAGATAGTGATAATTTAGAAACACTTTACAATAGATTAAAAGAAGTTGGAGCAAATCTACTTATAAAAACATTAGATGGAATAGTAGAGGGTACAATAATAAGAGAAAAACAAGCAGAGGAAGGAACTATAGCACCACAAATTACCCGTGAAATGACAAAAATCGATTTTAATAAGAGTGCAAGAGAAATTGTAAATTTTGTAAGGGGAATAGGCCCTGCACTTGGCACTTTTATGGTTGATAGTGATGGGAATATTTTCAAAGTATTTGATGTAAAAGCGTCTTCTGTTCAGTCTAGTGGAAATATAGGGGAAATTGTGCTAATAAATAAAAAACAACTTGGAATAAAATGTAGAGAGGGTGTTATTGAAATATTAAGTATTCAAGCTCCAAATTCTAAAAGAATGGATATTGCTTCATTTCTTGCTGGTAATAAAATTAAGGGTAGCGAAAAATTTATTTAAGTTAGAAAGTTTTCTAGTTTTTTAAGTAATTAAAAAATTGGAGAACTTTATTTTTTTATAACTATTGTTCTCTTAGCGAAAGAATTGATTATATAATTATTATTTATTAAAAAAATTAATATTTTTAATATATTACTTGACTATAAAACGAATGTTTAATATAATGTTCCTAAATTTTAATATAAGATAGGAGCTGATATAAAATGAATGAATTAGAAAAAAATCAAAGTTATAGCAATGAAACTTTTGAAGCAATCAAACATTTTGATGAAAATGGGAACGAATATTGGTTTGCTAGAGAATTAAAGGATGTATTAAGCTACAAAGAATGGAGAAAATTTGAAGGTGTGATAGATAAGGCAATTAAGTCATGCCAAAATAGTGGCATTAGTGCATTTGAACATTTTGTCGGTGCCGACAAAACGATAAAGATGCCCAATGAGGCAAGAAAAAGTATAAAAGACTATAAGTTAACTCGCTATGCTTGTTATCTAATAGCGCAAAATGGTGATTCAAGAAAAAAAGTAATTGCTCTTGCACAAACATATTTTGCGATACAAACGAGAAAACAAGAAATTAGCGAAAGGGAATATAGTCTATTAACAGAAGATGAAAAAAGGTTTTACCAAAGAACTTTAACAAAAAAAGGCAATTATTCTTTAAATAAAACTGCTAAAAATGCAGGAGTTAAAAACTTCGATAAATTCCATAATTCAGGATATAAAGGATTATATAATGGAGAAACTGCTGATGATATTGCAAGAAGAAAAGGCTTAAGATATAGAGAAGATATTCTAGACAATATGGGAAGTGAAGAACTTGCAGCTAATTTGTTTCGTATTACACAGACAGAATCGAAACTAAAGAGGGAAAATATTTCTACAGAAAAAGATGCAAATAAGGCACATTATAACGTTGGAAGAAATATTAGAGAAGTAATTGAAAAAAATGGTGGAATCATGCCAGAGAATTTACCAACTCCTAAAAAAAGTTTAAAACAATTAGAAAAAGAAAATAAGAATGGCTTGTTAAGTAATAAAGATTAATAAAGGTTAATGTGGTATCATAGGGATGTTTACCTAATTATTGCTTTTTTTGATTTTTTATAGTAGAATATTAGTGATTTAGGAAAGTGAATAAAATGGAAAAAATAAATATAAGTGACCTTACATATGATGAACTTTTAGAATATATAGAAAATATAGGAGAGAAAAAATTTCATGTAAAACAGATATTTAAGTGGATACATAGAGAAAATGTAGATAGTTTTGATGAGATGACAGATATATCTAAAAGTTTAAGAGAAAAATTAAAAGGAAATACATATATAGAAAAACTCGAAGTGCTAACTTGTCAAAAGTCAAAAAAAGATGGAACGCAAAAATTCTTGATAAAACTTCCAGATAATAATGCTATAGAATCAGTTTTTATGGTATATAATCATGGTAATACTATCTGTGTTTCAACACAGGTGGGATGTAAAATGGGATGCAAATTTTGTGCTTCTACTAAAGAGGGGTTTGTAAGAAGTTTACTTGCATGTGAAATAGAGGGACAAATACATACGGTTGAAAAATATACTGGTCAAAAGATATCAAATGTTGTATATATGGGGATAGGTGAACCACTTGATAATTTTGATAATGTAGTTAAATCAATAAAGCTAATCAATGATCCAAATGGACTTGGAATAGGAGCAAGACATATAAGCCTTTCTACTTGTGGTATAGTACCAAAAATATATGAACTTGCTAAAGAAAATATTCAATGTACACTTTCTATATCACTTCATGCAACTACTGATGAAAAAAGGCAAAAAACTATGCCAATTGCAAATAGATATAGCATAAAAGAACTAATAGAAGCATGTAGAGAATATACTAAAATTACAGGTAGGAGAATTAGCTTTGAATATGCTCTAATAGCAGGAGAAAATGATACGCATGAAGATGCTATGGAGCTTGTTAAGCTTTTAAGAGGAATGATAGCACACGTTAATTTAATTCCTGTAAATGAAATTAAAAACGGAAAATATAAAAAATCTAATGAAAAATCAATAGAAAATTTTATGAATACACTTAATTCATGTGGAATAGTTACAACTGTAAGAAGAACTTTAGGGGAAGATATTGATGCTGCTTGCGGTCAGTTAAGAAAAAAATATATAGATAATGAATTATAAGTATTTATACATAAATGGTTGAAATATAATATACACATGATATAATGTAGTAGATGGTATATCGTGATTTTTGAGGTGGAGATATGGAACTTATTGCAAAATCAGATGTCGGTAAAAAGAGGTTGAATAATGAAGATAGCTATTATATAAAAATGTTACCAAATGATGGAGGACTTTTTATAGTAGCAGATGGACTAGGTGGCTATTCTGGTGGAGAAATAGCAAGTGATATGTTAACAAAGAATGTATCAGAATACATAGAATCAAAATCTAGATGGCTAAAAAATGCCACGGATGAGAAGATTAAATTTGTTCTTAAAGAGAGCATAAACTTTGCAAACGAAAATATATATAATTTAGCCTCTTCAAGTAGTGACTACCAAGGAATGGGAACTACCGTAACGCTTGTTTATAAAATAGATAATAGGATATTTTACTTATCAGTTGGGGATAGCAGATTATATTATTTAGATAAAAATTTAAAGCATATGGAACAGATAACTGTAGATGATACATATGTCAATGAATTACTGAAAACTAATATAATAAGCGAAGATGAGGCAAAAAATCATCCACAGAAGCATATACTTACTAAAGCAATAGGGATATCACCTAAGATAGATGTTGATGTAAAAATAGGTGAAGTAAAAGATGGATATTTATTGTTATGCACGGATGGAATGAGTAACATGCTTACTGAAAAAGAAGTTATTAGCATATTTAAGAGTACTAAATTTGATGATGTTGCAAGTAATATAATTTTTAAAGCCAATGAAAACGGCGGATCAGACAATATTACTGTAATAGTTGTTAAATTATAAAGAGAGGTAAAGTTATGAATTTAATTGGAAAAGTATTAGCAAACAGATATGAAATACTTGGAAAAGTTGGAGAGGGTGGCATGGCCACGGTATATAAGGCAAAGTGCCATCTGTTAAATAGATATGTAGCTGTTAAAGTCTTAAAAGATGAGTATGCAAAAGATGAAATGTTTGTAAAAAAATTTAAAACAGAAGCTCAATCAGCTGCAGCACTTACACATCCTAATATAGTATCTGTATATGATGTAGGTTCAGAAGATGGAATTAATTATATAGTAATGGAACTTTTGGATAGTAAAACACTAAAAGATTATATTGAAGAAAAAGGAGCACTTCCTACAAATGAAGTGTTAAAAATATCTAGTCAAATAGCTTCTGCTCTTGCTGCAGCACATAAAGCTCATATTATTCATAGGGATATAAAGCCTCAAAATATAGTATTAAGTGGTGACTTGGTAGCAAAGGTAACAGATTTTGGTATAGCAAAAATAACAAATGTTTCAAGTGCAACAATAACAAACTTTGGAAGCACAGTAGGTTCAGTACATTACTTTTCTCCAGAACATGCAAAGGGTGGATATACAGATGAAAAGTCAGATATTTATTCTTTAGGAGTTGTTATGTATGAAATGGCTACAGGAAAACTTCCATTTGATGGTGATAGTGCGGTTGCTATAGCACTAAAACATATTCAAGAAGACCCAGTAGATCCAATAATAGTAAACAATAAAATTCCTGAAAGCTTAAATCAAATAATATTAAAGGCTATGTCAAAAAATACGGCGCTTAGATATCAAAGTGCTGAGGCAATACTTGAAGATATAAATGATGCTATGGAAACTTCATCAAGAAGAAAAAGAAATAATGTAGAAGCTGGAAAAACACAAGTAATTAGTATTCCTGATATAAGCGAAAATCAAGCAGTTCCTAATTTACGTATGCGTGAGCCAAGAAGAATTGCAAGCCAAAATAGCACAAAAATAAGAAATTTTGATGAAAAGTATAAAACAGAAACTGCTATAGGTGAAGACCCAAAGTTAAATGCTATAAAGAAGAAAAAAAAGAAGAAAATGATTATAATATATACTGTAATCATGCTTGCAATTATACTTATATTTGCTTTAATATTTGGCCCTAAATTATATAGAAGTTTCAATAGTAATGTAAATCAAAGAACAGAATATGAGGTGCCAGATTTAAAAGGTATGAAATTAGAAGATGCTATATCTGAGTATTCTGATAAAGGAATAGAAATTACACAAAGTAAGACTGAGTATTCATCAGAATTTGAAGAAGGACAGATTATTTCACAATCACAAGAAGCAGGAACAAAATCATATGATCATAGAATTGCAGTTGTTATAAGTAAAGGAACAAAAATGGTAGAAGTACCAAGTGTAGAGGGAAAAGATCTTAAAGTGGCAACCTATGAACTTCAAGATACTGCAGGATTTGTAATAGAGTCTGTTGAAGAAGTAAACGAGAAAGTAGCAAAAGGACTTATTTTTTCACAGGAACCAAAAGCAGGCGAAAGTGTAGCATATGGTAGTACTATAAAACTAAAAATAAGCCTAGGCGATGGAAAAAAAACAGTACTTATGCCAAATGTTACGGGAAAAACTTTAGATGAAGCTAAAAAGACACTAGAAGATATGAAACTTACTGTAAATGTAAAATATGGTGAAGATAAAAATAAGAGTAATGGAGTTGTTATATCACAAAATTATCCTCAAAATCAGCAATTAAAAGAGGGGGATTTAGTTGAAATTACAATTAATAAACTTATAATAACAAAAAGTGTTACTATAGATATTTCTGAATTTATTAAAGATATATTTAGCAAATCAGATGACACTACTACTAGTGAGACTACTAGCAAGACAGCATCACTAAATGTTATGGCTAGTGTTGATGGTGGAGTATATAATTCTATTTATACCAAATCTATAACTAAAAATGACAAAACGATAAATTTCACAGTTAATGGATATGAAAAAGTTGATTTACAAATATATATAAATGATAAATCTGTAAACCAACAAACAATAAAGCTAAAATAATAAAGGACTCATGATGAGTCCTTTTAATTTATGCAAAACCACAATAAAAAACTCCTATTAATAAAATAATAATAGGAGAATATTATAAGGATTTTTCATTTGTTTTGATATTAAATTATTAATTACCTTTTGACTTGTGCGAATGTATCATTAAAAATTATAATAATTTTATAGTAAAATTTAATGATTTTATACATGAATATTATATAATAAAAATAAATAAAAGTTCAATACTTTTTCCAAAAAATGTTGAAAAAAATTTCTCTTTATAGTAATATAAAAGTAAGGAGAACTTATGGAACATAAAGATTTAAAACATGGCAAAATTATAGAAATTTTATCAAATATATATGTAGTAAAACTAGATAGTGGAGAATTAATAAAGGCAAATATAAGGGGAGTGCTAAAGGGAGTAAAAAGTTTAGTAGTTGGAGATGTAGTAGAAGTAGATTTTTTATATGATACATATATAATAAAAAAAGTCTTACCAAGGAACAATTTTTTGATAAGGCCTCCTGTAGCAAATATAGACAATTTAATCATTTGTTTATCATTAAAAGAGCCAACACCAGATTATTTGTTGCTTGACAAGGAACTTATATTATGTTATGAAAAAAATATTAATCCAATTATTTGCTTAAATAAAGTAGATAATTTAGAGCAAGATAAAAATTTAGAAGAAGAAATAGACTATATTAAAAATGTATATTGTTCTTTAGGAATAAAAGTAATTTTTACAAGTGCCAAAAAACGCCAAGGAATAGAAGAGTTAGAGGAAAATTTGAAAGGAAAAATATCAGCCTTTTCTGGAAATTCTGGTGTTGGAAAATCAAGTCTTATTTCTATAATTACAAAAGATATGTCAATAGAAGTAGGCAATATATCAAGAAAAAGTCTTAAAGGAAAAAATACTACAAAGTATGTTAGACTTTATGAGCTTGGAGAAAAAACATATATACTAGATACACCAGGCTTTTCTAGTTATGAATTATATGATATAAACTACAAAAAACTTAAGGACTATTATAAAGAATTTAGAGAGTATAAATGTAAGTATGAAGACTGTACACATGTATTTGAAGATGAGTGTAGTGTAAAGGCTGCTGTAAACGATAAAAAGATAGATAAATTAAGATATGAAAGATATAAATATATATATAAAGATTTATACGAAAAGGACAAAAGAAAATATAAGTAGGAGTTAAACATATGAAAAATATTTTAGTTTCCATTTTAAGTGTTGAAGATAAGGTAGGGACAATAGCAAAATTAAAAGAAACTGGAGTCGGAGTTCATCTTGATATAATGGATGGGAAGTTTGTAAAACCATTGGGCGTAAAACTTGATATAGTGCAGAGCGTAAAACAAAACAATCTTTTTTGTGATGTACATCTTATGGTATCAAAACCATTAGAAGATGGTTATATAAGTAAAGCTTTAGATTTAGGAGCAGATTCTATAACAATTCACTATGAAATAGAAGAATTTGAGAGAGTACTTAGATTTTTACTTTTAGAAAAAAATAAAAGAATGCATGAGGGAAGAAATCTTGAAATTGGTGTAGCTATAAATCCTAAAACATCAATAGATGTGTTAACTAGATTCTATAAGCTTATAGATAAAGTTTTAGTTATGTCGGTTGAACCAGGATATGGTGGGCAGAAATATATAGAGTCTACGGATATGAAAATTGATAAAATAAAAAAGCAATTTGGTATAAAAGTAGAAGTAGATGGTGGTATTGATAAAGAAATTATAAAAAAAGACATTATGAAGTATGTTGATGATTTTGTTATAGGAAGTTATATAACAGGTTCAGATAATATGAAAGAACGCATAAATTTAATTAAGGAGGAAATCAAATGAAAAAAATAGCAATAATGACAGCAGGAGGAGATTGTGCTGGATTAAATAGCGTAATTAAAACTGTTGTACTTGCAGCTGAAAAAAAAGGAATAGTTGTTGTTGGAATATTAGATGGTTATAAAGGCTTTGTTGAGAGAAGATACAAAGTATTAGACAGATCGTACGTTACAGATATTGAAACTATGGGAGGTACAATTCTTGGATCTTCAAATAAAGAATGTCCTTTTCATTACCCATCTAGCACAAAAGTAGGAGAATATGAAGATAGAGTAAAAGATTCTATTGAAGCTTTAAGGAAAATTGGAGTAGAGGGAATGATAATCGTTGGAGGAGATGGAACTCTTGATTCTGCAAGAGTTATACATGAGGCAGGAATGCCAGTTGTTGGAATCCCTAAAACAATTGATAACGATATGGTGGCAAGTAGTCCAACAATTGGATTTGAAACTGCCATAGAAAATGCTACAAGAGCTATAAGAGATCTTAAGACTACTGCTTATTCTCATAGAAGAGTTATGGTGGTAGAAATGATGGGCAGGACGTCTGGATATTTAACGCTTTATGCAGGATTTGCATCTGGAGCTGATATAATTTTATTGCCAGAAATTGACTATAATTTAGATATAGTAACATCTAAGGTAAATGAGATAATGGCGTCTGGTAAAAGATATGTTATAGTTGCAGTATCTGAGGCAGCAAAAGAAAAAGGAAAAGAAGAAACAATAGGTAGAATTGTAAAAGATAGCTTTGAACAGAAACGTTATGGTGGTATAGCAGAAAAACTTGCACATCAGATAGAAGAACTTACAGGATATGAAGCAAGACACATGGTGCTTGGTCATCTTCAAAGAGGGGGAGCGCCAGCAACTGGAGATATAATTTTGGGAGCAAGACTTGCAAATTATGCCTTAAATTTGCTTCTTGAAGGTGAAGCTGGAGTTATAGTTGGAGCAAACGAGAATTCTTTAGTTAAGATGGAATTTCCTAAAGAGAGGGTAGCTAGACTACTTGATCTTAACACAAATGATGTATATAAAACAGCAATAAATATGGATATTTCCTTTGGAATATGAAAAAATAAATAAAATATAAACTTTTGTTTGACAAGCAAATGTTTATATGATATACTTTTTTTGACATATAGGAGGTATTTTAATGTATCAGGATTTAACAAGACAAGAAGAAGAGGTTCTTGAATTTATTAAAAAACAAATAAATATGACAGGTTTTCCACCATCAGTTCGTGAAATTTGTGCAGCACTAGGATTTAAATCTACATCTTCAGCACATCAATATATATGGAGACTTGCAGATAAAGGATACATAGACAAAATGAATCTAAAAACTAGAGCTATTAAAATTACAGGAAGTGAACCTACTATATCTGTACCAATAGTAGGTAAAGTTGCAGCAGGCGAACCAATACTTGCTACTCAAAACATCGAGGATTATTTCGCAATAGGAGAGAGTTTCTTTAGTCGTAATGCACTTCAAAATGATAATTTCATCTTAAAAGTACAGGGCGAAAGTATGATTCAAGTAGGAATTAATGATGGAGATTTTATCATAGTTTCAAAACAATCAACTGCAAAAAATGGCGAAATTGTAGTAGCAATGATTGATGGCAATGCTACAGTAAAAACATTTTATAAAGAAAAAGATCATATAAGGCTTCAACCAGAAAATGATACTATGGATCCAATAATAGTAAAAGATGCTGAAATTGTTGGTAAAGTTATAGGGCTATTTAGAAGATTTTAATAAAATTTAACAAAAAAACACCAAATTACATACAATGTAGTATGTCGGGAGGTGTTTTTTTATGTTTGAAAATTTGAATATTGGTCTTGGAATTACTGGTTCTTTTTGTAATTTTAAATATATAAAAGAAGTTATATATAGTTTACAAGATGAAGGAGCAAATGTTATCCCGATTGTATCCGAAAATGTGAAAAGCCTAGATACTAGATTCTATAAGAGTAAAGACTTTTTAGAAATGCTTGAGAGTACAACGAAAAATAAGGTTATATCATCAATAGTTGAAGCAGAGCCTATAGGTCCGAAGAATATACTTGATATTCTAGTTATTTGTCCATGTACAGGGAATACATTAGCCAAAATAGCTAACGGAATAACTGATAGTACTATACTTATGGCAATTAAAAGCCATATAAGAAAAAATAAACCTGTTGTTATAGGAATTTCTACAAATGATGGACTTGGTGCTGCGTTTGAAAATATAGGCAAAGTAATAAATACAAAAAATTTCTATTTTGTTCCATTTTCTCAAGATGATCCGATAAACAAGCCAAAATCATTAGTACTTGATTACTCTTACATACTAGATACAATTAAAGAAGCTCTAGAAAATAGACAAATTCAACCAATTTTATCTAAATAAAAACAAATGCTCCCCAAATTTTTATTTGGGGAGCTATGTCAATAAGACAGTAGTGAAAGGAGAAAAAACACTACAGCCTTAGAAAAGGCGTTATACTACATCCGCCATGCTAAACTTAGAAGTGCTGCTCATCCAATCCTTATAAAGCTCAGAATATTCTTCTGATCTTTCTGCTGAAATAACGATTGGGTTTAAGTCATGTGTCTGTTCAAAGACACCTATCATACTGTCACCGCTATACACGGCAACCAGTTCTCTTGTAGGAATTTCTCCTTTAAATTCCGGGAATACAAAGGAAGTTAGATCAGTGAAGAGATATCCTATTAAATCGGTACCTTTGAAAAAAACCTTTTTTACTTTTTTAAAATTCATCATTTTTTCCTCCTGGGTAATTACCCAATAATTAATTTTTTTGTTACAAAAGTAATTATAGCATAATTTTGCACATAAGTCAACTTTTTTATGTGAAATTTATGTTAAAAAAACACTGATATAAAAACAAAGTAGAATAATGTAGAAAAAAGTCGAAAGAGATTATTTTGAATATACAAAACTAAATAAAATAACTCCTCAATTCTTTTAATTTTAGTATATATATGATATAATGTGAGAATCGAAAGTGAGGAAAAAATATGAATGTTGGTGTTGTAACTCTTGGGTGTTCTAAAAATCAAGTGGATAGTGAAATGATATTAGGACTTTTTAAAAGTGTTGGATATAATATTGTAAATAAACCTGATGAGGCGGATGTGATAATTATTAACACATGTGGCTTTATTAATTCTGCTAAAAAGGAAGCAATTGATACGATTTTAGAAATGGCTGAATATAAGAAGAGCAGATGTAAGGCTTTAATTGTTACAGGATGTCTTGCAAAAAGATATAAAGCTGATATTATAAGAGATTTGCCAGAAGTTGACCTTGTAATTGGAGTTGATGAATATGGCGATATAGGAAATATACTTTCGAAGTTTTTAAGTCAAAAGTTTTTAAATCATAATTTAGATTTTACAAGCCGTGTAGTGTCAACAAATTTTCCACTTAGTTATGTAAGAATTTCTGATGGTTGTGATAATAGATGTAGTTATTGTGCAATTCCACTTATTAGAGGACCATTTAAATCAAGAAAAATGGAGGATATAATAGGAGAAGTAGAAGGACTTGCCAAAAATGGAATTAGTGAAATTTGTATTATATCACAAGATACTACTAAATATGGTAAAGATATATATGGTAAACTTATGCTTGCAGAACTTTTAAATAAAATTTCAAGAATTCATGGAATAAAATGGATTAGAATATTATATATGTATACATTTGAGGTAACAGATGAACTAATTGAAGAAATTTCATCTAGCCAAAAGATATGTCCATATTTTGACATACCAATTCAACATGGTAGTGATAGAATACTAAAGGCTATGAATAGATATGATACTAAAGAAAAAATATATAATTTAGTACACAAAATAAGAGAACGTATTCCAAATGCAATCATAAGAACAACTGTGATTACTGGTTTTCCTGGTGAAACAAATGAAGATTTTGAAGAATTAAAAGATTTAATACGTGACTTGAAATTTGATAGGTTAAGTGGATTTACTTACTCAAGAGAAGAAGATACAAAAGCATACTTTATGAAACCACAAATACCTGAGAAGGTAAAAGTACAAAGATTAAAAGAGATAATGGATATACAAAAAGAAATTTCGCTAGAACACAACAGGCTTAAAGTTGGAAATAAATACTCTGTTATAGTAGAAAATATTACAGATGATGAAAAATATTTTGTATGTAGATCTTATATGGAAGCACCAGATGTAGATGGCAGAATATATGTAAAAATTGATGATGCAAGTTCAAAAAAAGCAATTATCGGTGAATATAGTGATGCTAAGATAATAGATTATAATGAATATGATCTATTTGCGGAATTTATATAGAGGAGGTTATTATGTACACATTAGAAGAATTAAAAAAATCCACTTTAATTGAACTTAGAAATATAGCTAGTACATTAAAACTTGATGGATATGAGAAATTAAAAAAAGAATATTTGATTGAAGAGATAATTAAATCTTTACAAGGTACCAACTCACTTGATGAAAAAATTGATGTCCAAATTGAGAATCCGGAAACAGACTATATAGCTGAAGGAATTTTAGAAGTTATGCCAGATGGATATGGATTTTTAAGAAGTGATAATTACCTTTCAGGTAGTAAGGATATATATGTATCTCAAGTACAAATAAAAAGATTTAAGTTGTCTACTGGTGATAAGTTAAAAGGAATTGCAAGGTTTACAACTGATCCTCAAAATAAATTTCCATCTCTTATATATATTGAAACAATAAATGATGATAGACTAGAGATTGCATTAAAAAGAAAGGCATTTGAATCTCTAATTCCTATATATCCAAATGAAAGACTAAAACTAGAAAATATGGAGAAGGAATATTCTACTAGACTTATAGATTTAATAGCTCCTATTGGTAAGGGAACTCGTGGAATGATAGTAGCACCTCCTAAAGCAGGTAAAACAACTATGCTAAAACAGATTGCAAATAGTATTATAAAAAATAATAAAGAAGTTTATCTAATAGTTTTATTAATAGATGAAAGACCAGAGGAAGTAACAGATATTGAACGTTCTGTCGATGCTGAAGTAGTATATTCAACTTTTGATGAATCTCCAGAACATCATATAAAAGTAGCAAGAATGGTACTTGAAAGAGCAAAAAGGCTCGTTGAACAAAACAGAGATGTGGTAATATTGTTAGATAGCATAACACGTCTTGCAAGAGCAAACAATTTAACTGTAGAGCCAAGTGGTAGAACTTTATCTGGTGGACTTGATCCGGCTTGCCTTCATTTTCCAAAGAAATTTTTTGGAGCTGCAAGAAATATAGAAAATGGAGGAAGTCTTACAATACTTGCTACTTCACTTGTAGAAACTGGAAGCAAAATGGATGATATTATTTTTGAGGAGTTTAAAGGAACTGGTAATATGGAAGTTCATTTAGATAGAAAACTTAGTGAGAAAAGAATATTTCCAGCTATTGATATTTTTAAATCTGGAACTAGAAGAGAAGATTTATTATTATCAAAAATGGAGCAAGAATGCAGCACATGCTTAAGAAAGGTTATGTCAGCCTCCTCTGCTAATCTTACTAATGCACAAATAGCAGAAAAGATATTTAATATACTAACAAAAACTAAAAATAATGACGAATTTATTAAAGTTTTTCTAGAAAATATAAAAAAGAAGTAGAATAATTTTATATGTTATGTTAAAATTTATTATGTATGATGTAAACTAAGGAGAATTGAAATATGAGTAACAATAATGTAAAATTGATTTTTAATGATGGAAAAGAAATTATAGTAAAAAAAGGTGCAAAAATTTCAGAAGTAGTTGAAAACATGCCTGAAATTGACAATAAAGTACTTGCATTTTATGTTAATAATGATTTAAAAAGGTATGATGCAAAAATAGTAAAAGATTCAAGTATAACTCCAATTAGACTTTCTAGTGGAGATGGATATAGAATATATTCAAGAACTCTAAAAATGATACTTTATATGGCACTTACAAGATTATATTCTTCTGCAGATGTGAAGTTCTTAACTACAATAAATAGAGATCAATATTTTATAATTAGAGACATTAAATTAACAGAAGAGAAAGTTAAAACTATAAAAGAAGAAATGAAAAAAATAATTGAGAAGGACTATAAAATAACAAAAAGATTAGTGCCATTAGAAGAAGCTATGGAGCTTTACAAAGATTCAAATAATGTAGACAAACTTAATAATGTAGGAAATAAGTTAAAAGCGAATGTTTCAATGTACTTTTGTGACGGCCTTTATAATTACTTTTATGGAGCTTTAGCAGATAGTACTGGATATACACCAGTTTTTGATCTTATTTCATATAGAGAAGGCGCTTTACTTTTAATGCCAAATGATAATTATGAGTTAAACAAAAATATAAATGTAGAACAAAGATTATATGATACATTTATTGACTATAATAAACTTACTTCAACTTTAGAAATTGATAATGTTGGAGAACTAAATGATATTATAATAAATAATAAAATTAATAATATTATTCAAGTATCTGAGGCTATTCATGAAAGAAAAATGATTGAACTTGTGCAAGATATTGAAAGAAGAAAAGATAGTGTAAAAATGGTTCTTATTGCAGGACCTTCATCATCCGGAAAAACAACATTTGCTCAAAAACTTGGTGTTCAACTTAAGCTTATGGGATTCAATCCTATAACTATATCTATGGATAATTACTTTGTAGAACGCGTAGACAACCCACTAGATGAAGAGGGGAATTATGATTTTGAATGCGTAGAGGCTCTTGATAGAGATCTTTTTAATTCTCAAATGAGAGATTTAATTGAAGGGAAAACAGTAGAGCTTCCTAGATTTGATTTTATTCATGGAAAAAAAGAGTATAAAGGCGATTTCTTAAAGTTAGAGAAAAATGATATTTTAATAGTTGAAGGAATTCATGCATTAAATCCTATTTTAACAGAATTTACTCCAGATAAAAATAAATATAAAATTTATATAGCACCTATAGCTACACTTAGTATAGATGGATACACTAAAGTTTCTTCTACAGATACAAGGCTTTTAAGAAGAATGGTAAGGGATTACAATACACGTGGACATGGTGTTGAGAGAACATTTGAGTTATGGAAAAATGTAAAAAAAGGTGAAGAAAAATATATTTTCCCTTTTGTTGATACAGTAGATTTTATATTTAATTCTAGCTTAGTATATGAAACATCTGTCATGAAAACATTTGCCCAACCTCTACTTTTACAGGTAGATATAAACAGCGTTTATTATTCTGAGGCAAGAAGACTTTATGAGTATTTAAATAACTTCTTACCAATAGAAACATCAAATATTCCAGTAGATTCAATAATAAGAGAGTTTATTGGCAATGGATGTTTTTATAGGTAATAGATATAAATAAAAAGGAGGAAACTTTATGTATTGTCAAAATTGTGGTGCTAAAATTTCTGAAAATCAAAACTTTTGTGCCTCATGTGGGATGAGTGTTAGTACAAGCATAACTTCAGAAGTTAATAAAATGGGCAGCATAACTTTTCATAGAGTTTCCAGATTTGTTGGATGCATTATTGACTTTGATGTATATATTAACGGACAAAATATGGGGATTCTTAAAAATGGTGGCGATCTTAAGGTAAAACTTCCCATTGGAAAATATAAAGTAAATTTTAGCTTATGGTCAGGAACAAATACCCAAGAAATAGAAATTACAAATGATATGCCAAACATATATGCCGAAGTTAAATTAAAAATGGGATTTTTGGTAAATAAGCCAAAAATAATTAAAATTAGGAGTGAAAAATAATATGGGCAAATTTTGTACAAATTGTGGAAGTAAACTAAATGGTAATGAGAAGTTTTGTATAAACTGCGGACAAGAAGTTACCAATTCTAACAGTGATGAAAATATTGGAAATGAGAGTAATGTGGTTACATATTCAATTTCAGATTCAAGTAAACTAAATGAAACTACTAAAAGTTCTTGTACATCACGTGCTAATACTGCATTTATTTTGTCACTTGTTGGACTTTTTTTTGCAGGTATTGTTATGGGGATAATTGGTATTTCTATGGGTGCTAGTGCAAAAAGTGAAATGGAATCACTTGATATTGAAGAGGGCAAAAAGAAGGCTAAAGCGGCTATAATAATTGGAATTTTTGATATCGTTATAGCGCTATTAATTGTATTTGCAAGGTGCCTTGTGCGTTAGATTATATAGGGTGATGAAATGTTTGTAAAAAATGATAATAGTTTCATATGTAAAAATTGTGGTAAACATGTTGAGAAACTAAATTATACTTCAAGAGATCATTGTAATTTTTGTCTTTATTCTATGCATGTGGATATAACTCCTGGAGACAGACAAAACAGTTGTATGGGAATGTTAGAACCAATTAATATTATTGATACTTCAAAGAAGGGCAAAGTTATTTTGTATAGATGTAAAAAATGCGGGGAGAAAATTAGTAATATTGTAGCTTATGATGATTCCGAAGAAAAGATTTATGAAATTGTAAGAAAATATGCAAGAGGGGAGATTCATTAATGGAAGATGTAAAAAAAATAGTGGCAGAGTTAATAAAAAATAGTTTAAATAGTAGTATAACAATTGAAGAGATAGAGCAAAGATTGGAATCTCCAAAGGATAAATCAAATGGGGATTTAGCTTATCCTTGCTTTACTCTAGCAAAAGTACTTAAAAAATCTCCAACTATTATAGCAGAAGAATTAAAGGAAAATATAAAAGTATCAAGTCCAATAACTAAGGTTGAAGCAATCTCAGGCTATCTAAATTTTTATGTTGATTATAAAGATGTGTATTCATCTGTTATAACTGACATTATGAGGGAAAAAGAAAAATATGGATTTGTAAATTATGGCAAGTGCGGAAATGTTGTTGTAGATTATTCATCACCAAATATTGCAAAGCCTTTCCATTTAGGACATTTTAGAACAACTGTTATAGGAAGAGCACTTTGCAATTTATATGAACAATTGGGGTACAATGTAGTAAAAATAAACCATCTTGGAGATTGGGGAAGACAATTTGGACTTTTAATAGAGGGCTATAAAAGATTTAAGGATGAATACGACATAAAAAGTGACCCATTACATGCTTTGTCAGAAATATATGTTAGAATAAATAAGCTTGCAAAAGAGGATGAAAATGTCATGAATATTGCAAGAGAAAACTTTAAAAAATTAGAAGAAGGGGACAAAGAGTCTATTAAGTTATGGCAATACTTTAGAGATGTTAGCCTAAAAGAGTATATGAGAATATACAAATTTATGGGTTGTGAATTTGATAGCTATAATGGGGAAGCATTTTATAATGATAAAATGGATGAAGTAGTAAAAATACTTGATGAAAAAAAGGTATTAGTAGAAAGCGAAGGCGCAAAGGTAGTATATTTGGGTGAGGATGAACCACCATGTATAATATTAAAATCTAACGGCTCTACTATATATGCGACAAGAGATCTTGCTGCAATACTTTATAGAGCAAGAACTTATGATTTTAAAAAGGCTATTTATGTTACAGGGTATGAGCAATCACATCATTTTAAGCAAATATTTGAAGTTGCAAAATATTTAGTTGGAGAAAAATATGCGTCTGGTCTTGTGCACGTTCCATATGGAATGGTAAGACTAAAAACAGGAAGAATGTCTTCTAGAGATGGAAATGTAATTTATTTACAAGACTTAATTGATGAGGCGATAAAAAAGGCAAGAGGCGTAATTGCACAAAAAGATACCAAAGGTCTTAATATAGAAGATGTGGCTAAAAAAGTTGGACTTGGGGCTTTAGTATTTAACGATTTAAAGCAAAACAAAATTAAAGACGTTGTATTTGATTTAGATGAAATAATAAGATTTGATGGAGAAACTGGTCCATATGTTCAATATACGTATGCTAGAATAAAAAGTGTACTTGATAGAGCTTCATATGATGTCAGTAGCGCAGACCAAAACGTTAAACTTGAACTGTTAAACACCGAGTGTGAACTTGAACTTATAAAAGAATTGTCAAAATTTAAGGAAGTTATAAAAAGAGCAGCTGATGAATTTGAGCCTTGTATTTTAGCTAGGTATTTAATAGGTGTTGCTAGTTTTTATTCTAGATTTTACAATGAATGTAATATTTTAAATTCTGAAGAAGGCTTAAAAAATGCTAGACTTGCACTTTGTTATGCTACATCAGTTGTAGTAAAAAAAGGACTAGAAATTTTAGGAATCTCTTGCCCTGATAGAATGTAGAATACAGCTATATACAAAAATTTATATATATAAAATAGATACATAGTAGATTTAAGAAAAAAATTATTGGAATTCCAAACTTAAAGCTGCTATGTTTTGTTTTATGTCTAAATGCAAACATACCAAAATATATTCCAAGTGCGCCAAGTAAAATAGCACACGAAAATAAAAATCTTTCTGGTATTCTATATTTCTGTAACCTTGCTAAAGTTTTATCTATGAACATAACTATAAATGATAAAATATTAATTATGGATAAATATAGTATAAATATTTTCATTTTCTTCTCCTTTTTTTAAATCATTATATCATGTATATTTTGAAATATAAAGAAAAAACCGCTATAAGCGGTTTTAGATGAGCACAATTACTCTTTAATTTTTTTGAGGTCGTACCGTAAAAGGTAGATTACAAAATCTTCATCATCTGCCTGTGAAAAGATTTCTATAATTTCGGTAAAGAAGCTAAGCTGTTCTTCAATTTCATACTTCAGTTTCTCTATAGAGATTTTAGACGATTTGTCATATCCAAGAGATTTAGATATTATCTTGAGTAGGTTTCTAGAACGACTTACAACTTTACTATCTTCATACCTTATGCCGCAACGACTTAAGATATTTAAATAATTAGAAAAAGTGAAAATCTGTGAGCAAAGAAGAGGTGGCGTTCCACCTTTTTCTAATATTTGCCTTAGAGCTATCAAATATCCTACCAGAGAAAAAATATCATTTTTGGCTCTCTGAAATACTTTACTATCGAATTGGCTTATCAATGTGTCATTTGTGATTTTTCTCCACACATCAATTGCTTGCACAAAATTGTACTGGCAATAAGCTATATTGGCAATATACGGCATGCCATGTACAATTTGTATTTGTTTTTCCGGCTCACTATATTTTTCCAGTGTAGTACTAGAAATGTACTTTGACGGATAATAGACTTTGGCAAGAACTCTTTTTGACGGATCTTTACGATCCTTTATACGACCGTTTTCATAAAATAAATTATGAATTTCTTCTTCAGTTAACATTTTCATCCTCCTTATTAAAGTTAAATCAATTTTCTACTTCCAATATATATTATATCATTTATGTCAAGCTTGCAATAAATTAGACATTAAAATACATTATTAGACAATTTAATATAGGATAATATGGTAAAGATGAAATTTTTAATCTGTCTTGATAAATTGTAATTTGTAATATATAATACACTTAATGGTGAGAAAATGAAAATTGTAGGAAAAATAGAACAGATAATATATAAAAATGAATTAAACTCATGGACAGTACTACTAATTAAAGTAGATAAAAAATATATAACAGCTGTTGGTCCAACAGCTGATATTGAACTTGAAGATACAATTGAGCTTGAAGGCGAATATGTAACGCATAAAGTTTATGGTGAACAAATAAAATTTGAAACTTATATAAAAGTTTTACCAAAAGATGAAAATACTTTAATAAACTACATAGCCGATAATATAAAAGGTGTTGGTAGAAAAATTGCTGAGAGGATAGTAAACGAGTTTAAAGATGAAACTATAGATGTTATTAGATATAATCCTTCAAAGCTTGAACAAATAAAGGGATTAAATTCTGAAAAAATAATTTCTATGTCAGATTTTTTTAATGATGAGTGGGAAAAATGGAACGTTGTAAAGTTTTTAGGTGGTTTTAACATTTCTGTTGTACTTGCAAATAAAATTTATTTTGCCCTTGGCAAAGATACTATAAAAACTGTAAATGAAAATCCATATAGTTTACTGGATTTTGTTAAAACTATAGACTTTAAGCTAATTGATAATATCGCCCTTGAACTTGGAATAGAAAAGAATAGTTATTCAAGAATTGATTCTGGTATTTTATATCTAATTGCAAAAATAACAGAATTTGGTCATACATGTGTTGAAGAGGAGAACTTTGTTAAGTATTGTATAAAGAACTTAGAAGTAAGTGAGGAAGAAATAAGAAATGGTATAGTTAGGTTAAAGCTCTCTGAAAAGATATTTATTGAAAATAGGGATGACGTAAATTATGTCTTTAGAAAAGGATATTATATTGCAGAAAAAAATATAGCAGCCTACATTTCTGATATAGTAAAACAAAAAATACACTCAAAAGATTTTGCAAAAGAAATAGAAAAAGTATCAGAAAAAAATTCACTAGTGCTATCTAGTGAACAAAAAGAAGCAATACAAATGTGTCTAAACTCTAATATAAGTATTATTACAGGAGGACCTGGTACAGGAAAAACTACTATTATAAAATGTATAATGGATCTACTTGATGATGATGACAAAAAGTATATTTTAGCTGCTCCAACTGGAAGGGCGGTAAAAAGAATAACAGAGACAACCAAAAAGCCTGCTAAAACCCTTCACAGACTTTTAGAAATAACAAAAGTTGATGACAATAACTTAGAGAAAATGATAAATGTAGATGTTAAAATTATAGAAACCGACTTTTTAATAATTGATGAGGCATCTATGATAGACACAATAATGATGAATAATTTAGTAAGAGCGCTTAAGAAGAAAACTAAATTGATCTTTGTAGGAGATATAGATCAATTGCCATCTGTTGGGCCAGGAACAGTACTAAAAGATATAATTGATACTAAACTTGTACCTACAATGTATTTAAATACAATATATAGACAAAGTAGTAAAAGTGACATAGTAGTAAAATCACATATGGTAAATGCTGGAGAGCATTTTGATTTTAAAAATAAGGACACTGATTTATATTTTATAAAATGTGATACTACAGATGAGGTAATATCTGAGATGTCATCACTTATTTCACATAGACTTGAAGGATATGCAAATCTTGATATAATGCATGATTTACAAATACTTACGCCAACTAAAAAGACAGAACTTGGAGTGACTGCCTTAAATAAAAAAATACAAGAAATTTTAAATAGAAAATCTACTCAAAAGAAGGAAAAAACTATAGGAGAAAGGACTTTTAGAGTTGGAGATAAAGTAATGCAAATTGTAAATAACTATGATAAAAAATTTAGCATTAATGGTGAATTTTTTGAAGGAGTATATAATGGAGATATAGGATATATAAAAGATATCGACTTTGAAGCAGAAAAGTTTATAGTAAATTTTGATGATGAAAAAGATGTTGAATATGATTTTGATGAGGCAGATGAACTAGAACACGCTTATGCTATTACAATTCATAAAAGTCAGGGTAGTGAATTTGATTATGTAATACTTCCCCTACTTGTTGGATATAAAAAATTATTTACAAGGAATTTACTCTATACTGCTATGACTAGAGCTAAAAAAATGCTAATAATACTTGGAAATAAGCAAGTAATAGACTATATGATAGATAATGTTGAGGAAAAAAATAGACTTACGGGATTAAAATACAAAATATTGAGCAATATATAAGTTTGAAAAAAATGTTAATATATGTTAAAATAGCAAAAAAGAGGTGAAAAAATTGGAAGAATTAGTTGAATGTATATGTGATTACGTAAGAAGGCCATATACGGATTACGCTGTTATGATAAATGGAGAATGGGGAAGCGGTAAAACTTATTTTTGGGATAATAAACTAAGAAGCAGACTTGAGTCTATAACAGTAAATGGTAAGAAATACAAAACAATTTATATGTCACTTTATGGAATAAATAGTTTGGAAGAAATCAGTAAAAAAATATTTATCGAAACTAACCCAATGATATCAAAATCACTCAGAAAGTTTATTGATACAAGACAAGGAAATTTGATACCAGAATATGTAAAAACTGGACTTGATATGGCAAATTTATTTGGTAATATTAATATGAATTCTGATAAATTAGATTTTTCCAAATTATTTGCTATTGATGATAAAATTTTGTGCTTTGATGATCTTGAAAGGGCAAATGTAGATGTTATAGACATATTAGGTTATATTAATAATTTTGTTGAACACGATGGTATAAAAACTATATTAATATGTAATGAAAAAGAACTTGCCACAAAATTTAAAAATACAAATATTGAGTTTAAAAGTTTAATTGCTACATATATCTTAGATAAAGAAGGAAAGTTGAGCGTAAAAAACAGCAATGATAATATTCAAAAGAATGTTCCAATAGGAAATTTAATTGAGGATAAAATATCTGAGATATTTGATAGAGCAAATGCATATGAGAGAATAAAAGAAAAACTCATAGGCGAAACTTTTGAATATGTACCAGAGTATGCATATATTTTAAGTGGAATGATAATGAAATTTTCTTATAATGAGGCTTTGTCTGATTTTCTAAAGAGAAATAATTCTTTAATAATTGCTGCCTTTAAAAAATCAAATACAAGAAATCTTAGAATTTTAAAACATGCAATAAATGATTTTGAGAGAATATACGATAGTACAATGACAAAATATCCTGAAGTTTCTTATGAAATTTTAAAGACGATGTTGACTTTTACTATTGCAATATCTTTTGAAATTAAATCTGGTAATATAAGTAAAGAAAAACTTAAAAATATTTCTAGTAACGAAGAATATAATTCTGTTATATTTACTTCACAAATAATGAATGATAAGAACCAATTTTATTTAAGGGAATTTGATAATAAGTACTTTTTGAACTCTACAAATAAATATAGATTCTTTAAATTTATAGAAGTTTATGTAAGAACTAGATTTTTTGATGATAAAATATTTAGAGAAGATATGGATCTTGCAACAGCAAGACAAGTTACGCAAAAAGAAGATGAAAACAAAAAATATTTGAAGCTACTTAGCGGCGAATATTATAAAATGTCTGATGTAGATTTTGAAATTTTATGGAAGCAAGTACTAGAAGAAGTAAAATATGGTAAAGTTAGCTTTAAAGAACATATAAAACTATTTGCTGTATACAAGCACTTTATTAATACTTCCCTTATAAAGTTTAATGTATCTGAATTAAAGCAAATATTTATACTTGGAATGCAAATATCTTCTAGTGAAAATATAAAACAAATTACTTCCGAAAATTTTGAATTGGAAAGTGCAATAGATTATGTAACAGATGATAAAGATATAGAAGATATGAAAATAGAATTTTCAAAAATAAGACAAATGGCAATAGAAGAGGCAGCTTCAAAGAAAGCTAAACAATTATTTAGACTTATTCCAAATGAAATTTCAGAGTTTTATAAACAAATAATGGGTGAGTATAAAGATTTACCAGTATTTGCAAGGTATGACATGGAAGATTTATTTGAAAAATTGCTTATAACTTCAAATTATGATATTTATAATATAATAAATCTTTTAAATTTGAGGTATAAAGATAAAAATGAATTATTAAAAAATGATATTAAGAGTTTAAAAAAATTATCTGAACTTTTAAGTAAATATATAAAAGATGTACTAAAAAATCAAGATAAGACTATAAAAATAGCTTTATTTGAGAATATGTGTGATACGATAAAAAAATTAGAAAGTGAAGTTTAAAAATAAAATGCATGAAATTCAAATTTTATGCATTTTTTATTTTTGTTTACAAATAATAATAAAAATTATTTGTAGGAGGAAATATGCAAAAGACTGGTATTATAAGAAAAGTTGATGATCTTGGAAGAATAGTTATACCAAAAGAGATAAGAAAAACTATAAAAATACATGAAGGGGATGAAATGGAAATTGTTGTAGAAGACGGTGTGAAAATAGTGCTAAAAAAATATAGTCCCTTAGATGATGTATATGAAACATGTTCAAACTATATAAAGTCACTTTCTGATGTAATGGAGATAACTTGTATGATGATTGATTTAGAAAAAGTACTATTTGTATCAGGAACCCTATCAAAAAAAATAGAGAATCTTTTGATAAACGAAGATTTTGTAAAAAAATTAATTAAAAGAGAAGTTACACCAAAGGATAACAAAATATATAAAATTTTTGATGAAAGTATAACTGGAAATAAAATTTTGGAGGAGAAAGTAGCACCATTAATAATAGATGGTTCAGTGATAGGTGCAATAGTATTAATAAACAATAACGTTGAAAAAAGATTCGGAATCATGGAAGAAAAAATTTTAGAGCAAGCTATAAGTTTTTTTAAACTTCAAATGGAAATATAAATGATGTTAGTACCTAAAAAATCAAAGGAAATTTATAATGTTAAAATAGCACATAGAGGATATCATAAAAATCATGGTGAAAATACACTTGAAGCATTTAAGGAAGCTATGGAGAATGATTTTGCCATAGAAACAGATATAAGGATTACAAAAGATGGAGTACTCGTTTGCTATCATGATAGATATTTAAAGAGGTTACTTGGTAGTAAGGGAAAAATTAGTGAATATACGTATTCAGAAATTTTGAATATGGATATAAAGGATACTAAGGAAAAAGTACCAACACTTAAGCAATTACTTGATTTAGTAGATGGAAAAGTTGTACTATTGTTGGAAATAAAAGGGAATATAAATAAAAGATTAAAAATGGAACTTTGCAAACAGTTAAACACTTATAATGGAAAAGTGTATTTTCATACTAAAAATATATTTACATATTTTTATATAAAGAGAATATTTGGCAATAAAGTGTTTTTTGTCTTAGACCCTATAAGAAAAAGATTTGATTTTATAAAATTACATAAAAAAGACTATAAAATGTAATATTAAAAAGATAAATTATAATTGAAAAAATGTTACTAATGAAATATAATTATATCTGTATTTAAGGGGACATACAATGTATATAACTAATGATAAAAAAGGAATAAGTTTAATTACGTTAATAATTACAATAGTTGTCGTAATAATTCTTGCTGCTGTAGTAATACTTGCACTTGGAAATAACAATCCAATAGATAGTGCTAGACTTTCAACTGTGGTAAATTCAAAGACTAATATGGAAGATTGTATAAGTATAGTGGCATCAAAGAAAATTGCTGAGACTGAAGGCAAAGAGCAGATGTCAGATATCGTAAAAAGCATAATAGACGAATCTACAAGTGAAGTAAAATTCACACAAGATGGTACAGAAAAAACAGTTTATAGAATAGCTCCAGATGAATTTGAATCGCGTCTTGGAATAGTAGTAAAAGAAACTCCAAACAAAGATTGTATTTGGTATGTAGATAATGCAGGAAAAGTTTATCTAGTATTTGATTTCATGAAAAACGTACCGAATTATTTAAAAGAGAGTGATACAACACTAAATAAATCAGTTAAAAATTTTGTAATTGTTTTAGATAGTGCACTTGAATCATCTATAATTGAAAATATTGAAATATCTAAAACAGAAGATACAGTAGGCGTTGGAGAAGATAAGAATATAACTCTTGATCTATCTAAAGTAGAAGGACTTTCATATTCAAAATGGGTAATAAATGAATCAAAAGAAAAACTTGGTGTAGATGATGAGTCAAAATATCCAAATACTGTAGAGGGAAGTAATGCAGAAATTTCTCTTAAAAGTATAACGAATCCTGGAACATATTATTTACATGTTTTGGTTTGTACAAATGATATGAAAGTTGAAAAGATCTCATCTGCAATAGTAGTAGAGAAAAAAGCTGACGTGTGGGATGGAACTTCAGCAGAGTCTCTTGGAGGTGGAAGTGGTACAAAAGATGATCCATATTTGATAACTACAGCTAAAGAATTTGCATATTTTAGGGATATAACTAACAATAACGGTGGATATTATTCAGGTACAGATGCCGTGTATGGCTCTACCGAATTTAAAAATAAGTATATAAAATTAGTTACAGATATAGATTTAAATAATATTGAATTTGAACCAATAGTATCAGGAAATAATGTTAAAAAGTTTAGTGGGAATTTTGATGGAAATAATCATAAAATATTAAATGTTAAAATAACAAAAGAAGGTTATGCTGCAGCATTATTTGGAAAATGTACGAATGCTACAATTGAAAATTTAACTGTTTATGGGAATATTGAAACTAACTCTACATTTACGGGAGGAATTTGTGCTAAAGCAAGTGATGGAAAAGTTATAATATCAAATTGTAAAAACTATATAAATATTAATAGTTCTTCTACATCACAAAATGGTGCGGCTGGAATAGTAGGGTACGCCAATAATAGTTCGATTGAAATATTAGATTGTACAAATTATGGTAATATAAGTAATCCAAATTATTGCGCTGGTGGTATAGTAGGTAGGGCTATTAGTGTTAAAAGCATAGTTAACTCATATAATAAAGGAAACGTTGTGTCAAATGATTATGCAGGTGGAATTGTAGGGATTACTGATAGTTTGACTCTTATTGAAAAGTGTTATAACTCTGGAAGTATTAATGGAAGTACTGGTGTTGGGGGAATAGTTGGTTATAACAAACAATCATGTAGGAACATTAATTATTGCTATAATACTGGCAATATAACATCTGCTAAGGGTAATGCAGGAGGAATAATAGGTAATAATAACAATACTTCTGTAGTAACATCTTGCTATAATACTGGAACGATAACAGGTACAGGTAATTACGTTTCAGGAATAAGTACAAATGGTAATACAAATAATAAAGTTTATAATTCTTACAACAAAGGGAAAATAGTTATGAATGGAAGTTCTAAGTATTATGGTGGTATAAGGGCATATGGCGGTTATCCTTTTGTTTACAATTCATATTATTTAAATACAAGTTGTGACAGAATAGATTCAGACAATAAGATAACAAATATATCCGGTGAACCAAAGGAAAGTCAATATTTTACTAAAAGTTATACAGAAGAAGATTCTATTGCATACTTGTTAAATGAAGGAGTTACAGATGAAAGTAGAATATGGACAACAGATCCTTCTAAAAATGATGGCTATCCAATACTTGTGTGGCAACTTGAAAATAATAAATAAAAAATAGTTAAATTTAGTATAGAGCGTATTTTATTAATATGCTCTATATTTTTTTGTTAATAAACAATATTTTAATAAATGCTTGCGCAATTAAAAATTATATTGTATAATTTATATGTGTAGGTTTAAATATATTGAGTAGACCTAAGCATTAGAAAGAAAACTTCTAACGTATAAATTTATAAATAATTATAATTTAAAAATATATATTGTTGGACATTGAAAATTTAATATAAGGAGGGAAATATGTTATACATAGTACTATCAGCAGTAATTGCTTTTGTAGTAAGTGCTGTAATATTTTTCTATATTGGTATAGGATATAGAAAGAAAATAGCTGAGTCAAAAGTTTCATCTGCAGAAGAACAGGCAAAAAAGATAGTTGAAGATGGAAAAAGAGATGTTGAACGTCTAAAAAAAGAAATGATTATTCAAGCAAAAGATGAAATGCTTGCCCAAAAAGATGAATTTGAAAAAGAAGCTAAAGAGAGAAAAAAAGAATTACAAGATGTTGAAAACAGAATTAATCAAAGACAAGATTTAGTTGATAAACGTGCTGCTCTAATAGAAGAAAAAGAGTTAGGTATAGTTAAAAAGGCTGAAGAATTACAAAAGAAAGAAGAAGACTTAAAAAAAGGAAAAGAAAGGGAAATTGAACAATTAAGTATAATTGCAAAAATGTCTCAAAATGAGGCAAAAGAAAATTTAATGGATAGACTAAAAGATGAGATGAAAGTAGAAATTGCAAACTATATTTATACTGAGCAAGAAAAGGCTAAAGATGAGGTGGACAAAAAAGCAAAAGAGATACTTGTTAACTCAATACAAAAATGTGCTACAGATCATACATCAGAGGCTACGGTAACAGTAGTACAACTTCCAAGTGATGATTATAAAGGAAGAATTATAGGACGTGAAGGTAGAAACATAAAAACAATAGAAACTCTAACAGGCGTAGATCTAATAATTGACGATACGCCAGATGTTATAGTTCTTTCAAGTTTTGATCCAATAAGACGTGAAGTAGCAAGAATTACCCTTGAAAGACTTATGGCTGACGGAAGAGTACATCCGGGAAAAATTGAAGAAATGATTGAAAAAGCAAAACAAGAAGTAGAAAATACTATAAAAGATGAAGGGGAGAGAGCATTATTTGAAACAGGTGTAATTAATGTCCATCCAGATCTTGTAAAATTACTTGGAAAATTAAGATATAGAACAAGTTATGGTCAAAATGTTCTAAATCATTCTATAGAAGTATCTAATATTGCAGGATTACTTGCCTCTGAACTAGGAATTGATCCTACTGTAGCAAAACGTGCAGGGCTTTTCCATGATATTGGAAAATCATTTGATCAAGATGTAGAAGGTACACATGTAAGCCTTGGAATAGAACTACTTAGAAAATATAAAGAAAAAGATGAAATTATTTATGGAATGGAAGCTCACCATGGAGATTGTGAACCAAAGATAATAGAAGCAATCTTAGTACAAGCTGCAGATATTGTTTCAGCATCTCGTCCTGGCGCTAGAAGAGAAACAGTAAGTACGTATATAAAACGTTTACAAAAATTAGAAGAAATATGTGATTCATATAAGGGTGTAGATAAATCTTACGCTATACAGGCTGGTCGTGAGGTAAGAATTATTGTAAAACCAGAACAAGTTGATGATGCATCTATGGTTATTTTAGCACGTGATGTTGCAAATCAAATTGAAAAAGAAATGGTTTACCCTGGTCAAATAAAGGTTAATGTAATACGTGAAATGAGAGCTACTGAAATAGCAAAATAATAAAGCTGGGGATTGCATTTTTAGTGCAATCCTTTATTTTATAATAAGAGGGATATATGAAAAATAAAAAAATTAAAAAAACTAATATTGTAGTTATAGCAGTTTTAACCTTCTCTGTCATCTTTATGACATATCTAGGAGTTAATACAGAAGATATAAAACAGATAATACTAGGAGAAGATGTTTTAGGTAACTTAACGCAAAATACTGTAGATACTAAAAATAGCGATGAAATTGAAGAAAAATCTGATAATTTAAAAGTTTATTTTATAGATGTAGGTCAAGGGGATAGTATATTAATAGAAAAATCTGGAAAATATGCATTAGTTGATGCTGGACCTAATGCTAGTGAAGATAAATTAGTATCTTATATAAAGAGTCTAGATATAGAAAACTTTACATATATATTTGGTACTCATGTTCATGAAGATCATATAGGTGGTATGGACAAAATTATAAAGAATTTTAATTTTGATAATGTAATTTTTCCAAATGCTACTGCAAATACTGTAACATTTGAAAAATTTATAGATAGCATTATCTCTAAAGGAAAAAAGATAGAAGAAGCAAAATCGGGTGTTGTATATAACTTAGATGATGTTAAAATAGAAGTATTATCTCCAGAACCCTTGGTAAAATATGATAATCAAAATAATTACTCTATAGTACTCAAAGTTACATATGGCAAAGTATCGTACCTTTTTATGGGTGATGCTGAAAAACTTATTGAAACTAGTCTCATAAACAATAATAAAAATTTAAGCGCAGATGTTCTAAAAGTTGGACATCATGGTTCAACTACTTCTACTAGTGCTAAATTTTTAGATGCCGTTTCACCAAAGTATGCAGTAATCTGTGTAGGAGAAAATAACGATTATGGTCATCCAAAAGAGGCTATATTAAAAAGATTATCAATAAGAAATATTCAAGTGTTTAGAACTGATATTAATGGAACTATAATATCAGAAAGTGATGGAAATAGTATAAAATTTAGTGTAGAAAAAGGAGAGAGCCAGTGAAATACGTCGTTGATAGAATAGAAGAGGATATATTGGTATTACAAGATGAAAGCGAAAACATGATAAATCATAAGATGTCAGATAAAGAAAAAGAATTAAAAATAAAAGAAGGCGATGTTGTATTTTTAAATGACAATTTATGTTTAGAAGTACAAAAAGAAGAAACTCTAAAAAGAGAAGAGAGAATAAAGAAAAAAATGCTAGATATATTTAAATAAAATAATTTATAGGAGACAAAGTTTATTTGTCTCCTTTTTGCATAATTTAGAAAAAATTACCAAAAATAAATTTAGGTGATTTTATATGAGAGTTGGTATACCAAATGCACTATATTTTGAAGGCTCTAATTTAATGTACAAGACATTTTTTAATGAACTTGGAATTGATGTTATATTTAGTGGTGTCACAACAAATAAAATAAAGGAAGAAGGAATAAGAATTTCTACATCTGAGTCATGCCTTGCGTCTAAAATTTTTATAGGACATGTGGATTCATTAGTAAAAAGGTCAAAAAAAGAAAATATAGATTATATATTTGTTCCAAGATTATGTACATATAAGAAAAATGAAACAGAATGTGTGAAATTTTATGCAATGTATGATATATGTAAAAATCTATTTGATGGAAATTTTATTACACTTAATTTAGATTATGATAGGGGGAAGAGTGAAATTACATCGTATGTAGAACTTGCAAATAAGTTGGGAATAAATCCATTAAAAGCATATATTGCTTATATTAAAGCAAAAAGAGTATGTAAGTTGGAAAAAGAAGCTACAGAAAAATATTTTTTTAAAACTAATACAAATGAAAGAAAAAAAATACTTGTTGTTGCTCATCCATACGTATTTGAAGATAATTTACTTGGAAAACCTATATGTAATTTTATCAAATCACAAGGAATAGGAGTAGTTTATGCAAGTAAGCAAAAAATGAGTGATAAATATAAAGATATAACAAAAACTTTATATTGGAGAGGATCAAAAAAATTAGTTTCCGGAGTACTTTCCACTCTTGGGAGTGTAGATGGAATAATTTATATTTCAGTCTTTCCATGCGGTGGAGATTCACTTGTTACTGAACTTATGCAAAGAAAAATAAAAAATATACCATCTATATCTTTGGTTCTTGATGAACATACCAATCTAGAGGGATATATTACAAGATTGGAAAGCTTTGTAGATATAATAAACAAAGATACCTTTAATGTAATACAAGATGTAATGTAAGGGGGAATTTTTATGAAAAAGAACATAATTAGTTTTCCTCATATAGGAAACTATTATATACCAGTATACAATTTATTTGATAACTTAATTGATAAATCAAAATGTGAGATATTAGTTCCAAATAAAAATTCTATAAAAAGCCTCGAAATAGGATCATTAAATAGCCCAGAATTTATTTGTACTCCTTTTAAATATAATATGGGAAATTATATAGAAGCGTTGGAGGCAGGAGCAAATGTGTTAGTACAAATTGGTGGTGGTTGTAAATATGGGTATTATAGCGAAGTGCAAGAGCAAATATTAAAAGATTTAGGCTATAATTTTGACTTTATAACGCTTTCGGATCCACAAGGTATAAATATTTCAAAAATATATAAAAAAGTAAAAAACTTTAACAGTAAATTAAGTTTTGCACATTTTGTATCGAGATTTTTACTTACAATAAAGATGATAGAGTTTATGGATGATTTAGAAACTTATGTAAGAGAAAATATATTATATCAAGTAAAGCCCCGGAGAGCTTGAAAAAATACATAATGAATTTTTAAGTGAACTTAAAGTAGTAAAAGATAGAAAAGATTTTATAAGAATTAAAAATACATATGAAAAGAGAATACGAGGAGTAAGGCTAAATAAAAATCAAGATTTTTTAAAAGTAGGTCTGGTCGGTGAGCTTTATAGCTTAATGGAGCCATTTGCAAGTTTTTTTATGGAAGAACAACTAACAAGGCTTGGAATAAGCTTAAGACGATATACTACAGTTACATATTTATTATTTAGAAAAGGTAAAAGTGAGAAAAAAATATTAGAAGATGCAAAAGATTATATAAATTACACGCTTGGTGCAGATGGTGCTGAGAGCATTGCACACGCAGTAACTCTTGCAAAAGAAGGTTATGATGGTATTATTCATCTAAAACCATTTGGATGTACACCAGAAATTAATGCCATGCCGATATTGCAAAAAGTATCCGAAGATTTCGATATGCCAATAATGTATTTAACATTTGATTCACAAACGTCAAGAGAGGGAATTTTAACAAGAATAGAAGCATTTGCCGATATGCTTAAAATGAAAAAGGAAAGTAAATTAAAAGGAGTTGTGTAAATTTGAAAAAGTATTTTTTAGGGGTAGATATAGGTTCTATATCTACTAAGGGAGTAATAATAAATGAAAAAAATGATATAATTGCGTCTGAATATTTAGAGACATCTGCTTCTCCAATTGACGCTACAAAAAAAGTTATAGAAAGCTTAAAAAAACAAATAGATGATTTTGGTACTAATGTAGAATTATATGGGATTGGTACAACAGGATCTGCTAGAAATCTAATTGGTAGTATTCTTGGTGCAAATGTAATAAAAAATGAAATAACTGCTCATGCAGTTGGAACTATGTCAAGATATAAAGACGTTTCTACAATTCTTGAAATAGGAGGTCAGGACTCAAAAATAATATTTATAAAAAATGGGGTAGTAGTAGATTATGCAATGAATACTCTTTGTGCTGCTGGAACAGGTGCTTTTCTATCTTCACAAGCAAAGAGACTTGGAGTAGACGTAAAAGATATAGGAAAAATTGCTCTTACGTCTAAAAATCCTGCTAAAATTGCCGCAAGGTGTACAGTATTTGCTGAATCTGATTTAGTTCATAGAGCACAGGTCGGTGCTAAAAAAGAAGATATTATAGCAGGTATATGTGAAGCTGTTGCAAAAAATTATTTAAACAATTTGTGTAAAAATAAAAAAATAGAGGATAGAGTAGTATTTCAAGGAGGAGTAAGTAAAAATATTGGTGTTGTAAAGGCGTTTGAAAAGTTATTACATAAAAAAGTATATGTAGATAAAGATTCACATCTTTTTGGCGCGCTTGGAATAGCTATAATTTCGAAAAATTCTGCTACTGAGAAATTGCCTTTTGATTTTGATATTAAAGATAAAAAATTTGATATTAAGTCATCCGATTGTAGCGGTTGTGCAAATAATTGTGAGTTAGTTTCGATATATAGTGATGGTAAACTAATTGACACTATAGGGTCAAGATGCCAAAATACTAAAAGAACAGCCGTATAAAATCGTTGTAAAATAGAGGGATTTGTGATATAATACCTTAGAATTTAAACATTTTGTTATATGCAATATTTTGCAGGAGGAAAATTTTATATGAGCACTAAAACTGAAAAAATCTGTCTTACGACGTGCAGTGATGAGGTACAGGACCCGAAACGTTTAATGGAATTGATAGGAGAAAATACTGAAATTTTTGTAAATAATGTTCCTTTAATAGTTTATGCAGCACGGTATAACCTCTATTCTGTAGTAGAAAAACTAATAAAGCTTGGAGAAGATGTAAACAGAAATGACGGAGATGCCCTAATTTATGCTGTTGAGTCTGAGAATTTACACATTGTTCGGTTACTTTTAAATAATAATATTAATGTAAATTCAAAAAGAAATTATTCACTGTGTGAAGCTGTGAGAAGAGAAAATATTGAAATGGTAGATATTCTTCTTAAAGCTGGAGTGCCGGTAAATAATTTTGAAAGTTTTGCATTAGTGTTGGCTGTAAAGAAAAACAATGAAGAAATAGTAAGGAAACTTATAAAGTTCGGAGCAGACAGGAAAAATAATGAAGTAATTTCTGCAGCGAGGGAAAGAGGTAATAAGAATATACTTAAAATTTTAAAGGGTAAGTAATTTAATTTGAATATATTCCTGGATACATTATTACATAATTTAACTTTTATGTAATGGTGTATTTGGGAATTTTTCTTGACTTTTCTTATGTTATATAGTAATATAATAAACGAAAATAGGAGCATAAGATATGAAGTTTTTAATAATTGGCGATATAGTTCGGACAGCCTGGGCTTAATATGGTTGAGAGAAAAATAAAAGAGTTAACATTAAAGGAAAATATTGATTTTATTATTGCTAATGGCGAAAATTCCGCAAATGGTAAGGGATTAAGAAAAGTAGAATATGATAGATTGATTAAAGCAAAAGTAGATGCGATTACTATGGGAAATCATATATATTACAGAAAAGAAATGGCTACTATGTATAAGGAATTGCCAAGACTTATAATTCCTTCAAACATTACTAATCTTGAGGATAAGGAATATATATTAGTTGAAAAAAATGGAAAAAAAATAGCTATAATGAATTTGATAGGAAGAGTAAATATAGGAGAAGTAAAAGAGGAAAATTCTATATGCCCTTTTGATAGCGCAAAAAAGATAATAAAGAAATTAAAAGAATTAAATGTAGATTATATTTTCCTTGACTTTCATGCAGAAGCTACAGCAGAAAAAATTGCTATGGGATATTATCTTAAAGATGATGTTACATGTGTTTTTGGTACACACACACATGTACAGACTGCAGATGAAAAAATAATAGATGGGAAGATGGCATATATTACAGATGTTGGTATGACAGGCCCTTCTGATAGCGTACTTGGATTAAAAAAGGAGATTGCAATTAGAAGGTTTGTAACTGGTGAAAAGATAAAATATGAATGTTCAGAAAATAGTGCGATTTTTAATGCAATAATTGTAGAAACTGATGATACGAAAAATATTGCAACTAGTATAAAAAGAATAAATTTATAAATAGATTAATGTAACAATAAGATTTTTCAAAAATATATTATAATAAGCGGAGGTGATATATTTTTGAAGAATTTTTTTTGTAAAATTAAACAAGCTTTTAATGAAATGTATTTAGATGCTCAAAATTTTGTTAAAAAAGATCCTGCAGCAAGAAACATTTGGTATGTTATTTTTTTGTATCCAGGATATAAAGCGATAATAATGCATAGAATTGCTCATTTTTTTCATATAAAAGGATTATATTTTTTAGCAAGATTTATCTCACAGACAAATAGATTTTTTACTGGTATAGAAATTCATCCAGGAGCTACTATAGGAAAAAGATTAGTAATAGATCATGGAATGGGAGTAGTTATAGGAGAAACAACTAAAATAGGAGATGACTGCACTATATATCACGGAGTTACTCTTGGTGGAACTGGAAAAAAATGCATTAAAAGACATCCTACTATAGGGAATAACGTGTTTATTGGGTCTGGTAGTAAAATACTCGGAAATATACTTATAGGAGATAACGTAAAAATAGGCGCCAATTCTGTTGTGTTACGTGATGTTGAAGAAGGAAGTACGGTAGTTGGAATACCCGAGAGAAAAATAATAAAAAAATAACATACCAATTACTTATGGTATGTTTCATTATTTATAATTTTAAAAGCTCTGTAAATTTGTTCTGCAAGTATAACTCTAAAAAGCTGATGTGGGAAAGTAAGTTTAGAAAAAGATATCAACTTATTGGCTTTTTGTTTTAGCGTATCACTTAAACCTAGACTACCTCCAATAACAAAAGTAAGAGTTGAATTTAAAAGAAGAGAGGACTCTATAGTGTCTGCAAATTCAATAGAATTTAGTTGTTTTCCATTAGGGTCACAGGCAAAAACATACGTTTTGCCAATTTTATCTATTGTATCTAATATCTTTTTAGATTCAATTTCTTTAATTTTGCTTATCTCAGCAGTTTTTGCGTTATCTGGTATCTTTTCATCTGCAAGCTCAATTATGTCAAGTCTAGCGAATTTTGAAAGCTTTTTGATATATTCATCCAAAACTTCCTTCATAGATTTTTCTTTCATTTTACCAATACAAATAATTTTAATATTTATCATAATATTGTATACTCCTCTGAGGATAGATTTTTAGAGGCAAAATTTATAGAAATATCCTCTAAGCTTATTCCTTGTTCTTCTAGTATGCAATTAATACTTTGTTTTGCCATTTCAATGTTATTATTATTTTCACTCATATGAGATAATATATAGTTTTTTGAATTATAATTATACATACTTGCGATAAGTTTTCCGGAATCTTCATTTGAAAGATGGCCTTTAATTCCAGCAATTCTTCTTTTTGTGTTGAAAGGGTAAGCTCCGAATTCTAACATTGTTTTATCATAGTTAGCTTCTAATATTGCAAAGTCACAGTTTTTAAAATGTGATGTGATATCATCAGTAATAATACCAAGGTCGGTAGCATAAGCTACATGTTTTCCATTTGTATAAATATCATAACCGCATGGAGCAACCGCATCATGAGAAGTTTCAAATGGTGTTATTTCAAAATCTAGTATTTTGAAAGGTACATTATATTCTACACGTATAATTCTAGATTTTATATTTTGTTCTGAGAGATAGTCTTCAAGATATATAGCAGTATCACCACAAGCATATATTGGAATATCATTTTTTCTACATAGCAGTGAAATTCCTTTTATATGATCTATGTGTTCATGTGTGATTAATATTCCATTTATGTCAGATATATCTTTATTTATACTTTTTAATCCCTGAATTATAGCTTTATATGAAACTCCTATATCAATTAAGATGTCTGTTTTATCAGTTTCAATATGAAACATATTCCCAGAACTTGAACTATATAATGGGTGCATTTTTATCATTTTGTTAACCTTCTTCTTTTTCTTCTACGTACATAATATGTGCTCCAAGAGCATTAAATTTTTCTGTAATATCTTCGTATCCACGTAATATATGATGAATATTTGTGATTTTTGTAGTGCCTTCTGCTACAAGGCCAGCAATTATCATGGCAGCTCCTGCTCTTAGATCATGGCACCTTACCGGAGCAGAAGAGAGCCTCTTAACGCCTCTTACAATTGCAGTTTGATTATGAGCCGAGATGTCAGCTCCCATTTTAGCTAGTTCATCAGTATATTGAAATCTAGATTCCCAGATTCCCTCAACTATTGATCCAGTTCCTTTTGAAATAGAAAGTAGTACACACATTTGAGGTTGCATATCTGTAGGGAAACCTGGATATGGACTTGTTTTTATGCTAAAAGGTTCTGGTCTTTTTGCCATAGTTACTCTAACACTAGTTAAAGATTCTGTAACATTTGCTCCAGCCTCTCTTAGCTTTGCAGCTATTGGTTCAAGATGTTTTGGAATACAATTTTCAATTGTTACGTCACCTTGTGTAGCTGCCGCTGCCACCATAAATGTTCCAGCCTCTATTTGATCTGGTATAATTGAATAGCTAGATTTTTGCCTTAAGCTTTCAACACCTCTGATTTTTATTCTGTCTGTTCCAGCGCCCCTGATGTCAGCTCCCATTGAATTTAAAAAGTTTGCAAGGTCTATTACATGAGGCTCTTTTGCTACATTTTCTAGTATTGTAATTCCATCAGATAAAGTGGCAGCAAGCATAGCATTCATAGTAGCGCCTACAGAAACCACATCAAAGAATATATTTGCGCCTTTTAATCTTTCTTTTTTAGTAGCATATACATTTCCATTTTTTACTTCAACATTTGCACCAAGTTTTTCCAATGCTTTTATATGTTGATCTATAGGACGTGCACCAAGATTACATCCTCCAGGTAGACTAATTCTTACATCGTCAAATCTCCCGATTAGAGAGCCTAAAAGATAATAAGAAGCCCTAAATTTGCTAGTTAGTTCATATGAACTAATGGCTGTGTCTATATTTGTGTTATCTACAATAAATTCATTTTTTGAAATAAAAGTAATTTCTGAGCCTAGTGATTTTAATATTTCAAGATAAGCTCGAATATCACTAATGTCTGGAACATTTTCTAGGTGACACTTTCCCTTTACAAGTAGTGTAGCAGGTAGGATTGCTACAGCAGCATTTTTTGCTCCACTTATATTTACAGTTCCCTCTAGTCTACAAGGACCATCTACAACAAACATTTCCATATTATATAACCTCCTAAAATGTGCCTAAAAATCGCTTTTAGTATATCATATTAATAATAAAAAAACAACGATTTTTGTCACATTAATTTTTATCATTTATAAAAAAAATTATTGCAAAAACATTTTAAATTTGTAGTAAAACAAGTAAGTGTATTTTCTATAGAAGAAAAATTTTTAAAAGTAGCAAGTTCTTTAGTATTTATGTAGTGAGAAGATGTTATAGGAAGTTTTAATTTTGAATTACATAGAAAATAATTAATTAAGTTATCTTTATTTATCAAAAGATCACCTCCATACTACATTATATGAAATATTTTAAAAAAATTAAATAAAAGCTTGTTTTTTTATTTTTTATATGCTAAAATAGATAAGTAAATTGAAAAACTATTTTAGGAAGGTGATTTGTGATGAAAAAAGATATACAACCAGAATATAAGCAAGCAACTATTAGATGTGTATGTGGTAATACCATCGAAGTTGGATCTGTTAAAGATAATATGAGAGTTGATACATGTAGTGCATGTCATCCATTCTTTACTGGTCAAAAACAAGCTATCTCTAGTCAAGGTAGAGCTGCTAAGTTCATGGAAAAATATGGAAAAAAATAAAGATAAAAAAGGGGCACTATTGTAGTGCCTCTTTATTTTTACTTTAAGGGATGATTAAAAATGAATATTAAAGAATTAAAAAGCTATGTAAAAAATTTTCTGAATAATAATGATATAAAAGAATATAAAGAATTTGAAATAAATAAAATAATTTCTTTTTATTTAGGGATCCCATATGATAGATTAAATTTACTATTAAATGATATAAATTGTGATGAAAGTTTGAAAAATAGCATAATAGAGGCTATAAAAAAGATGTATTTTGACAATATACCACTTCAATATATAACACATGAGCAAAATTTTTATAAAGAAAAGTACTATGTTGATGAAAATGTATTAATACCAAGAAGTGATACAGAAGTACTGGTAGAGACTGCAATAAAATACATAGATAAATTTTCTCTAAAAAACATGGTAGATATGTGCACGGGAAGTGGTTGCGTTGGTATATCTGTGGCTATAAACTCTAGTATAGAAAAAGTAAAATTAATAGATATTTCAAGTAAAGCATTAAATGTTGCAAATAAAAATATTGCTTTAAATGGTGCAAAAAGAAAGTGTGAAACTTTAGAGAGCAATATGTTTTCTAATTTAAATGAAACTGAAAAGTATGATATTATCGCATCAAATCCGCCATATATCAAAAGCAATGATATAAATAGTTTAGACAAAGAGGTAAAAAAAGAACCAATGCTGGCTCTTGATGGTGGAGAAGATGGCTTAATATTTTACAAGAGATTATTTGAAGAATCAAAAAAATATATAAATAATTTAGGATATCTCATTTTTGAAATTGGATATGACGAATTAAATGATATAATAAAACTGGCTAAAAATTATGAGTATTATGATATAATAGAGTGTATTAAAGATTATGCCAAAAATGATAGGGTGGTAGTATGTCGTTTTCATCAGAAATAAAAGAAGAAATTTTAAGTAAATTTAAAGTTAGTAAAAAAAGTATGTGTTGTGTAGATGCTGAAAGATTTGGAGAGTATATAACACTTACTCAAAATAAATATCAAGTAAAAAAAGATTTTTCAACATACTTTGATATTTCAAAGCTAAATGAGTGCTGTATAAAATCTATTATAAAGGGTGCGTTTTTGAGCTCGGGATGTATAATAAATCCAGCCACTAATTATCATTTTGAAATTGCATTTAGAAATAAATCTTGTTCTGAATATATGGTAGACTTGTTGTCTTTGCTTGAATTTACCCCAAAACTTATAAAAAGAAAGAATACTAATCAATATATAGTGTATATTAAGGAAGCAGAGCAAATTTCATTACTCCTTAGCATGATGGAAGTTTCTACATCTTTATTTAAATTTGAAAATATAAGAGTAGAAAAGGAGTTAAAAAATAATATAAATAGAAATATTAATTGCGAAACTGCAAATCTTTCTAAGACAATTACAGCATCAATGAAACAAATAGATGCTATAAACAAAATAAAAAAGTACGGTAAATATAGTAGTTTAGATGAGAAATTAAAAGACGTTGCAAAACTAAGAGAAAAATATCCAAATGAAAGTATTGAATTTTTAAGTGAGAAATTATCAAAAAAATATAAAATATCCAAATCTGGTGTTAAACACAGACTTGATAAGCTTATAAATATAGCAAGTGAAAGTGATAAATAATGTCAATGATAAAAAAGTACGTAAATTTTTTAGTTTTTATTGACAAATTTTAAAAAAAATGTATAATACTGAGTGAAAATTAAAATTTTCCAAAATATAATTATTTAGGAGGAACAAAAATATGGATAAGGAATTAAGCTATAACCCCGATATTTTTATGCCTAATCTTTGGCAGATACTATCAGACAGATGGTGTGACTTAAGAGAGGCTGCAGAAAAATGCAATGTAGATCCTAAAGATCCATATTGTAGATGCAGTGAAGCTATAGATAATGTAAAAGCAAAAAAAGCTACAGAAGATGAAGAGAATTTAGTAAGAAAAATTTGCTCTGTGTCTAAAAGGCTTTTAAGTGAGAATGTAGATCAGGCAAGCTATTTAAACATAAAGGATTTTTATATGGATTATCCTGACAATGTAGATATTGAGCTTGTTCGAAAATCCTTTTTGAAACTTTGCCAAAGTCTAATTTTCGAAGTAGAGGAAGCAATAAAAAATCATGCAGCTGAGGGCTCTAAGGTAGAGATGATACTTAAAAAAATAAAGTCTGAGGCTAAAAGTGTAGTGAATTATATTAATATTCATGATTCATCAGTTCTAAAATCTAGTTATATTCAGCTGATAACACCTTTTTATGAGATATCCCCTGAAGACGTATGTATATTCATAACTAGATTTAATAGAATATACGAACTTAATTTCATGATACAAGACCTTTTTAGGCTGCATAGTAGCATATTTAAAGATTAACAAACAAATAAACGATAAACGAGATGTGAAATTAGCACACCTCGTTTATTATTTGCTCTATCTTATCTAAATTGTTTTTATCTTTTGAAGAAAATGCGATAATGTCTTCTTTCGCAAATAATTTTTTTGTTACATTAAGACAATACTCATCAAGTTTAGTTTTGGCTATTTTATCAGATTTATTTGCTATTATAGTAAAAGGAATATTTTTTGATATTAGCCAGTTATACATTATTTTATCATCAGATGTTGGGTTATGTCTGATATCTACGATAAAGAATATATGTCTTATTAACTTAGAATTCTCTATATATTTATTTATAAGTAAACTTGTTTGTTCTTTTTCTTTCTTTGTCATAGTTGAATATCCATATCCAGGAAGATCAACTATGTAAAATTTATTATCAACATTATAATAATTTAAACATTTTGTTTTTCCAGGAGTTTGTCCAACTTTAGCAAGACTATTATGGTTTGCTAGGGCATTTATAAAAGAAGATTTTCCTACATTAGATTTGCCTACCAAAACAATTTGCGGAAGGTTAGTTTTTACTATTTTGTCTTTTGAAAAAACAGATGTTTCGAATTTTATATTTTTTAGCATATTTTTACCTCACATATCTAACTATTATAGTATAACATAGTTATTTTAAAAAATAAAGAAGTTTGACAAAATGTGGGTATTATTGTATAATGTATTCAGCTTTACATAAAACTCAATAAAAATTTTTAGGAGGTAATTTCAAATGAAATTTTTAGTTGATCATGGCGTAGATGTTGAAATGTTTGATAATCCCATATGGTCAATATTAATGAAAGACGATGCCGAACTTGCTAGATTGGCTGAGCAAAATAATATCTATAGCTGTTATGATGCTAAAGAGAAAGGTTTACAGATTCTTGTGAGATACTTAAAAGGTGTACCAGTTAGTAGTTGCGAAAATAAGTTCTGTAGAAAAATTCTTTCCATTGAACTTAGTGAGTCTCAAAAGAGTGAGGCTGCTCTTTTAAATTCAGCAAATCTTTTTAATCAAGTAAGAGTATCAATTCAAAAACAATTAGCTGAAGCAAGAACTTGTTATATCGAAACTGTAGAAAGTTTGCGAAGGAAGATTAAATTAACAATTGATGAAATAAGATTAGGTGAAAAAAAGCCTACTATATCAGATAGAGAATTTATTTCAAAAGTTCATAATTTAATTAATCTTTCTGGAATGGGAGCTACAATGCAAAAAACATATGGTAAGGTAGAGAGTTACTATATATTATCTGTTGAACTTGTAAGGCTGCTTTCTGAAGGAGAGAATATTAAGACTTTATCAAAGTTTCCAAAACTTTTCTCTGATATAATGTCACTTATAAAGGTAAGTTCACAGTATAGCTTGATAAAGAAAAGTCTTTATCATGAAGACTAGAAATAAGGCAGTACAAATATTGTACTGCCTTGAATTTTTATATTATTTTCTAATTTCTATTTTACTTTTGCCACCCATATAAGACTGTAGAACTTTTGGTATAGATACAGTGCCATCTTCATTGTAGTTATTTTCTAAAACTGCTATAAGTCCTCTTGGAGAGGCAACTACTGTATTATTTAGAGTAGAAACAAGATAGTTTCCTGTTTCTCCTCTTGCTTTTATTGAGAGTCTTCTTGCTTGAGCATCACCAAGTGTAGAACAAGAACCAACTTCAAAGTATTTTTTTTGTCTTGGAGACCAGGCCTCAACATCACAAGATTTAACTTTAAGATCAGCAAGATCACCACTACAACATTCAAGTGTTCTAACAGGAACGTCCAAACTTCTAAAAAACTCAACTGTATAACTCCACATTTTGTTATACCATTCCATAGCGTCTTCAGGTTTACAAAGGACAACCATTTCTTGTTTTTCAAATTGATGTACTCTATATAAACCGCGTTCTTCTATTCCGTGAGAGCCAACTTCTTTTCTAAAACATGGAGAATAAGATGTAAGGCATATCGGAAGAGTAGATTCTTTCACAGTTTGTCCTTTAAATCTTCCTATCATAGAGTGTTCAGATGTGCCTATTAAATATAAGTCCTCATTTTCTATTTTGTACATCATAGCATCCATTTCTTCAAAACTCATAACTCCATTTACAACATCACTTCTTATCATAAATGGGGGAACACAATATGTAAATCCTTTATCAATCATAAAATCTCTTGCATATGATAGCATTGCAGAATGAAGACGAGCAATATCTCCTGTTAAAAAGTAAAATCCGTTTCCGCTTGTTCTTCCAGCACTTTCTTTGTCAAGACCTTCAAGTGCCTCACATATATCAGCATGGTATGGTATTTCAAAGTTTGGCACAAATGGTTCGCCAAATTTTTCGTTTTCTACATTTTTTGAATCATCTTCACCTATTGGAACAGAAGGATCAATTATATTTGGGATTTTCATCATCTTTTCTTTTAGTTTCTCAGTAAGTTTAGCCTCTTTTTGTTCAATTTCAGTTAAAGAATTATTTATTGATATTACTTCTTGTTTTTTTGCACTAGCTTCATTTTCTTTTTTTTCTTTCATAAGCAAGCCAATTTCTGAACTGATCTTGTTTCTATCTTGTCTTAGTGTATCTCCATCTTGTTTTAACTTTCTAATATCTGAATCTAATTGTATAACCTCATCAACTAGTGGAAGTTTATGATCTTGAAATTTTTTCTTAATATTTTCCTTTACTATATCAGGATTTTCTCTTACAAATTTAATATCTAACATCTTTAATCAATCTCCTCTTTATTATTTTCTATATATTTGTTTTGTGTATCAATAGTCATAAGTGATAGTAGTTTTGTATAAATTTTTTCCGAGTTTTCACTCCAATTTTTTGATATGTTTTTTGCTTGGTCTTTTGTTCCTGCATACATTGTTATATTAATTAACTCGTCGGTTCCATCTTTTATATAACAAGAAATCTTATATTCATCTGACTTTATGGGTATAATATTAGTACCTATTGAATAGTCGGTTTTAATTTTTACAGTATTTTTATTTATCATTTTTTTTAAATTGTATAAATCTACTCCAGGAATAAGTTCTAGAAGCTCTGTAAGTGTAGAAATTCCTAAATCCGTAAGCATATATAGCTTAGTATCATCTTCGATAATTTCTGAAATATAATTACTTTTTTTTAGTGAATCTATATAAGAACATATGTCAAAATATGTAATGTCGTCAAACTCTTCTAAATATTTTACTATTTGGTCTATTGTAAGAGATTTCATCGAGGAGTTTTGCAAAACATATAATATTATTATTTTGTTATCCAAGTAATTTAATTCTTTTGCCATTTTTTAACCACCTACTTTTTAATATCTTTACAAATTAACATACATATGATATCATATTTTTTAGTAAAAATAAAGAGGAGAAGAGGTAAAATGGTTAAATTAAATAAAAAAATAATTATTGCAATAGATGGTGGACCTGGCACTGGAAAATCAACAGTATCTGATTATATTGCTAATAAATTAAATATTGTTCATATAGATACAGGGGCAATGTTTAGAGCGGTAGGATATTTTTTTGTAAAGAATAATATAAAACTAAGTAAAGAAAGTGTAATTTTAAACTTAGATAAAATAGATGTAAAATTAGAATACAAAGGACTTAAAACACTAGTGTTTTTAAATAATGAGGATGTTACTGATTTTATTAGAACAAACGAAGTTTCTATGGCTGCATCATATGTTTCAAAAATAAAAGAAGTTAGGAAAAAATTATTAGAGCTTCAAAGAAATATGGCAAATACTATATCTGTCGTTTTAGATGGTCAAGATATAGGAACTGTAGTATTTCCAAATGCTGATTTTAAATTTTACTTTACATGTTCTATGGAAGTTAGAGCAAGAAGAAGGACTGAAGATTTAAACAAAAAGGGAAACAATACTACTTACGAAGAAGTAAAAGCTCTTTTAGAAAAAAGAGATAGAGATGATAGAGAAAGAAAAGAAGCGCCAATTTTAAAAGCAGAGGATGCTGTAGATATTGATACTTCTTATAATACAGTGGAAGAAACAGCAGAAAAAATACTAAACATGATAGCTGAAAGGATAGATGAAAAATAAATGAGAGCTATAATACGCTTTTTTATAAACATAATATTTTGTAAGATATTTTATCGAGTAAAGTTTTATGGTAAAGAAAATGTTAGAAACCTTGATAAATGTTTGATTTGCCCAAACCACTCTAATACGGTGGAGCCTGCATGGATATATTCTAATAATAAACATTTATGTATAATGGCTAAGGCGGAACTTTTTGAAAATAAATTTTTAGCAAAATTATATAAACATTTTGGAGTTTTTCCGATACGTAGAGGAGAAAAAGATGTTAAAAGTATACTTCATGCTATAAATTTATTTAAAGATGTAGAAAAAAGAAAACTTTTAATTTTCCCAGAAGGTGAGAGAATGAAAGTAGAAAAAGAAAGAGGCGAGGCTAAGGTTGGACCAGCTTACATAGCAGCTAAAGCTGGTGTGCCAATAGTTCCCGTATATATAACAAAGAATGCAAAAATGTTCTCTAAAGTAAAAATAATATATGGCAAACCTATAAATGTTGATAAAAGCTTGATTAAAGATAAAGAAGGATTAAAAAATTTTTCAGATGAACTTCTTGACAAAATATATAATCTAAAAGATACAATTTAAAAGATTAAACAATTTAGTTTAATCTTTTTTGACTTTTTGAAAAATATATGTTATAATATCTTTTACGTTATATTATATTTATAATGAAAAAATTTTAAATTATGGAGGTTTTAGTCTAATGACAGAAAACAAATTAAAAGTAAGGGGTATCCCTGCAAGATCCTGCAACGTTGATGACACAAAGATGTTATCGTATGCTATCGATAAAAATCAATATCATACCGTAAAAGCACTTTTAAATGTTGGTGTAAAACCTACAGGTGAGGATCTTCTTTTGGCTGTAACCAATGCTCAGATAAAAATAGTCGGTCTTTTGATAGACTCTGGAGTTGATGTGAAGTATAAGAACTCAGCTGCTTTAAAAATTGCAGATTATCACGGTTATAAAAGCATAATTAAAATGCTGAAAGAGGCCGGATGTGATCCTATTGAAGAAGCAGGATAATTATGTGGCAACTGAACTTAAAAATGTTCAGTTGCTTTTCTTTGCAAAATTTAAAAGAAATATTGACAATTATGTCAAATAGTAGTAGAATAATAAAGATATTAAATTGAAATATAACCTAAATTTTAGTTTAGGTTATATACGTTTTTACATATGGAAGGGAAGAATTAAAGATGAAAAATTTAAGAAATGTAGCAATTATAGCACACGTTGACCATGGTAAGACAACTCTTGTTGATGCGCTTTTAAGACAATCTGGTACATTTAGACAAAATGAACAAGTAGAAGAACGTGTAATGGATTCAAATGATATAGAACGTGAAAGAGGAATAACAATACTTTCTAAGAATACAGCAATAAAATATAATGGAATAAAAATTAATATTGTTGATACACCAGGACATGCTGATTTTGGAGGAGAAGTAGAACGTGTTCTTAAAATGGTTGATGGGGTTATACTTGTAGTTGATGCGTTCGATGGACCAATGCCTCAAACAAGATTTGTACTTAGCAAGGCACTTGCACTTAATCTTGTTCCTATAGTTGTTGTAAACAAAATAGATAGACCTGGCGCAAGACCAAACGAAGTAGTAGATGAAGTATTAGAACTTTTTATGGATCTTAATGCTAGTGATGATCAACTTGATTTTAAAGTTATATTTGCTTCAGGTAAAAATGGTTTTGCTAAATATTCTTTAGATGAAGAAAATAATGATATGAAACCTTTATTTGAAACTATAATAAATACAGTGCCAGAACCCGCAGGAGATGATAGTGAACCTTTACAACTTTTAATTACTAATATAGATTATGATGAATATACAGGTAGAGTTGGTATAGGAAGAATTGAACGTGGTAAGATATTAAACGGTCAAAATGTTGCGGTTTGTAAAAACGATGGTACAGTTCAAAATATTAAAATAGGAAAATTATTCGCATATGATGGACTAAAAAAAGTTGAAGTAGACGAAGCTACTTGTGGCGATATCGTTGCTGTTCAAGGGCTTGCTGGAATTAATATTGGAGAAACTTTAGCAGATCCAGAGAATCCAGAAAAAGTTGACTTTGTTGACATTGATGAACCAACAGTTTCTATGACATTTTCTGTAAATAACGGCCCATTTGCTGGCAAAGAGGGCAAATTTGTTACATCAAGGCATCTAAGAGATAGACTTTATAAAGAATTAGAGACAAATGTTTCACTAAGAGTAGAAGATACAGATTCCGCAGATAGCTTTAAAGTATCAGGACGTGGAGAACTTCATTTATCTATTTTAATAGAAAATATGAGAAGAGAAGGTTTTGAGCTTTTAGTTTCTCGCCCTACAGTAATAAATAAAGTTATAGATGGCGTAAAATGCGAACCAATGGAGCTTGTTACTATTGACGTCCCAGAAGAATATGTTGGAACAGTTATGGAAAAAATGGGAAATAGAAAAGCAGAAATGACAAATATGTCTTCTTCTCAGTCACAAGCAGGTTATAGTAGACTTGAATTTAAGATACCAGCTCGTGGACTTATTGGATATAGAAGCGAATTTATGACTGCAACAAAAGGAACAGGAATTATGAATCACATTTTTGCAGGATATGAACCTGATAGAGGGGAAATAATGACTAGAACTCATGGAACTGTAATTGCATTTGAACAAGGAAAAGCTACAGGTTATGGACTATTCAATGCTCAAGAAAGAGCAAGTCTATTTATTGGACCTGGAACTGAAGTTTATGCTGGTATGATAGTTGGAGAAAATTCTAGAAGTGATGATCTTACTGTTAATGTATGTAAAGAAAAACATTTAACTAATACTCGTGCTTCAGGAAGCGATGACGCTTTAAAATTAGTTCCACCAGTTACTCTATCACTTGAACAATCAATAGAATTTATAGCAGATGATGAACTAGTTGAAGTTACACCAATTAATATAAGACTTAGAAAGAAAATACTTGATCCAACATTAAGAAATAGAGAGTCAAGAAAATAATAAATGTATAAAAAGAACAAACCGCAACTTTTAAGTTGCGGTTTTGCTTTTAAGAAAATCTCTTTTTTGGAGATTCTTTTTCGTGCGGCGGCTTAATTTTTATCTTTTCTTCAGTGTTGGAAGGATTTGGAGTACCTCTGTCGGGACGAGGAAGCTCTTTTTTTCTGTTTTCCGGATCATAATTTTTGTTCATCTTGCTGACCTCCTTAATTAAATTAGTCTATTTTCTGCACCATTTTACTAATTTTATCACAATAGTTAATATAAGTCAATTTTTAGCTTAATATATAGTAGTATAAGCAATTTTAATATAAAAAATATTTTTTGCTTTTTGTACAATTTTAACGTTGCATATTTTTTTTATTTATTATATAATTTCGTTATAAGTAAGAGGGGTTAGTAAATATGAAAAATAAGCTTAGAAATATATTTATTGAAGCAGATCAAAACTATAAAATTATAAAAGAAACTTATAAAATATTAGAAAAATCTTATGAAATGAAACTCCCGATTCATTCGGCAGGACAATGGATTTTAGATAATATGTATATATTAGAGCAAGAGCATAATGAAATTTGTGAAGCTAAAAAAAGCTTAAGACATGTTAGACTTCCTGTTATAAAAACATCAGAGGGAAGTAAATATATAAGTATATATTATTTGGCATATGAACTTGTAGAACAAAATACAGGCTATATTGATCAAAATATAATAAAAAACTGTTTAAATAATCACCAGAAAACTTCATATCTTACGTCTGAAGAGCTTAATTTATTTATATTAATGATAAAAATTGGTCTTTTGAAGTTTATTGCCCGTGTTGCGACTAATATATGTCATGCTCAAATGCAAAAGATAATAGTAGAAAATTTATTAAAGGAAGAAAATTCTGATTTATTAAGAATATCCGAGAATGTTGAAAAAGAGTTTTTAGTATTTAGAAATTTTAAAACATATATACTTGAAGAATCAAAAATAAAGAATGCTAATACGGCATTTGTAGAATACATGGCATATAGGTTAAAAGAACTTGGAAAAAAAGGAGAAAAATATTATGAGTTGTTAAAGTCAGAATCTGAAAAGATAGGCTTTACTATAGATGAGGCAATAATAAAAGAACATATGGAAGTCGCAAAAACTACAGACTACATGGGAAGAGCAATACTTTCATATAAGCAACTTATAGGAATAAACTTTAGAGAAATTTTTGAAGCAGTAAATAAGGTAGATGAAACGCTAAAAAATGGTGATTATACAGGAGAATTTGAAAAGTGCGATTATAAGACAAAAACAAGATATAGAAACTATATAATAAAGCTTGCTAAAAAATATAAAGTATCAGAATTATATGTTGCAAAAAAAGCTGTTGATTGTTCTGTAAAATATAAAAAACATGTCGGATTTTTCCTTTGTTCAAATGAGAAGTATTTACTAAAAAAAGAAATGGGAAAATCTTATTTGTCAGAGATATTTTACAATAAAGTGGCAGATAAAATAAAACCACACATATATATATTATCTATATTAATATTAGCGTTTGAGTTTACTGTGCTTTTTGCAGTAGATATATTTAATTTTGGCAATACTGCACTAAATATAATATTTTATATTATTGCTTTTTGCTTTTTTACAGAAATATCGGAAAAACTTATAAATTATTTTATAAGGAAAAACATGATACCGGAAGTTTTACCTAGATTTGATTTTGCAAAAACTATAGATGAAAAGTACCCAACATATGTAATAATGCCTACAGTTATAAGTTCCATAGAAAAGCTAGATGAAATGATAAACAAAATGGAGATTACATATCTTGCAAATAGATCTGAAAATATGTATTATATGCTAATTGGTGACTGTATTTCAAGTAATAAAGAACATATAATGATTGATGATACTATAGTAGCATATGCAAAAGAAAAACTTGATAAATTAAATGAAAAATATGAAATGCCACATAAATTGTTCAATTTTATATATAGAAAACGTGTTTATTGTAAGTCAGAGGCTGCTTACATGGGATGGGAGAGAAAACGTGGAGCAATTTCTGAATTTAATAAATTAGTACTTGGTAAATTAAATTATGCTGAAATAAACAAAAAATTCTATTTAATATATAATGATATAATAAAAGCTAAGTATGCAATTACTATAGATGAGGATACAAATTTATCACTTAACACAGCAAAAGATTTAGTAGCAATAATTGCGCATCCACTAAACCGTCCAAAACTTTCAAAAAATGGAAAAATTGTTAAGTCTGGATATGGTATTATAACTCCAGCTGTGGGTCTTGATATTGAATCTGCAAATAAAACATTGTTTTCTAAAATATTTGGTGGGTTTGGAGGACTTGATATATATACAACAGCAGTTGCTAACGTGTATCAAGATGTCTTTGGTGAAGCTATATTTTGCGGTAAAGGTGTTTACGATATTGAATTATTTGAAAAATTGCTTGGAAATGAGATACCAGAGAATTTAGTTTTAAGCCACGATTTATTAGAAGGATCATACATGAGAACAGGATTTGCAAGTGATATTGAAGTACAAGATGGCTTTCCGAAAAACTATATATCATATATGAAACGTAATCATAGATGGTATAGGGGAGATATGCAAATAATAAGGTGGTTACTTTCACCAAAGTCTCCTATAAATTCCTTATCAAAATGGAAAATATTTGATAATTTAAGAAGACCAACAGTTAATCTTATGGGAATGATCGCTATAATACTTTCATTATTTGTATCAATGCATTTTTTTGCATTTACAATACTTATAGTATTTTTAGCAATAAACTTTGGAACGCTGCTTGGAATGATAGATAAATTAATTTTTGGAATCCATAGACATACTAAAGAATTACAGTATATTCCTATAATACATGGATTTGATGCAGATCTTTTAACAATGAGTTTAAATTTAATAAATCTTCCATATACTGCTTATATGTGTTTGGACGCTTTTTCAAAGTCTTTATTTAGAATGATTTTTTCAAAGAGGCACTTACTTGAATGGACAACGGCTGATTCTCTTGATAAGAAGACAAAAAAAACCGTAATGTATTACTATTTAAGTATGATAATAAACGTTATAGTTGGACTTTTTGTAATATTATATCCATCTCCAAATATATATGGAAATATTGGACTCGTAATATATAAAGATTCTATTGGAATATTTTTCTTACTTGGACCTTTATTTTCATATTTGCTTGGAAAGAATTATCTATTAAATAGAAGAAAAAGACTAACACCTTCTCAAGATAAAGAGATATTAGAAATTGGAAAAAGAACTTGGAATTTCTTTGATACACTTATGACAAAAACAAATAATTACTTGCCAACTGATAACTTCCAAAGTAGTAGAAGAAATAAAATAGTAAGTAGAACTTCATCAACTAATATAGGGTTTGGAATCTTGGCAATAATTGATGCATATGACCTAAAATATATAACTTATGAAGAGCTAATAGAAAAACTTACAAATATATATAGAACTATAGATAGCCTTGAAAAGTGGCATGGCCATTTATATAATTGGTATAATATAAAAACGTTAGAGCCATTAAGACCAAGATTTATTTCAACTGTAGATAGTGGGAATTTTGTTGCAAGTTTATATGTTGCAAAAACGTTTTTTGAGGAACTTTTGGGAGCACGTGATTATGATAGACTTGATAGTATAAAATATGATCAAAGAGTTGTAAGACTACTGGAACTTAATAATATATTAATTGAAAACACCGATTTTACAGTGTTGTATAATACTTCAAGAAATTTATTTTCTATAGGTTATGCAATAGAATCAGGTGAACTTTTAGATAGCTATTATGATATGTTAATGTCTGAATGTAGAACAACAAGTTTAATTGCAATATCAAGAAGACAAGTTACGTCAAAACATTGGTTTGCACTTTCGAGAAACCTAACTAAACTTGATGGATATAAAGGACTTGTTTCGTGGAGTGGTACTGCATTTGAATACTTTATGCCATACATATTTAGTAAATCGTATGAGCATACCCTAATAGATCAATCATTGTTCTTTACCTTATATAGTAATATAAAATATGGAAGAATAAATGGAACTCCATGGGGAATATCAGAATCAGCATTTGCTGTTAAAGACAACGATCTAAATTATCAGTATCAAGCTTTTGGTGTGCCATGGCTTGGACTTAAAAGAGGACTTAATAATTATCTTGTGGTTGCTCCATATGCATCAGTCCTTATGTTACCGTTTTCACCACAAAGAGTATATAAAAATTTGATGAAATTAAAAGCACTTGGCGCATATGATTCATATGGATTTTACGAATCTATTGACTATACAAAACAAAACTTAGATCATGGTGATGATATGAAGATTGTAAAAACATATATGGCACATCATCAAGGAATGTCACTTTGTGCTATAAATAACTATATAAATCATGGAATATTACAAAATAGATTTACTGAAAATAAGGATATAAGAGCAACTGAAATACTATTAAAAGAAAGAGAAAAAATGAGGGCAAAACCAACTATAAATTCAACCGATAGATTAAATACTTTCAAACAGAGAAATATAGATAAGTACACTACAAGTGTAAGTAGTTTAACTTATTCATATAAAGATAGTGAAAATAATGATAAACAAAAATTTGAAGTGGCATTTTTAAATGGATATGGAATGTCTGCAATATATACTTCAAATGGTGGTGACTATATAAAATATAAGGACAAAATAGTAAATAAACAGCGTTATAAAGATATAAAAACTACGGGAAACTATGTAGTGCTTACAGATAAGTACACAGGAGATATTATTTCTACGAGTGATATATCCAAAGATCAAAATAAACCATATATAAAGAAAGTTTCATTTGTGTCTGATTTATCCAATATAGTTACATATATTCAAACAAAAGAATTAGAAACTACAACAACTACATTTATTTCTCCAGAATATAACATGGAAATTAAAAAGGTAAGTATGTATAATAATTCAAACACAAGACGTGAGATTCTAATTAATACCTATATTGAACTTGCTATGACAGATTATATGACAAATGTTGTGCATCCATCTTTTAGTAATTTACAAATAGAAACTTATTTTGATGAACAACTTGAAACTTTAATTGCAAGTAAAAGAAAAAAGAATGAAAATGATAAGGAATTCTATGTATATGCTAAATTAATAGGTATAGACTTAGATATTGGTGTGGAAACAGAAAAGCTAAAAATTATACAAAAGCAAGATGAAGCTTATAATGAAAACATTGTAAAATATCCACTTTGGCCAGTACTTTCTTATAGAGCTACTATAATACTTGATCCTCATGAAAAGCAAGAATTTTTCTATGTAGTTGGGGCAAGCGATAGTAAATATAAAATATCAAATGCGGTAGTTAATTTAGATTATACAGAAATAAATAAGCAATTAAAATTAACTTGTGAACTAAATAGTGTTGTGTCTAGATATTTGAGACTAAAACCTGGTAGAGCATCTATTTACAATAATATAATAAAAGATATACTTTTTGGCGTTAAAGAACTAGATTCAAGTGAGTTTTGGAATGAAAATATAAGTCAATCAATGCTTTGGAAATATTCTATTTCGGGAGATTTACCTATAATGATTGTAAATGTAGAAGATATAGAAAGTTCTGGTATTGTAGATGAAGTTATTAGATTCATGGATTATGTAAAAAATAGAAGTATAGATATTGACATTATAATGCTAATAGATGAGGAAATGGAAAAATATGGACCTATATATACGTATGTGAAAACAAGATTGGATAGAGCTGTATATAGTAACTGGACAAGGGGAAATATATATCTTCTTAATAAAAATTTCTTACTACAAAATGAAGTAAAATTATTGAAATTTTTATCTACAAAAACTATAAATGATGTTACAGAATTTTTAATTCCAGACAAGGAATCAAGTAATAATAACGAGGTGAAGCAATGAGCAAAAAAGATGAATTAAAATATTTTAATTTTTATGGGGGATTTAATGAAAATGGTACAGAATATCATATATTAAATCCTAAAACTCCGCTTCCTTGGTGTAATATTTTAGCAAATGAAAATTTTGGAACTGTTATTTCAAGTTATGGAACCGTATATTCATACTTTAAAAATAGTAGAGAATATAAATTATCATCATGGTGCAATGACTGGATAGAATTTACACCTGGTGAAAAATTTACTGGTATATTCGAGAAAGATTATAATTTAATATATGGTTTTGGATATGTTAGACTATTAGAAGAAGAGGGATATATAAAAAAGAATATGGACATATTTGTTCCAATGGATGAAAATATAAAGATTCAATACATTACTTTAGAAAATAAAGCAATAGAGAAAAAAGAATTTACTATTTCATATAAAATTAATCCCGTTTTAGGAGTTTCTGAGGAAATAGACTCATCTCATATTGTGTCAAAAATATCAGAAGATGGTAAAATATTTGAATTTAAAAATCCATATAGTGTAAATTTTGCAAAGTATGTAAATTATATCTCTGTATTAACTGATGATAATGTAACATACGAGTATGACAAAGAAAATTTTATGGTTACTATTAAGGCAGTTATTAATGAAAAGTCAAAAGTAAAATTTGCAATTGTACTTGGAAGCATAGAGAGCAGCAATACAGATATTAGTGAAGTTTTAGAAAAATATGATTCTTCAATAAAAATAGAGAAAGCATATAAAGAAACTATAAAATATTGGCAAAATAGAGTTATAAGACATTTTAATACAGGTGAAGAGCCCCTTGACTTTATGGCAAATGGATGGCTTCTTTATCAAACTATAGTATGTAGATTGTATGCAAGGAGCGGTTTTTATCAAAGTGGTGGAGCTCTTGGATACAGGGATCAATTGCAAGATACTCTAAGCCTTATTAGAACTTGGCCGGAAAGAACTAGAAAACAGATAATACTTCACTCTTCAAAGCAATTTGAAAAAGGTGATGTACTTCATTGGTGGCATGACCATAATAATGCAGGTATTAGAACATACTTTAGTGATGATTATTTATGGCTTCCATATGTTCTTACAGAATACGTTGCTATTACAGGGGATACTTCTGTACTTGATGTGAAAACTCCATATCTTGAAGATAAACCTATGGGGGATAAAAGAGAAATGTATGATGTCTTTAATAATATAGACAAAGAGGATATTGTATATGAACATGCAAAGCGTGCTATACTTTATGGACTTTCAAGAATAAGTGATAAAAATGGACTTTTAGATATAGGCGATGGAGATTGGAATGACGGATTTAGTAATATTAGAGGACAATCTGTATGGCTAACATTCTTTATGATTAATATACTTGATAGATTTTCAAAGATTTCAGAGATAAAAAAAGACAAAGAAATGGAAAAAATATGCAAAACTAAAAGGCATATATTAAAACAGAATGTTATAACAAATGCATGGGAAGAAACTCAATTTGTAAGAGCATTTTTTGAAAATGGCGAAGTTCTTGGTAGTATGAAAAATGATGAATGTAAAATTGATCTAATATCACAAGCTTGGGCAGTTATTGCATTAAAAGATGACAAGGATGTTCAAGATGAGTTAGAACTTGCAATAAAGAGCGCAGATAAATATCTAGTTGATAGGGAAAATAAAATAGTAAAACTACTATATCCTGCGTTTGATAAACCCAAAAATAATCCTGGTTATATAAAAGCATACGTTCCAGGAATTAGAGAAAATGGTGGTCAATACACACACGCATCTATTTGGCTTGCTAAAGCATATTTTGATTTAAAGAAGAAAGACAATGCAATGGAAATACTTAGAATATTAAATCCTATTAACCACGCAAAAACTAAAGAGGAAGCAGATAGATATATGGTAGAACCGTATGTAATGGCTGCTGATGTATATTCTAATCCTGAACATATTGGAAGAGGGGGATGGACTTGGTATACAGGTTCTGCTTCTTGGATGTATAAAGTAATAGAAGACTATTTGAATAAGTAAAAAAAGGGCTCTGTATGGGGCTCTTTTATTATATTTTTTATTAAAAATAGTTGAAAAAAAACAGTTTTATGATATAATGTAATAGTTATTAATTTAATGTGTAAAATATATTGGAGGAATTATAATGAAAGTTAAAATTGACAAAAAAGAAAAATCACAAGTAGTATTAGAATTTACTATGGAGGCAAAAGAATTTTCAAAAGCATTAGATAGAGCTTTTGAAAAAAATCAAAAACATTTTAAAGTGCCTGGATTTAGAAATGGAAAAGTTCCAAGAAACGTAGTAGAAAAAGTTTATGGAGAAGGTGTTTTATACGAATCTATAATTGAAGATACAGTTGACGAAGAATATCTTAAGGCTGTAAAAGAAAATAATTTAGAAATTGTTGCAAGACCAGAACTTGATATTAAACAAATAGGCAGTGGTAAAGATTTTGTATACACAATTACTACATATGTAAAACCAGAAATAAATGTTAAACAATATAAAGGTCTTGAAATAAAAAAAGTTGAAGCTAAAGTTGCGGCAGCAGACGTAAATGCTGAAATAGAAAAAGTACGTGAAAAAAATGCTGTTGTAGAAGAAATAACAAATAGAGCTTTAAAATCAGGAGATATATCAAACATTGACTTCGAAGGATTTTGTGACGGAGTAGCATTTGAAGGTGGAAAAGCCGAAAAATTTGATTTAACTATAGGAAGTAATCAATTTATACCAGGATTTGAAGAACAACTTATTGGTATGAAAATTGGTGAAGAAAGAGAAATAAATGTAAAATTTCCTGAAGAATATCATAGCAAAGACCTTGCTGGTAAAGATTCTATGTTTAAAGTTAAATTAAATTCTATAAAAGAAAAGAAACTTGCAAAAATAGATGACGAATTTGCAAAAGATGTTTCGGAATTTCAAACTTTAGATGAATATAAAAAAGATTTAAAGGCAAAACTATTAGAAGCTAAGAAAAAACAAGCAGAAGCAGAAAAAGAAACAGAAGTTATTACAAAGCTAGTAGAAAATGTTGAGGGAGATATCCCAGATGGAATGGTAGAAACTGAGATAGACAACATGTTAGAGCAATTTAATCAAAATCTTGCATATCAAGGTTTAGATATTGAAAAATATTGTGAATATATGGGATCTTCAAAAGAAAAATTTAGAGAAACTCTAAAACCTAACGCATTACGTGATGTGAAATTAAAACTTGCTTTAGAGTTTGTTAAAAAAGCTGAAAATGTTACTGTAGAAGAAAAAGATATAGATGATAAAATAATTGAGCTTTCAAAACAATATGGCGACGGTTCTGCAGAACATCTTTTAAAGAATGAAAATGCTAGAGCTTATATGAGAGAGCAAATATCTCAAGAAAAAACATTAAAAATAATTACAGAATCTTGTATAGAAAAATAATTTTACAGTATTTTAGGGAGGTTAAAATATGATAAATAATAGTTTAGTTCCAATGGTCATTGAACAAACTAGTAAGGGTGAAAGATCTTACGATATTTATTCAAGACTATTAAAAGAAAGAATAATTTTTTTAAGTGATGAAGTTAACGATGTAACAGCATCTCTTGTAATAGCACAACTTTTATTTTTAGATGCTGAGGATCCAGGTAAAGATATATTCTTATATATAAATAGCCCTGGTGGAAGCGTAACTGCAGGAATGGGAATATATGACACAATGCAATATATAAAATCTGATGTATCAACTATATGCGTTGGTATGGCAGCATCAATGGGTGCATTTTTACTTGCTGCAGGACAAAAAGGTAAAAGATTTGCCCTACCTAACTCAACTATTATGATTCATCAACCACTTGGTGGAATGCAAGGTCAAGCAAGTGATATGAAAATACATGCTGAATATATATTAAAAGTTAAAGAAAAATTAAATAAAATTTTAAGCGAAAGAACTGGAAAGAGTTTTGAACAAGTTGAAAAAGATACAGATAGAGATAATTTCTTGACAGCCACAGAAGCTAAAGAATATGGATTAATAGATGGAGTTATGACAAATATTTCAGAAATAGCTAAGGAGAAATAATTTATGGCACCGAAAAAAGGTAAAAAAACAAATATAAAGAACTTTGAAGAACTAGATGAAATGATTTTTTGTTCTTTTTGTGGTAGAATGAAACATGAGGTAAATAAACTAATTGAGGGACCAGATGGCATATTCATATGTGATGAATGCGTTGAAATATGCCACAAAATTATGGAAGATGGAAATAATTTTAAGAAAGATATAGAGCATCAAGAAAACATATCTCAAGCTCAAAAAGAACTAATTGAATCAGGTAAACTTCCTGTACCAGAAAAAATAAAAAAAGTTTTAGATGAGTATGTTATTGGCCAAGAAGAGGCAAAGAAAGTGCTATCCGTTGCTGTTTATAATCATTATAAGAGAATAAACAATATGGATAAAATTGACGATGTAGAACTTCAAAAAAGTAATATTTTGTTAATAGGACCTACTGGATGTGGCAAAACACTTCTTGCGCAAACCTTAGCTAAGATACTTCATGTACCATTTGCTATAGCAGATGCTACAACTTTAACTGAAGCAGGATACGTAGGAGAAGATGTAGAAAATATACTACTTAGACTTATACAAGCTGCTGATTTTGATATTTCCAGAGCTGAAAAGGGAATTATATATATAGATGAAATAGATAAAATAGCAAGAAAATCTGAAAATCCTTCTATAACACGTGATGTTAGTGGAGAAGGAGTTCAACAAGCACTATTGAAAATAATAGAGGGAACAGTAGCAAATGTTCCACCTCAAGGTGGTAGAAAGCATCCACAGCAAGAGTTTATCAAAATTGACACTAGCAATATATTATTTATATGTGGAGGTGCGTTTGATGGACTAGAAAAAGTTATACAAAATAGAATGCATACAAAGACTATGGGATTTGGGGCAAAAATTGAAGAAAAAAAAGAAGTAGATTTAGGTAAAATATACAAAGAAGTGCAACCACATGATATTATTAAATTTGGTTTGATACCGGAACTTGTAGGAAGATTACCTATAATTACCTCTTTAAATGATTTAGATAAAGAAGCTTTGATTGCTATTCTTACTAAGCCAAGAAATGCACTTTTAAAACAGTATACTAAATTATTTAAACTAGATAATGTTAAACTTGAAATAAAAGAAGAGGCGTTAGATAAAATTGTAAATCTAGCGCTTGTGAGAAAAACTGGTGCACGTGGTCTTAGAGCTATAATGGAAGACGTTATGATGGACGCAATGTATGAAGTTCCTTCAAACAAAAATATAACAAAATGTGTTATAACAGCTGGTGTTGTTGATAAGAAAGTAAAGCCAGCGTACGAAATAAAAAAATAATTAGAGCCTAGATGTAAAGTCTAGGTTATTTTTTTGTAAGTATTTAAATGGATTTATAGAAAAAATAAAATATTTTATGATAAAATAATAGTAGATATTAATTTAATATTAAAAGATGTAAATAAGGAAAGTGCCAATATGGAACCAGTTAAAACTGAAAATATAAAAAAAGGTAAATATAGTGAAAAGCGAAGAAAAACAATTGGAATTAGAAGAATATTTTTGCTTTCAAGGAGCTTTCTATAGATATAATAATAAAAATTACAAATATGTGCTATTCTTACTTTTTTGTATAAAATGCGTCTTTATTTTAAAAAAGACTACACAAAGATGTAAAAATATGATAAAATATCTAGTAAGTTTTATTTATGATTAAGGAGGAAAAAGTATGTCAGGACATAGCAAATGGGCAAATATAAAAAGAAAAAAAGAAGCAACTGATGCAAAAAAAGGGGCAATTTTCACAAAACTTGGTAAGGAAATAACTGTAGCGGTAAAAACTGGTGGAAGTGGAGATCCTAATATAAATTCAAAATTAAAAGATGTTATTTCAAAAGCAAAGGCTAATAATATGCCTAATGATAACATTAATAGATGTATCCAAAAAGCTTTAGGAGATTCTAATTCTGCAAATTATGAAGAAATTACATATGAAGGATTTGGACCTTGTGGAATTGCTGTAATTGTTGAGGCAATGACAGATAATAAAAATAGAGCTGCTGCTGATATTAGATGTATATTTAGTAAATCTGGTGGCAATTTAGGGCAAACAGGCTCAGTGTCATACATGTTTAGTAAAAAAGGGTATATATTAATTGAAAAAACTGAAAATGCTTCAGAGGATGAAATAATGATGGCAGCATTAGAGGCGGGAGCTGAAGACTTTGTTGCAGAAGATGAATATTTTGAAGTATATACTTTACCAGAAAATTTTTCATCTGTTAAAGATGTATTAGAAAATATGGGATTAAATATATTAGAAGCAGATGTAAGACAAATAGCTTCTATGAAGAAAGAATTATCTGAAGAAGAAGAAGTAAAAGTTCAAAACTTTTTAGATAAACTTGATGATAATGAAGATGTTCAAAATGTATGGCACAATGCAGATGTTTAATTAAAATAGCTAAACGTTTACATAAAAATGTAAACGTTTTTTAATTTTTTTGCTGCTTTTTGTTGACTTTACATAAAAAAGATGTTATAATGAATTTGTCAGTAACTTAAGAGGAGGTAAAACATTTATGTATTATGATAGTAAATCAGATTTCTATATTAGACAATATGGTCCTAAAGTAGCTATTTTGGTATTGTCAGTTGCACTAGTAATTAGTGGATTATACATTTATTGTTCTACTAGAGTAGGTACTAATACAACAGATAATAGTGTAGTAGTAGCTAATTCTGAAAATACTGAAAAAACTAATGATAATGAAAATAAAGTAGTTGAAACAGAAAAAAATAGTCTTCAAAACATTGAAGATAAAAATACAGTTGAAAACAATGTTGCAGAAGAAGTAAAAAAAGATGAAGAGATAGTTATATCAAAAGGATTAACGGCATCTTTAAAAAATCTTCCTATACTTGAAAAAACAAGCAAAGCTACTGTAAGTTCTGTGACTGAAAAAAATACAATAATTATTAAATTAAATTCATATTATTACGAAGTAAATTTAATAGGAATTGATTATGCTAATTCAACTGCTACAATTAATAATAAATTAAAAGAAGATCTTACAGATAAAGAAGTAAAATTAGCTTTTGATAAAGTTAGAGTAAAGGACGGACAAGTATATGCTTACGTTTACTTATCAGACGATGTTTCATATAACGAAACATTATTAAAAGAAGGACAAGCAAGACTTAAAGTCGAATCTACTAATACAAGTTTACTTTCTAAATTTGTAGATGCTCAAAAAACAGCAAAATCAAACAATGTTGGAATTTGGGCAAAAAAATAATAAGCATGCCGAACTAGGGAAAAACCTTAGTTTTCATATATCAACCTCTTATTGATCACCTTATAGAAATATAAGGTGTTCTTTTTATATTATAGAGTAGTGTACCTTAATTAGTGTTTTTTATTTATTTTATGATTGCGCAAAATAATAATTTTGTGAAAATTGGGTAGCAAATTATTGACTATTATATCTATTTATGATATATTCTACCTATAAGCAATATTTAGGCTCTATTTTCGATTTATAACAACTTTATGTATAAAATAATTTTATGATAACTTCTATTATATTGATATTTAATAATAATATCTTTATAACTAAAATTTTAAATTTATTTTTTTATTGTAAATGATGAATCTATTTTTTTATTATTATCAGTTCTATAAGTATTTATTGTAAATGTTTTATTTCCAAGCAAAATAATAAATTCTGTGCAATAACCGAATTTGATATCGGATGTTTCTACAGCGGATGTATCAATATTATTGCGTTTTACAGGTGTTTTCGTCATATCGATGCTCAGATCCAGTTCTTCACCGCGGAACGCCTTCTGTGCACCCTTCAGCACTTCTAAAA
>OLPF01000229.1_pt1 | contig 65786 bp, 59 predicted proteins | sample 1673121 | NCBI WGS metagenome assembly OLPF01 (sample SAMEA3136756, study PRJEB25190) | human gut metagenome
TGCCCCAAACCCCGGCAGGGGGATGATCCCCCTGCACCCCGCACTTTGTCAGCAGACTGAAGCCCGACTTTTAGCCGGGCTTTCTTTTGCGCTATTTCTCTTTGCACGGCGATACGGCCTGATCAATTTGCCGCGTCAGAAACAGGGAAGCCTGAAGCAGACGACTGCGATCTGTTTCCGGGCTGGCGCACCAGAATTCGGCCGTGAACATCCTTACGCCCATGCTGTAAAGCGCGTGCACGCAGGGAACGTATTCCGTATGCCCATCGCCGAAAAACAGATTTCGATACACGTTGGGGCGCGTTTCCTTGAGGTGGGCAGCCAATATATGTCCTTTGCCGGCCTTGAGATCGGCATCCATATCGCTTCCGTAAAGCAGATGGGCATTCTTGAGATTCCCGATATCCGGGTAAATGCCAAGGTAGGGCGATGCTACACAGTCCACATAGGCCATTGCTTTTGAAACGGTATCCATAAAGGACGTTTCCATGGTTTCAAAGCCAAGCATCATGCCGTATTGCTGTGCCATGTGAACGCACTGAAACAGGTTTTCCAGGAACCATCCACGGGTACTGTCGTCCGCCGTTTCGTAATATACGTCGTAGCCGGCCAGCTGAATGACACGCACACCCAGGTCTCCGGCCAGTTCGATGGCACGCCGCATGATTTCAAGTGCCTTGCTTCGTTTGCGCGTATCATGTGAGCCGAGCGGATAGCGCCTGTGGCCGCTTAGGCACATGGTACTGATGGGGCTTTCAAGCTGAAAGGAAAGGTTCCGAAGCGAGGCTCGCTCTTTCTTGCTCATGGTCAGCCGGTCCAGCCTGGGCTGCGATTCATCGATGCTGATTTCCAACCAATCAAAGCCGCAGATGTGTGTTTCCATCAGCTTTTGTTCCCAGGTCAGAGTGTCCGGCAATGCTTTTTCGTACAGCCCCAGTCTGTAAGGCTTCGTCATTGGTACCGGTCATGCGCGGCTTCGTTCTCGTAGGCTACAATGCGTTGCACCTTGGGTGCAGAAGGGGTGCCGTCCTGGTATTCCGCGCTAAGCCAAATGCGCAGGAGAGATTCCATCACTTTTTCACCCAGGGTAAAGGCACCGAAGCAGGCTATGTTAGCGTTGTTGCTCTTTTCTGCCCGCACCGCTGAATAGGCGTCGCTGATCAGCGCGGCATAGGCGCCGCGCACCTTGTTGGCCGCAATCGACATGCCAATGCCTGTCCCGCAAATCAGGATTCCGCGGTCTGCCTGGCCGGACACGATCATGTTGGCTGCATGAATGGCTGTATTTGCATAGATTGGGTCTTCACCGCGCATATCTACCACCGTGATGCCCATACTTTCACACACATCTCGCGCGATGCGCGCGTGGGTGCCCGCGTTGGGATCATAACCAATGACCACCCGCATATCCATCTTCCTTTCCCGTGTTCTCACATATGCGTTGGATTATCTGCCACGGCTCATCATGGCTGCAATATCTTCGCGCGTGGGCGCAATATCCATCAAACCGCGCCGGGTTACGGCTACCGCTCCGGCTGCTGTGGCGTATTCGCCGGCAGACCATAGGTCCTTGCCGTCCACCAGGGCGGCGATGAAGGCACCGTCGTAGGTGTCGCCGGCTCCGGTGCTGTCCACTTCCTCTACCCGGTAGCCGGACAGGTGCCGCTGCTCGCCCCTGTGAAATACATAGCTGCCATTGCTGCCGTCCTTGAGAGCGACAGCCTTGTTATACGATAGCCGCTGGCAAACCGCTTCTTCGCTTTCACCGGGCCGGGCGAAAAGCGCCGCTTCGCCGCGGCTGGGCAAAAAACAATCACACCGCTCCAGCAGCGGCATGGCGCGTCGGAGGTAGGTATCGCGGTCGATGACCTGGGGGCGGAAATTGGGGTCAAAGCTGATGCGCGTTTCCTGTGGAGCCAGTGCGACCACCTTGTGATGGGCACGGGCCGACGACTCGCTGATAGACAGGGCAAAACCGGAAAGGTGAATCCAGCTCACGTTTTTGAGCAGTTCCTCACACACATCGTCCTCACAGAGGGTGGCGGCGGCAGAGTGAGGAACGGTGAAGACGAAATCTCTGCTTCCGTCGGAAAACTGGGTCAGCATGGACAAGGCCGTGTCATGCGAAGAATCCCGACGGAGATAGGCAACATCAATGCCGCTGGCTTCCATCTGTGCAAAAAAACAATCTGCAAAGGCATCTTCGCCGGTCGCACCTACATAGGTGCCGGTATACCCAAGCCGGACACATGCGTTCATGGCGATTCCCGGATCGCCCGCGGGGACAGGCCCATAAAACAGCCCGGCCTGCGAAAACGGCTTATCCAGCTCCATCCGGGTGAATTCCAAAATAGGTACGCCCAAGGTCATAATGTCAAAATGTTTCATCGCTTTGCCCTCACTGTGATTCACGCGCAGAGCGAATCGCCTTTTCCACGGAGGCAGCCACCTGTCCGGCGGTCAGGCCATAATCCTCCAGCATCACCGGATAGGGCGATACACTCGGCGGATAGGCATCCGGAAGTCCAAGCTTGGTCAGACGGGCACGCGAATGGTGCTGTGCCAGCACATCGGCAACGGCGCTTCCCAGGCCGTTGACCACGCTGTGTTCCTCCAATGTGACGATGGCGGAAACGCTGGAGGCGTATTTCAGCACAAAGTCTTCGTCAAGCGGCTTCAAGCTCCACATGTCCGCCACACCCACGGACAGGCCCTTGGCCTCAAGCAGGCTGGCGGCTTCCAGCGCGACACTTACCATGGTGCCTACGGCGATGATTGTCGCGTCGGTTCCTGCGCGCAGCTCGTGGGCTTTGCCTATCTCAAGTTCGCAGTCGTTGAGATGAACGGGGCTGGGAATCCCGCCGCTCAGGCGAATGTAAACGGGTGCGTTCATATCCAACGCCTTTTCCAGGCAGTGGTACAACTCCACGTGATCGGCGGGATCCATGACCGTCATACCGGGCAAGGAACGCATCACCGCCATATCTTCCCAGCCATAGTGGGTTACACCCTGCGTGCCCATGCCCACGCCGCCCTCGCTGCCTACGATCACCACGCCCAGGCCGCTGTAGGCCACATCCACGCGCACCTGCTCAAAACAACGCTCGCAGGCGAAGGGGGAAAAGGCGAAGGCAATGGGCTTTTTCCCTGCACGCGCCAGGCCGGCGGCTACGCCGATCATGTTCTGCTCCGCAATGCCGCATTCCACCAGGCGGTCCAGGCACGATTCCGGGCACTCAAACCGGCAGGCGCGTGCGGAGTCTGCTACAAGAAACACCACATCCTCCCGGCTTAACAACAGGTCGCGCATCATCAGACCGAAGGAGGGTCTGAACTTCATTTTGCGATTCGCAAGTTCAGCCAAATTCATCATGCAGATACCTCCTGGCTTTCCAGCTCTTTGATGGCCGTGTTGAATACTTCGCGGGTGATGACGCCATGATGCCACTCGTTTGTTCCTGCAAACAGGCTTACCCCATAGCCCTTAACCGTGCGGGCAATCACGCAGGTGGGCTTTTCTTTTGCCCGCTGGGCCGGATCCAGAGCCTGCTGAAGCTGCGCGATGTCGTTGCCGTTCACTTCCTTGACATCCCAGCCGAAGGCACGCCACTTTTGGTCCAGCGGTTCCATGTTCATCAGCTCGGCGGAAGGACCGCCGTATTGGAAGCCGTTGGCGTCCACCACGGCCACCAGGTTATCCAGCTTGTGCTGAGCAGCAAACATGACCGCTTCCCAAATGCTGCCCTCGTTGCTTTCGCCATCGCCGATGACGGCATAGGTGTTGTAGGGACGGCCTGTCAGTTTCGCTCCCTTGGCCATGCCGCATGCCACCGACAGGCCGTGCCCCAGCGAACCGGCAGGATGCTCGATGCCGTGAACCCCCTTGCCGCTGGGATGACCCGCGATGTGCGTGTGCGGCTGATTGAAGCTGTCGGCCTGCTGCTTAGAAAGATAGCCGCTCATTACCAGCGGGGCATACAGCCCAAGGCAGGCGTGCCCCTTGCTTAGGATCAGACGATCTCTGTCGGGCCAGTCGGGTTCCTCTACGCGGTAGTTCATCGTGTCAAAAAACAGCACCGTCATGATGTCCATCAGGGAGAACGCCGGGCCGATATGAGCGCCTTCCGTACCGGAAACATAGGCCATTTCCAACGCGATTTTGCGCAATTCCCTGGCTCTGCTTTCAAGCTGTTTTACCGATTCGCGCATGGTTGTAATTCCTCCTCGTCAACCTGCCTTACGCCTTGGCGGCTTTTTTGGGCAGCGCTTTTCTCTTGTCCTTGCTTTGCTTACGCAGTACGTCAACCATGACCGCCAGCAAAATCACCACGCCTTTGGCCACATACTGCTAGAAGGAGGCGACGTTGAGCATGTTCAGACCGTTGTTGAGCACGCCGATGATGATGGCGCCGATCAGCGTACCGCCGATGGTGCCGATGCCGCCGGTGAAACTGGCGCCGCCCAGCACAACGGCAGCAATGGCGTCACATTCATAGCCGTCACCGGTGGCGGGAACGCCCGCCGTCATGCGGGCCGCCAGCACAATGCCCGCAATGCCCGCCAGGAAGCCCGACAGCGCATAGACCATGACCTCGATGCGCTGCGTGCGAATGCCTGCGAAGCGCGCAGCGGTTTTGTTGCCGCCCAGTGCGTATATGTGGCGCCCAAACTGCGTTTTGTTTAGCACCACGTAGCACAGCGCCATGATAATGATCATGTAGATGACCGGAAAAGCCACGGGGCCGATGTAGGTGGTGCCGATGTTGATGAAGCCCTGGTCCCGGATGCGGATAGGCGCGCCGTTAGCCAGCAGCATGGCAAAGCCACGGAAGATCTGCTGCACACTGAGGGTGACGACGAACGGCGCAATGCCGGTTTTGGTGACGATGACGCCGTTGAGCATGCCCACCATTGAGCACAGGATGATGGAGCCTGCGATGGCAGCCCAGATCGGCCAGCCCAGGTTGCCCATCACATAGGCCGCAAACACGCCCGAAAAGGCCAGCAGGGGCCCTACGCTCAGGTCGATTCCGCCAATCAGAATGACAAACGTCATGCCGAAGGCCAGCAGCGCGTTGGTACTGATTTGACGCAGGATGTTCCACATGTTGGATGCGGTGAAAAAGGACTCCGAAAACAGGCTCACGATTGCCATGAGCGCGGCCAGACCAATGAGAATGCCGATGTTCTGCTTGAACCAGGCCAAGAAACGCCCGCTGAACTTTTTTACGAAGGTATCTGATCTCTTTTCCATCGTGTTGCACCTCTCCTATGCTTGCACTGCTTAAAGGGAATAGCGGATAATGTTTTCCTGATCAAACTGCGCCTTGTCCTCCAGCACCGCCACAGCCCTGCCCTGCCGCATCACTACAATGCGGTCGCTCATGTTGATGACTTCAGGCAGCTCGGAAGAAATCAGAAGAATGGCCACGCCCTCCTGGGCGAGCTGGTCGATCAGCTCGTAGATTTCCTTTTTGGCGCCGATATCAATGCCACGGGTCGGCTCGTCCAGAATCAGTACCTTGGGTTTGGCCGCCAGCCAACGGGCGATGATGGCCTTTTGCTGATTGCCGCCGCTGAGGTTGCTGATAAGCTGCTCGGGGGAATAAGCCTTGATTTTCAGCGCCTGGAAGAAATGATCGATCAGGCGGCTTTCCTTTGCGTGGTCCACACGCGCGAGATGCATGAACTGCTCCAATACGCTGATGGTGATATTGAAGCCCACGCCCATCTGGGGAATAATGCCCTGTTCCTTGCGGTTTTCCGGAACGAGGGCCACGCCTGCGGCCAGGGCATCATGCGTGGACTTGAAGCGCACACTTTTTCCTTCCAGAAGCAATTGGCCTGTTTCAAACGTATCAAGACCAAACAGCATATGCGCCGTTTCCGTGCGGCCCGCGCCGATCAGTCCGGTCATGCCCAGCACTTCGCCCTTATGCAGCGCGAAGGACACATCCTCAATGACTCCGGCCTTTCCAAGGCCCTTAAGCTCCATTACGACTTCGCTTTGCGGCTTGTGGATGGTGGTGTAGTAATTGGTGATTTCCCTGCCCACCATGGCATACACCATCTCATCCGGGGTGATTTCGCCCACTTTGGCGGAGGTGATGGTCTTGCCATCGCGGAAGACGGTCAAACAATCGCAGATTTCCTCGATTTCCTCCAGCTTGTGGGACACAAACAGCGTAGAGATGCCCTCTCGTTTCAGGTTTCGGATAATTTTGTATAATTGATCAACCTCCTTGTTGGTCAAAGAGGAGGTCGGTTCATCCATAATAATCAACTTGACGTCCCGCGAGAACGCCTTGGCAATCTCGATCATCTGCTGAACAGCAATGTCCAGATCGCGTACGTAGGCGTCCAGGGGAAGTTCCAGACCCAACTGCTCCAAAATGGCGGCCGCACGGGCACGGGCCTTTTCAGCCGAATATCCGCCATGCTTGAGGCCCTCATAGCCCAGCATGATGTTTTCGTATACCTTCATGTGCGGAACCAGACACAGTTCCTGGTAAATCACGCTGATGCCGCGCGAGAGCGACTGGCGTATGCTTTCATGCTGACAGGTCTTGCCCATGAAGGTTACCTGGCCCTCGTCGGGTTCATAAATGCCGGCGATAATTTTGATAATCGTACTTTTCCCTGCGCCGTTTTCACCAATCAGCCCGTGAACCTCTCCATAGCCGATTTGCAGGTTCACATGATCCAGCGCCTTAACGCCGGGAAATGTTTTGGACACGTCTTTGACTTGCAAAAGAAGGTCCGCCATTGCGCATGCTCCTTTCTCTGCGTAACTGGCACGCGCCGCGAGGCGGGCCAGGAATAAGGATGGAGTTGCCGCATTGCTGCGACAACTCCATGCAAAGCACGCTTAGATGCTTTGATAAAGCAGCCACTTTACACGGCGATCACGCAAATTAGAAGCCAACATAATCTGCCGCGTTGTCCTTGGTGATCAGCGTAACCTCCAGGAGGTTCTCGTACTCATAGGGCTCGCCGTTGAAGTGCTTGATGAGCAGTTCCACAGCGCCCTTGCCCATGGAATAGGGGTCCTGCGCGGCCTCAGCCGTCTGCTTGCCTTCCAGGATGTAATCAGCCATCTGCTGCTGACCGTCGATCGCATAGGACTGCACGCCCTCCAGGCGGTTGGCAGCCTGCATGGAGGCGATGGCGCCCTGCAGGGAACCGTCGTTGATGGCGAATACGACGTTGAAGTCGGTGTACTGCTGCAGCCAGTTGTCCATGATGGTCATGCCCTTGTCATACAGGCCGGAGCAGGGCTGCTCGGAGATGATCTCATAGCCCTCGTGGCCTTCCAGCGCATCCTTGAAGCCCTGCAGGCGGTCGATGGTGCACTTGATCTCGGGGTGGCTGAGCACCAGGATCTTGGCGCTGTCGAGCGTTTCGAGCACGTGCTCGCCGCACAGCCAGCCGGCCTTGTAGTTATCGGAAGCGATGTAGGCGATGGTCTTTTCCGCGTCGGCGCAGGCCGCATCGACGGAAACCACGGGCACACCGGCCTTCTGCGCGGCGTCCAGTGCTGGCGTGATGCCCTCAAAGTCCACGGGCATTACGATCAGGCCATCGATGTCCTGCTGGAGCAGGTCGTCACACTGGGAAATCTGCTTTTCGATATCGTTCTCGGCGTAGTATTCGATCAGCTCGATCCCATTGGCATCGCAGACTTCCTTCATACCGTTGTAAAGCGGAACCATGAAGGGGTCATTTTTCATGAAGGCGACGCCGATCTTTTTCAGCTCGGGCGTTTCTTCTGCGACGGCTGCGCCGGCAAACATGCCAAGCAGCAGGCACAGGACGGCAACAACGCTTAAAATTCTGGTCTTTTTCATCGGGATGTTCCTCCATTCATATTTTGTTGGTGTTTTGAGTCCCCATCTTCCGCGCTGGTGGCTCTCTGCTTTATGGGCATAGTATACATATCCGAAGTGAACTTGTCAATAATTTTCTAAAAAAACGAAGTATGAAAATTGTAAAAGCAAAAGAGGAAATTGGAGAAACGCTGATTTTACTAGAATATTCATGAAATCCGGCCGAGGACTTTTCCGCCAAAACACTTCGTTTTTAAAAAAAATAAATTCAAAAAAATTTAAATCTGTTATTGACTTAAAACGCAGGTTCTAATAGACTGTTAGCAAGTCCCTGCCGCCCGTTTGAAGAAAGGAGAACAATCTATGGAGCATCAATATCTGCTTGGTACCGATATCGGCTCATCCTCCACCAAAACCGTTATCACGGATGAGCATGGCAATGTGCTGGCCTCCGCCGTGGAAAGCTATGATATTCTCTGCCCGCAAAACGCGTGGGCCGAGCAGTGGCCGGATGTATGGGAGAATGCCGTGCGCCATACCATACGTACCGTTATGAAGCAAAGCGCGGTACCGCCCGAACAGGTGGTAGCATTGTGTATCAGCGGTCTTTACGGCGGGTCCGGCATTCCGCTGGATGCTGATATGGAGGTGGTCCGGCCCTGCATCATCTGGATGGACCGGCGGGCGGAGGCCCTGTGCGACCGGTTGAAAAACACCGTTGATGAGCAGCGGCTGTTCCAAATTACCGAAAATGGCATCGACTCCTATTTTGGCTTTGCCAAAATGCTATGGATTAAGGAAAACGAGCCGGAAAACTGGAAACGCATCTCGCTGTTCCTTACGCCGAATCAATATGTGGCGTATCATTTGACGGGAGAAATTGCCATCGACCGCACCTCCGCAGGTAACCTCGGCGGCATTTTTGACTATGAGCGCAACGATTGGTCCGATGAAATGCTGGAGCTGCTGGGGATTCCCCGCAGCATGCTGCCACAGCGCATCATTGATCCCACCGATATCCTGGGCCGCCTTACGGCCGAGGCGGCGGCGGAACTGCGTCTGATGCCCGGCACGCCTGTGTGCGCCGGATGCATCGATTGCCTGGCATCGACCCTGTCCTCCGGGGTTTACACGGCGGGGCATACCGTGGCGGTGCTGGCCACCAGCCTCAACTGGGGCCTGTTGCACGATCAGCGGCAAAAAAATCCACAATACATAACCATGCCATATTTGACAAAAGAACAAAGCTTACGATATACTTATGGCGGTATTTCTACAGCTGGAGCGCTGACAAAATGGTTCGCGGGAAACCTTGCGGGGGGGCACGCGCGTTCAGGGTTATGAAGAAAGGGAGAAAAAGCTGCTGTTTCGGGAGCTGGAACAGGCAGCGGCTGAAATCCCGGCGGGCAGTGAGGGCTTGCTGATGCTACCTTACTTCATGGGCGAACGCACACCCATCTGGGATTCCAAGGCGCGCGGCATGCTGCTGGGCCTGACGGTGAAGCACAGCTCGTCCCACATCTACCGGGCGGTGCTCGAATCCGTAGGATATGCATTTCGGCATGTAATGGAAGCGTACGGCTTCTCCTTCGCAAGGGATTCCGTATGCCGCATCGTAGGCGGCGGCACAGCCTCCAAGCTATGGGTGCAAATTCTGGCCGACATTACGGGCGTGAAGCTGGAATGCATGAGAGACGGCGTGGAAGCGCCGATGGGAGATGCCTTTATGGCCGGCGTGGCGGGCGGTGTGTTTGCCGGCTTTGAGGAGATTGACAGCTGGACAAAGTCCTATATGGTCTTTTGCCCCAATTGGCAGAATCATGAGCTGTACAATCGCTATTATGAAATCTACAAGCATGTCTACACCTCCGTAAAGGACGATATGCATATGCTTGCCGGACTGGGGTTCTCCTTTGAATAGCAATGTTCCCGCCCGCATGCGCTTCCGGCGCTGTGAAATGGATGTGTTTGGAATGAACAAGCTGCTGGTACGCCTGCAATTCATGCTTCAAAGCCTGCCGAGGGCTGAAAAAGCTGTTGCGGAATACATGGCCGCCCATGTCGCGCAGATGTCCGACATGACGCTGTCCATGCTTTCGGACGAAACGTCCGTAAGCGAAGCGACCATTTTGCGCTTTTGCAGGCGGCTTGGGTATTCCTCCTACATCCAGCTGCGTCAGGCCTTTGCCTTTGCCGCCAATGAGGATCATCCCGATTCGCCCGAACCCATCAGCGTGGCCGATGCCATGCCTGCCATTACCGCCAAGCTCATTCAGTCTGTCAACCGGTCGATGGAGGATATGAACGCGTTCATTTCCGGCGATTATGACCGGGTGCTGGCTGCGATTTTGGGGGCGCGTTCCATCTATCTCTTTGCCTCCGGAGACGCCGTGACTTCCTGCCAGTATGCATGCACAAAGTTTAATCGCATTGGGCTGCCCGCTTTCGTGTGCGCGGATGTGTTTTATCAGTACGAAACAGCCATGCGTCTGAATGAATCCGATGTCGCCATCGCGCTCAGCAATAGTGGCAGGTCCACCAATGTGGTCAACGCCATGAAGATCGCCCATGAGCAGGGGGCCTTTACCTGTTGTATCACGCAGGGGGGACGTTCTCCGCTGACAAAGTACTGCGATATCTCACTGTACTCTTCGTCGGTCGATATGAGTATCGGCCGTGACAGCGTAACCAAACGCATCGTGGAAATGATTATTCTGGAGGCGCTGTACCTGGGCGTGATCAATAGCGGCCCCAACGACTACAAGCAGATGCTCCAGAACACCATGCTCTCTTCGGAGATGAACAAGCTGTAGGCAGATAAGCAAAAAGAGCGGGACGAATAGCCGTTCCGCTCTTTTTGCGCCGGCGCGCACTTAGTTTTCTCCGTCCTTCACCACTTTGTCCACGGCGGCCTTCACATGCTCCGCCGCGTCATGCACCACCTGCTGAAAGTCCCCGGAAAAGCCCGGCGCGTTTCGCTCCACATGAATGCGGTAGCCCAGTGCCAGCGCCACCGCCAGCCCGGCGACCGCGACCCATGGCGCGCTGACCGCCACGAGCAGCGCAAAGGCCAGAGACAGGTTGACAATGGGGATGTCTCCCTGATGAACCATGACGCGCGTGCGATACAGGAAGCTGAACCAGCGGGTCTGACCGCTCTGCTTCTCCTGGGATGGATAGGGACGCTGTTCCGACATAACCGGCTCCTCCTTAATGGACGTTTTTCTGGATTGCGGGTTCATCATAGCACAGGCCCACGCTGGATGCTTTGGGATTTGGTTTGGATTGGATGAGAAGCGCATGAAAATCGCATGGAAAACAGGCAGTTTGTGGTTGGAATGTGGAAAAGGGGCGCTTCGACAGTGGAAAACGCATGGAAAACCGCAGGATTCACGCAAAGTTTTCCTTGTACCTTCCATACGCACTCCATAACGGCGTCTACACAAGAGGAAAAGATAAGGAAAAGTTTTTTTAGCCATGGAAAACCATGTGGAAAATGTTACAAAACCATGTATTTTCGCACTTTATCGCATGTTTCGACAGCGTTGAAAACTGCGAAACTGGAAAATATTACACTTTATAAATCAATATTTAGTGTTGACTTTATCCGATGAGCACAATATAATGGTGGTGCTCGCTCAAAAAACCCCCTTGTTTTGGGGGAGGCGGCCGACACGTTATGTAACAATTTATGGAGGCATCGGGCACATGATTACATCCATTAAAAAGCGCGACGGGCGCATTGTCCCCTTCGATCAGGAGAAGATCGAGCAGGCGATCGAAAAGAGCTTTATGGCCAGCGGCAGCCAGAAGTCGCAGGAAACGGCCCAGGAGCTGGCCGGCGTCGTCGTTCAGGAAATCGAGCGGGATGAAAACCTTCCCGCTGTGCCCTCCGTGGAGCAGGTGCAGGATGTGGTGGAGCGCGTGCTGATTGAACGCGGCTTCGTGCGTTCGGCCAAGAGCTATATCCTCTACCGCGCGGAACGCAGCCGGGTGCGTGAGATGAATACCCGCCTGATGAAGATCTTCGAGGACATCGCCTACAAGGATGCCATCGATTCCGACATCAAGCGCGAAAACGCCAACATCAACGGCGATACCGCCATGGGCAGCATGCTCAAGTTCGGCTCGGAGGGTTCCAAGCAGTTCTATGAGATGTATGTGCTCAATCCCCGGCATGCACAGGCGCACCGCGATGGCGATATCCATATTCATGACCTGGACTTTTACACCCTGACCACCACCTGCTGCCAGATCGACCTGTTGGAATTGTTCCACGGCGGATTCTCCACGGGTCACGGCGTGCTGCGTGAGCCCAACGATATCTACAGCTATTCCGCCCTGGCGTGCATTGCCATCCAGGCCAACCAGAACGACCAGCATGGCGGCCAGAGCGTGGTCAACTTTGACTACGGCATGGCGCCGGGTGTCAAAAAGACCTATTTCAAGCGGTTCCGCGACAACCTGGCCCGTGCGCTGGAGCTGCTGGGCAATGTGGAGGACGCGGCTGATGTGGCTGCGCGCATTCTGGACGAGCTGGAGCAGGAAACCGGCAAAAAGCCCAGCCTGGCCGCCGATCCCGACTATGATCGGGCGCTGATTGAGAAGATTGCGCAGGCCATGCCCGCCGCCAGCCAGGAGGTTGATACCCGCGTTCTGGACTTCGTGCGCGAGCATGCCGAAAAGGAAACCGACAAGGCGACCTATCAGGCCATGGAGGCGCTTATCCACAACCTCAACACCATGAACAGCCGCGCGGGCGCGCAGGTGCCGTTTTCCTCCATCAACTATGGCATGGATACCTCGCCAGAAGGCCGCATGGTAATGCGCAACGTTCTTCTGGCCACCGAGGCGGGCCTTGGCAACGGCGAAACGCCTATCTTCCCCATCCAGATCTTCCGCGTCAAGGAGGGCGTCAGCTTCAACCCCGGCGATCCCAACTACGACCTGTATCGTCTGGCCATCCGCACCAGCGCCAAGCGCCTCTTCCCCAATTTCAGCTTCGTGGACGCGCCCTTCAACAAGCAGTATTATAAGGAGGGCCACCCCGAAACCGAAATCGCCTACATGGGCTGCCGCACCCGCGTGATCGGCAACGTCTACGATCCCACCCGGCAGATCTGCCCCCGCCGCGGCAACCTCTCCTTCACCTCCATCAACCTGCCCCGCATCGCCATCAAGGCAAAGGGCGACGTGCAGTGGTTCTTTGAGGAGCTGGAGCGCATGCTGGACCTGGTGCATGAGCAGCTTCTAGAGCGCTTTGAAATCATTGCCAACAAAAAGGTCTACAACTTCCCCTTCCTCATGGGCGAGGGCGTGTGGCTGGATTCCGAAAAGCTGAACTGGAACGACAGCGTGCGCGAGGTGCTCAAGCACGGTACCCTGTCCATCGGCTTTATCGGACTGGCGGAGTGCCTGAAGGCCCTGCGCGGCACCCACCATGGCGAGGACCCCAACAGCCAGAACCTGGGCCTGGAAATCGTGGGCTTCATCCGCAAATACTGCGATGACCTCAGCCAGAAGGAAAAGCTCAACTACACCTGCCTTGCTACGCCCGCGGAGGGCCTGAGCGGACGCTTCGTGCGCATTGACCGCGAGAAATTCGGCGTCATCCCCGGCGTTACGGATCGCGAATACTACACCAACTCCTTCCATGTGCCGGTATATTTCCCCATCAGCGCGTTTGAAAAACTTTCCATCGAAGCGCCCTATCATGCGCTGACCAATGCCGGTCACATCAGCTACATCGAAATGGACGGCGACCCCACCAAGAACCTGGACGCCTTTGAAAAGGTGGTCCGTTACATGCACGACGTGGGCATCGGGTACGGCAGCATCAACCATCCTGTGGACCGTGACCCGGACTGCGGCTACAACGGCATCATCGGCGATACCTGCCCCAAGTGCGGACGCAGCGAAAACGGCCATGCCTTTGAGCGCATCCGCCGCATCACGGGCTATCTGGTGGGCACCCTGGACCGTTTCAACAATGGCAAGCGTGCCGAGGAACGCGACCGCGTGAAGCATTCCGTCTGATCCGGTCCACGAAAACCACAAACTTTACCACGATGAAAAACGCCTCTTTCTGCAAACACTTCCCTGCGAAGCAAGATCAGAAAGAGGCGTTTTCATGCGAAAACCACCCACCCGGCTCAAAAAAACCATCGGCTGGCTGCTCTCGGCCTTTCTGCTCGTGGTGTACTTTTCTCCCCAGGCACAGCTGCTTCGGACCCTGCCCGCCAGGCTCAGCGTGGCTGTGGGCCAGCAGGCCGTGCTCGACGCGCCCTTTCCCCTGACCGTTGAGGCGGGAGAGGACGTATCCGCCGGCGCGTCTTTGGATGAAACGTTGGAGGAAGGCGCGGGGACAAGCACCGCTACCATCAGCTTTTTGGGACTGTTGCCCCTGCGAGAGGTAGAAATCGACATCAGCGATGATCTGCGGCTCTATCCCGGCGGGCAGGCGGTAGGCGTGGCGCTGCACACCCAGGGCGTGCTGGTGGTGGGCACCAGCGACCTCAGCGGCGCGTACAGCCCCGCGCGTCTGGCTGGGGTAAAGGCGGGCGACCTGATCACCCGGGCGGGCGGCAAGCCGCTGGAAAGCGCCGCGCAGCTGACGGAGATGGTGGCCGCCATGGGCGACGCACCGCTGCCCTTGACCATTCAGCGTGGCAACAGTACGCTGGAGGTGACGCTCACCCCGCAGCGCGACGGCCAGAGCGGCGACTACCGCATCGGCGCCTGGGTGCGCGACAGCACCGCGGGTGTGGGAACCCTGTCCTTCTATGGCGCGCTGGAGGAGGGGGGCGATACGCGCTTTGGCGCGTTGGGCCATGCCATCACCGACAGCGACACCCAGCAGGTGCTCACCGTGGGCCGGGGTCAGATCATGCAGGCCGATGTGGTGGATGTCAGAAAAGGCGAGGCCGGCTTTCCGGGTGAGCTCAAGGGGAGCTTTCTGAGGGAAAACCGGGTGCTGGGCGATATCTTTGTGAACAACCAGTACGGCATCTATGGCGAACTGGAGGAGATCCCGGAGCATCCGCTCTATCCCGACGGCGTACCCATCGGACGGCGTGACGCGGTGCACACGGGTCCTGCGACCATCCTCTCCACCGTGGGGACCGACGGCATGCGTGAATACGATGTGGAGATTGTCGAGGTGGCGCGCCAGTCCCAGCCCGCGCAGCGAAGCATGGTGCTGCGGGTCACCGACCCGGAGTTGCTGGAGCGCACGGGCGGCATCGTACAGGGCATGAGCGGCAGCCCCATCCTACAGGACGGCCGCCTGATTGGAGCGGTGACACATGTGTGGGTCAATCCATGATACCTGCTTTGGCCGCGTTCACCCGCTTGCATGGCGTTATTCTCCAATTGTTCGGTTTCTGTTCACAACGCCGCCATAATCATTTGCTATCCTTAGATCGTCGATAAAGACGAAATGCGCTGCGGAAGCGGTGCGAAGGGAAGCTCTTGCGCAAGAGATACGGTTCCTGCTCCGGATGGTTCCGGCTGTGCGGCGGCTGCTTTTTGGGCGGTCTTGCGCCCCTCTGATCCCGCATGGCGTTCCCTCCGCTTCCGGGCGCGACAAAAAACTCCGCGGCTTGGCCGCGTTTCAATACCGGCTCCCGTTCGCCAGAACGGGAGCCGTTTTCATCTGTATCCAATCCAACCTTGACAATCCGCCGCACACCGTACTACAATGAAAAAGAAATACAAAGAAAGTACAGGGGGGCGGCCTGATGGTACCGATGAGCCTGGCTCCGTCAATGGAAAGCAAGCCGATCCGCGAGGTGGCATACGAAACCCTGAAAAACGCGATCGTCACCGGGGAGATTCCCGCAGGTTCGCGCATTGTTGAGACCGAATATGCCGAACGCATGCACATCAGCCGCACGCCGCTGCGCGAGGCCCTGCGCAAGCTGGAACGTGACGGGCTGGTGGAATATGTCGTCAGACGGGGCGTGGTGGTGCGCGCCTTTACCATCGCGGACGTCGAGGAGATCTACACCATCCGGAACGCCCTGGAAATGCTGACACTGCCCGCCATTGTCCGCAATGCCACCGCCGAGGACATCCGGTCGCTCCGTGCGCTGCTGCAAGAAATGGACGCCTTTGACGGGACGGGGGATATCGAGGCGCTTTCGCCTCGTGCGCGCGCCTTCCATACACAGCTGACGCGGCTGTCCAAAATGAACCGCATCCTGCGCGTCATTGAGAGCCAGGATCAGTATATCACGCGCTTTTCGGCGCTGTCCATCGCGCGGGAAACGCGGCGGCACGCGGCGCACCGGGAGCATCACCAGCTGGTGGACTTGGTGGAACAGCGGGACCTGGAATCCTTTGAAAAGCTGATGCGCAAGCACATCGAGCGGAGCAAGGAAACCTGTCTGCTGGCCCTGGAAGAAAGCAAGCTTAAGCAGAACGAAGCGCAGAAATAACGGGTTTTTGATAAGAAGGAAGGCGCATTTCGTGAACGACGGCACCTGGGATTTGAGCGTATTTTATCAGGACTTTGACGATCCGGCTCTGCGCGGCGATATCGACGCGATCCGCGCTGCGGCGGAGGGCATGGAAAACCTGCTCGCGCAGGACCGCCCGGAGGCGGACCGCCTGGAAGCGATGGTCTCCTGCCTGGAGGATATGACCAACCGTTTGACTCGCGCGTACGGCTATGCCGAGCTGACGCTGGCGGCGGATACGGAAAATGAGGGGGCGCTCCGCCTGATGGATGAGCTCAGCGCCCTGATGGTAGAGGTACAGCTGTGCCAGAGCCGCTGCGTGCGGCACGTGGGTGGCGTGAGCGGCCTGGATCAGCTGATTGAAGGCCGTGAAGCGCTCCGGGAAAACGGATTCATCCTGCGGGAGATGGCCCGGCAGTCGGCGCATATGCTGCCCGCCGAGCTGGAAAAATGGATGCTTCGCATGTCGCTGGATGGGGGAGACGCGTTTTCCAAGCTGCGCGACCGGCTCATTGGCACGCATATGGTGGACCTGAACGGCAAGGCTCAGCCTCTGCCCGCGGTGCGCGGCATGGCCTACGATCCGGACCCCGCGGTGCGCAAGGCCGCCTATGAGGCGGAGCTGGCCAGCTACCGCAAGATCGAAACGCCCATGGCCTTCTGCTTAAGCTGCATCAAAGGCGAGGCGCTGACCATGTGCGAGGCCAAGGGCTATTCCGACGTATTGAGCCAGCAGCTGGCCGAAAGCCGGATGGACCACGAGACGCTGGATGCCATGTGGACCGCCATCCGTGAGGCGCTGCCGGATTTCCGGCGCTATCTGCGCAAAAAGGCGGAGCTGCTGGGCCATACGAATGGCCTGCCCTTCTATGACCTGTTCGCGCCCATGGGGCGGGATACCAAGCGGTATACCGTAGCGGAGGCGCGGGAGCTGCTGGTGCGTGTCTTTTCGCAGGTGCACCCCGAAATGGGCCGGTTTATCGACCATGCGTTTGAAAACCGCTGGATCGACCTCTATCCCCGTGAAGGCAAGGAGGGAGGCGCATTCTGCGCGGGCTTCCATCAGATGAAGATCAGCCGGGTGCTGACCAACTTCGTGGGCAGCTTCAGCGATGTGAGCACGCTGGCGCACGAACTGGGGCATGGCTGGCACAACGTGTGCCTGGAGCGCGTGCCGGTGCTCATGGCCGACCCGCCCATGCCCCTTGCCGAGACGGCATCCATCTTCAACGAAACGCTGCTCAGCCACGAGGTGCGCAAGACCGCAGATGACGAGACGCGCTTTGCTCTGTTGGAAAACAGCCTGATGGAGGCTACCCAGGTCATCGTGGACATCTACAGCCGCTTCCTGTTTGAATGCGCCGTGTTTGAGGCCCGAAAGACCCACATCCCCACGGCCGCAGAGCTGAACCACATGATGCTGGATGCCCAGCGGGAGAGCTACGGCGACGGGCTGGACCCCGAGGTCATGCATTCCGGCATGTGGATCAACAAGAGCCACTACTACAGCGTGGGCCTGCACTTCTATAACTTCCCCTATGCCTTCGGCCACCTGTTCGGCCTGGGCGTGTTCAAAAAATATCTGGAAAAGGGCGCGGCCTTTATGCCCGAATATGACGCGCTGCTGGCCTCCTGCGGAAGCGGGCTGGTGCGTGACGTGGCGGCAGGCGTGGGGATCGATGTAGCCAGCGTGGACTACTGGCGCGGCGCGCTGGATGTGTTCCGCGGGGAACTGGACGAGTTTGAGCACCTGTGCGAGCGGCGATGAAGAAAGATGCATTGACGGGCGCGCCATGGCTTTTGGCTGTGGCGCGCGTTTTTGAGCGGGCGGGAGAGGCGGTCTACTTGGTGGGCGGGGCGGTGAGGAACCCGCTGATGGGGCTGCCCCTGTCCGATGTGGACATGTGCGGCCCGGCGCGGCCAGAGCGGGTCATGGCGCTGTGCGAGGGTACGCAGGTGCGGGCGGTGCTGCGCGCGGCGCACTTCGGCACCGTGGAGCTGCATGTGACGGACGAGTGCGGCGTGCGGCATATGGCCGAATACACTACGTTCCGCGAGGACAGCTACCGCTGCGGCCATAGGCCGGATGCCGTGCGCTTTACCACGGACATCGGCGTGGATGCACGAAGGCGCGATTTCAGCGTCAACGCCCTCTATCGCCGCCTGTATGACGGCAAACTGGGCCCGGTCATCGACCCGACGGGGGGACAGAAGCACCTTGAACAGGGCGTTTTGCACACCGTGACCCCTGACCCGGACCGTGTGCTCCGGGACGACGGCCTGCGCATCCTGCGCGCGGCGCGCTTTCAGGCTGAACTGGACCTTGCGCCCACGCCGGCGCTGCTGGACAGCCTCGCACGGCATGCGTCGCTGCTCCGGGACATCGCCTGCGAGCGCTTGCGCGATGAATGGCAGAAAACCCTTTTGGCTGATCTTCGGTACCCAATGCTCAAGCGCCGCGCTCCGGCTACCGCCAGCGGCCTCAAAACCCTGCGGGACTGCGGGGCGTGGCCCTATCTGCTGGACGCGCCTTATGATGTGGAGGCGGTGAACGCCCTGGCAGCTCTGGGATGGGAGGACGCGCCGCTGGTGGGGAGGCTGGCGCTGCTGCTGAGGGAAATGAAGCCGTCCGAACTGCAAAGCGCTCTCTTGCGCCTGCACTTTTCCACCCGCGATGCGGTGCTGGCCGCACGGTATGGGGCGGCACTGCGGCATTTTGCAACGGGGCAAGGCGGCGCTTTTGAAACGGTGCAGCTGGGCCGCGATGCGGTGACCTATGCGGCGGTTGCTTTCCAAGCGCTTGGGGATGCGGCGGACGAGGCGCGCGCAAAGGGCGCGTTGGACGCATTGAGGGACGCGCCGTGGTCGCTTAGGGAACTGGCCGTCGGAGGGGACGCGCTGATGCCGCTGCTGACCGCGCGGGGCGTGCCCGCCCGGCAGATGGGACGCCTGCTGGAAACGCTGTGGCGTATGGCGGTGGAGGGCCATACCCAAAATGAAACCGCCGCGCTGCTTCGCGCGGCGGACGAGTGGCTCAGCGGCATGGAGTGAGCGGTACCGGCAAAGGAGGGGAAGGGCGCGGCCTGTCAGCCGCGCCCTTCTTCAAACCATGTCTGCGGCGCGAAGAACGTTTCTCCCATGCGGGTCAGAAGGATGTACAAGCCATCCCCGGCGGTCCCCACCAGCCATGCGCCTTCCTCAAGCGGGCAGGTGCTTTGCATGTCGGGGGATGCATACATGGGGCGTCCCCGGCATTCCTCGCGGAGGATTTTCTGAGAAAAGGTGCTTTTGACTCGGTCCATATCGTCGCCAAAGGCCAGCTGCTCCCTCGGAACCCAGCCCGACAGGCGGTCATCCGTGCCTACCGCCACCTCGCACCATTGCTCCGTTTCCTTCAGGATGCGCACAGGCGTGCCGCAGAAGAGGGCGCCCGGCGACGGTGCGTCCTGTTTCGGGCAAGCGCGGAGCATCGCGGAGGATGCACGGACCACGGCCCAGCCCTCGCGATGGAGAGAAGCATGCAGCGCTTCTTCGCTGCGGGGAAGGCCGTCCACGCCATCCTCCAGCAGGTTGGCGCCAGCCAGCGTGCCGACCGTCAAACCGATCGTACTGCCGTCATCCCATGCGCGGGAGCACCAGATCCCGCAAAAGCCGTTCTCGAAATCAAAGGCAGGCGCGCTGAAAAACTGCGCCCAGGTCAAGAGCCAGCTTCCGCCCGCCATCAGACGGTAGCATGCGAGGCTGTGCGCATCGTCCCACCGCAGACACAGGCCGCCGTCTCCCGTGTTTGACAGGTCCAGCCGCGCGTCGTGAGGCAGGGCGGGCGATCGGGCTACGGCGTACCGTCCGCCGCTTTCCGTTACGATTTGCAGGCGGCGGACGCCCTGCACATCCTGCGTGAGCAAAATCAGCGACTGCGTTTGCAGGCAGCTGTCCAGCACCCGGTCCGTGACGGGAATCTTCGATGTGTCAAAGGCGGCGTCCGTCAGAAACAGAGCGCTCTGCGGCGCTGCCTCCAGCAGGGCGTCAAAGCCCTCCCTTTCCAGCCGCTGGAGCAGCTTCCCGGACAGCGGCACGGGCAGACAGTCCTCAACCTGCGGCTGCCTGCCGTCCGGTGGAAACAATGCGCGTCTTACATGGAGAACACCATCCTCGATGCGGCTGTAGTCGGCATAGACCTCGCTCTGGGGAGAGTAGCTTCCGTAGGTACGCAGCGTGTAGCCGGGAAAAAAGGCCGCCGCCTCGGACCGGGATATCTGTTCGCCGAAGGCCGGCGCGGGCCGGAGACAGACGCAGGCCAGCGCCGCGCAAAGCATGCAGAGCGCTTTTTTCACGCGAATCCGCCCCCTCCCATCAGCCGTTGCCTTCCCACAGCCAGCTCTGCGGCACGTAGCCGGTGTCGCCCAGATCGGTCAGCAGGATGTAAAACTCATCCTCCACGACGCCTACAACATAGATGCTCCCCGTCAGCTCCTTTTCCGGACCCTCGTGCGGAGTGGAATAGGCGGGCTGGCGATCTTCCAGCTCTAAAACGTACATCAAGCTCAGAAAAGCGGGCGCGACCTCGTCCATCTCGCTGCCAAAGGCCAGATAGCGCGTCATCATCCAGCCCTCCGGCCCGTTCAGGCCCAGAGCGACCCGCGTCCAGTCGCCCTCCTGCCCCAGCACGCGCAAGGGTGTGCCGTTGTAGAACTTGCCCAGCGATTCGGCACTTCGGTCCGGCTGCACGCGCAGGTGCAGGCGGTCGGCGGGGTCTGGGTTGCGCACCACCGCCCAGCCGTCGCGGTTCATGGCCGCGGCAAGCGCCTCCCCGGTTCCCGGCAGGGCGGCGAGGTCCGCGCCGTCGAGGACCATCTGCGCAAGATCGCCGACAAACAGGCCGTCGCGCTTCTCCGGCGGCAGCCGGACGGAAACGCCCCAGAAACGGCAGGAGGAGTACTCAAGGGTTCCCGCGTCACTGGGAATCCATGCCCATTCGAGTCGCCATTCGCCGTCGGTGTCGAGCGCATAGCCCGCTTGCACATGCTGCTCGTCCCAGGAAAAGTTGATCTCGCCATCCGTCGCGTGGAACAGGTCCAGCGTCGTGTCCGGGGGCAGCGGGGCGGTCAGGCAGCTTTGGCGGTAGGTCCCGTCGGCATTCAGGACGATCACCTGCAGGAGGCGGTCTCCCTCGTCATCCTCAACCAGCAGCACCAGGCCGCCGGATTGCAGATCGGAGGCAAGCACCGTGCCCGCGACCGGGAGGCGGCCGGTGTCGAGTGCATCGTCCGCAAGAAAGGTATCGCCCCCGCCGCTGGCGTCGATGAGATCGGAGACGGGCTCCGTCTCCAGCCGGGCCAGCAGCGTATCCGACAGCGGCACGGGGATGGAATCCACCACGGTTTCGCCCTCCAGCGTGAATGTGGCGCGGCGGATGGCCAGCATCCCGTCCGAAATGCGCAGATAGGCCGCATCGACCCCTGTGCCGGAATTGTATGGATCATAGCTTTGCAGCGTATAGCCCGCAAAAGCGTCCCGCACGTTAGGCTCCAGCAGCCTCTCCCGCGCCTGCGCCTCCGCGGGCGTGGCGGGATGCCACCCAAAATCCCTGATCCAGGAACGCAGCGCGTCGCCCGCGTCCACGCTCGCCACGGGCCGCGCGCCGCCCTCGTAATAGCTGAGCCGTGTGCCCTGCACGATCACCTCACCGGGATAGCGATCGGGATCATACCAGCCGCAGACTTGAAACCATTGCCCGTCAAAGTGGTAGGAAAGCCGCGAGCCGTCTCCGCTGACGATGTCAAAACCCAGATCATCCGGCCATGTGGAACCGTCCGCGCGGACCTGTCCCTGCCGGTGGCGCTCAAAGCGCAGGTCCATATGGCCCGACATGGTTGAGCCGGAGGAGAAATTGCGCCACGCGCCGTCCTCGCGGAGAAAGCCGTACAGGCTCCAGTCGTTTAGCAAAAAGGCGCAGGCACTCCCGTCCGGCAGATCAAACTGCAGAGAATGCCACGATTCGTTTTCGTAGCCGTGTTCCGCCATCCAGTCAAGGATGTCCTCCGGGATCTCCTGCGCATGGGCGCAGGAAAGCGCGCAGGCCAGGATTATGAGCAGAACCAGCGCGGCGAGCATTCGCTTCATCGTAAAGATCTCCCGTCCCCTTTTTCCATACAACGAATGGACATGGAATTTCCTTCCGGGACCATGAACAAAAGCGCCCGGCCTGTGCACAGGCCGGGCAACTTTTCTTTGCGGGCGTTCAGCCGCGCAGCTCATGCTCGATGAGCTTGCTCAGGGCATAGACGTCGCGGTCCATCTCGCGCTGGTCGGGACCTTCGATCATCACGCGCACGCGCGGCTCGGTGCCGCTGGCGCGCACCACAAGACGGCCCTTGTCCTTGTACTTGAGCTCCAGCTCCGCGATCTTCTGCTTGATCTTCTCATTCTTGTCAAAGTCATATTTCTTTTTGTCGTCCACGTTGGCGGCGTACTGGCTCTGGGGCATCATCTGCATCACCCCGGCCAGGCGGCTCAGCGGGCGCTGTGCCTGCACCATGGCGCTGATGACCTGCACGGCGGTAATCAGGCCGTCGCCTGTGGTGTTGTAGTCCAGCAGGATCACGTGGCCGCTCTGTTCGCCGCCCAGTACATAGCCGTCGGCAAGCATCTTTTCCAGTACATACCGGTCGCCCACACGGGTCTTTTCGATTTTGATCCCATGCTTTTTCATGGCAATGTCCAGGCCCATGTTGCTCATGACCGTGGCGACCACGGTGTTTTGCCTGAGACGCCCCTGCTCCTTGAGGTGCAGGGCCAGCATGGCCATCACCTGATCGCCGTTGATGAGCTGACCGCGTTCGTCCACGGCCATCAGACGGTCGGCATCGCCATCGAAGGCGAATCCCACATCCGCGCCCAGCTCGCGCACCAGTTCGCACAGACGGCGCGGATGGGTGGAGCCGCAGTTGTCGTTGATATTGGTGCCGTCGGGTTCGTGATAGTAGCAGCTCACCTTCGCGCCCAGCTCCTTAAACACCATGGGCGCGACCTCATAGCTTGCGCCCTGGGCGCAGTCCAGCACCACGTGCAGGCCGTCCAGCCGCACATTGGTGGTTTCTTTGACAAAATCCACATAGCGGCGGGTGGCGTTGCGCTGGCGCACGGGACGGCCCACGCGCTCGCCGATGGGCATTTCAAAATCGGTGGGCATCCCGCCGGTCACGATTTCCTCGATGCGGTCCTCAATGGCGTCGGGCAGCTTGTAGCCGTTTTTGTCAAAGAACTTGATGCCGTTGTACTCGACGGTATTGTGGCTGGCGCTGATGACCGCGCCCGCGTCCGCCTCGTAAAAGCGGGTGAGGTAGGCGATGGCCGGGGTGGGCAGCACCTCCACCAGCACGGCGCGCGCACCCACGCTGCAAATGCCGGCGACCAGCGCGCTCTCCAGCATTTCACCGCTCAGGCGCGTATCTCGCCCCACAAGGATGGTGGGGCGATGCACGTCGCTGGCCAGCACATAGGCGCTGGCCTGACCCAGGCGGAAAGCAAGTTCACAGGAGAGTTCCGTGTTGGCGATGCCGCGCACGCCGTCGGTTCCGAACAGTCTGGCCATTCAATGGCTCCTTTCCGGGCTCAGGCCCAAAAAACATCGTTATTCTTGCTGTCATACATCAGGATGCCCCTGAGGAAGGCGATGGCCTTCTCCAGCCCCTCGCGGGGGGACATCAGGCTGTCCTCATGCTCGATGGATAATACGTCGTCATACCCCGCCAGGCGCAGGTTGGACACGATGTCCTTCCACACCAGCGCGTCGTGCCCATAGCCCACGGTGCGGAACAGCCAGCTACGCTCCTGCTCGCAGGTGAAGCGCTTGGTATCCAGCATGCCGTTGACGGGGCCGTTGAGGGGGTCCAGACGGGTATCCTTGGCATGGACGAAGTAGATGGCGTCGCCCAGACGGCGAATGGCCGCCACCGGGTCGATCCCCTGCCAGAACAGGTGGCTGGGATCGAAGTTCGCACCGATGAGGGGGCCTACGGCCTTGCGCAGCCGAAGCAGCGTTTCGGGGTTGTAGACGCAGAAGCCCGGGTGCATTTCCAGCGCGATTTTCTCCACCCCGTGCGCGGCGGCAAAGGCGGCCGCACCCCGCCAGTAGGGAATGAGCACCTGCTCCCATTGGTATTCCAGAATTTTTTGATAATCATCCGGCCAGGCACAGGTAACCCAGTTGGGCGTGCGATCCTCCGGGCTGCCGCCGGGACAGCCGCTGAAGCCCACAATGCGCTTTACGCCCAGCCGTTCGGCCAGCAGCACCGCGTTTTGAAAGTCCTGCCGAAAGGATTCGGCCACGTCCGGGTCGGGATGGACGGGGTTGCCGTGCGCGCTGAGCGCCGCCAGCTCCAGACCGTTTTTCTTCAATACGCGCTTGAATGCGGACAGCGCGCCTTCATCCTCCAAAAGAAGGGCAGGGTCGCAATGCGCCTTGCCGGGATAGCCGCCGCAGCCGATTTCCACCGCGTCCACGCCACATTGGGCCAGGTACTGCATGGCGCTTTCAAAGGGCATGTCGCCCAGCACAGGGTTAAAAACCGAGAGCTTCATGATGGTGGGCACTCCTTTTGTTCGCCGGGGATACGTCTCCACCGGCGGTTCAGTTGTAGCATATTGTATCTTGGCCTTGGATAGTATACCCCGATCAGGGGAAAAATGCAAGCCTGCGCGGCCGGGGTGAGCAAAGCACCCGTCTGGCGCGCCATCAGACATGCAAAAGGGCCCCGACCGCACGCGGGCTGGAACCGCATGCGGTCGGGACCGAAATGAATGCAACGGGACGTCCGGTACCCTCAGCGCACGCGCACGGCGGCGTTCATGTCGGCCACGCCGCCTTCGACGGGGGCCAGCCACAATTCGTCGGGCAGCGGAGACAGGGCGGGATAGATGAATTCAGCCATTTTATCGCCGTGGACGTCAAGCCCAAACTCCTCCGGGAACAGCTCCACGCCCTGCCCGTCCACCAACGACAGGCTGTAGATCCAGCTCTCAAACACATCCATGGCGCCGTAGGACCACATAAGCCGTCCCTCTTCGTCGTAATAGCCATCCCCGTTGACCTCGATGAAGGCGGCCATCGCGTCGGGGTTGACCTCCAGATCCAGCGTGATGTAGGTCATCAGGGGCGAGAAGCAGGCCTCGGTTACCTGGGCGGTCACCAGGTCCGTCGCGACGGGGATGCACGGATGCTCGGTCACTACGCGGTCCGTCATGCCGGTCACATCGAGCGTAAAGGTGATGACGCCCTCATCGGGCAGGCGCATACGCCCGTTTTCATCAAAGATTTCGGGATGCTCGGCAGGCGGATAGAAGCCCTCCGGCGGCGGACCGATGGGCAATGCGACCTCCACCTTGCCGTCCAGAAATACATCGTCCTTATCCAGACGCAGGTAGTAGTATTCCTCGATGACGCCCGGCTCGGCGGTACCGGTGGTCATCCCGCCGGAGCCTGCGGTGGTCATGTCCGCCTCCCTGCCGTCAAACCAGATGCGTTCGGTCCATAGCCGCATGTCATGCGCCTGAAGAAACTGCGAGACCTCCTCAGAAAGTCCCATATACGGCGCGCCGTCCTCGGCCACGCCCAGCGGCACGTCCACGTCCGGCAGGCGGTAGGTCCACATCAGGTAGAGGGTGCGGCCGTCGTAGACGGCCTCGTTGACGGTAACCTCCACGCCGTTGACCGTCCCCTCAAACAGATGGGATTGCCGGGCAACCCCTTCGCTGGCGGGCGGGGTGTTGAAGAACCACACCGCGTCAAACAGCCTCCAGTGATAGGCGGCCACGGCGGCCGAGGCCAGCAACAGCGTAATCAGCGCCGCGATGAGCAGCGTGCGCCGCAGCTTTCGCGCCGAGGCGGCGCGCCGCTTGCCCTCCTCCCGAACGATGGTTTTCAGGGTGTCGGTCATGGCGCGATGGAATATCTCCGGCGCATCCGGAAGGTCCTGATTCAGCCGGTTGCGAAACTCACGATCGTTCATTGCTCACCCTCCTCCCAGTCCTCGCGGAGCAGGACGCTCAGGCGGGCGCGCGCTTTCATCAGGCGCGTCTTGACCGTGCCCTGCGGCACGCCCAGCGTATCGGCAATCTCAGCGACGGAGAATCCTTCCAGATAGTACAAAAGCACGGTGATGCGCCATTCGGGCCGGAGCTGATCGATGCATTCCCTGAGCGGCAGGGGCTCCGCAGGCGGCTCGGCGGGCAGCATCTGCTCCTCCAGCGGCACGAAGCGGATCTTCTGACGCTGGCGCAAGATGTCGCGGCAGGTGTTGACCAGAATTTTCATCAGCCATGGACGGAAACGGGATGGGTTTCGCAGGGTATGTTGCTTCTGCCACGCGCGGGTGAGCGCTTCCTGCACGGCGTCGGCGCAGTCCTGATCGTTGTGCAGGATGGAGTAGCCCACATGGTACATCAGCCGCTCGCAGCGCATGGCTTCCGTCTGAAACGTTACGGCATCCACACGATCGCTCCTTTCGTAAGACAAAAGGGGAACAGGCTGCGTGCTTTCCGTCGTTGAACCCGGCGGATTCCCCCTCATGCTACTAAGACGGAAAACAGAGGAGGACGGTTTTCCTTCCACAATAAAAATATCCTTTTCTGGATTATGGTAGATCCATGACCCGAATGGCAAGAGGAAAGTTGTCATTCATAGGTCATATGGAAAGTGGCCCGGTTGACGGTACGGGTCCGCAGCTCGCCTGCCATCAGCAAACCAGTGTCCATGATTTTCCGGCTGCCGCATGCCTTTTCATACACGGACCCGATGACATCGCGCTCCGGATATGGTATGGTTTTCGTTGAGATAACAATGTTTTTCCTGTTGCCGAAGCAAAAAGGAGGCTTTTCAAGAAACATGTTCATCCTGCCTGCGGTTATTGCAATGGTTTTAGGCTTGATGTATATCCTGTATCGCAGCGGTTTCGCAGTCATGAACAGAAAATACGCCTTGCTTTATACGGAATATCTGTATCGAAGCAAGGTTTTTATCCTGCAGTGGAGTCACCAAAAGAGTGATTCGACTCTCGCGGTCCAGAAGATACCAGTTTGTCTTTTCGTCCAACACAACAAAAGGATCGGTCTGTGTTGAAATTTATGGAACCCAAAACGCACTCATGGCAACATTGAACAATGAGCAGCCATGCCTGGTCATTTCTACAGAAGAAAAAACGGGCTGCCGGGTTGTCACGAAATTCAAAAACGCCGATGGAGAATACAGGCTGATCTGGAAGGAGTGCAGGCCGCCGAAAGAGTCCGCTTAGCAGCGTTTTCGACGAAGCGGGAAACCCTTGTGTGAGCCGCGCCCGCGTCCGGGATTTCTAAAGGGAAACCTTGCTGCAGGGCCTCCGCATGCAGCGCGATTCGGATTTCCCATGGAGAAGCCGCGGGACCGCCCAAGATCGTTTTTCTGACGGCCTGAGCTCAAATGGATGGAGTCGCCACTCGTCCATCATCTGAAATCTTTCTTAAGCATCCTTTCCCGAAGAACATACGTATGCAAAAAAGACGGACGCATCGTGACTACCCACGATCGCATCCGCCTGCACACACCAGTACCTCGATCACCTGCCAGGGCAACGCATGGGGACCGAAGGAGCCCAGCAAGCGGTCCATCTGAGCGGCTCCGCGTACGCGCGCGACGCGCACATCGCGGCCCAGCAAAGAGAAACGGGCCGTTTCCACGCCTGCGAAGCGGCGCTCCGACACAAAGGACGGAAGGGGCGCGCAGTCCCCGCCCGCCAGACGGTCCGCCCGCAAAAAGACGCGCTCCAGCCATCCTGGGCCGCCGGGTGCACACGGCATGCCGCGCACCGGGCGCACGCCGCCCCGGATCAAACGCAGGGCGGCTTCGCGCACGGTCAACGCCTCCGTCCAGCCTTCACGCGCCAGAGCCGCTTTTCGCGCCGCACAGCCGACCACGGCCACGCGCGCCGGGCATGGCGCGGGGCGTGCGGGCGAAAAAAAGGCTGAAAGCTGCGGAAACCGGCGCAGCACGTCGCGCCGCCAGCGTGGGCAGGCATGGATGAACCAGGGCAGACGGCCCTCGGCAAGACGGGCGAGCAGCTCGGCGGCATCCGCCTCAATGGGACCATGCGGCACATCCGGGTCCTCCACGCGCGCCGCGCCCAGCAGTCCCAGCGCGCGGTCCAGCTGGCTGTCCTCCAGACCGAAACGTCCGCACAGCGCACTTCGCGCCTCATGGGTCAGCACAAAAACGGCCGTCCCCGCCGGCCTAGGCAAGGCCGCACGCGCCTTTTCAGCGCACGGAGCGGGAAACGGCTGAATCCGGGTCATCGGGGAAAACCTCCTTCGCTACAGCGGGGGATGTTCCTGTGATACCCGTTTGCAAACAGTTTGAAACCGGTGGGGGATTATTCGAGCGCTTCGCCCCGATCCAGACGGTCGATCATGCTGACGCGGCGCGCGTGGCGCTCGCCCTCAAAGGCAGTCATCAGCCAGATGCGCACAATGTCCTTGGCCAGTTCGCTGCCCAGCACCCTTGCGCCCAGCGCCAGCATATTGGCGTTGTTATGCAGGCGGCTCATCTTGGCGGAATAGGTATCCGTGCAGGTAACGCAGCGGATGCCGTGCACCTTGCTGGCCGCCATGCCGATGCCCACGCCCGTGCCGCACATGATGATGCCCATGCTGCATTCGCCGCTGGCGACGGCATTGGCAGCGCGCGCGCCATAAATAGGATAATCCACACTTTCGTGGCTATTGGTGCCCAGGTCCTTATAGGGGATGCCCAGCTCGTCCAGAACGGCGATAACATGCGGTTTGAGGTCGATGCCGGCGTGGTCACAGGCGATGGCGATCATATATCAGGTGCCTCCTTGTGTAAGCTTGGTGGTTTCAGTATAGCATGTTTGCGCGGCCAGGTCCAGAGGCACCCGGCCATGACGGGCATGTTGGCCGAAAGAGCGGCATATCCTTGGGCGATCCTGCGGGAGAGGGGGCGAGGGGATGCGGGGACGGCGGGCCAGCCTGCTATTGTCGCTGCTGATGACGGCGGCGCTGATATATCTGCTGCCGGGAATCATGAGCGGCCTTGGAAGCGGAGACGGCAACCGCATGGACGAGCGGCTGCGCCCGGCCCGGATGCGCACGCTGACCGTGTGGCTCATGCCCGGAGGAGTGAACGACCGCAAACTGCTCAATCAGGCCTGTGCCGCCTTTGAAAAGCAACAGTCGGGCGTGCGGGTTTTCCTGCGAACGGTGACGGCGGAGGAATGGACCGCGGCGGATGCGGTGCTCCCGGATGTGGCGCTGCTGGCCACGGGCAGCCTGAACATTCCCGAACGGGTGCTGGTTCCCCTCGCGGGGATAGAAGAGGCGGGAGCGTCTGGCAGAAGCGGGGGCGTCACCTATGCTTTGCCGCTGTGGCTGGAGGCCAACGTGCTCAGCTTTCCCACAGCATGGATCGCATCGGCCAGCACTGCGCAGCCCACCCCCAGCGCGCTGCTGGCCAGCCCGCCGCCGGAGCGGACGGATAGCGGCACGATCGCCGCGGAGGACCTGCCCTGGCGAAAGCTGCTGGAGCCGGGCGTGCTGGCGCTGCCGGAGGGCGTGGCGCTGCAGCAGCTGATGTTTCTCTGCCCCGTGCAAATCCGGGGGGAGCTGGCGGCGCTTGGCGAGCGTCCGGAGGGCGCGGAGGTACAGGCGCGCGTGTGCACGCTGGGAGAGCACCTTGCGGCCGTGCGGGGTGGGGAGGCGCGTACCGCCTGTCTGCTTGCACCCGCCGTGAGCGATCGCGTGCGCTATGCCGCGATTGCACGCGACGGCGAGGATGCGAGGGCTTTCGTGGATATGCTTGCGTCCGGGGACTGGCAGGCTCAGGCCGCAGCAATGGACATGGTGCCGGCGCTTGTGCAGGACGGCGCCGCTAACGAGATGACCCATGCGGCGCTGGAGCGGTTTTCGCAGGGAATGACTCTGCCCAACGCCTTTTCCCATACGTCAGAGGAATTGCGCAGCCTGTGCCTGGACGCGTTTTTACGCGCGGCCGACCCGGTGGAAACGCTGCTGCGTCTACGCTGAGCGTATAAATCCCCTACAGCCTTTTCATACTATGCCGTGTACCCAATATCCGTCGGAGGCGATGAAACATGACTCAGACCACCCATCCCAGAGGCGGCTGGCAACAGGAGGAGATTGACCTGCTGTTTTCCGCCGTGAAGGAGGCCGCCGAGAACGGGCGCCCCCTGCGCGACGTTTTCAGCGAAGTAGGTGGACAGCTGTCGCGCAAACCCAACAGCATACGCAACTTCTACTATGCCAGGGTGCGCGAGGTGCCGCAGCTGGCGGCCCGGCAGGCGCCGCTGCGCACCTTCACCGCCGAGGAGCTGCACCATCTGCTGCGCGATGTGCTGGTGGGACGCGGACGCGGCGAGAGCGTGCGCGCCTGCGTAAACCGTCTGGCCGGCGGCGACCGGGCCGGGATGCTGCGCTACCAGAACAAATACCGTTCCGTGCTCAAAAACAGGCCCGAAATGCTCATGGAGGTAGCCAACGAACTGCGCGCAGAGGGCCTTCCCTGTCCCGATGATGTGCTGGCATGCCGCCGCTACAACCTGGCGGGCAGGCAGCAGGCCAGCCTCGCGTCGCTGGAAAAGCACATGGGAGACCCGTGTGTCCGGCGGATGGTGGAAGGGCTGACCATGCTCCTGGAACATGCCGCAAACGCGCCTGCGGAAAGCGAAAACACCGTTCCCTACCAAAAGTGGGCAGAGGCCCGCCGTGAGGCGGACCGGCTGAAGGTAGAGGTGGATCTGCTCAAAATGGCGCTGGAGGACGCCCAGCACGAAGGACATTCCTGAAAGAGGAAAGGCCGCCGGTCAAGGGGCGGCCTTTTTGCTGCGCATCCATCGCAGCGCCATTGCCAGCGCCAGCCCCGCCGCTGCGGGGCACACCCAGCCAAGCCCCAGTCCGTAGAGGGGCAGAAAGGCTTTGGCAAAGCCGATCGCACCCTCCAGATGCAAAGAGGCGGCGGCTCCGGTGGGCAGGGCGCCAAAAAAGTCAAAGAGCGCGGCCACCAGCGTCAGCCCCGTTACCAGCCGGTAGACCAGCGGATCGTGCTGAAACCATTTTCCAGCGAGACCCAGCAGAATCAGCGTGATGGCCAGGGGATAGAGCAGCATCAGCACCGGCAGCGACCAGTCCAGAATGGCCGTCAGCCCTACATTGGCGATCAGGAAGGAAAGACCGCTGAAAAGCAGCGCCCAGGCCTTGTAGCCGGGCCCCCTGGGGAACATTTCCACAAAGGTTTCCGCGCAGCTGGTCACCAGCCCCACGGAGGTTTTCAGACAGGCCAAAGTGACGGTGGCGGCCAGAATCAGCGTGCCGGCCGTGCCGTAATGGCGGTTGGCCAGGAGCGACAGCACCTCGCCGCCGTTGGCGGCGTCCGCCGGGATGGCGCGGCTTTGCACGCCCATGAGCGTAACGACAATATAGATCCCTGCCATGATGAGGCAGCTGAACAGACCGGAGCGGACAGTGCTTATGGCCACGTCCTCCGGCCGCGTTACGCCCGCGCCGCGGATGACGTTGACCACCACGATGCCAAAGGCCAGTCCGGCCAGCGCGTCCATGGTGTTATATCCCTCCAGGAAGCCGGCGAAGAAGGGGGCGGAGCGGTAGTTCCCCAGGGGCTCGGGTGGGAGGGAGGCGGCGGGGCGCGCCAGCACCGTTACCGCAAGCACGCCGAAAAACAGCAGGAACAGCGGCGTCAGCGTGCGCCCGATCGAGGTGAGGATGCTGGCCGGACGCAGTGAAAACGCTGCGACGATGGTGAAGAACACCAATGAAAACAGCGCCAGCGCCAGGCCGCTGTGTTCGGCACCCACCAGCGGCTCCACGCCCAGGGTGAAGGGCACGGTGGCGCAGCGCGGAATCGCGAAAAACGGGCCGATGGTCAGATACAGCGCGCAGGTAAAGCACAGGCCGTAGGGGCGGCTCACCTTTTGGCTCAGGGCAAGCAGGCCGTCGCTGCGGGTGATGCCGATGGCGGCAACTCCCAGCAGCGGAAGCCCGACGCCCGTAACCAGCAGGCCCGCGATTGCGGGCCACACGGCGCTGCCGGCCTGACGGCCCAGATAGGCGGGGAAAATCAAATTGCCCGCGCCAAAAAACATGCCGAAAAGCATAATGGCAACCAGGAACGTTTCCTTATGTGTGAGCCTGTTTTTCATATGCCCACCCCTTCCTGCGCAAGCCCGAAAAGGCACTCTCTCTATTTTTATCAGTATACCATAAATGTCAATGACTGAAGTGGACAGGCCATCAGGCTGTGGAGAAACGGGATGGCCGGCCTTCTGACCCTTGAGGGACGCGCCTGCGCGTGGTATACTGATACGCGAAGGGAGGGCCCCCGCATGTATTTTGAGGACTTTATGTCCAAATTTACGGAGTTGCCCATTGCCTGCTATGTTTCCCGCCGCACGGGCGAGGACATGGCCTCCGGACGATGGTACAAGCGCCATTTGCACCGGGAATTTGAGGTGCTGTATCTGGAATCCGGCGACGGAGTCATTACCCTTAACCGGGAACCCTTGCCCATCCACACAGGAGAGGTGATTCTCATCCCTCCCTTTGTGCCCCATGAGGCCAGGGCGGACCGCGCCACGCCACTGCGTGAACACTGCATTTGCTTTGATCTTTCGCTATTGCATAACGCTGATCCTGCCTTTGCCAGGTCGGATGTGGACGTGACGCCGCTTCGCGGCGTGCTGAAAAAGGAGGATCCCGTCACTGCGCAGGTAGCCGATCATCTGCTTAAGATTATCAGGGCCTGTCAGGAACATCCCGCCGGATGGACGCTGATAACACGCGGGCATCTGATGCTGATGTTTTCGTTGCTGGCACCCCGTCTGGAAGGATTGAGCGCCGCCTCGGCCCCTTTGGACGAGGATTTTTGCCGCCGGGTATCGGCCTGCATTGCCCGGCGCTATGCCGGCAATCTTACCTCCCGCGATGTTGCCGCCGAGCTGTGCTATTCGCAAAGTTATTTTTGCCGCCGCTTTAAGCGCGACTTTGGCCTGTGCTTCAGCGAATATCTCAATGCGTACCGCCTGAATGTCGCGCGTGGCCTGCTGCTGGAAAAGAAATGTACCGTTACGGAGGTAGCGGCTTCGGTGGGCTTTTCCAGCGTAAGCTACTTCACACGCTGCTTCCAAAGACGCTTTGACATGCTGCCGTCGGATTATTGTGAATAATGCAATGCCGCCCCGCATTTGCGGGGCGGCATCGTCATACCGTATCAGCCTGTGGTGCGTTGGCAAAGACCACATCGGGCCGCTGCGCGGTTTCCGTGAGCAGCTGAGGAAAGGGAGTCCGGCTATCCCAGAGGGTGGCGGCAAACAGTGCCGTCGGAAGCCAGATCGACGTTTCAAACAGGCCGTCCTCCATTAGCGCGAGGATCTGGCATTCCGGGTCTCCCTGCAAAAGCAGGTTTACAATGCTTTGCAGGTGAGCCCCGTTTTGCATCCAGTAGCTCTGCGTAAGGCGCATGACCCTGCGCGCGATGGGGAGGCGTGCGGCGATTTCCCCGGCGTTGCATTCGCCGATGCGTTCGGGCCCCGCCCGGTGTACGAAGTCGGTCCAGTCCAGGCAAATCATGCCCTTGGTCACCACGCCTGTGGCGCCATGCTCGCGAAGGTGCGAAAACTTGCGGGTAAAATCCTCGGTCTCCCGGGCATGGGCCACGTTCTCGGCCAGATAGGCGTAGGGAAACGCACCGCAATCCTCCCACACAATCCGTACCCGCGGGTCAATTTGAGCAATTCGGTCCAGCTTTTGCGCCACCGAGGTGGCATGCAGGCCGAACTGCAATTCCAAGTTTGGCCGCTTTTCAAGGATACGGGCACAAATGCCATTGACCCACGGGACCACCACATCGGCGATGGAGCGGCCGTCCAGCTCCTGCTCGGCGGTTTCGGTAAAGCTCTGGAAGTAGATGCCATCCCCCGGAAGGGCCGCATATTCACGTTCAAAGCGCTCGACGGCCTCGTCTGCCAGGCGGGCGAGGAGGGTTTCGTCGGAAAGGTGCACATCAATTTTGGTGTCCCATCCCCAGGCATACCCCCAGATGACCCGGATGCCCAAGGCGTGCGCGCAGGCCACCACCTCAGCGGCGTTAAGGGGTGCGTAATCGTTCCAGATGACGATTTCGTTCAGCTTCAGGCGGGCCATGTTGGCCAGGTAGCGCCGGTAATCGTAAATGACATAACCCCATGTCCACAGGCCGCGGCGGCGCACCTGAGGCGCATGCACGCAGTCCATGTTCTCAAACCCCTCTTCAAAGGGATTGCGGAAGTAATAGGGCTTCATCCACGTATGGGCCTGCTCTGCCTTTGGCACTACGAGATTGACGAAATCCGACACGCCATAGAGCACGGATACGTCCGTTGCCCCCGTGATTTCAACTGACTGCAACGGTCCCTCCGTGCAGATGCGCATGCGGTAGCCCTCCGGCGGCAGGGCCGCGTCCGGCACCACAGCGCCGATGATGCGGCAGGCGTCCTCCGCGTCCTCCATGGGCACGTCGTAGGTCCGCAGACAGCCTTCCAGCATCTGCCGGGCCAGCGCCAGTGCGGGGGTCCGCGGCAGGCTGATGTTCCAATGCTTCATAAGCGGTTATCCTTTCAGGCCGGAATTCACCATCGCATCCGTCACCTTTTCCTGGAAGAACAGGTACACAAGCATGACGGGAATGACGCTCAGGGTGGTAGCTGCCAGCTGCAGGTGCCATTCGGGCTGGCCATATACGTCGTTGAAATTGTTCAGGGACAGCGGCAGCGTATATTTGTCGATGCTGGTGGTAAAGACCAGCGGCTCCAGATACATGTTCCACGTGGCCAGAAACGCCAGAATCCCCACAGAAGACGCCACTGGCACCGAGATGGGCAGCATGATGCGGAAAAAGATGCCGCCATGTCCCATTCCGTCCAGCCGGCCCGCCTCCTCCAGCTCCTTGGGCACGGTGATGAAGAACTGCCGGAACATAAATGCCGACAGCGCGCCCTGCGAGCAAAAGACAGGCAGGAATATCAGCGGCAGCAGGCTGTCGGTCAAATGCCATGCCTTCATCTGATAGAACAGCGGAATGATGATGACCTCCACCGGCATCATCAGCGCAGTGAGCAGCAGGATGAACAGAATCCCGCGGCCCGGAAAGCGCACCCGCGCGAATCCATAGCCTGACAGGGCGGAGATCAGCACGTTGCCCAACGTGCCCACACCCGCCACCAGCAGCGTATTGGCATAGTGCCGGGCAAAGGGCTGCTTTTGGAAGATTTCCACGTAGTTTTGCCATCTCCAGCTCTGCGGCAGCAGGCGGGGCGGGCCAAAGACCTGCGCGTTGGTGTTGAGGGAGTTGACCATCATCCACCAGAAAGGATAGATAAACACCAGCGTCACCGCCGCAATCAGCAGGAGGCGCGGAATCCAGCGAAGGACACGCGCGGGAGAAACGTTACTCCTCATAATGCGACACCTTCCTTCTGGCCAGCCATTGCAGCAGCGTCATGCCCAGCATAATCAAAAACAGGATGACCGCGATGGCGGACGCATAGCCGCTCTTGTAGGCGCGGAAGCCCTGGTAATACACATAGTAGACCAGCACCATGGTGCTGCCCTCCGGGCCTCCTTCGGTCATGAGCTTGATGGTATCAAACACGCGCATGGAGCCGATCATCGTTACGATAGAGGCCATGAGCACCGTGGGCATCAGCAGCGGCAGCTTGATTTTGCGAAACAGCGCAAAGCTGCTTGCGCCATCAATGCGCGCCGCCTCCACGATTTCTCCCGGCAGGTTCATGACTGCGCCGTAGAATACCAGGACGTTGGTGCCCAGGTTTTTCAGCACGCGGGTGACGACCACCGCGGCCATGGCCCAGCCCTTTTCCTGAAGCCAGTTGGGCCCCTGAATGCCCAGCTGAGCCAGCGCCCAGTTGATGGGGCCCGCCGTGCCTCCCTGCAGCAGATACTTCCACACGATGGACCATGCCACACCGGAGGTAACCACGGGCAGGAAGATGATGGCGCGGATGTAGCGCGTGCCAAAGTTGCCATCACCCAGATACAGCGCCAGACCCAGCGCCAGCGCCAGATTCAGCGGCACCAGAAAAACGGAGAAGATCAGCGTGTTTTTCAGCGTCAGGTAAAACAACGAATCCTGGAAAAGCGTTGCGTAATTTTGAAAGCCGATGGGGTTGCTCGTACCAAAGAGCATGTTGCGGTTCTGGAACGAGTAGATGAACACATTTACCAGCGGAATCAGGACAAAAAGAAAAAAACCGATCATCTGCGGGAGGATGAACGCATAGCCGCTCGCGCTCTCCCGGAGGGCGCGGCGGGCGGACAGCGAGGTGTCTTTCATGCTGCCTCCTGTAAAAGCAGCGGCGGCCAAGCCGCCGCCGTAGTTGACCGGAAGCGCCCGCAGGGGGCGCCTCCGGCGATGTTGGGAACAGAGGGGAAACGCTTATTGCAGGTTGTTGCGGTAAATCGTGGCGATTTCGCCAAGAATGGCGGCAACATCCGCATCGGGATTCCACAGCTTGTCAAACACGATTTCGGTCTCGATGTCGATGGTGGGGGAATTGATGTTGCTGGACATGGCGCGGCTGGAGAGCACGGAGCTGGCCACGATGTCCTTCATCTGCTCGGGGGTAAGGTAGGCGTTGGAATTGAGGAACTCCTCGCTTTCCAGCACGGATTTGCGGCAGGGCGGCCAGTACTGGGCCACGCGGGCGGCGCAGCTTGCGCTGGTCATGTAGGACACCAGCTCGGCAGCCAGATCGGCGTTGGCGCTGGCGGCATTGGCAGCCATGGCCGCCTGGCCCAGGAAGGACACATCGCCGGGCAGCTTGGACACGCCCCACTTCCAGGTCACATCCGCCAGGTTGCCCAGCTGAGAAATCTGGTTGAAGGTGCAGGCCGCGCCGCCGGTGAAGAAGTTGCTTTCATCTCCCGGAGGAACCACGGAGCCGTCCACGTACACCATGTCGTGGAACATCTGCACAGCCGCGATGGATTCGGGTGAGTCGATGAGCACTTCCAGATCATCCGTCCAGAAGTCGCCGCCAAAGCCACGCACAAACGGGGTCAGGTTCATCTCGGTGCGGTCGGAGTAGCCGGCGTTGTTCACCGTCATGTAGCCGTACACGCCGGTCTTGTCCTTGATGGCCTTCATGCACTCACGGAAGGTTTCCCAGGTCCAGGTGCCCTCGGCCACATATTCGTTGGGGTCCTTCAGGCCCGCCTCGGCAAAGAGGTCGGCGTTGTAGATCATGATGAAGGGGCTGGTGGAGAAGGGAATGGCATACACGTCATCACCGTCGCACCACAGGCTCATGGCGCCGTCATCCAGGTCGTCGGGATCGTAGGCGGACATGGCGTCATTGAGCTTGGCGCACAGGCCGGCGCTCATGTAGGCCTTGATGTCCGCTTCCATGACCCAGAAGGCGTCGGCGGGCTCATTGCTTTGCAGGTTCATCAGCAGCAGGCTGCTGTATTCCGTGCCCGACAGCGAGATGAATTCCGGCTCAATGGCAATGCCCTTGGCCTGGGCGAATTCATCCACGAAGCTGCTCAGCAGCTTAAGCTGATCCTCATTGCTTGTCCAAGTGGCGATTCTCAGATGGACAGGCTCCTCCGCCATGGAGGGAATCGCCATGGCCAGCAGCAGAACGGCCAGCAGCAGAGACGTAAGTTTCTTCATCAGTTCAGTCTCCTTTCTTGAATGGGCATTTGAAAGGCAGGATACCTTTACTGCCTCTTATTATAATCAATGTGGGGTCATGTGTGAAGAAACTCGGTTGACCGAATTTAAGCGCGACGTTGACCAAAATAGCATAACAAATTGACTTTTCCTTAGCGAATCCCTACAATAAATATGGATTCTGATAGCTGAGGTGAAACGGAAAATGGCGCAGCTTACAATCAATTACAAGCCTGTGGATAAGACCTATGATGTGATCGTTGCAGGCGGCGGCACGGCGGGCGTGATGGCGGCCTGCGCGGCGGCACGCGAAGGCGCGCGCGTGATCATTCTGGAACGTGAATATGCGCTGGGCGGAACGTCCACGCTGGCGCTGACCGTGCCGCGCATGACCAATCATATGCCGCAGCTGACGGGAAACAGCTCCCTGGCGGATGAATTGCAGAGCAGCATGGAGCGGGAAGGGTGCGCGGGGGACACGTACTTCGCCAGCCCGGAGATGGCCAAGCTGCATCTTGAGGAGATGTGCGCCCGGTACGGCGTGGAGGTGCTTTACGGCGCAGAGCTGGTAGGCGCAGAGCTGAAGGGCCGGAAGGTGGAAACGGTGGTGGTCAACACCGCTTCGGGCCTGCTGGGCTATGCTGCCCGCGCCTTTATCGATTGCACGGGCGGCGCGCGGCTGGCGCTGGCCTGCGGCTGTGAAACCGCATGCGGCGTGGAGGGTGAAAATCAGCCTATGACGCTGCGCTTCTGCGTGGGTGGCGTGGACGTGGCCCGTGTGGAGCAGACGCTGAAGGAATGGGGCTACCGTTTCGGCGGGGATCATTTTCCCATGGAGTTTTATTCGCTGTGGCGCGAGGAGAGCTTCAACCCCTTCACCAAGCTGCTGCGTGAGGGCGTGAAGGAAGGCGCGCTGACCGAGCGCGACGGCAGCTATGTGCAGATCTACTACCATCCCACCCTGGGAAAGGATGTGCTGTGGTTCAACTGCCCGGAGGCGGGGCATATCCTCGACGCGGTGAGCGCGCGTTCCGTTACGGAGATGGTGCTGTATTCCCGCAAGTCCGCCGTGCGCATCCTGACGTTCCTCAAGCGGCGGTTCCCCGGCTTTGAACACAGCTATCTCCAGGCGTTCTCCTCCATTCCGGGCATCCGCGAATCGCGGCGGCTGGTGGGCGAATACGTACTGACGGAGGAGAATATCCGCGCACGCCGCCGCTTTGACGACTGCGTGGCGCAAACCGCCTATCCGGTGGATATTCACAACGAGCACAACCTGGTGCTGATTCATTTGGAACCCGGCGAATATTATGAAATTCCCTATCGCTGTCTGGTCACGCGCGAGCTGGACAACCTGCTGGTGGCGGGGCGCTGCTCCTCGGCTACGTTTGCGGCGCAAAGCTCCATGCGCATCCAGCTGGTATGCATGGCGCTGGGAGAAGCGGCGGGCATCGCTGCGGCGCTGAATCCTGAGGTGCGCGCGGTGGATGGGGCGCAGGTGCGCCGATGCATGCAGGCGCACGGGGCTGTGTTTGCCGGGCGGTAATGTGCTTCACAGATGGTCAGTCTTGACCGCTCACAAAGGAAGGGGAAACGGAAGATGTACCATAACATCGGCGGAAAGATCAAGGTGCTTGCGCGGATTGTCTGCGCCATTGGAATCATTGCAGCGCTTTTGACGGCGGTGGGGTTATGGATCAACAACAGCAGCTTTCATCCGACCATGGCGGCGGGCCTCACGATACTGCTGGCCGGGAGCGTAGCGACGTATGTGACTTCCCTGTTCATCTACGGCTTTGGAGAACTGATTGAGTCCACCAACAAAATCAGAAGCATGATGGAACAGGACCGCACGGAAGAGGAAGAAGATCAGGAACCATAAGGCGGGGAAGCAGGAAATCCGACGGAACGGCCCGAACTATGCCGGCAAAAACGCAGGGGAGAAAAAAGACAGGGAAGGTTGATTGAAGCTGGAGCAAAATCATTTACCGGGTTTTCGAAAACGCCAGATCTCGGACCGCGAACAATCTGCAATGCTGAGGCGCTGTTTGAACGTCGCCTGAATCAGCCTTTTTGGACAATATGAAATGAACCCGCTGCGCTTTCAGGCGTGGCTGCTCAGGCCGGTGAAGGCATTTGCAATTACCGGCGGTGAATATACTGCCGCCACTGCGTGAAGTCCGGCAGCGCCGGCCTTTTTCGGCAAAACACGTTTCCCCCTGCGCCTGCGGCACGACCGGGGAAATCTTGCTACGCACGGCTTCTGAATCCAGCGCACATGTCAGTGGAATGCCTTCTCCAAATTAAAGATTTGGAAAAGGCACCAGAGATTCGGAATACGGTCTGGAGAGCTGCTGCCCCCGAACCTCTCAAAAGGGTTTTGGACAGGCTGAGAAGTTTGCAAAAGGCCTGAAAAATTTATAACAAAACGAATAAATTTTGGATATTGGCTCATTGAAAAAGACAATGCGGCATGGTAAAATATATAAAAATGTTGAATTTTATGGGGGAAGTAACATGTCGCAAATTGACTGGGATAGAATTGTTGCTGATGCCGATAACGAAGCTCGTAAAAAAGTGCAGAAAGAAAGTGAAAACGGTCAGAATTCGCTTGATTTTATCAGCGAACCTCATGTTGCTTGCTGCCTGCTGGTTGATACATCCGGCTCAATGCAAGGAAGCAAGATTGATGAACTAAACAGAGCTTTGCAGCATTTTAAAAAAGATGTTTGCGCGGACCCGCTTTCTGCAAAAAGAGTGGATGTATGCGTTGTTGAATTTAACAGCAAGGCCTCAATTGTCACGCCTTTTTGTCCTATAGCCAAATTTAAGCCCCCAACCCTTAGCGCCCATTCCACTACGGCTATGGCCACGGGCATCCGATATGCGATTGAAGCCGTACACGATCAGGTAAGTCGTTATCATGCCGCAGGTATTGAATGCTATAAGCCTTTTGTGTTAATGATTACGGATGGTGAGCCAACGGAGGATATGGAAGGTATCGCAAAGTTGATCTCTGCCAGAGAAAGCCAGGGCCGCTATGGTCACATGCGGTTTCATGCTTTTGGTGTTAAAGGTGCCAACATGGATTTCTTATCCACGCTTACACATCGTGTTTTAGCGGTAAACAACAATGCCTTTATGGAGATATTTGATTGGGCCAGCAAAAGCATGCAGATTATTTCTCACAGCAAACCTACAGATAATGTGCTAGAGAGCAATCTGGGCCCCAACATGGAACCGTATAACCCCGTAGAAAAGAAAGTGCCATGGAACGATTGATAGCATTGGGGAAAGACTCATTTCACAAGCATAAATTCTTTTGTCCAGGAAAAACGAAAGTGACAGCCTCTCCTGCCGCATCCAAACAGGAGGAACGCACCAAAATTGAAGAAGGAAACATTCTGCATCCGGACTGCTTTCTTTCTACGATCGCCGGAGAGAACATTGCTGCCGTGGCCTTATCGCTGCGTGGGAAAAATCATATTGCGCAAGGAATGGTGCTTCAGGACTATCACAAGCTTCAGCTGATGGATGACCAGACTATTTTTGTAGTGGTGGCGGATGGAGTAGGAAGTGAACCCCGCGCGGACGAAGGAGCTGAAATTGCCTGTACGAGTGCCGCGGCTTATTTTGATACCCATATATCAGACGTGAAAAAAGATCCACGTACATTCATGAAACATTCTTTTAAAGCAGCGAAAGACGCAATTGCCGCAGCAGCCAGGTCAGCCGGAATAGATGCCCGCCAGATGAATACGACACTTCATGCTGCATGGATGACAGAAAAGGGGGTTTGGTGGGGCCATGCGGGTGATGGCGGAATTTTTCTAATGGATGATTCAGGCACCTTGGAAATGCCAACGGAACCAATGACGGCAGAAAATGGAGAATATGTCATCCCTCTTTTGGCTGGTGAGGCATGGTGGCAATTCGGCTTCTCTGAAGGACATTATCAAAGTGTGTTGTTGTGCACGGATGGTATCTATGGCCGCATCACGAACCGTGCCCTTCGCTCTGCCGGTATCGCCATGGATAAGGCAATGGCGGCAACGTTTTTAAGTCCATGGGCTTTTGATTGGCAAGGCGGGGAAGGCGGCGTTGTCCGCGCCATGTCCAATATTTTTCGCAAGCCACGTCCCAGTGATTTTTATCCGCGGATGATTCAGGCCATGTCTCACGGAGGGGATACGCAGCAGGCTGAAAGGCATATTGTTTCTCAAGTATTACCCTACAGGCAGCCGCTGGCATCTCTTACCTCCATCTCGGACGATATTACCCTTGCCGTGATCCAGCGTAAAAAGGAACTTCCGCAAAGCAAGCCCGTTTCCTATTATTTTCCTCCTGATTACCACGCGCTTAACGACCGTATAGCTGAAATTTTGTATAGCGAATGAATTGAAAAGGTTGTGCATGCCAGTGTACTACAAAGCGCTGATAAAAAACGGGTACGAGCTTGAACCATCTCCGATTAGGTGCGGTGGCGAAGGAAGCATCTTCCTGGTGCAGGGAAACAGCTCAATTGCAGCAAAAGTATACAGCCATGGAAATGCCCCTAAGGAAAAGCTCTATCAAATGCTTAAGATGCCTTTGGCCCAAAAGAGCGACTATATTGCCTGGCCGCAGGATATCTTGTTTAATCAAACAGGTACTCCTGCGGGCTTCATAATGAAAAGGTTCAGTTATACGAAAAGCTTGGCGGAAATGCTTTCTGATACCAGCTTCCAATGGAAAAAAAGAATCTGTGTGGCTGCGAACCTTTGTGATGTTGTTCATGAAATTCATCAAGTTGGGCAATGCATCGGCGATATGAACCCCAGCAATTTTGGCGTTGATACAAGGAACGGCCATGTATGTGCCTTTGATGCAGATTCTTTTCACTTGCATGACACCCATGGGCAATGGTATCCCTGCGTTGTGGGCATAGCGGACTATTGGCCTCCGGAATTGCAGCGGCTTACCATTAATGGAGCGGAGCTGCGTTCGCTACCGCCGGCAAGAACCTTTTCTCAAAGCAGCGATCAGTTTGCTCTGGCTGTCTTGATCTTTCAACTGCTCTTTAGCGGCTATCATCCTTTTGCGGCGAGACGGTTAGAAACCGTTCGTTCATCCTATGTTATGAATCGCCGGTCCGTTTATATTCTAAACAGACAATCTCCATGGTTTTCCACGGGTGCCAAAGGTACGGGCATTCCCAAAGGAGCACCCGATTTGAGCATCGTTCCCGATTATATAAAGAAACTGTTTTACCAGGCTTTCATGGAAGATCATAGGCCACAGGCTAACACATGGCATCAGGCGCTTATACGACTGCTTGGCGAGCATGACGCCTGGGGAGTCCCGCATAAAACTACTCATGCATCCCCGTTTCAAAAACCGGTGGCAAAGACGGCAAAACCGGTGGCAAACACGGCAAAACCGACTGTCAACACTCCAGACCCCCAACCAAAACAATCCGGGTTTGATAATTTCCAGCTGTATGAATTGTGCTATTTGCTGGGCGTATTAATCATCTTCTCGACAAATGGGCAACAGCAAAAATTAGAGGTGTATGAGAGGCTTCCTTGGGCGATTCTATTGCTCGCCGTCGGTATATTGCAGCGTTTGCTATCCCGAAAACAGAAGCGGAGAATGAGTGCGGTTCTGTGTGCTGTCTTGGCCGGAATATCTTTGGATTGCTACAGCAAGTACCAGAACCTTTATCTTCCGGGACTGGATGTCCAAAACTATTTTCTTTATTGCTCTATAGCTTCCGGTGTGGCCGCCACACTTGGAGTTTGGGATTTCTATCATTTGAAAAAGAACCGGAAAGGTGGTCGTACATATGGAAATAATTGAAACTGTATTAAAAAACATCTACTCTACTTCCGATCAATACAGGATTTTAAATGACCCAGAATACTTTATTGACCTGCTTGTCAAGCAATACAGACCCGAGTTTAAATATGACTGCAAACTTTTAGAAAAGGGGATTCGCTGTGGCGCCGGAAATATTGTCTGGCAGTTTGTTAGCAAGAAAACGATGCCCACCGACGAGGACAACGCGAAATTTACTTCCCTCCTGCAAGAGAGAGCAAATCTTACCTTGGATGAAGCAAATCGTCTCATTGGTCTGCTATATGCAATGACGGGCTTTTCTTCCCCACGAAAAGCTCATGGGAAAACCATAAAAGAAATCAGCGACAGAGCCAGAACCCCTTTGTCTTTTTCATCAGGTGGGTTTTTCAATCGCCTTGCACAAGGATTGCCCCGTATCGCACCGATTCATAGCCTGCTTAGTATAGTATATGTTATTTTCATGATCGTCAGCATCAATAATGGCGCAACGGTCTTTGTCCTGGGATCGTTTCTGTTTGGAACAAATATTGCATTAATGTTTTTTGCTGCCATTTTTGCTGTTCTAGGCTTATTCTTAAAACGGGGATGGCCGTATTTAACTGCTGCCATTATTCAGACGGTCGCTCTGTTAACAATTCTGACACCTGTTTTTATTCAGCCCCTTTTGGGGATGATAGCCGTCGCGATCCCCACCATGGGTTATATAGCGTTCGTTAAAATCAACCGGGCAAAAGGATCGACGGCAAAGTCCATTCAATAGTGGCGAGCCATGCTTCCTTAATCCGTTCTCAGCGCCCTATGTCGCATGAGAGCTTCCGTAAAATGCAAATGATCTTTACAGCTAACTCAAGAAAGCCGTATGTGTGTTTCCAAAAGGAAGCTTTTCAATGGGACTTTGAAGCGTTGATTCTCTCCGGTATTATGATAAAAGATTTTTACACAAGCGGGAATTTGTCTGATTCGAGTCGCCTCCGGTTGTTCCATAACTATGGCCGAAGTATCGTCGCTTTTAGGGAAAGGGCATAACGGTTCTATCATGGAAAAAGCACGGGGTGGAAGCAATCTTGAAAAAAGGTGATGTATTTATGAAGAAAACCATTTGCTTTTTGACTTGTGTTTTGATGGCGGCTCTTGTTCCTGTGACCGGGATGGCATTGGGTGGAAACGCTGTCTATTCTTCGGCATTGGAAGCGATGGAAAACGCATTTGAGCAGTACGGGTATCAGTGGTATGATCCTGTGGAAACGCGTGAGACGTTGGAGAACCTATATGAGTATGATGCGCAGGAAAGCGCATCGGAAACCAACCTTTCAGCGATGTTTATCAGCAGACCAATGTGGGGGTGGTCCTTTCGGTATGACATCGAGGCACGTATTCGAGCGAATGGAGAACTTATCTCCTTGCAGGCATGGGGCCCTTTGAACGAACTGGTTGATACATTAAACGGTGAAACGGATATGGAATCCTATTTGGTGTTTGTTTCTGTTATCACAGCATTTCGCGATAACCTGTCTTCCTCTGAGCGGTCGAAGCTGGAAAACTGGGTGGAAAATGAAGCGCTGCCCTTCTTGCAAGGAGGATATCAGACGGATGCTGAACCCTCTTTGCAAGTGGGGAGCGGGGAATTATACTGTTGTGTTTCCTGGGGTGAGTGTCAAATGCCCTGGTGTCTTGCTTGGTATAGCCTTGACTGACTGCTGAAGCAAAACTGCCTGGTTGTGCATTCCCGGCCTCCTTGCGCAATGCAGACTTATCCCATCTTGTTGCAGGAGCGAGACAGAACCTGATGAGAAAACCGTAAGAGTACTATCAAAAGTTCTAAGCTGTACCTCCAAAAAACGAGGGATGCTTTCGGTTATTGGGCCAAGCTGAAATGGCCCCATAGCGCTCATAAGAAATCGCCCATCCGAGTTCAAAAGAAAATGGACTGTATCCGGTTGAACGGGTACGAAAAGAAGAAACTGTCGAAAAATAACGCGAGATTACGCGGCCTTGCTCCTGATTTCATAGGGGGTGAGGCCGTTTTTCAAGTTGATGTGCTCAAAGTTGTAGAAGTGAACGGATCAGGTATAATCCAGCGACATATCAAAGTAATCCGCATAGCGGCGGAACAGCGCCACGGGCGAGGTGGACTGACCGTTTTCGTAGCGGTTGACGCTGGACTGTGTGGAGCCGAGCCGATTGTCTCGGCCATTTTCACCTGCGAAAGGCCAAGACCCCCCCAGGACTTTCAAACGCTTACCCACTTCTTTCATGATATAGCCTCCTAAGCGGGTTAGTTTTATTATAACCCGCATGTCGAAGGAGCGCTATCCGGAAGTGTGATTTTTATATCCGCTTGGTTCATTCTGGCCCGCAGGCCGAACAAAGAAACGTAACAGGCAAGCCCATACGGGCAAGTCTGCACCGTTTCTTTGGGTTTTAAAGGGGATGGAGGATATGGTATGCAGAAATGCGATCTTAAGGCCAACACACCGGCAAAACCGGGGGTTTCCAAAGAGGACTTACGGGTCCCCTTTGGCACATGACCTTGCTTGCAAGGTGTAATGTGTTATACCTGCCGGCGCGGCTGACGGGAGAAACGCGGAGGGCGATGCAGCTTATGTCCTCCTGTCATCGGGAGGAAAACGGGCGGAGGAGTTGCGGCCTGGGGGCGTAAAAATGACGGCCGGTTATAGAGAGCGGAGGCAGGAATATAAGATCTCTGCTTCTTACTTTCCACATGATTTGCACAAATCCGGTAGAATGAAGTTACGATACATGATCATTCAGGCTCATATTATTGAATATGCTTTTCAAATCCAAAACATCCTTCAAACCGGAATGGGACAATTGAGGGTTCATTTTTTTACAAAACAACCAAAGCATCAATTATAAAAGGCATTTTACAGTATACCGGATATTTTCCCCAGACATCCCCCTGTGGCTTCGTCACTTATTCAACTTGCAAAGACGGTTGCGCTCCGCCAGCAGCGCGGCGGTCTTGGGGCACAGCTTGGCCACGCCTTCCATATCGCCGTCGGTGAGGGCGCGCTCCAGGTTGTCCATGCAGGCGAGCAGGTCGCTTTCCAGCGGGGAAGTGGCTTCGCTGCTGACGGGATCGCTGAAGCGGAAGTCATCGGCCAGCTTGCGCAGCTGTTCCTGCACAGCCTCTCCCTGCGCCTGGCCAGCCAGCGCTCCGGCGCGGGAGCGCAGCTCGCGCATGACGGAAACATCCTTTTGCAGACGCGCATCCTGATTATGAATTTCATCTCGAATGGCGGAGGTGGCCATGCAGCCGATTATTGCCAGTACGAGGACAACCGCCTGCACGATCAGCGCTGCGCTAAAGGGCACCCACGCGGCCAGGGCCATGCACAGCAGCCCTGTCACGGCCTGTACAAGCAGGTAGATCAGCGACAGGCGGGCGATGGGAAAGCCATAGAGACTGCCGCGCAAGCTCCCCTTGGGCGTGAAGGCATAGAGCATCAGGGGGAGCTGCGCAAGGATGGCGACGGATGTAAAGATGTAAGCCAGCCAGAAACTCGCCGTGCGCGCAAAGGGGATCATGAACGCGATAAGGTTAAACAGCGCCAGCAGCAGCGCGACGGTCGCGGCGGTACGCGCGATATTTTTCTTCATGGCTTAGCCCTCCCTCTTTTTACCGCAGTTGGGACAGAAATTCGAGGCGATACCCTTCTGTCCGCAGTCCGGGCAATCCCAGCCCGCGTTCTGCTCAGGGCGCTTTTTGCCGCAATTCGGGCAGAAGTTGGAGGTAACGCCCTTCTGTCCGCAGTCCGGGCAATCCCAGCCCGTGCTCTGCCCGGGGCGCTTTTTGCCGCAGTTGGGGCAGAAATTCGATGTGATATCCCGCTGCCCGCAGTCCGGGCAATCCCAGCCGCCGGGGGCCATGGCATCGCTCACAGCCCTGCCCATCTGCGCAGCCGCATCCGCCACCGGGTTCAGGGCGTCCCGCGTGATGCCGACCACGCTGCCCATCGCGCCAAGCGCCACGCCCAGCCCGGCGATATCGCCCAGGCCGCCCGCCGCGCCATTGCCGCCAAGACCGTTCTGCATGGCCTCCATGCCCACCTGACGAGCGGTTTGCTGCTGGTAGGTAAAGCCCTTCATGCGCATTTCCTCAGCTTCGGCCGTAGCCTGCATGCGGTAGGCCTCCGCCTCGGCCTGCTTGTGAATCTTCAGCGCCTCGGCCTCGCCCTGGGCGCCAATGATTTTTATCTGCGCCTCGGTCTGCGCTTCCACGGCCTTGCGGCGGCCGCCTCAGCTTCCTGACGGCGAATCTGCTCCTGCCGCACGCCGAGGTATTGTTCGGCGAACTGCTCCTTCATTTTGCGGAAGTTGGGGTCATCGTCCGGGGTGACCACGCGGCTTACAAAAAACTCCGCGATCTCCAGCCCGTATTCCTCCAGCCGCGGGTTGATTTTGTCGCGCAGGGCCTCGCTCAGCTCCATCAGCCGTTCGTCAATCTCCAGCACGCTGATGCTCTTTTCGCGGATGGCCGCGGCCAGATAGCTTTTGACCTGCGTCATCACCATCGCGCGGAAAAAGCCCTTGCCATTGCCAAGCAGGTCGTACTGCTTAAGCGCCGAAGTGGTGCCGACCACGCGCAGAAGCAGCTTGCGGGCGTTGGACACGCGAATGTTGAATTCGCCGCTTGCGCCCAATTCCACATGCAGGCCGCTGGCGGGGTCAAAGAGGCGCACCTTGCTGTCCGTGCCCCACTTGACGCCCATCTGCGTGGCGAGGTTGACAAAATAGACCTCCGAATGGAAGGTGCCCTCCGTATCGGTGGGCAGCTTATAGAGCTTTTCCAGCATGGGAAGCTGCTGGGTTTCCAGCGTATAGCGGCCCGGGCCAAAACTGTCCAGCGCCTGACCATCGCGGAAGAACACCGCCTCCTGGCTCTCGTGCACGATAAGCTGGGAGCCAAGGTTGAAATCCTCAATGGGGTGCTTCCACACCAGCGTTTCGCCGTCGCCCTCGTATTTGATGATGCTGGCCAATCCGTCCCGGCGAATCTCTTCGGCCTTGAGGCGTTCGCCCACGTCGTTTTCAAAATCGCACACCGGGCAGAGGTAGCTCGCCGCTCCGCGCGCCGTGCGCAGACGCACGCCGCATTGACGGCAGGAAAACTCCACCATTTTGGTCTGCTCGTCCATGGTGTTGATAGGCTCGCCGCAGACGGGGCATCGGGCGTTCGCGCCTTTGGACTGGTCGAACACCACGTTGTTGCCGCAATGGGGGCAGGCGCGGCTGGCCATTTTGTCCATGCGCACGTCAATGGTATGGCCGCAGGCGCAGTCGATCTTCCTGCGGGCGAAAATGCCCGTCCTTACCTCCGTATACTTCCCGCACCGGGGACACTCGATGACAAATCTGGCCATGACGGTCGCTCCTTATCCTTTGTGTTTGCAGATGTATGGCGGCGAACGATTTAGTGGCGGACGAGAATGTCCGTCCAGCCGTCCACGTCGCATTGGCCGTAGTCATAATCTCCGATGTATTCTGTAGCCACGACGGTCCCGTCCGCTTTCAGGCCCACCGTGTGATAACCCCCGGCGCTGACGGCCACGATGTCCGTCCAGCCGTCCACGTCGCATTGGCCGTCGTCGTTGTCTCCCACAGCCACGACGGTCCCGTCCGCTTTCAGGCCCACCGTGTGAGCATACCCGGCGCTGACCGTTTCACGCGGTGTGATCTCTCCCCATAGCGCGAAGCTGCGTTCCCATGCATCCTCGTAGGCATCCGCCGCCTCAAACTGCAAGGCTGCACCCGCAATGTCCCCCTGCCCCAGCAACGCCTCCGCGTAGGCGTAGTGGGTCATCCATACGCGCTCCGCCGCATCCCCATAGCCGCCCGCAGCCTCGAACTGCGCCAGCGCGCCTTCATAGTCGCCCGCGGCCAGCAGTTCATCCGCCTTTCTATAAAACATAGCTGGCTGGATGACGCAAAAGTAGACCAGCGCTGCCGCCGTTATAACAACAACCGCACAGATTAGCAGCCGCTTTCGTTTGCGCGCCCGCTTTTGTGCCGCTACTTTCTTTTCAGCACATTGCTTTGCACGCTCGACGCTGTCCTTGTAATCTCCCAGCCGCTGAAACTCATTGCCAAGCTTTTGCCACTCCTCTTCATCCTGCCTCGCCTCAGTCTGCCTTTTGCAAAGCTGCTGATAATCCGATTCCCGGCGAGCCGTGGCATTTTCATACTGCTTTTGCGCGGCATCGTCACCGTTCTTCAGCGCCTGAGCGTAGGCCTCTTTCGCCTCCTGCGCCAACTGCTCGTCGCGCAGCTGCGCTTGCGCAACGGCTTCGTTCCAGCGACGCTCTACGGCGCTCATTTCATCTTACAGGGTTTTCTTGAACGCACCCGTGGCAAATGCCCTGGCTTTTTTCAAATTGCGGTCGTTTGCCAGCAGCGCCTGTTCGCCTTGCGCCGCCGCACGCCAGTATCCGACCACGGACGCGAATTTCTGGGGCGGTGCATACAAGTCTTTTACAGCGGTTTTTGTAACGTAGCCCGGGACAGCAAACTGTTCCATCGCGGCGGCAATGTGCGCTTCGTCTGCTTGGACAGCTTCCATGGGCGTGCTGGTTTCCTCGCTGCGGGCTTGTTCGATTCGCGCGGCGGTATAGTCCGCCAAACTCTTTTGTTGGGCGCCCGCAAGGAATTTGCCACGGTAGGCCACGGCGCACTCGGCGTCCATGTCCAGCACCCGGTCGAAGAATTCGTCCGCCGCCTTCCATTCGCCGTCCTCCAGCGACAGTTCGCCGCGCCGGAGCAGGGCTGTCAGGCTGGAGCCTTCTTTTCCCTGCACCACAAGCGTTTCCCTTGCATGTTCCGGCTCTTTGCCTCCGCCAAGCACCTTGTTCACGCCGCGCACCAGGTCCTGAAGGAAGCCGATTTTGCTCATGTCATATGCCTGCAATACGGAAAGCTGCTCCGGCATGTCGTAAGGGTCCATATCCCGGTAGCAGGGCAGGAGCAGCTTATTGCGGTCTTTGCGCATAAGAGCCAGGAAACGGCTCCATTCGTTTCGCACCCACACAGCGTTGAGATTTTTGGCGCTGGTGCCCACCACAACCATCACCCGGGCGGAATGAAGGGCCGCGAAGATGTAGGGCTCGTACATCGTGCCCACCTTATCCTCCAGCGTGATACGGGCAAAGAACACCCTGCAGCCCTGCTCCGTCAGGCCGTAATAGATTTCCTGTGCAAGCAGGGAGTCGCGCGTGCGCTGGCCGTTCTCATCTGTTTCCTTATAGCAGATGAACACATCGAACGGCTTTTCATTTTGCGAAATGGAAAGGATACCGCGCTGCACCTCTGTGATTTTTTCCGCGTCCTGGCGGTAGCGTTCGCGGGCGGACGGGTCTGCGTGTTCCAGCGCAGCCAGATAGTCCACGTCCTCAAGAAAGCTGTCGAAGCTGGCGCGGTGGCAGGTGGGCAGCCATTCATGCGTGGTGGGGTCCTCCACGTACTCGATGCCGAAGCGACACAGCGCACAGCACCAATGCGCCTCGGCGTCGGCTTCGTGTTCCTCTACGATGTGCTCGTACACGGCAAGCGCTTTGTCAAATTCGCCGATACGCCGGAAGTGATTGCCGCGGTTGAAGGCGGCCGCTCGCTGCTCATCGTCGATGCGGGGCAGCGTCATGGTGGAGCCGCAGCTGTCACAGGTGCCGATGCTCTTGTCCTCGGACAGCACGATGTCGCCGCCGCACATTTTGCATTTGATGACTGCCATTGGTTGATACCCCCTAAGGCGTTATTCTTTCGTAATTTCCAGATTGTCCAGCGCAAATTCCAGGGCCATCACGATCAGCTCGTTTCGGGTGCGGCCCGTTTCGTCCGCCAGCGTGTCCAGCGCTTGCGCCATGTCTTTGGGCACCCGCACGGAAATCACCGTCGAGGCGGCGGCGTATTTTTTGGGCGTCACCTTAAAGGCAGACACAGGGTTTCGTGGTATCATCGTTATCACCAACTACAATTGTAGTATTTATAAAATACAGTGTCAAGAGAAGAACGAGTAAAAATTGTTTCGTCATTTACAAAAAATAGAGACATTTTGGCAAATCTCTGAATCGGTATTTTGGGGGAATGAAGAGATGCTTAGAATGGTAACGAATCAATTTTGAAGCTAAGATCCACATAATACCCTGCGAAAAATGCTAAAATTAAAATTACGGAAAGATGGCTTACAAAAGGCATAGAAATCAAGGCTTTCGGACTTGCAAACTTCTATTCCTACGCTGATATGTCCCGTCCCGAAAAACCGCTTCAACTGTTCTACAAGGAGGTTTTATGACAAAGTACATTCAATTTTACCAGAAACCCAGAGTCATCAGCTTTACACAGTTTCCCAACTTCTGTGAGTCGCCTGGTTACCGGCCGCTTGGCTCAGTGGATGCCCTGCGGGAACTCCAATATGCCGGGCTGCTGGAGATCCGAAAGCAGGGATGCGGAAAGCCAAATCGGATTTACCCAAAATGGCATAAAGAGGTTCCAGATGCCGACTTCAAAAAATCCGGCCATGGTACGCCGGAGGACGGAAAACCGTACTCGTGGAGTATACGGTTTTCGGCTTTGAGAATTATGGAAACCGGACGATATTAAAGATAAAACAAATTGATCTATAATCAGTCTATCCAATCCTATCCGAGACATTTTCTGGGGGGTTCCTGTGGAAAACCCCGGATGGGAAGGGATGGGGAAAGGGGTTTGATGGCGCAGAAAGCACAACACGCAAGCCTTCGCTTTGCCAAGCACAAGGCAGGGCCCGCCGGGGCGCTTGAGGCCCATCACGAGCGCACCAAGGAGCAGTACGCAAGCAATCCCGACATTACATATCAGCAAAAGCAAGGACATCTTCACATTATTCAGCCTACGCAGAAGTACCGAAAGGAATTGACACCCGCATCAAGGTGGCGGGATGCCGCACCCGGAAGGACAGCACCATGTTTGTGGACATGCTGATTACCGCCAGCCCGGATTTTTTCACAGGCCGAAGCAAGAAAGAAGTACAAGCCTACTTCACCGAAGCGGTAGCTTTTATGGAGAAGAAGGTGGGCCGGGAGAACATCTTTTCCGCCGTGGTGCATATGGATGAGAACCCCCGCACCTTCACCTGTGCTTTATTCCGATCACAGAGGACGGCCGGCTGTCGGCCAAGGAGATTCTGGGCAACCGGGCGCAGCTTTCCAAATGGCGGGACGAGGTTCACGCCCATATGAAAAAGGCGTTCCCCGTTCTCAAACGGGGCGAGAGCGCGCTGGTGACAAAGCGCAGGCACATCCCCACATGGCTGTTCAAGCAGTCTGTAGACCTCACCCGCCGGCAGCGGGTCATTGAAAAGGCGTTTAGCGAAATTGGCGGACTAAATGCAGGGAAAAAGCGGGACGAGGCGCTGGAAATGGTAGGGCTGTATTTCACCCGGCTGGAAAGGCGGCTGGGACAGATGAAGAAGTATCAAGCCACCATTGACTACTTGACGCAGGAGAACATGGGCCTGAAACAAAAGGTCAATGACGAAAAGAGCATCCGAAAGCAGGTGGAAGTATTGGAGCTGAAAAAGGAAAACGAGCGGCTCCGACGATTTGTGGAAAGTATTCCTCAGGAGATCAGACAGGCGTTTCAAGAGCGGCAGAGGGAGCAGTCTGCCAAAGCTCCCCAGCGATAGCCATTTTCTCAAGAAAGGAGGTACATTTGGGCGGAAGAAAAAAGCTCACGAACAACACAGGCATTCCCCAGCACCGGATCGAGGCGATAGCACGCTGCATCCTGCCGGACATTCTTGCTTTCTATGAAAGTGAGGAAGGCCAGAGGGAATTTGCTGAATGGAAGAAGCAAAGGGATCTGGAAAAACAGGAGTTCAAGGCAGAGTAAGGACGAAAGAAAGGGCGGGCGCACCGTGAAAACGGCTACGTCCGCCTTTTTTTGCGTCTATGGAATTATTGCTTCTTCCGAAGGCCCCTCGGCTTGGAGACAGGCTTGCGCCTTACCCCGTTGCGAAAGTAGGTACTTTCATACGGATCGAAAAAAACCAATAATCCGAACCCATCTCCTACTGGAAACAAGTTCGGATTATATTGGTTTGGTGAGCCCGGCGGGATTCGAACCCACGACCTTTTGATTCGTAGCCAATTCAGCCGGGCGGCTGGAAGCCTTGATTTACAAGGTTTCTCAGGCCTGAAAATCTCTAAAAACCCATTTTGACTACCGATTGACTACCTGAACCCCGCGGACGACTCCCTGCGGCTTCTTTCCGGTTCGCTGTTACGGAGAGATGGGACAGGCCCAAAGAAGGCCCTGCCGAAAATAGCTGTAAAAGGAGATCGTCAAGATGAAAACGCTCAAGAAACACATTTATGATGAAAAGAATGGACTCGATTATGTACTGATTGACGACTATTACCTCCCCGACCTGCGGATACTGGAGGAAGCGCGCCCGATAGGAAGATGGGGCAGGATGCACAAAGACTATTTGGAGCAGTATCACACGGCCCGATACAGCTACTTGCTCTTGTACGGCAAGCTCTGGACGTATTTGGCCGACCTCAACGAGCAGGCACGGGAGCGGATGGAATGCATGATTACCCAGATGAAGGCGGCGGAGGGCGTAACCGAGGAGTTGAAGGCCCGCGATACGATGGCGTGGGTGGGGGCAATGAACGGTATTCGCAGTCGGGCGGAAGGAAGCGTCCTTCGGGAGCTGATCTACGAGGATGAAGAAGTATAAGGGTTGGAGAGAATAAGGAAAAGAAAACGGAAACGGATGGTAAGAGACAGGTTGCCTAAGGTTCTTCACACGCTGGCCCTGGACTAGTACAACCCTTTTATCAGTAGGATGGATTAGTCCGTCCTTGTTGATTAACGCAAGATTCGTCAGAAGCAGCATCCTAAAAATGTGTTTCTGACGATTTTTTGATTTTGAGGATATCTGCGTGTTGAGTTTTCACGGAAAAGTGATAAAATAAAAATAATCGTTGACCATGATGGGGGCAGTAATATGGCGATTTGTTATAACAAGCTATTTCATCTAATGATTGATAAAAATATGAGCAATGCCCAGTTAAAAGAGAAGGCCGGTTTTAGCGCGAATATTATCACGCGCCTAAAACGAAATGAGTATGTTTCCATGGAAAGCATTGAACAGATTTGCCGCGTGCTGGAATGCAAGGTGGATGATATTCTGGAGTTTGTTCCGGAAGATAAGGAAGGGAAAGAAGCATGAGCCTAACGTTACACGGGCGGTACTTAAGCGCTATGTGGAAATCACAACCATCCTAAATAACGCCAAAGCAGCCAACGAAAATTATGAAACTTACGCACGGTTGCAAGAAATTGCCGATGAATATGCCAAGGATCGCGATGATATGATTGCGATGCAGGTTTCCTATATTGAGCAGACGATCAATAAAAAGATGCATGAGATTACTACAAGGATTCTTCATGATGCCGACCATATTCCACCGATACTATCCTTTGAGAAACTTTCAAAGTATAAATTTGAAACGCATGGCGATGGTGGTAGTGGAACACAGTCTCGTGTCCTAATTACCTTTGACTTAGCGAACATGGATGTTTGTAATATTCCGTTTATCGTACATGATGCGGATCTGGTAGATCCTATCGAAGAGACCACACTAACCGAGATTGTGCGAGAATATGAACGAACCTGGGAATCAGGAAAGCAGATATTTGTTTCATTCCGTTCATTTGAGTTCTACGCTCAAGAGGCGCGACCTATTATCGAATCGCACAAGGTGATTCAGTTGTCCACTAACGGAAACCAGCTATTTGGCTGGGCATGGAGCAAAGAGGAGAAAAAAGGTGAAACAAATGGAACCGAACAATAAGAAAAAAAAACAAAACATATTTCCGCTATAATAAGTTGTGGAAGCTTCTGATAGACCGAGACATGAAAAAGCAAGAACTTCAACAGCTTAGCGAAGTGAGCCCTGCGTCCATTGCCAAAATGGGAAGGTGCGAAAATGTAACTACAGATGTGATGTGTTATTGCGTATCTGCGAGGCATTAGACTGCAAGATTGAGGATATTATGGAGCGCGTTGACCGCGAACCAAACACATCTGAAACCAACGCAGAGCTAGGGAACTCTAAAGAATAATTTCATGGGAGGCTGCTCGAATGGACGCCCATCTACTCAATACAATTGCCAACTTCATCTGGGGCATCGCCGATGATTGCCTTCGGGATGTGTATGTGCGCGGCAAGTACCGCGATGTCATTCTGCCCATGACGGTCATCCGCCGCTTGGACGCCGTGTTGGAGGGCACCAAGAAGCAAGTGCTGGGTATGAAGAAAGTGCTGGACGACGCGGGCATCACAAACCAGTGGGGCGCACTGTGCAACGCCGCCGGTCAGGCTTTTTGCAACGCTTCGCCCTTCTGTCTGCGCGATTTGACCGGCCGCTCGGCAGGCCAGAAGCTCAAGTCGGATTTTGAAGCGTATCTCGACGGCTTTTCTCCCAACGTTCAGGAGATTCTGGACAAGTTCAAGTTCCGCAACCAGATCACAACCATGGTCGACGCCGATATTCTTGGTGCGGTGATTCAGAAGTTTGTCAGCAAGGATGTCAATCTCAGCCCCAAGCCGTGCGGCGATCTGCCCGGTCTGGATAATCATGCCATGGGTACCCTCTTTGAAGAACTGGTGCGGCGATTCAACGAGGCCAACAACGAAGAAGCCGGCGAGCACTGGACGCCCCGCGACGTCGTGGAGCTGATGGCGGACCTGGTATTTGAGCCCATTGCCGACCAGATCAAGGACGCCACGTACTCGTGCTATGACGGAGCCTGTGGAACGGGTGGAATGCTCACGGTGGCACAGGACCGCCTGAACGCCATCGCCGCGCAGTCCGGCAAAAAGGTGTCCATCCACCTGTTCGGGCAGGAGATCAACCCCGAGACCTACGCCATCGCCAAGGCGGACATGATGCTCAAGGGCGACGGCGAGGAGGCGCTGCATATCGCCTTCGGCTCCACGCTCTCCTCCGACCAGCACGCTACCCGTACCTTTGACTTCATGCTGGCCAATCCGCCGTACGGAAAGAGCTGGAAGACCGACGCCGACAGAATGGCCACAGGCAAGAAAAAGGAAATCGTGGACACCCGCTTCAACGCCGCCACGCGGGATGGCGCGCCGCTGCCCATGATCCCGCGCTCCTCGGACGGGCAGCTGCTCTTTTTGCTCAACAACATCAGCAAGATGAAGCAGGATACCCCGCTGGGCAGCCGCATTGTGGAGGTGCATAACGGTTCCAGCCTGTTCACCGGCGACGCGGGCAGCGGCGAGAGCAACGCCCGCCGCTACATGATCGAAAACGACCTGGTGGAGGCGATCATCGCCCTGCCGGAGAAGATGTTTTACAACACGGGCATCGGCACCTACATCTGGGTGCTGAGTAACCGCAAGGAGGCGCGCCGCCAGGGCAAGATTCAGCTCATCGACGCCACCGGCATCAAGACGCCCCTGCGCAAGAACATGGGCGAAAAGAACTGCGAGCTTTCCCCGGAGCAGCGCCGGGAGATCGTGCGCATCTTCATGGATTTTGAGGAGAGCGAGGTCAGCCGCATCTTCCCCAACAGCGAATTTGGCTATTGGAAGGTGTCCGTGCACCAGCCGCTGCTCGATGCGCAGGGCAACCCGGTGCTCGACAAGAAGGGCCGCGTCCAGCCGGACAAGGAAAAGAGCGATACCGAGATCATCCCCTTTGGCTACGCGGGCGGCATTGAGGGATTCATGGAAAACGAAGTCCGCCCCTACGCCCCCGGCGCGTACATCGACCCCAAGGCCACGAAGGTCGGCTATGAGCTGAGCTTCACCAAGTACTTCTACAAGCCCGTGCAGCTGCGCCCCATGGAGGAGATCGTGGCGGACCTGCGTGCGCTGGAGCAGGAGACGGACGGCCTGTTGGCGGAGATCCTCGGGGGGATTCAGGGATGAAGAAATACGCCGATTACAGAAAAACAAGTTCCCCTTTTTTGAAAACCGTCCCTTCTCACTGGATCGATGTAAAACTCAGACATTGCTATACCATTAAATCTATCAGCAACACATCAAATGAACCTCTCCTGTCGGTTTTTCTCAATCGAGGTGTTGTAAGCTATACCGATACAGACATGAAGCAAGTTCATAAGCCCAGCGAAGACATGAAAGCATATCAATTGGTACTTCCCGGTGACTTTGTACTAAACAATCAACAAGCATGGCGTGGTTCTGTTGGGGTCTCTTCACATAGAGGAATTGTCAGTCCGGCCTATATTGTTATGGCGCCGATTACTGAGAATAACCCGAGATTCATGAACTATATGCTTCGCGAAACAGCCTGTATCTCTCAATTTGTTTTAGCTTCAAAAGGCGTAGGCTCTATTCAGCGGATTCTCAGCCCCATTAAGCTAAAATCTAGTATCGTAGTTCTCCCTCCCCGCGACGAGCAAGACCAGATTGTGCGCTACCTCGACTGGCAGGTGTCGAAAATCAACCGGCTCCTTGCAATAAAGAAACGTATTGTATTGGATACTTTTGACCTTATACAATTGTTTTTATACTCGGAAAAAGGGGATAGGACGTCTATTGGCGTTTTTGAAGCCGCATTCCCTCAAGAGTGGGAACGCAAAAAAGCCAAGTATCTTTTCGTAGAAAGGAATGACAAGAATCATCCAGAAGAAGAATTGCTTGCTGTTACCCAAGATCGTGGCATTCTTTTTAAAAAAGACTGCCCCCAGAATTTTGTAATGCCTGCTGATACAACTACACAGAAACTTGTCTGTGAAGGTGACTATATTATCAGCCTAAGATCGTTTCAAGGTGGAATTGAAACTTCTCATATCCGTGGTTTGGTTTCAGCCGCATATACTGTTATGTATCTTAGACCAGAATTTGCGGAATATAGAGAATATTTTGAGATACTGTTTAAATCTTCGCCATTTATCAAATACCTTAATTCGCTTGTAAACGATATACGAGATGGTAAAAAAATAGATTATTCAGATTTTAAGAATTCCGTATTGCCATTGCCACCCAAGGCGTTGCTTCAAAAAATCACCTTATTGCTTCGTAAGTACGAAAAAGCTAAGAGCGATTTAGAAGTGGCAAGGACTGTTGTGAATAATTTCCGCACCCGCCTGATCTCCGACGTGGTCACGGGGCAGATCGACGTGCGGGGCATTGAAGTTCCAACTTTTGAATACATCGATGAAAGCAATAATAATGACGAAAATACCGAGGAAATGGAGGCAGAATTAGATGGCTAACATTATTGCGGTAATTTGGGATTTTGACAAAACCCTGATTGACGGATACATGCAAGACCCTATGTTTGAAGAATATGGGGTAAATGCTACCCAGTTTTGGGCTGAAAACAATAATCTTCCTCAAAAGTACTGGGATGAATACCATATTCGGGTCAATGCCGACACAATTTATCTGAATCAGTTTATTAAGTATGCCCGTGAAGGTAAATTCAAAGGACTTAACAATGAAAAACTCAAAGAATTTGGAAGCAAGCAAAAATTCTACCCTGGCATACCCGAGTTCTTTCAGGAGAGTAAAGCACTTATTGAAAATGACCCCACGTATAAGGAATATGGGATACTCGTTGAGCATTATATCGTAAGCACCGGTATGGCAGCAGTTATTCGAGGATCAGCTGTGGCTGAACATGTCGCCGGCATTTGGGGTTGTGAATTGCTGGATGGCAAAACAGATACAGGTGATACTGTCATCAGCGAGATTGTATACACACTTGATAACACAGCCAAGACAAAGGCTATATTCGAAATCAATAAGGGAGTTGGCTTTGTAGATGGCGTTTCTGCGAATAGTACCCTTGCACCAGAATTGCGTCGTGTCCCCTTTGAAAACATGATTTATATTGCGGATGGTCCCAGTGATGTTCCTGCTTTCTCAATTATAAATGAACGGAAAGGAGCAACGTTTGCAATCTATCCTCATGGCAATCAAAAAGCATTGCAACAGGTTGAACAGTTACGGATTGATGGTCGGATCAACATGTTTGCAGAAGCCGATTACTCAAAGGATTCTACTGCCTACATGTGGATCATGAATAAGATCAAGCTGTTTGCTAACCGTATCCGTGAACAGGAACGGCTAAGAATTTCTTCCCGTCTTTCAGATGCCCCTAAACATTTGACTTGATGCTTTCCATGTGAGGTGTTCAGCATGTTCAGCAATACCAAAGAATCCGGCCTCGAAAGCCTGATTGTGAAGTGGCTTGTCGAGCAAAATCATTACGAGCAGGGGCATAGCCATGACTACAGCATGGAATACGCCCTGGACACCGCGCGCCTCCTCCGCTTTTTGAAGGACACTCAGCCGGAAGCCGTGGAAAAGTTACAGCTGGAAACCCACCCGCTCAAGCGCGCGCAGTTCCTCTCCCGCGTGCGGGATGAGATCACCAAGCGTGGCATCATCGATGTGCTGCGCAAGGGCGTCAAGGTCTACCCGGCCAGCCTGGTGATGTTCTACATGACGCCCAGCGTGAATAACCCCACCGCCGCGCAGCTGTATGCCAAGAACATATTCAGCGTCACGCGCCAGCTGCACTTCTCCCCCGATGCAACCAAGCTGTCGCTGGACCTGTGCATTTTCATCAATGGCCTGCCGGTGATCACCTTCGAGCTGAAAAACCAGCTCACCAAACAGAACGTGGATGACGCGGTCTATCAGTATCAGCATGACCGCAGCCACAAGGAGCTGCTGTTCCAATTTACGCGCTGCATGGTTCACTTTGCGGTGGATGATGCGCAGGTGAAGTTCTGTACTCGCCTGCAGGGAAAGGAAAGCTGGTTCCTCCCCTTCAACAAGGGATACAAGGACGGCGCGGGCAATCCGCCGAACCCGGACGGCCTGATGACGGATTACCTGTGGAAGCGAATCCTCACCAAGGAGATGCTTTCCCGCATCATTGAAAACTACGCTGCCTTGATCGAAGAAAAGGATGAGGAGACCGGGAAAACCAAGTACAAGCAGATCTTCCCGCGCTATCATCAGCTGATGGCGGTGGAAAGCCTGCTGGCGGACGTCAAGGCTCATGGCGTGGGCAAGCGGTATCTGATCCAGCACAGCGCGGGAAGCGGCAAATCCAACTCGATTGCATGGCTGGCGCACCAGCTCACCGGGCTGGAGGATGCGCAGGGGAATCTGCTGGTGGATTCCGTCATTGTAGTTACCGACCGCGTGATTCTGGACAAGCAAATCCGCGACAATATCCGCCAGTTTGCACAGGTGGGCAAACTGGTTGCCTGGGCGGAGAGCTCCGGCGACCTGCGCAAGGCCATTGAGGATGGACGCCGCATCATCATCACCACCATTGAGAAATTCCCGTATGTGCTGCCGGAGATCAGCGAAGACCACAAGGACCGGCATTTTGCTATCATTATTGACGAGGCACATTCCAGCCAGAACGGCAAGACCGCGGGCAAAATGAACATGACGCTTTCCGCCATCATGGCCGACCCGGATATGGACAACGAGGATAAGATCAACGCCATGTGTGAGGGCAAAAAGCTACTGACCAACGCCAGCTATTTTGCCTTCACCGCCACACCGAAGAACAAGACGCTGGAAACCTTCGGCACCCTGGTTGTCGATGCATATGGTATCCCGATTCTCAACGAGAAGGGCGAGGTACAGCACCGGCCGTTCCACGTGTACACCATGAAGCAGGCCATTGAGGAAGGCTTTATTCTGGACGTGCTCAAATACTACACGCCCATCGACAGCTATTACCGGCTCAAAAAAATCGTGGAAGATGACCCGATGTTCGACAAGAAAAAGGCGCAGAAAAAACTCCGCGCCTTTGTGGAAAGCCAGTCGTTTACCATCGCCGAAAAGGCGGACATGATGGTCAGCCACTTTCACGATCAGGTCATCGCCAAGGGGAAGATCGGCGGCCAGGCCCGGGCCATGATCATCACCAGCAGCATTGAGCGTTGCATTGATTATTACCATGCGGTAAACAAGTGTCTGGCCAACCGGCGCAGCCCTTACAAGGCGATCATCGCTTTTTCGGGCGAAAAGCAGCTGGACGAGCATCAGCCGCCCGTCACCTCTGCTGGACTGAATGGCTTTTCGGACGCGGCCATTCCTAAGACCTTCAAGAAGGACCCCTATCGTTTTCTCATCGTGGCGGATATGTTTCAGACCGGCTATGACGAGCCACTGCTGCACACCATGTATGTGGATAAGATGCTCTACGACATCAAGGCGGTGCAGACGCTCAGCCGTCTGAACCGGGCATGTCCGAAAAAATACGACACCTTTGTGCTGGACTTTTTCAACAATCCGGACGACATCATCCAGTCTTTCTCCCGGTACTACAAGACCACGCTGTTGTCCGGTGAGACCGACCCAAACAAGCTGTACGACCTGATTGCCGAAATGGAGACAGACCAGGTATACTCGGACGAGCAGGTGGAACAGCTGGTGAATCGGTATCTGGATGGCGCGGACCGCGACCAGCTGGACCCGGTGCTGGATGCCTGTGCCGCCCTGTATAAGCAGCTTGAAACGGATAGACAGATCAAGTTCAAGAGCGCGGCAAAGGGTTTTGTGCGCACCTACGGCTTCCTGAGTGCTATTTTGCCCTATGGCAATCCCGAGTGGGAAAAGCTGTCGATCTTCCTGAACATGCTAATTCCAAAGCTGCCCTCCCCGCAGGAGGACGACTTTGCACAGGGCATTTTGGAGGCCATCGACCTGGACAGCTATCGCATTGAGAAGCGGGAAACCATTTCATTGATTCTTCCCGATGAAGATGCTGAGGTCGGCCCTGTTCCCACCAGCACTGCCAAAGGAAAACAGGAGCCGGAAATGGACCTGCTCAGTGCGATACTCTCCGATTTCAATGACATGTTTGGCAATATCAACTGGAATGATGCGGATAATGTCCGCCGCCAGATCCTGGAAATTCCCGGTATGGTCAGCCGCGACGAACAGTATCAGAATGCCATGCGCAACAGCGACAAGCAGGAGGCGCGCACTGAAAGCGACCGCGTACTGCAAAAAGTCATTTTCTCGATCATGGCAGACAACATGGAGCTGTTTAAGCAATTCACGGACAATCCCGAATTCAAGAAGTGGCTGAGCGATCTGGTGTTCAATTTGACCTATAACAAGGACGGGAAGCCATATACTAAAGCGTAAAAACAGCACAGCAGGGAGAAAATGGTCCTTGACCCAAATAAGTTCATAGGCGAATATGTCTGTTAACTATCCGATCTCTAAAAATTGAGGATTGTCAACATGAAGGGAAAGAATTGACGATGAGCAACATAATAAACATGTATTGCGACGAAAGCTGCCATTTGGAACATGATGGCATCAACGTGATGGGGCTTGGTAGCGTTTGGTGCGCAAAGGAAAAAGTTAAGGAAATCAATCAACGCATTTGTGAGATAAAAGAGAGAAATGGTGTGCCCCGAAATGCCGAAGTGAAATGGACAAAGATTGGACCGGCCAAAAATCAATTGTACACCGATTTGGTGAACTACTTTTTTGACAACGATGATCTGAATTTCCGCGTATTAATCGTTCCAGATAAAACGTGTTTGAACCATGAAAAGTTTTCACAGACGCACGACATCTGGTATTACAAAATGTACTTTGAAATGCTAAAGGTAGTGTTTGCTCACGGTTTTCATTATAATGTCTTTGTTGACATTAAAGACAGTCATTCTTCGGAGCGAGTAAAACATCTTCACGATGTGTGCTGTAATGATATGTATGATTTTTCACATGAGGTTGTTAGAAAAATACAACCTATCAGATCACATGAAGTACAGATCATGCAGCTTGTTGATATTTTGCTTGGAGCTATTACATTTGAGAATCGTTGTTTCTCTCAGAAAGAAGAAAGAAGTGCAACGAAGATCGCGATTGTTAATCTTGTTAAGCAACGAAGTGGTTACTCTCTGAAAAAAACAACATATTTACGGGAGAGCAAGTTCAACATTCTGATTTGGAGGCCCAATGTATGAGTTGCAAATGGTTGCCGGAATTAATGCCATGTATAAATTGGGCGGAATTTTCGGCATACGAAGAGAAAATCTATCTAATTTTTAGGAATGATTTTATTAGCACGCATCCGGAATTTGAGGACAAACCAGTAAATATCCGAAAGCACCCGCTTGTTGATGGTAAAGAGCAGACTTTTTTTCATGTAACCAGCAAAGAGTATACGGCTCAATCTGAAAGATACCCAGACCCGAAAAGATGTGAACGCATTAGGTGGATTCGTGCTTTCATTGAGAATTACAACTGTGATCCCATGAGGTGTGATGAGTGTTCCGGAGTTAAAGTGTGGGACGAGCCGTATAAAATGTACACACGGGTACATATTCTCTTGGAAGAAGAGAACTATATGGTGATAGTAGAACGCCGTGAGACATATAATCTTTTGATAACGGCATATTACTTTGATTATCCACATGCGCTGGAAAAACAATTGAAGAAGTATGAGGCTTATATAAAGGCAAAGCGCGCCTAACGGAAGTTAGACGCGCTCAGGAACTCCTTCTACAACTGGTAGATGAGCTAATTACATTATAGCATATGCCCTTGGCTTGTCAATAATGCAAGGAAAATTTTACGCTGTTCTTTTGACAAAAGATTTGCTGATGTCTCCGAGCGCAAACGATAAAATCCGATTCGTGAAATGAACGGAGTGCGCCTTCAAACGCTCCTTCATTTTGAGACCATGCTTAAATGATACCCATTCAGCCATTTGAGAATGCAACCACTTACCTCCATCACACCCTTCATCTCCCAAATATCCTAAGTTCAGAGACATCAAAAGCCCCGGAAACCCCTTATTTTCAAGGGATTTCCGGGGCTTTTTTGTATCAAAGTCGAAAGGGTCTTAGACCCCTGCTGCGGCAGCGGCGGCATGTTCGTGCAGTCGGCCAAGTTCGTGGAGAACCACGGCGGCAACATCAACCGGATTTCCGTATTCGGTCAGGACTCCAACCCCACCACCTGGAAGATGGCGCAGATGAACCTGGCCATCCGCGGCATTGAGGCCGACCTGGGCAAGTACAACGCCGATACCTTCTTCAATGACTGCCACCCCCAGCTCAAGGCGGACTTCATTCTGGCGAACCCGCCCTTCAACCTTTCGGACTGGGGGCAGGACAAACTTCTGGACGACGTGCGCTGGCAGTACGGCACGCCGCCCGCCGGCAACGCCAACTTTGCCTGGCTCCAGCACATGATCTGGCACCTTGCGCCGAACGGCCGCATCGGCATGGTGCTGGCCAACGGTTCCCTCTCCTCCCAGAGCGGCGGCGAGGGCGACATCCGCAAGAGCATCATCAACGCCGATCTGGTGGACTGCATCGTGGCCATGCCGTCCCAGCTGTTCTATACCACGCAGATTCCCGTCTCCCTGTGGTTCCTGGCCAGAAACAAGCGGCAGAAGGGCAAGACCCTGTTCATCGACGCCCGCAAGATGGGCACCATGGTGACCCGCAAACTGCGCGAGCTGACCGACGAGGACATCCGCAAGCTGGCCGACACCTACAACGCCTTTGCGGACGGCACTTTGGAGGATGTGAAGGGTTTCTGCGCCGTGGCCACCACGGAGGAGATCGCCAGGCAGGACTACATCCTCACTCCCGGCCGGTATGTGGGCATCGAGGAGCAGCAGGACGACAGCGAGCCCTTCGAGGAGAAGATGACCCGGCTGACAAAGGAGCTGTCGGAGATGTTCCGGCAGTCCCATGAGCTGGAGGCGCAGATCAGGGAGCGGCTGAGGGGGATTGGGTATGAAGTATAAGTGGGGAGAGTTGATCTCTCTTGAGTATGGAAAACCCGTAAAGGATAAGGCAAAAATCAACGGACAATATCCGGTATATGGAACCAATGGTCAGATTGG
>OLPF01000232.1_pt1 | contig 65385 bp, 59 predicted proteins | sample 1673121 | NCBI WGS metagenome assembly OLPF01 (sample SAMEA3136756, study PRJEB25190) | human gut metagenome
TGCCGACTGAGCTAATGGCCCTGGCAGGGATAGCAGGACTCGAACCTACGCATGCCAGAATCAAAATCTGGTGCCTTACCGACTTGGCTATATCCCTGTATATTAAAATTAAAATGGGGTGGGTAGTGGGATTCGAACCCACGACATTCAGTGCCACAAACTGACGCTCTAACCAGCTGAACTATACCCACCATATGATGGCGGTAGTTATCTACGCACACTAAACTCTTTTTGAATTCCAAAAAGAAATTGGCGTGTCTGGAGGGATTCGAACCCCCGGCCCATTGCTTAGAAGGCAATTGCTCTATCCAACTGAGCTACAGACACATATATTGGAGCGGGTGATGGGAATCGAACCCACGCGACTAGCTTGGAAGGCTAGGGTTCTGCCATTGAACTACACCCGCATGTAAATATGTCGGAACGCCACTCCGTTCGTTCTGACCTCGTTCGTTCCTCGGTCAAGGCTTAATAATTATACACCATATCGGCTTTTTTGTCAATAGGCGTATGTGAATTTTTTTGGTCTTTTCAAAACATCTCCGACCGCGTATCGTCGCATGGCAAAAGATCCGCCGCGGACGGGAAGTCCGCGGCGGAAAGTGTCGGAGGATCAGATAACTTTGTCGGGATTCAATATGTTTTTCGGGTCAAACGCCTTTTTGATACCGCGCATGATCTCGACCTGCGTCGGACCGTACTGCTCCGCCATAAAGGATTTCTTTGCGTACCCTATTCCGTGTTCGCCCGAAACGAGTCCGCGCAGTTCATAACTCTTGCGGTACATCCGATCGAAGGCGATCGCGAGTTTTTTCTCGAATTCGTCCTTCGAAAGATCGTCGCGGCAGATATAAACGTGAAAGTTTCCGTCGCCCGCGTGTCCGAAGCTCGGAATACGGATCGAAAGCTCCTCGGAGATCTTGTGGGTATATTTGATGAAATCGGCGACACGATTGCGGGGAACGACGACATCGCATTCGTCCATTTCGCCCGCCGAGGCTTTTATGGCTTCGAGGAACGCGCCTCGCGTAGACCAGACCGAATGCTTGCGCTCGTCGGTATCGACGATAAACGCATCGAGAGCGCCCATATCGACGCACAGACGCGCGACGTTTTCGACTTCGGCATTGACCGCGAGCGGCATATTTCCGTCAACGGTCAGCAACAGATACGCCGCGCCGCTCTTGTCGGGGAATTTTTTGCCGAGATATTCCTCGGCGAAAAGGATCGTGTCGCGTTCCATGAATTCGATCGCCGTCAGGGACGCTTTCGATTTTATTATTTCGGGAACGGCTTCGAGCGCGTCGTCGATGCTCGAAAACGGAGCGAGAAGCGAAACGCTCTTCTTCGGAAGCGGAACGAGTTTCAATATCGCCTCGGTCACGACGGCGAGCGTTCCCTCCGATCCGACGATAAGGTCTTTCAGGCTGTAACCCGCGCTGTTTTTAACGACTTTGCCGCCGAAGGTCTCTATCTCGCCGTTCGGCAGAACGACTGTCAGTCCGCGGACATAATCGCGCGTAACGCCGTATTTGACGGCTCTCATACCGCCGGCGTTGGTGCTTATATTTCCGCCGATCGTCGCGCTTTTTTCTCCGGGATCGGGCGGATAGAACAGGTCGTGAGCCTCGACGAACGAGGCGAGTTCCATGAGAAGTACGCCCGGCTGAACGGTGACGGCGAGGTTTTCGGTGTCGAGTTCAAGGATCTTGTTCATGAACGCGGTCTCGATCATTATTCCGCCGTTGATCGCGACGCACGCGCCGACGAGCCCCGTTCCGGAGCCGCGGACAACGACGGGGATCTCGCGCCGATAGGCATGAGCCATGATCTTCGAGACCTCCTCCGTGTAAAGCACGCGGACAAGGACTTCGGGCATGGCTTTGACGCCCGCGAGTTCGTCGTGGCTGTAATCCTCGCTAATCGCGTCGCCGACAAGAACTCTGTCGGGGGCGGTCACTTCCCGAAGGAAATCTATATCCTTTTCTGTCACTTTGTTATACACTTTTCTTTTCCTCCCCGATCTTTTCGATAAGTCTCGGCAATATCTCGTAAAGATCGCCGATATATCCGTAATGCGCGATGTTGAAGATCGAAGCGGCGGGGTCGCTGTTGATCGCGATTATGCACTCGGAATTTTTCATTCCCGCGGCGAACTGAACGGAACCGCTGATGCCGACCGTTATTATCAGTTTCGGCTTGACGGTCCTCCCCGAAAGTCCGATCTGGCGTTTCGGGTCGAGCCAGCCGAGTTCGATGATCGGGCGCGTTCCCGCGACTTCCGCGCCGAGAAGTTCGGCAAGGCGGCAGACAAGTTCAAAATCTTCTTCTTTCTTGACTCCCCTGCCCGCGGCGACGATGATCTCCGCGTCGGAAATATCCTTTTCCTTCGCCTTTTTTATGACTTCCAGAACCTCGGTAGCCGTCTTTCTCAGCGAGGGGTCGAGTTCCATTTTGAAAACTTTGCCGTGAGGCTCGGTCTTTTCGGGAGCGGAAAAGATCTTATAGCGCACGGTGCAGAGTTGCGGACGTGTCTTGGGGCAGAGTATCTTCGCCATAATATTTCCGCCGAACGCGGGTCTTATCTGAACAAGATCCGTGTTTTCGTACATTTCGAGAACGGTGCAGTCCGCCGTCAGCCCCGTTTTGAAACGGGCGGCGATACGCGGCGCGAGAGACCTGCCGACGTTCGTTGCGCCGACAAGGATGGACGAGGGCTTGACGCGTTCGATGAAATCCGCGAAGGCGTTCGCATACGGAAGCATGACGAAATCCGCAAATTCGGGATAATCGTAAACGTAAACGCGGTCAACGCCGTATTCGAGAAGCAGTTGCACGTTCTTTTCGGTGTTATGCCCGATCAGAAGCGCGAAGACCTCGTGTTTTGTGACGGATGCAAGTTCGCGCGCCTTTCCGATCAACTCAAAAGTGACGGGGTGAAGGACGCCTTCCTCCGCTTCGGCATAGACGCACACGCCGTTCCAGAGCGATTTGTCAACAAGTTCGTCATGTGTCTCGACGATCGTCACGACGCCTTGCGGCCCTTTTTTGACGCAGAGTTTGCACATACGGCAACCCGCGCCGATGTCGAGTTTTCCGTCCTCGTACGTTATCGCGGAGAACGGACAGCATTTCATCAATGCGTCCGCCGCTTCGGGCGTAACGCGTGATTGATCAATTTTCAGAGAAATCATATCTTCCCGTCCTCCTTATATGAATTTTTTCGTCTTCAAAAGCGTGAATATCCCGTCGGAGAGTCGTTCGGGAGCGCCCTCGAAGATCTCTTTGTTTTCGTTCTTTTCGGGCGGGAATATCTTGTCGACCTGCGTCGGGGAGCCTGCAAGCCCGTAATGCGTCGGGTCGCGGTCGTCCATGTCCTCGAATGTCAGAACGCTTATCTGCGTCTTTTCATCGGTCTGCCATTTACGCTTGCAGGACGGCAGGCGCGGGGAGTTTATGTCCTTATCGACGCATATCAGACACGGAAGGCGCATCCGCTGAACCTGCGTTGACGTTTCGAGGTTCATGCGGACGGTCACGGTCTTATCGGTCACTTCGAGCACTTCGGTCACGTTCGCCGCGTGGGCGCAACCGAGATGTTCCGCGATCTCCGCGCCGACCTGTGCCGTGTCGCCGTCGGTGGTCAGTTTTCCGCAGATTATCAGATCGCAGTCGAGTTTTTTTATGCCGCCGACAAGGGTGTATGACGTCGCGAGAACATCCGCCCCCGCAAATTTTCTGTCACTTATAAGGACGCCTCTGTCAGCGCCCATGTAAACGGTTTCGAGCAGCGCGGTCTTCGCCTGAGGCGGACCCATTGTGACGGTCGTGACGGAACCGCCGCAGCGGTCTTTGAGTTCAAACGCCGTTTCAAGCGCAAACAGATCGTAGGGGTTCAGTTTGCTCTCAACGCCGTCGCGGAGCAGTGTGCCCGTGACGGGATCGACAGCGACGTTCGTCGTTCCGGGAACTTGCTTGACACAAACAACGATATTCATTTTCGGAGCGTCTCCTTTTCATGCGCGCGATGCGTTTTTTCGGCTCGCGGCGCGGTTATATCACAATTGTTATATGTGTTATATCATATTCTACAAGATTATAACACACATTTCCCCCAAATGCAATAATGTAATTGCTTCGGATATGCAATATCGTTAAATCTACATAAATAGATTTGATATGTTTTGTACATTATTTTACCGCCGCGCAAAAAACAGAGGTCGAAGGGTCTTCCGATCCTCCGACCTGTATGTTTTTTTCGGTCAAAAAAGCGTTATCTTGCCCACAGAAAAGCGACGATGACCGTCACGGCGGAAACGAACGCCTGAAAAACGGCGAAACGGTAATCGACCTGAGTGTCCGACCAGCCGCGGTTTTTCCTCATGTGATCGTGGACGGGAGTTCTGATGTTCCAGAAAAGTTTGACGTGAAGAAAACGCTTCATCGAAACTTTGACAAGCCCCAGACCTCCGTCGACAAGCATGACAACGGACGCGGGAATATAAATGAACGGACTGCCCGTTTTCAGCGCGGCAAGAGCGATGACCATGCCCATCGCGCGCGAGCCCGCGTCGCCCATCATAAGCGAAGACGGTTTTGCGTTGAACCAGAGATAAGCGAAAAGAACGGCGACGAACATGAGCGTCGAATAATTGAACCCGTCGATGCCGTTGCGGATGACGTCAACCGCGACGAGCGTCAGAAGAGTTATCGAAGTCAGCGTCGCGGAAAGTCCGTCAACGCCGTCGGTGCAGTTCGTGACATTGATCGCCGTCCAGACGAGGATAACGGTCAGTATTCCGAAAATAACGGGGTGGATACCGAACGTGAAATTCGCAATGACGAGCGTCACGGTATGATCGTTGTAAAACAGGAACGTAACGGCGACGGCGACCGCGAGCAACAGATCGAGCAGACCTTTTTTATACTCGTTCCACGGAACGGAGGACGCGTCGTCGAAAAAGCCCGTCAGCATCGTTGCGACGACAATGAATATGTAAATGCCGTATTCGACGCAAAGATCGCCGAACACGAGCGCGGAAAACGCAAAGACGAGGACAAAGATTATACCCGCGCCGCGAGGTTTGCCCGCGGAAAGTTTTCCGTCAACGGCAAATTCCCTGCCCCCGTCGCGCGGAAGCCTGTTTTTCAGGAGTTTTGTGAACGCGAACGTCGCAACGAACGCAAAAAGGACGCCGATACAGTATACGAGCGAACGGTCAACGCCGTTTATCAGATTGAGCATATACAGCCTCCGAAATTTTCATTTACAGCATATTATACCATACATTTGCGGATATGGCAAGAGTATCGTCAAATTTTTCGGAGATTCGGGGATCCTGATTTTCTATTCCGCAAGATTTCGGGATTTCATTCCGAAAGATTTATCGTTGTTTGTCGCAGGCAAAAAATTCAACCTATGGGTACAGATAAATCTTTGAATATATAACGAGAAAAGCCCCGCCGAAGCGAGGCTTTTCTCTCAAGAGAAAGAAATATGAAAAAAACACAAACAAGCAATACAATATCAGATCAGCCGTTATCCGAGGGGATATATTCGCCGAATGTCAGAGAAACGGTCTTTTGTTCTCCGTTTCTGATGATCGTTACGGAGATCGTGTCCCCTATCTTGTGGCTGTCAACGACCGAATTGTAATCCGTCATTGAAGCGATGACGGTTCCGTCCATGCTGACGAGCAGGTCGCCGCTTCTGAACGGAGAAGTCGGGTCGGTAACTCTGTAAACATAAATACCCGTTCTCGAAACGCGGTAACTGATCGCCGTCGCGCTGTCCGTCAGGTCGATAGGTTCAAATCCCGTCGAGATCCTTCCGGTCACATAACCGTATTCGATGATGTCGGCAATAACGGGCTTTACTATATTTACGGGAATTGCGAAACCGAGGTTATCGATGCTCGAACCCGAAGTCTTTGCGTTCACTATTCCGATCAGGTTTCCGTTCGCGTCGAACGCGCCGCCGCCCGAGTTACCCGGGTTGATCGCCGCATCGACCTGCATCAGCGTCATTGTCTGATCGTCGACACTGATCTGACGGTCAAGCGCGCTGACGATACCCGCCGTCACGCTTCCGCCGAGAGATCCGAGCGGGTTGCCGATGACGATGACATCCTGTCCGACAACGACTTTCGAGGAGTCGCCGAGAACGGCGGGAGTGAGTCCCGTTGCGTTGATCTTTATAACGGCGACATCGGTTTTTTCGTCGCGACCGACAATGGTCGCGTCGTAAGTGGTCCTGTCGGTGAGAGTAACTGTCACGTTCGTCGCTTCCTCAACGACATGGTTGTTCGTGACGATATACCCGTCCGCGCTGATAACGACGCCGCTTCCCGCACCCTTCGTGACATACTGTCCGAAGAAGTTCGAGGTCGTGACTTTTTCCGTCGTTATCTCGACGACGGAATCTTCAACCGCCGCGACAACGTCGGCGACCGAAGTGCTGCCCGCAGTCTGCGAAGCATCCACTTTTGAATCCGAGTTTTCATATATAACGGTGTTGCCGCCGCCCGACGAACCGCCCTGAGACGATTGCGCGCCGTTTCTGCCGAAAAGCAGATACGAGCCTCCGATGCCGAGTCCCGCGGAAACTATCACCGCGACGGCGAGCATCGCGCACACAAAGCCCGCGCCGAATTTTTTCGGGGCTTTCGGCTTTTTCTCGGGATGGGGCTTTACGGGAGCGGAATATGAATACGTCCCGTTGCTCCCGACCGTTCCGTAACCGTGTTCCCCGCCGTAACCGTATGTCGAATACGCCTGACCGTTGCGGTAAGAGTATTCGTATCTCGGCGGATGCGCGGGATGATGCTGTGCGGGCTGTCCCGCTCCGTAAGTCGGCTGAGCCTGTGCGGGCTGTCCCGCTCCGTAAGCCGGTCGGGGCTGTGCGTGCTGTTCCGCTCCGTAAGCCGGTCGGGGCTGTGAGGGCTGTCCATCTCCGTAAGTCGGCTGAGACTGTGCGTCCGATGAAGCAGAGAACGTTCCCTGCGCCGTGCGTCCCGCCTCTTCTGCGTCAAAACGGGTCTCACGAGGCGGCTGAGCCGCGTCCGTATTCTCGGAAGACGGCGACGCGGAGATATTGCGATCCCCGTCCGTCGGAGTTCCGTTCATATCCGTATTAAGATCTTTATTGTCAAATTCGTTCATTCGGAAAAACCGTCCTTTTCTGTTTTTACGGTCACAGTATACCCCGCGAAAGTGACGGCTGTGTGAACATCGGGTAAATGTTGGGGGAAAATCTCGGAAAACCGATCTTCACGAAAGAATTATTTTATGCGAAAAACGATGACTTTGCCTTCATGGACCTCGACCGTTGCCTCGGTGTTCGGGAGCGTTGAATTGCTCGCCCACAGCGGAACATCGGCGCGAAAAACGGTCTTTTCCGCCCCGTATTTGAGCCCGCGTTCGGTCACGGTCGCGGCGTCGGTGAGCGGAAAAACGGTCACGTTCACGCTTTTTTCGTCGGGTTCGATGCGCAAAACGCCGTTTTCGAGATAATCTATACGCGCGCGGTCGGTCACGATATACCCCGTCGCTCCGTGCGCGTAAATATACCGCAAAGTCGCGATATTTGCGAAAGTATGATCTTCGCGCGCGCCGCCGACGCCTCCGACGATAACGATCTTTTCGCATCCGCGTCCGAGCGCGTAACGGACGGCGAAATGAGTGTCGGTGTCGTCCTTTTCGACGGGCAGAACTATCTTTTCGCCGTCGTAAAACTTTCCTTCGGGGTACGAGTCGAAGTCCCCGATAACGACCGACGGACGGACGCCGAAACGCTCGGCGACTTTCAAGCCGACGTCGGCACAGATGACCAGATCGTCGCTTTTTATCTCAACGGGAAGGGCCGAACAATCCGACCAGACAAAAATTACGGCTCTCATTTATTCTCCCACGCTTTCAGTTCGCCGATCTCGCCGTAAAGCCTGACAAACGACTCGTATCGCGAGTTCGGAACTCTTCCGTCCGCGACGGCTCGGCGCAACGCGCAGTCGGGTTCGGCGATATGGCGGCAGTCGGAAAAGCGACAGCCCTCCGAGAGCGGTTCCTCAAATTCGGGAAAAAGATCGGCAAGCACGGAGCGGTCCCGAAGTCCGAACGCCTGAGGCTCGATCTCGGAAAAGCCCGGAGTGTCAACGACGCGGCCGCCGCAAGTCTCGAAAAGTTCGGTATGACGCGTTGTGTTCTTTCCGCGTCCGAGTTTTTTCGAGATCTCCCCCGTTTCCGCCCGCGCCTCGGGGCAAAGAAGGTTCATCAGCGTCGATTTTCCGACGCCGGAAACGCCCGAAAGCGCGACCGTGCAGTCTTTTATTTCCGCTTTCAGCGCGCCGACCGTTTTTTCGTCGGGAAAAGCCGCGGAAATCGAATAACATTTATAAGGAAGCCGCGAATACAGACCGACGGTCTCCGACGCGCTGTCGAGGTCGGTCTTGGTGAAGACAAGAACGGGCGTCACGCCGAGAAAAGCGGCGATGACGGTCATTCTGTCAAGCGTATACAAATTCGGAGCGGGGTCGGTCACGGCACAGACGATAAACAGTTTGTCGATATTTGCGACGGGAGGACGCGGAAAAGCGTTTCTTCGCGGCAAAATCTCCGTTATCGCGCCGTTTTCGACGGTGACGCGGTCACCCACAAGGGGCGTTACCCCGTTTTTTCTGAAAATTCCCCGGGCGCGGACGGAAGCGAGGTCGCCGTCTTCGGTTCGGACGGTATACAGTCCGCCCACGCCTTTAATCAAAGTTGCTTTCACGGTCTTCCGATCAGTTTCCGTCGGGGTTATCGGGCTGAGGATCGGTCGGCGGTTCCGTCGGCGGCTCGGTCGTCGGCTCGTTCGGATCGGTCGTCGGCTCGTTCGGCTCGGTCGTCGGCTCTTCGGAATGTCCTGTCGAAATGAATATCGTTATGACGGTTCCTTTCTTGACTCTTTCGCCCGGAGACGGGTTGGTGCTTGCGACAAGCCCTTCGGGACGGTTGCTCGCCGCTTTCTGAACGGTATATTTTATTTCGAGGCTGTCGAGCACGGCGGTCGCGGATTCAAGGCTCATTCCGAGAATATCGGACGGGATCGCGACTTCGTCGGCGCCGCTGCTGTCCTTTCTGTTGACGCCGAGCGTCAAAGTGTCGTTTCTGTCAATATTCGCTCCCGCGGACGGCGACGTCCAAACGACCTGTCCGAGCGGAGTGTCGGAGATATAGACGTCCTGAACCTTGTAGTTTATTCCGAGCGCGTTCAGAACGGCGATCGCCTGCTCCTCTGGAACGCCCGTCAGACCTTCCGGAACCGTTGTGTAAGGCGAGTTTCCGTTCGAGATGTAAAGCACGATCTCCGAACCTTTTTCAACATACTTGCCCGCGTCGGGGTCTTGTTCGACGATCTTGCCCTCGGGCTCGTCGGAGTCCTGCCAGTGATAGCGGAAAACGAATTTCTGCGTGTCTTCCGCGGTTATTTCGTTCATCATCAGCCCGACATATTTCGGAACGTTTTCATAGCCCGACTTCCATCTGTCGCTTATTCCGAGCATAACGAGGACGAAAACGATCAGAAGCACTGCCGCGGCGCTGATACCGACGACGGCGAACAGCCAGCGGTTCTGCGTTCTTCTTCTGACATAACGGCTCTTTCCCTGCTTTTTCCCGCGAGCCTCTTCGGGGACTTCGTTCCACTCTTCCTTCGGCGGCGTCGTTTCGAGAATGACGTCGGGATTTTCCTTGAATTTTTCTATATCGGCGAGCATTTCGCCCGCGTTCTGGTATCTTGCCTCAACATTTTTGCGCATCGCCTTCATGACGATATGTTCGACCGCGGGCGGGATGTCGGGAACGATCTGCGAGGGCAGAACAGCCTTCTGCTGAACCTGCATGAGCGCGACCGAAACGGCGCTGTCGGCGTCGAACGGCAGTTTGCCCGTCAGCATCTCATAAAGGATAACGCCCGTCGAATATATATCGCTCCGCTCGTCGGCGGGTCTGCCCTTCGCCTGCTCGGGGCTGATATAATGAACCGTTCCGATCGCCTTGTCCGAGATCGTTATCGTGCTGTAATTCTGGACGTGAGCGATGCCGAAATCCATGACCTTGACGGTCTCGTTGCCGTCAATGAGAATTATGTTCTGCGGCTTTATGTCGCGGTGAACGACGCCGCGTTCGTGCGCGTGTTTAAGCGCGGAAAGTATCTGTTCGACGATATGAAGCGCGTCGTAAACATCGAGCGCCCCGTTTTCGGTCATATACTCTTTCAGCGTCGGACCTTCGAGGTATTCCATAACGATATACTGCACGTCGCCCTCGAAATTGACGTCAAGGACGTCGACGATATTCTCGTGAGAAAGCATTGCGATCGCGCGGGACTCATTCAGAAAGCGGCGGCGGGACTTCGGCTCTTTGACAAATTCTTCGCGAAGGACTTTGAGAGCGACAAGTCTGCCCTCCTGCGTGTCCTCAGCCTTGTAAACGATGCTCATTCCGCCCGTTCCGATAACATCTTTGACCGCGTATCGTCCGTCAAGGACGGTTCCAACCAATCTGTCTTCCATATATAAATATCTCCTTATTCAATCATATCGCCGCAGACAATGACCGCGGTCACGTTATCCGTTCCGCCGTTTTTCAGCGCCCGCGCGACGAGTTCGTCGCAGACCCTGTTCGCGGAAACCTCTTCAAAAACGCTTTCGATCTCGGAGCTTTCGAGCATATTCGAAAGCCCGTCCGAACAAAGAAGTATAATATCCGTCGGAGCAAAATCAACCGTTTCGATGTCAACTTCGACATCGCTCGTAAAACCGAGGACGCGCGTGATAACATGGCGGTAAGGGTGAGTTTTCGCTTCCTCCTCCGTTATCTGCCCGTCGTCGATCATTTGCTGAACGATCGAGTGATCGACCGTCAGCCGCGTCAGAGAATCGCCGTCGTAAATATACGCGCGGCTGTCGCCGACATGCGCTATGTAAGCCTTGCCGTCGACGATATACGCCATGACAACGGTCGTTCCCATGCCGCGCAGACCCTCGTCTTTGAGCGAGACGGAGAAAACGGTTTCGTTCGTGTGCCTGATCGCCTTTCTGAGAAGCGTTTCGACCGAACGGTTGCGCGAAGACCCGTCATACCCCGACGAAAGCGAAGCGTCAAGAGTTCTGACGGCAAGTTCGCTGGCGACATTTCCGCCGTTATGCCCGCCCATGCCGTCGCAGACAACGGCGTAAAGGCAGTCTTCGTCAAGATGCTTGAAGACCATGCTGTCCTGGTTCGACTCGCGTACCTTTCCGACATCGGTCTTTCCGTATATTTTCAAGCTATCGACCTCCTCGGTGATAATCTTTTTCGTGGTTTATTTCCTGTCTTCGGCGAGGCGAAGCTGACCGCACGCCGCGTTGATCCCGTCGCCGAGCGTTCGGCGAAGCGTCGCGTTCACTCCGCTTTTGAGAAGCATTTCGCAGAAGTTGTTGACCGTTTCCCTGTCGGACGGGATAAGTCCGCGTTCGGAAACGTAATTGACGGGGATAAGATTGACGTGAGCCGTCCGTCCGCGCATCAGCGCCGCCAGACGCCGCGCGTGAGCGGGCGTGTCGTTCACGTTCTTTATAAGAGTATATTCATAAGAAATTCTCCGATTCGTCGCGGCGAAATAAGCGTCGCACGCCTTCATCAGAGTTCCGACGTTATACGCGGCGTTGATCGGCATGATCTTTGAGCGCGTTTCGTCGTCGGGCGCGTGCAGAGAAACGGAAAGCGTTATCTGCAAATGTTTTTCGGCAAGTTCGTATATGCGGGGCACGATCCCGCAGGTCGAAACGGAAACATGGCGGTGGCTGATGTTCAACCCTCTCGGATCGTGCAGATTTTCAAGAAAAACGCAGAGATTGTCAAAATTGTCGAGCGGTTCCCCGACGCCCATGACAACGACGTTGGTCACGCCCGCGTCCGCGTTCGCGAAAGCGACCTGAGCAAGCATTTCGCCCGCCGTCAGATCGCGCTCCTTGCCTTTCAGCGTGCTTGCACAGAATTTGCAACCCATGCGGCAACCCGCCTGAGACGAGATGCAGACGCTGTTTCCGTGCTTGTATTTCATGACGACGGTCTCGATGAGCAAGCCGTCGGAAAGCGCGAAAAGATATTTCGTCGTTCCGTCAGCGGGATCAACGAGTTTTCGGCGCATTTTAAGCGTCGCGAGCGCGCATTCGGCGCGGAGTTTTTCGCGCAGGGTCTTTGAAAGATCCGTCATCGCGTCAAAACTCATTGCTCCGCGTCCGAGCCACGCGAAGATCTGCTTCGCGCGGAAGGAAGGCTCTCCGAGAGACTTTATGAAATTTTCGAGATCGGGAAAAGTCAGAGATGAAATGTCGGTCATAAATATGATGTGCGCCGCATTTTCGTCCGATGTGGAACAAAGCGCGACGTCGGCGGCCCGAAAAAGGAACGCATTTTCATTGTTTTTTCTTTTGTTTTCGTTTGTCGCGGGGGCGGGAAGAAAGTCAGTCGCGGTTGCGGGCGATAAGAATAAGTCTGAGCAGCTGCGCGAGAGAGACCGCAAGCGAAGCGACATAGGTCATCGCGGCGGCGGTCAGCACCTTGCGAGTGCCCGAAGTCTCGTCCTGCGAAAGAATGCCGCAGGAAACGAGCGATTTCATCGCGCGCGAGGACGCGTTGAACTCGACGGGAAGCGTTACAAGTTGGAACAGAACAACCGCGGCGAATGCGATAACGCCCGCGAGAACGAGCGGTCTGAAACTGAAAATGAAACCCGCGATTATCAGAGGAACGGACAGCGACGAGCCGATGTTCGCGATCGGAAGCACCGCATTCCTTATCTTTATCGGAGCGTAGCCCGAATAATGCTGACAGACATGTCCGACCTCATGCGCGGCGATGCCGACGGCGGCGACCGACGACGAATTGAAAACGTCGGCTGAAAGCGAAACGACACGTTTGCGGGGATCGTAATGATCGGTCAGTTCGCCTCCGCAAACGGCAAGTTGAACATCTGTTATACCGTTCGCGAGCAAAATTCGGCGCGCTGCCTCCGCGCCCGTTATACCGCTGCGGCAACGGACGCCGACATATTTTGAATAAGTGCTTTTGACATTGGCGCTCATGATGAGCGAGAAAATTATCATCGGAACGACAAGAATGACGTACCAATAATCAATAAAGAACAAGGGCATTTTCAAATACCTCTTTTCTCCCGACTCGGTCGGGCGTTCGGAAAAGTCCCGTTACGAGATCTTTTCCGTTTTTCTGCCGCGGCAAAAATCCTCGGCTTTCATGCGTTTTTTACCTTCGAGTTGAACGTCCGTCAGTTCGACGAGCCCGTCGGCGACCTTGACCGTGAAGCGTTTCGGATCGACGACCGTTCCGATCTCCGCGTCCGAGTCTCCCTCCGCGACGCGCGCGCCGTAAACTTTCAGATTTTTTCCGTCAACCGAGCAAAAAGCGCACGGAACGGGGCTGAGTCCGCGAACAAGATCGACGAACTTTCTTTTTGTCATGTGCGGGTCGAGCCTGCGCGTTTCGTTGTCGATCATGGCGGCGTAGCAGGTCAGCCCCTCCTGCGGTATTCTCGGCGCCGTTCCGTCCTCGATCGCATCGACGGTTCTGACGAGAAGGTCCGCTCCGAGTGCGGCACAGCGGTCATGCAGACTGCCGAAATCGTCGTTCTCGGTTATGGGTGTTTCGGCTTTGAATATCATATCGCCCGTGTCAAGCCCCGCGTCCATATACATCGTCGTAACGCCCGTTTTATCGCATCCGTCGATCAGAACACGGTTGATAGGAGCGGCGCCGCGGTACATCGGAAGAAGCGAACCGTGGACGTTGACGCTTCCGAAGCGCGGATATTCGAGAACATAGGGGGGAAGTATCTTTCCGTAAGCGACGACGACGTTCAGTTCGGGGTCGATCTCTTTCAGAAGGTCTTCGATAGCGCCGTTTTTCAGCGTTGTCGGCTTATAAACGGGTATTCCGAGTTCCTCGGCTCTCGCGCTGACGGGCGTCGGCGTCATCGTATAGCCTCTGCCCTTCGGTTTGTCGGGCTGGGAGATGACGGCGGCAGGCGCGCGTCCCGCGGCGACGAGCGCGTTAAGGCTCGCGACGGCGAAATCGGATGTTCCCATAAAAAGTATGCGCATTTTTTTCGGTTCCTTTCGCGGACTTTTCTCAGGCTCGGTTTCTAATCCTCATCGGGATCGAGATAATGCTCGACGTGCGTTCTGAAAAGTATGCCGTCAAGGTGGTCGAGTTCATGGCAGAAGCAGACGGCGGTTATTCCCTCGCGGGTGTATGTCACGTCCTCGCCCTTCACGTTCTTCGCGCGGACGGTCACTCTCGCGGGGCGGCGCGTCACGCCGAAAACGCCCGGAACGGACAGACAGCCCTCGTGAGCCTCCTGTTCGCCGACGGCTTCCGTGATCTCGGGATTTATCAACTCGAACATTTTTCCGTCGTCGTCGAGAATAACGACGATGCGGCGCAGTATCCCTATCTGCGGAGCGGCAAGTCCGAGACCTTCGGCGAGTTTCAACGTGTCCTTCATATCGCGGACGAGGTCTTCGAGCCGCTTATCGAATTTTTCGACGGGGCGGCAGACTTTCGCAAGCCGTTCGTCGCCCTCTTTGACTATATTTCTGATTGCCATATCCGTTCTTTCCTCTTGATGTTAATTTGCTTTTTTCGCATCTGATAAAATAATATGCGTTTTTTCCGTATTGTATAAAATTTATGCTTTTATTCGCGATAAATACCGCAACGCCCGTTCCGATCCGCGTATTTGCCGTCGGCGGCGATCGGCGAAGTTCGGGAGTATCTTTCCGAAAAGCCGCTACACGATGGCGCTCGGGTTCATATCGATCCCGACGGAGACATCTCTCATCCCCGCGTCGCGCAAAACCGAAAGATAGACATCCCGAAGCAGACGGCGCGTCGTTTTATCGTCGCGGCATTTGATAAGTATTCTGACCCTGTCCCGTCCGCCGACCATGGGAACGGCGGTCTGCCGAGGACGGATGACGGTTATCGGAAGTTTCGCGTATTCCTCCCGCGTCAGCGCGTTTTCGACGCGGCGTATAAACTCCGCGGCGGCTTCAAACGCCCTCGAAAGCGTGTCGGCGGTGAAAACACATTGGCAAATATCGCAGAACGGCGGATAAACAAGCAGTTTGCGAAGCGCCGTTTCTTCCCTGAAAAACCCTTCGTAATCCTGCTTTATCGCGTGTTCGAGAACGAGATGTGTCGGCGAAAACGTCTGAATGACGGCTCTGCCCTGCTTTTCCGCTCTTCCCGCTCTGCCGACGACCTGCGTCAGAAGCGAAAACGTTTTTTCGTAAGCGCGGAAATCGGAGGAATACAGCAGCGAATCCGCCGCAAGAACTCCGACAAGCGTCACATCGGGGAAATCGAGCCCCTTCGTTATCATCTGCGTTCCGAGAAGAACGTCGTATTCATGATTTGCGAACGCGGAAAGTATGCTGTCGCGGCTGTTTTTGCCGCCGACCGTGTCCGCGTCCATGCGTATGATCCGCAATTCGGGGAAAAGCGCCTTTATCTCGCTTTCCGCGCGCTGTGTTCCGTAACCCGAATATTTCAGCGTTTTTGATCCGCAAACGGGGCAGACGGAAGCGGCGGGAAGGCTTTCGCCGCAATAATGGCAGACGAGACGGTCGTTCGTCACGTGGTACGTCATCGGAATGCCGCAGCTTTTGCAGGTGAACACATATTTGCATTTCGGACACTGCACGAACGAATTATATCCTCTTCTGTTCATGAAAAGGATGATCTGTTCATGTTTTTCGGCGTTTTTCGCGATCTCCGAGGACAGCGCCGAGCCGATCAGGTCGCGTCCGCCCTCCGCAAGTTCGCGCGACATATCGCCGACGATAACTTTCGGAAGCGGCTGTCCGTTATATCTTTCGTGAAGGACGGAAAGTCCTATTTTTCCCTTTTCCGCCTTGTAAAAACTCTCAAACGAAGGCGTTGCCGACGCGACGAGCAAAAGCGCTTCGGCTTCGGAGGCAAGATACCCCGCGACGGCTTTCGCGTCGTAGCGCGGCGTTTTTTCGGACTTGTAACTGTGTTCCTGCTCCTCGTCCATGATGATAAGACCGAGATCTTTGAGAGGCGCGAACACGGCGCTTCTCGTCCCGACGACAAAGCGCGCCTTTCCCTCGCGGATACGCCTGTATTCGTCATACCTTTCGCCGACGGAAAGCCCGCTGTGAAGCACCGCGAGCAGATCGCCGTAACGGTCGATCAGTCGGTCGATGATCTGCAAAGTCAGAGATATTTCGGGAAGGAGCAGAAGCACGGACTTTCCCCTGTTCAACACCTCGTCCGCGAGCGCGGTGAAAACGTGCGTTTTTCCGCTTCCCGTAACGCCGTAAAGCAGATGCGCGCCGCCGCTTCCGAGATCTTTCGATATCTCGTCAAACGCCTTTTTCTGTTCGCCGTTCAGGACGATATTTTCGGGGGACTTCTTCCGCACCCTGTTTTTCAGAGGATCGCGAAGCTCTTTCCTTTCGGAAAACTCAACGACGCCGTATTTTTCGAGCGTTTTCAGCACGCCCGAACCGACGCCCGTCATATAAAGCACATCGCGGACGGTGCTTTCCCCGTTCTCGAAAAGCCAGTCGAGGACCGCGAGCCTTTTTCGGACGTTGACCGAATTTTTCGTTCTTTCGCGCCGCGCGAACTCTTCCGCGGACGGGAGCGTGCGGACGGTGCGGCGAACGCTGTCGGAAACGGTCGGTTTCATTTCGAGCGTTTCGCAGAGCTGTCCCGCCTTTACGAGGCGCAGGACCTTCGCGTATTTTTCTTTTCCCAACTCGGCAAGCACGTTTTTTCTCGGAACAGTGCCTCCGCGCGCGCTGAAATAAGCGCACAGTTCGCCGTCGGAAACGGGCGTTTCCATGCGGATATACCGTTCAAATCCGCCGACCGCGCCCGGAGCCATTACGGTTTTCGCCGCTTCAAAAAACGTACAGAAACAGCGCTCCTTCATATACGAGCAGAGCCGAAGCTGTTTTTCGTCGAGAGCGGGCTCGGTTCCGAAAACGTCGCCGATCTCTTTGAGTTTCAGCCCCTCGGTGCGCGCGCCGACGGAAACGACGATCGCTCGGACGGTGCGGCTTCCCCTACCGAAAGGACAGCAAACGAGGCTTCCGACGCACACGATCTCTTCGAGAGACGGTGGGAGAGCGTATTCATATAGTTCGTCTGCCTGATACGGAACATTTTCGACGTAAACGCGAACGCTTTTTTCCGAGGTCATCTCCCGTTTACCGCTCAGACTTCCTCAAAGTAAGCCTTGCCCGTCTCGAAATCTTTGACGGAAAGCGAAACGGAGCGGTCTTCGAGACGGATATCCGCGGACTCCGCTTTTTCGGAGATCTCGCGCGCGTGCTTGGCGACGGCGATAACGAGCGAATAGCGGCACTGTCTTCTGTCCGGATCGCCTTTTCTGTTGGCTTTCAAAAGTTGATTAAGACTGGGATACAACATAATAAAACACCTAACCTATATATTTCAGAATGATTTTTTCAAGTTCGCCGACGGCTTCTTCAAGTCCGTCGTTGACAACGCGGTGATCGTAATCTCCACTCATTTTCATTTCGTAACGCGCTCTTTCGAGCCTTTTTTCTATCGCCGCCGCCGAGTCGCTTTTTCTGCCCCGAATACGCTTTTCGAGGATCTCCTCGCTCGGAGGCGCGATAAACACGGTCACGGCTTCGGGCATTTTCTTCCGAACGTTCAGCATTCCCTCGCGTTCGATCTTCAGAATGACCGCTTTGCCCTCCGCGACCCATTTTTCGATCGGGTCGAGCGGCGTTCCGTAAAGCACGGAGCAATACTCCGTGTATTCGAGCATTCTGCCCTCGGCAATCGCGCGGCGGAACGCTTCCTCGCTGATGAAATGATAATCGACGCCGTCGGTCTCACCCTTGCGCGGCGCTCTCGTCGTGTTTGAGACGGACATGACCGCCCTGTCGCCGAGACGCGGCATAAGTTCTTTCAAAACGGTGTCCTTTCCGACGCCGGACGGGCCCGAAACAACAAAGACCGCTCCCTTTTTTCCCTCTTTATTCATCCTCTTCATCCTCTTCCATATCCGTGTCGGGTTCCGCTCTGGCGGCAACCGTCTCAGGCTGTACGGCGCTGAGGATGACGTGTTCGCTGTCTGTGATTATAACGGCACGGGTCCGTCTGCCGTAAGTCGCGTCGATGAGAGTCGCTTTCTCCTTCGCGTCCTGAATGATGCGCTTGATCGGAGAAGAGTCGGGGCTGACGATCGCAACGATCCTGCCCGCGGCGACGACGTTTCCGAAACCGATGTTGACGAGCTTCATACGCTTTTTCTTCCTCCTTTACTCGACGTTCTGGATCTGTTCGCGGATCTTTTCGATGCAGGTTTTGATCTCTATGACGAGAGAAGTGACTTCAAGATCGCCGATCTTCGACGAGATCGTGTTCGCTTCCCTGTTCATCTCCTGAATAAAGAAATCCATTTTCTTGCCGTTCGACACGCCCTCGGCGAACATATCCGCAAGCGTTTTGCAATGGCTATTCAGGCGGACGAGTTCTTCGTCGATCGCGAGGCGGTCCGCCATGATCGCGACTTCCGTCAGAAGCCTTTGCTCATCGACTTTGACGTCGCCGAGAAGCTCTTCGATGCGGGCGCGCAGTTTTTTCTCGTATTCTCCGATCAGTTCGGAAGAACGGCTTTCGATCAGGTCTACGTTTTTCTTGATCTCCGCGCACTTGCCGCGAATATCCGCCGAAAGACGCTCACCCTCCGCCTCGCGCTGAGCGATGAATGCATCGGTCGCCTGTTCGAGAACGGGAAGGACGGAAGCCCAGACGGATTTCATATCTTCGTCCTCCTTCTCCGCGGCGATGACGTCGGGAAAACGGAGCGCGACGGCGGCGTCGGCGCCGAGAGGAAGCCCGTAAGACTCGGAAATGTCCTTCAACGCCGCAAGATAAGCCTGAAAAAGCGGCTTGTTGACCTTGACGGAAGGAACGGCGGAGCCGTTGTCGGCGATCGAAACATTGACCTCGATCTTGCCGCGAACGACACGCGATTGCAGATACGAGCGGATCATATCTTCAAGTTGCATATACGCACGGGGAATCCGCGCAAACATTTCAAAATATCTGTGATTGACGCTTTTGATCTCGACGGTCACGTCTCTGCCGTCGGTCACGGCGCGCGCCTTGCCGTAACCCGTCATGCTCTTTATCATTTCGTTTTCCTTTCGCGGCGCCCCCGCCGAACGGCGGAAACAAAACGCGGAGCGGCTCTCTTTCAAAAAAACCGCGCGTCCGCAAAATCCGTCCGTGCTCACGGTCGCCGTATGCGCATAATAAATTGAATTATAATATATTATATCATATTAGAGACGGTTGTCAAGACGAACCGCGGATTATGTTATAAAAAATTCCAATAACAGCGAAAAAACCGCCGTCCGTTTTCGGCGTCGGCGCTGTTAAAAGGGCAAAAGAACGCGGGACGGCAACGATTACGAACTTTTTCCGAACAATGTTGAATATCTTCCTCAAATATGGTAGAATACATACCGAACGCGACCGTATCCGCGCTTCCGAAGGAAGCGATATTCCGCAGAACGCGGAGATACCGAAAAAAGGACGGACGCGACACGCGGAAAGCGGAGATCCCGCCGCGACGGATATTTTCCGACGGCGGAAGAGAAAAAGAGTTTTACATTTATGGAAAAAACCGTTGACAGAATCAGACACAATGTTTTGCCCGTCGTTGCCGCTCTTATATGGGGAACCGCCTTCGTCGCGCAGGAAGCCGCCGCGGAGCAGCACGTGCAGACTTTCACGGTCAACACGGTGCGGTCGTTCCTCTCCGTTCTCGCGCTCCTCGCCGTTATCGGCATATCGTCTTTGACGACAAAGAAAAAGCGTATGTCCGAGCCGCCGAAAAGCGCGGAGGAAAGAAAAAAATCGAGAAGGCTTCTGCTGATCGGAGGGCTCTGCTGCGGAACCGCTCTTTTCGCGGCGCAATCGTTCCAGCAGTTCGGCTTTTCACAGGGCGCGGACGCGGGAAAAGCGGGCTTTATAACAGCGCTTTACATCGTCATCGTTCCCCTGTTCGGGCTGTTTTTCCGCAAAAAAGTCTCTCTGAAAATATGGATCGGGCTCGGCATAGCGGTCGCGGGATTTTATCTGCTTTGCGTCAAAAAAGGTTTTACGCTCGAAATCTCCGATCTGCTCATACTGATATGCGCGGTCTGCTTTTCCGTTCATATACTCGTCATCGACCGTTTTACGCACGACGTGGACGGAGTAAAGCTCTCGTGCGCGCAGTTCGCGGTCTGCACGGTACTTTCGGCGGCGGCGATGCTCATTTTCGAGAAGCCGTCCGTCGCGGAGATCTCCGCGGCGTGGCTGCCGCTCGTCTATCTCGGAGTCTTTTCCTCCGGCATCGGCTACACGCTCCAGATCGTTTCGCAGAAAGGCGCAAATCCCGCTGTCGTTTCGCTTCTTCTGAGCCTTGAATCGGTGTTCGCCGCGATCACGAGCGCCGTCATTCTCGGCAAAAGTCTCGAACCGAGGGAATATATCGGCTGTGCGCTGATATTCGCGGCGGTCGTGCTGACGCAGCTGCCCGAATTCAAAAGGAGAAAAAAGAATGGATAATTCGGTCGATAAAGAGTATTACGAAAAGTACGGTCCGCTCGTCTGCGGCGTCGATGAAGTCGGAAGAGGTCCGCTGTGCGGTCCCGTCGTCGCGGCGGCGGTGATACTGCCGGAAGATTTCGTGCCCGAAGGCATAAACGATTCAAAAAAACTCTCCGAGAAAAAGCGGGAAGCGCTTTATCCCGTTATTCTCGAAAAAGCCGTCGCCGTCGGCATAGGCGAAGCCTCTCCAGAAGAGATCGACGGGATAAACATACTGAACGCGTCGTTTCTGGCGATGCGCAGGGCGATCGAAAATCTGCCGATCAAGCCCGTTTTCGCGATAATCGACGGCAACCGCGCGCGCAATATTCCCGTTCCGTGCGACACTCTCGTCGGCGGCGACGCGAAAAGCGCGTCCGTCGCGTCGGCGTCCGTGGTCGCAAAGGTATACCGCGATCGGCTGATGAAAAAACTCGCGGAGGAATACCCGCAATACGCGCTCGAAAAGCACAAGGGCTATCCGACGAAGGAGCATTACGAACTTCTGAAAAAACACGGCGTCGCGCCGATCTACCGAAAGTCTTTTCTGAAAAATCTGAGCGAAAAATAACCGCCGAAACAAGTGCGGAGCGCAAACGGCGTCCGCCGACAGTTTACATATAACAGGAGAAAAACCATGTCCGATCTGTTCACAAAATACCCCTTGCTCGGTTTTTTTACCTTGAAGGGTATGCGTTCCGCGCGGGAAGAGCGGCTCAAAAAAAGAGCACGGAAAAAAGCGGAAGCGCACTCATCCCGTTATATCCGAAAAGAAAAGCAAAGCCTAAACGGGGAGATTCCGCAGGAAGAGCGGTGGTATAAATATCCCGACCCGTATGTCAATTTCGACACGCAGGGAAACCGAAGATCCGTCATTCGCCCGCTTATTCGGGACGATCAACGGAAAAAGAACGAAACGCCTTCCCGTTTCGAGAAGACCAAACGTCGGAAGTAAAGCGAAGATCGGACCCGTCGCAACGGCGTCCGCCGACAGTTTACATATAACAGGAGAAAGACTATGTCCGCATTTTTCACAAAACACCCCTGGCTCTGGATCATTCTCATCTCGATGGTTCCCATCGTCGAACTCCGCGGAGCGATCCCGACGGGATTTTTCGGATACAAACTTCCGCTGATCCCGCTCTGCATCGTCTGCGTGATCGCGAACCTGATCCCCGTTCCGTTCATTTATTTCTTCGCGCGCAAGATCCTCGAATGGGGAAAGGACAAAAAATTCATAGGGAAATTTTTCACCTTCTGTCTCGTCAAGGGCGAAAAGGGCGGCAAAAAACTTTCGGGAAAGACCGGGATCGGGCTCTTTATCGGGCTCATGCTCTTTGTCGGCATACCCCTGCCCGGCACGGGCGCGTGGACGGGAACTCTCGTTGCTTCCCTGCTTGACATCAAGTTCAAGCGCGCATTCCCGGCGATCGTTCTCGGCGTTTCTCTCGCCGCGGTCGTTGTGGGCGTTATCTGCGGCGGAGGGCTCGCGGCGTTCAACTGGCTGATCCCCGACACGACGATGGCGTAAAGGGCGGAAGCGCGGTTTACCGACCGATCGGAAACGCGGAAAAGACGCAAAAGCGTAAAAACGCGGAGAATGACCGCGAACGGCAAAAAGTCCGTGTATGACCGCGAAAAACATTAAAACGGCGCGTAATGCGAAGCAAATACGCATTTCGGAAGCGCAAAAAGCGCAAAAATTTTCGGGAGACCGTCGGGTCTCCCGTTTTTTCGTTTATACCGGTCTTTTTGGCAGATCGGCGCGTCAGATCAGTTCGTAATCAATATCATCGGGGAAGTAAGGAAGCGAAAAACCGAGCAGGTTCGCGCCCTCGGAAAGAGAGGAGCGCTTGAATCTGGTCTTCTTGAAACGGTCGTAAAAGCGGTCGAGCGTTTCGACGATCTCGTCCTCGTCAAGTTCCTCAAAGACGGCGAGGCAGAGATTTTTTATGTCGGAATAGCCCGCGTGGCGTTTGCCGAAGAAGAACATGATGAAGTCGATCAGTTCGTACTTGCCGACGATCTTTTCCGTTTCCTGACCCGCGACGAGTTCGGGGCTGATCGGCGTTTCGGCGATGTCGGAAAGGACTTTTCCGAGATCTCCGCCGCGAACGGACGCGATATGTCTGACGAGTTCGCGGACGAGCGTTTTCGGAACGGACGCGTTCGGGTTATAATGAGCGAGGTCGTCGCCGCCGAACGTGCACCAGCCGAGAGCCGCCTCGGAAAGGTCGCCCGTGCCGATAACAAAGGCGTTTTCGGCGTTGGCAACATTGAAAAGGATGTCGGCGCGGATGCGCGCCTGAGCGTTTTCGTAAACGACGTTTTTATTCTCCGCGTCGTGTCCGATCGCGTCGAACATGGCGAGCGTCGGAGCGGATATGGGGATCTCCCGGCAGGTAAAGCCGAGAAGACGCATCAGTTCGGAGGCGTTGGAATGAGTTCTGTCGGACGTTCCGAAACCGGGCATCGTAACCGCCGTTATATTCTCTGCCGGAAGCCCCGCCATGCGGAAAGCGTTTTCCGCGACGAGGGAAGCGAGCGTCGAATCAAGCCCGCCGCTGACGCCGATAACGGCTTTTTTCAGTCCCGAACCGACAATATGCTGATAAAGCGCCTGCGTTTGAAGCAAAAACAGTTCGTTCAGGTAACGGGAAGGCTCGTTCTTTCCGTAATACGGCACGCGCTCCGTTCCTCTGTTCGGACGGGAATAGATCAGTCCCGTTTTCTTGTCGCAGTCTGCGGCCGCGATGATCGTTTCGGGGCTTTCCTGACTTTTGAAATCGACGATAACTCCGCTGTTGAAAATGCCCGTAAAGCCCTTGTAAACGCGATCCGCGGAGCTTTCGCCGAAGCCGCAGTTCGCAACCGCGACGACGCAGTTTCTTTTGTTCGCCGCGTCGGCGCAGAACTCAATGATGTCGTTCTGTATGCACGGATACCCGTCCATCGCGGTCGGAAGAAGCAGAACATCGGCGTTCGTTTCCTTTCCCGATTCGGAGACCATGACGGTCTTTCCGCCGATCTTGACGGTCGGCTTCTGTATCAGATCGCCGTTCCGAACGATTATGTTATCGTAACCGTAAACGGCGGTCACAAAGCATTTTCCGGTTTTTTCGGTGTACTCGCAAAGTTTGTCGAGAGCCTCGTTCGTTTCCTCGGCAAAGCACTTGTAGTGGGCAAGAGCGGAGCAACTCGCTCCGGTCAGACAGTACGCCGGGAAAAGATATACGTCGGCTTCGTTTTCGTCCATGATCTTTATCATCCCGTCGGCGTTGCGGAACGGTCTTCCGACGGAAACGACGAAGGTCGCTGCCAGTATTTTCATGAAATCATCCTCTCGGCGGTCGCGAAAAACGCGCCCGCTGTTTCTTCTGTGTCTTTTTGTTTTTGCCGTTCTATTATACAACATTCGCAGGGCTCTGTCAACAGACGGCGCGAAACAATTTGAAAAAGAGGTCAGTATCTGTCCGTCTTGCGCTCTTTTCGCAGTTGTCTGCGTTTCTCTCCTGCGGCAAATTCCGAGATCTCGGCATCTGTTTCGGGAACGAGGCGCGGAAGGCGGCACGGCTTTTCGTTCCCGTCGAGAGCGACGAGCACGACATAGGCGGTGTTGATAAGCGTCCGCGAACCGTCCGTGTGCTCGACATACGAATCGACGCGGACTTCGAGCGAAGTGTTGCCCGAATAAGTCGCTTTGGCGCACAGAACGACGAGATCGCCCGAATACGCGGGCGCGATGAATTGCAGGTTATCGACGGAGACGGTCGTTATGCTCCGTTCCGCATGACGGCGCGCAACGATCCCGGCGGTCATATCTATCCACGACATAAGCGTGCCGCCGAACAGCCGTCTGTTTCCGTTCAGATCGGACTGATTGACGAGATGCACCTGCTCGGTATACGTTTCGGACGGGGTTTTCGATGTTTTCATATACGAATATTCCTTTCGGGGTTTTCCGTTCGGGGGCTCTTTTCGCGGTCATCCGTTCGGCAGGAGAGGCACTTCGATTTTTCCGCCGAGACGGAACGACCAGATATAAGCCTTCGCAACGGGCTTTCCGAAGATCTTTTCGGCGGCGAGGGCGTAATAACCGATCTGTCGGGAATAAGCGCGGACAAGCTCGTCGAAAGTCTTGCGGTCGGTCTTGTAATCGATCAGAACAAGCCCCCCGTCCGTTTCGCAGAGCGCGTCGATCGCGCCCTGGAGCAGTATCTCGGCGTTCGGGTCGGGAGCGTTCGCGTCGTATTCGACCGCGGGAATACGGATGACGAAAGCTTCCTCGCGGTATACTTTTTTCGAGGAACGCATGAGGTCGCAGAGATCGGAGGCGAGGAATTTTCCGATCTTTCCGAGATCGACGGCTTCGGCTTCGCGTTCGGTCATAATGCCTTCGGAAACGAGCCGTTTCAACTCCTCGGCAGGGTCGGCGTTCAGATCGAGCACGGAAACGAAACGGTGAACGGCTGTTCCCCGCTCCGCGCCGCTCATCTCCGACGCAGACAGAAATTCGGGAGTCACGGACGGTTTCTGCGACTGCGGAAACATCGGAACGGCGTCCTCGTCGGGAACATAGCCCTTCGCGAGTTCGGTGACGGAAACCTTGGCGGGGATATGCGAAAGACCGAGAGGATATTCCGCGGAAAAACGGCGGTCGAGTTCATCTTCCGTCAGTCCGCAACCGTTCCGCGCCGTCTCATCGCCGACGGCAGATACGGGCTCGTCTCCGTCATCCGTATCCGTTCCGAGATCCGATCTCGCGGTGCCCTGCCCGAGCGTTCTGACGCGGATCGGCTCTTTCGGTGTAACGGTCGGGACATCGGCACAGTTGAAAAAGCCGCTGTCAGTTCTGTGGGACAGCGTGAGAGCGAGAAACTCGAAGAAACTCGACGCGGACGCGACGGCGAACCGAAACGGTTTCAAAACGACCGAGTTATCGGGCAAAACATCGTAACCGTAAAGCGAGGCGCAACCTTCGCAATCAAATCTTGCGGCGGGCATCGCCGAAAGAATGAGTTTTTCTTTCGCTCTTGTGACCGCGACGTAAAGCACGCGTATTCTTTCGGAGATTTCCTCCCGTTCTTTCAGTATCCCGTTAAGCAAATACAGAAACGACGGCGTTTCGATCGTTCCGTCACCGTCGCGCAAAAACGTCCCGACGGCGAATTGCGGGTTGAAATTGACTGTAAGCGTTTCGGATCTGCTCGAATTGAAACTTTTTTCAAGTTCGGGGATGATGCAGACAGGAAATTCAAGACCTTTTGAGCCGTGAATGGTCATAATGCGGACGAACTCGCCCTTCGGGGAGATCTGCGCGCCGTTGCTCTTTCCGCTCTCGGCGCAGTTTTCGATTATTTTCAGAAACGCGGAGAGATTTCCTCCCGCCGCTTCCCCGTGCGCGAGAGCGAACGCCTCGAAACTCATCAGATCGGCGTAACGTCCCTCGCCGCCGTCGAAAAGGAGCACCTTTTCGGGGTAGCCCGTCGCGTCGTAAATGCGGCGGACGAGCGCGGAGACCGGAAGTTCGAAAGCGAGCGTTCTGAAAGCGGAGAAGTCGGAAACGAACTTTGAAAGTCTTTCGTTTTTCGGCGCGACGGCAAGGATCTTGTCATAAAGATAGCCGCGCCGTCCCTTTTCCGCGACGGCAAACGCGATATCTTTTTCTTCGACGTCGAATATGCCGCAGACCATGCAGGCGTAAAGATCGACGTCCGAATACGGATCGTTCAGCGCGCGCAGAAGGCGGACGACGGCGTTCACGTTCTTCGACTCGAACAGATTAACGCCCCTTTCAAAAAAGGCGGGAATGCCGAAACCTCCGAAAATTCTCGCGGCGTCCTCGCAGCTGCTGTTCTTCGAAAGCAGTACGGCGATGTCCGAATACTTATACTTTCTGCCGCTTCCGTCGCCGTCGGAGACGAGTTTTTCGATTCGCTTCGCAACGTGGATCAGGGACATTTCCGACGGTCGGACGCCCGCGTTTTCCATGGCGGCCTTGTATTCCTGTCCGAGAATGTCGATCTCGACGTCGGGGACGTCGCGCTCTTCTTCGGGAATGCTTTTTTCACCGTGGTTGAGCCATTCGCCGCCGTCGTAGCCGACGCCGCCGACCTCAGGGGAGAAAAGCATGGAAAAAATATAATTCGCAAAATCGAGGATACCTTTGCGGCTTCTGAAATTGCTGTTGAGATCAATGCGGAAAAACCGTTCGCGTTTGTTCGCGAAGCCGTCGGTACTTGCGCCGCGAAAACCGTATATTGCCTGTTTCAGATCTCCGACGACGAACATATTGCCGAGCGCGAGCGCGGAAAAACACGCGTCCTGTATCGGCGACGTGTCCTGATATTCGTCGATCATCACGCCGTCGAAATCTTTTGCGATCGAGAGCGCAAGGTCGGTCGGCTCGAAATCTCCCGTCTCATGATCCAGGTTTTTGATGAGCAGACGCAGGGCTTTCTCGGTCACCATATCGAAAGTGTATCTGTTTTTTTCCGCGCATATACGAAGCATTTCGTTCGCATAGTCCTCGACGATGTCGAAAAGACACGAAACGGGCTCCCGCATGACTTCGAGTTCTTTCGCGATCGACGCCGCGGAATGATCCGTCAGAGATACCGACTTATCCGACGAGCCGCCGAAAAAAGCGATGACTTTCTTTCTAATCGCCATATATTCGGTCACTGTGGAGTAGTCGTCCTTTTTGCTTGCTCTTTTGACAGTACCATAAGAGTTGAATTTCCGCGCTCCGTCCCAGTCGTTTTTGTCGCAGGCGAGACGGATTCTTCGAAGCGTGTCGATATCGCTGTCAAGGCTGCTTGAGTTGGCGGGAGTAACGATAAGCCCGCCGTCGCGTATTGCCTCGAGCACCGGAAGAACTTCGCGGACGAAATTGCCGACATAAAGACAGCAATAAGATATATAAAAGCCGGGGTCGGAATAAAGTTTTTTCTTAGTTTCAAGCCATTCCGTCCGAAAGGGAACGGTCTGCAGTCTGCCGTAAGTATATCTGACCGCGTTCGGGATATTCGCATTTTTCGCGTCTCCGCCGACGAGCGCGATGAGAGATCTGAACCCGTCGGTCATCGTGTCGAACGCGCGGCGCATAACGGCGTCCATCGCGTCCCGTTCCACAGATGCCTTCTCCGACTCGTCGATCATTCCGAAATTGGGGCTGACTTCCGCGGCGCGGAAGTTTTCGCGGACAAGATCGCCGAAGAAACTGTCGATCGTCGAGATCCGCGCGTTGCCGCTTTTGACAAACTGGCGGCGAAGCCGTACTTTTTTCGCGGGATCGGTCTCGCTGCGGAAGAGATCGCCTAACTTTTTGCGTATTCGCGAGCGCATTTCTTTCGATGCGGCGTTCGTGAAAGTTACGATAAGCAGACGCTCTATATCTCCGCCGTCGGCGACGAATCGGCAGACCCTTTCGGAAAGAACGGAAGTTTTTCCGCTTCCCGCGGCGGCGGAAACGATGACGTTTTTCCCTTTTTCATTTATCGCTTTTACCTGTTCCGGAGTCCAATTTTCAGCCATCGTTTTCACTCTCCCCCTCTCTTCTCATCTGTTCAAGGATATCCTTGGGCCTTTCCGCGGGTCTGACATATTTCGAATTTTCGCAAACGTCTTTCAGATGGCAGTATCCGCAGTTGGCGATCACGAAATAAGGCGTTTTTTCGATCTTGCCCGACGACACCGAGGAACACATTTCTTTCAGTTTGCGTTTGACGTGACGGAAGACCGTTTCAAAATCGCCGTGAGAAACGAATTTAAACTTTTTCGCTTCACCTTTATCTCTGAAATATTTTTCGCTTTTATCCGCTTTTTCGAGCATTTCCGGGTCGTCGAGGATCATACCGCTCCGCTTGTCGAGAAACGGCGGTTTCGACGGGAGTTCTCCCGAATTTTCAAAGATATCGAGGGCTTCGAAAAGCGACATTGCTCCGTCGATCCTCTCAAATTCGCGGTCGAGACCGTAATACATCATTCCCGCGGGAAGCGGCCGCGAATCGAACAGTTTTTCGCCCGTCGATGTCAGAACATCGAGGTAAAGCGGCAATTGAACATTTTCGCCGCGATATATATCGAAAAGTGAAAACTCCTTCTTTTTCGTTTTGTAATCGATAACGCGGACATAACTCTTTCCGCCGTCGTTCATAACGTCAACGCGGTCGATCGAGCCCCTGACGCGCGCGGTCACGCCGTCGCCGCAGTCAAGTTCGCATTTGAGAACGTCTCCGTCTCCGCCTATTCCGAGTTCGGTGTAAGCGGGGCGGAAACCGCTGACGGAAAGTTCGTTCCGCATGGCTTTCATCATCGTTATCAGGCGTTTCCGGACGGCGAGGGCGCATATCTGCATATCGGGTCTTTCTGCGTCTTTCCCGAAAACGGATCTCATATATCCGGAGACCTCTTCGTCGGCGGTCTTCAATATTTCGGAGTCGGTAAACGCGGCGATGTTTCCGTGTTTCCTGAAGACGGCGTCAAGCGTCGCGTGAACGCAGGAGCCGACGTTGACGGCGCTGAACTCGGCTTTTTTGAGTTCCCTGACACCCAGACCGAAGTTCATAAAGTACTCATACGGACATTTTGAGAACATATCGCTGCTCGTCGCGGAAACGGTGATGTTTTTGCCGTAAAGTCTGTCCGCGAGTTCGGGCGTTATGTCATATTCGGCGCGGAGCCGGTCGTTTTCGTCGGCGAGTTTCAGCCCGAAATAACTTATCAGGTCGGGCAGCCCGTATTCGACGGCTTTCGTTTTCGAGGGGCGCTTTCTGCGGATACGGGAAGGCGATGACGCTTTTTCCGCGATCACGGCGTTCGGGAACGCTTTCGCGCACGCGTCGAAGATCTCGCTCGCGACGCACTCACCGCCGTCGGTCACGGGATAAGACATATAGACGCGGTCGGTCGCGGAGGTCAGCACGGAATACGCGATATACTGCTCATACAGGGCTTTTTCAAACGGCGCAAGATCGACGACAACGCCCTGTTCCTCAAGGGCGGCGCGTTCTTTTTCGGGGATAAGCGGCGTGGGTGAGGGCGTTTTCGGGAAAGCACCCTCGCGCAGACCGAGAACGAACACGGCGCGTTTTTCGAGCAGAGGCGCGGTGTCCGCTCCGCCGAAAAGAACTGCGTCGAGCGCTGTCGGGATCGAGCCGACGGAATACTCCGAAACAATGCGCAGATACATCCGTCCGAAAAGATCGAGCGTCACTTCGCTTTCGCCCGATGCCGACACGTATTCGTCGAGACCGCGGACAAGAAGTTCAAACAGTTTTCCGTTTTCCTCGGCGAGAACATTTTCGCCCATATCCGCGAGGGCGGAAGTTTCCGCTTCGAGTTTGGCTTCAAGTCCGATCCGAGAGAAGAGACCGAACAGGCGCTCCGCGTGTTCTTTTACGCTCGCTTTCTCGCTCCCTTTTCCGAGGAAGGACAAGACCTCGCAGACTCTCTGTCTGACATTTTCGGCGCTTTCGAGACGCGCCGCGTCGGTCGCGGAGACGGTCCCGCCGCCGTCAAAGCCGCGTATACTGCGCTCAAACGGCTCGAAAAAGCCTTTTCCGCTCACATTCCAGATCAGAACATAGCGTTCAAATTCGGCGGAGGAAAGAGAGTCAACGCCGTCGATAAAGCCGCACCGAAGAACGTCGAGGACATCAACGGAGCGACAGCCGAAGCGGATCGCGGAAAAGAGCGCGGAGAGGAAACGGACGGCTTTCTTTTCGAGCAGTCCGCTCTTTTTATGTCTGAACATCGGGACGGAATACTCCGCAAACACCCTTTCGGCGATCGCGGCGCAATGCTCGTCGTCGCGTGTGACGACGGCAATATCTCCGTAACGGTAGCCTTTGTCGAGAACAAGTTCGCAGATACGGCAGCAGACGAAATCGAACTCGTCGGCGACGTCCGCCGCTTCGTATATCTCCAATCCGTCGCAATCCGCGCCGCCGTCGGGCGTTAAGTCGGTCGCGAGGAAATTTTCGAGGCGCAAAAGCCCGTGAGAGCGGTATTCCGTTCCCTCCCCGGCTTTTTCGTAAACAAGTTTTCCGCCGTATTTCGCCACGGCGCGGCGCAGTTTGTTTTCAACGGAGTTCACGGGAGCAAAAAGCCCGTTTTCATCGCGTTTTTCATCGCAGACGAGCGCGACGGTCACGTCGGCTCCCGCTTCGTAAAGCGCGCTCACGACCGAAAGTTCCGAAGCGTTCAGAACCTTGAAAAAATCTATCAGAACGGTCGTTCCGCGGAAAAGCCCGCGTTCGGCGATCAGTTCGGCAAAAAGGCGCAGATTGTCCGCGGGGTCGGACTTTTCGGGACCGAGCATCGCGTCGTAAGCGCCGTAAACGAGTGCAACGTCGCGCACGGCGTCCGAGGTGTCGGCAGACAGCAGCGCGTCGGGGGTCACGGCGTATTCCTTGAACATCTTTATGCGGTCGCAGAGCGCCTCGTTAAAATAAAAATCGGAATAGCCCGCGTAATATTTCAGTTGCGGAGAAACGGCGTCGAACGCGGAGGCGACGAGTGCCGCGCGTCCTCCCTCTCCGACCGAACGGAAGGTCTTTCCGCATTCGGAAAACGCGAGAGCGGCAAGCCTTTTGAACGAAACGACGCGAACTTTATGAAAAGCGGCTTCGCCGAGAGCGGATAGCAAAAAGCGTTCGGCGGTCAGCGTGTACTGATCGGGAACGATGAAAAAAGCGCGTCCGTCGGGTTCGGAGGCGGCTGCGTATTCGGCGGCTTTCGCGCGCATCCGACGGTGCAGGTCGGAGCCGTTTCTGCCGTAAACGATCTTCAAATCTCTCATGGCTGTCCTCTTTTTTTCAAATACATTTTTTGGAAGAATAGTTCGCCGCGCAAAGCGTGATAATGCTCTTGGAAAGGCAGGAGCGGAAAATGCTGAACAAAGTCGTTATATGTGGGATCGACACGTCAAGTCTGGAAGTCATTCCGAGCGCGGAAATGAAAGAACTGATGAAAAAGATCAAAGCGGGCGACGCGCAGTCGCGCGAAAAGTTCATCAGAGGAAATCTGAAACTCGTTCTGAGCGTTCTCCGCCGCTTTGCGGGCAGAGGCGAAGACCCCGACGATCTGTTTCAGGTCGGCTGTATCGGGCTGATAAAAGCGATCGACAATTTCGATATGTCTCAGGACGTGCGGTTTTCGACATACGCCGTTCCGATGATAATCGGCGAACTGAGACGGTATCTGCGCGACAACAATCCGATCAGGGTCAGCCGTTCCGTGCGAGACACGGCGTACAAGGCGCTGACGGCGAAAGAGCGTCTGACAAACGAACTCGGACGCGAACCGACACCGGAAGAGATCGCGAAAAATCTCGGAATAACGCGAAAAGAAGTCGTTCTCGCGCTTGAAGCGATCGTCGATCCCGTTTCGCTTTTCGACCCTGTTTACAGCGACGACAGCGACACGCTCTACGTCATGGATCAGGTCAGCGACAGAGGCGACTGCGACACGAGCTGGGTCGAGGAGCTCAACCTGCGCGAAGCGATGAAAACGCTCACGGAGAGGGAAAAAAAGATCATTATGCTCCGTTTCATGAACGGAAAAACGCAGACCGAGACCGCCGCCGAGATCGGGATCTCGCAGGCGCAGGTGTCAAGGCTCGAAAAGAGCGCGCTGACGCGGATCAAGGAAATGATTTAGAAAACGGGTCGGAAAGATCCCCGTTTACTCCTTTATTTCTATATTCACGCCGTTCAGCTCGACCCCGCCGTCCGCGCGGACAAGAATAAATTTGACGCCGTCGATAACGCGCGTTTCGACAAGATCCTTCTTTTCGGGGCTGACTTTGATCGACACATCGGGCGTCTTTATTTCGAATTTTTTCGGATCGACGATGTTTTTCGGGCGCAGTTCCGCGCCTTTTCCGAAATCCTCGTCGAATTTTACACCGAACGCCTCAACGTGTTCTTCTGCAACGCCGCCGTCGCGCAAAATGCGCTTGACCGTGCCTTTCGAGATCGTCAGAGGCTCGCGCTCCCTGCTCTGCTTATGCTCCTCGATCAGGTCGGAAATGCCCGAATGAACGGCGGAAACGACGTCGAGGCTCAGTTCGTCCGAAACGGACTCGGAAAGCACCGCGCCGAAAGTCATTTTCTGCTCGGCGGCGGGCATCGGGGTCTGCGCGCCGAAAACGGTCGAAGCGAACTCGGCGTGATTGTCCCTTATATCGCGCGAATAATATCCGACGGAATAAATGTCGGCTTTTCTGTCATTGAAGGCGGGGTACATAAATCCGATCGTCGGAGCGGTCACGACCGATTTCAGAACCGAATTGACGAACCTGTTTTCCGAAGCCGAGAAGGTCAGAACGGGTCTTCCCGATTTCAGCGGGCATACCGCGCAGAGGATGTACGGAAAAGTCTCGGTCGAATCCTCTTTCATTTCCCCGTCCGCGCCGAAGCGGAACACGTCGTAATTTTCATGCGCGAGCAGAACGGCAAAGCCCTCGTCGCTTTCAACGCACGCGGCGATCTTCTCAAAAAGCGCGCGGCGCGCTTTTTCGTCCTTACAGCCGCTCTCCCGAAGCGCGGCGAGCATTTTGTAATTCTCCCCGTCCGGTATCTCCGAGGCGGGAAACGCAACGTCAACGAAATTTCTTCCGACATTCGTCAGAACGCGTCTCAGCGCGCCGAAAACGGCTTCGCTCTCGTCCTCCGTCATCGCCGCGACCGGAATATCGAACTCCGACGCGATCTCTCTGCTCTGCGTCACCGTACAGCCCGCAATATGGGTTATATTGTTCTTATCGTTTTTGTATCTCCTGCGGATCTCCGCTGTTTCTCTGTCTGTCATAATGTCTCCTTGAATATGCCGATAATTATGAATACATTATACAACTTTTCCCGATGATTTTCAAGTGTTCAAAGAGAAATATATCGGACTCTGACCGCGACAGCAACGAACGGAGGTCGCGTTTTTCCGAAAAATGCGGACGGAATACGGAGAACGTACAAAATATGAAATATTTGTGAAATCCGTTGCTTTTGCGTGCGCGGTTCTGTATAATTGAAAAGAAAAAACGCGGCGTGAAAGGCAAAAAGCCCGCCGTCGGAGGGAGACGCGTCAATGAGCGAAGAAAACAGAGAAGTTTCAAAAAAAGAAAAACTTTACACCGCGCTGACGGTCGCGGAGATCGTCGTCGGAATTGTCGGAATCGCGCTGTTCGTCGTTTTCTGCCGCACGGAAGAGGATTTTCACAGGTACATCGTCGCGCTTCTGCTCGCGATCATTATGATCGTGAACGGCACTTACGGTCTGTTCAAAAAACCGAACAACAAAAAAAAGGATGACGGAAAATGAAGACTGTCGGAATAAAATGCCCGTTCTGCGGCGGTGCGGTCGGGTTCGGCGAAGGCTAAAAAACGGCGACAGAACAGAAAAAAAACGCGGAAGACAGACCGAAAAAGAATGTCTCCCGCGTTATTATTTTTTCGAACGGTTTCGTTTTTTGCGCGTATGCCCGGTCACGGACGCGCCCGTATGAGAACGAGCCCGATTTTCCGCGAAAGCGCCGCGAACGGGCGCACACGGGAACGGATCGCAGATGCGGCGGTCAAACAGACAGAGAGGTGTCGGAAGCGTTACGAACGCTTCACTTTTTGCGGACGGAACGCTTTCTTTTCGGGAAATTTGTTTTTCAGCCAGCTCAGGGTGTCGGCTAGCGTTCTGCGCAAAGAACGCGGACGGTAGCCGAGTTCGGAGGTCGCGGCGCCATGGGAAAAATTGCCGTTCGAGGCGAGCACGGCGATTGCGTAAGGCGTGAAAGCGGGCGGTCTTCCGAATCTGAGGCAAAGCTTTTCCGCGACGGGGGCAAACATTTTCGCCGTTTTCAGGGGAACGCAGAGCACCGCTCTTTTCAGTCCGGCAAGCTCCCGGACGGTCACGAGAACCTCCCGAACGGTCGCGTAGTGTCCCGAAAGAATATAGCATTTCCCCCTTTTTCCGCGCTCGGAGCAGAGAAAAACTCCGTGGGCGACGTCGCGGACATCGACGAAGTCGTAGCCGCCCTTCACCGCAAGCGGCAGTTTTCCGCGCAGAAAGGCGCTTATCAGCTTCGTTATATTTCCGCCGCGTTCGTCGCCGGGACCGATGATCCCGGAAGGCTGAACAACCGAGGCGTTTAATCCGCGTTCTGCCGCGGCAAGGACGAGAGCCGTTGCCTCAGCCTTGCTTTTCGCGTAATCGCCGTGAACGAGCGAGGACGAAAACTCAGTTGTCTCAGCCATTTTTTCCCCGTTTGGGTTTTCAGGTATGGCGTGGACGGAGCTGACGTAAACAAGTTTTCCGACCCCGTTTTTTTCACATCGCGAGACAATGTTGCTTGTCCCTTTGACATTTACGTTGTACAGTCTTTCGCCGGGGTCCGACGCTATCGAGACGATACCCGCGCAATGTATGACGCAGGTCTGCGCGTCTGCGCCGGAGAAAAAAGCGTCAAGAGAGGCATCCTCCGCAACATCGCCGCACACGGTTTCGGTCTTCGGGGAAAGACCGTCCGCGAACGGGTCGTTTTCGAGAACGAGAGCGCGGATAACGGTATTCTTTTCAGTTCTTTCATGCAATTCGTTCAGCACGGCGCGACCGAGAAAGCCCGTTGCGCCCGTAACAAGATATTTCGTATACATAACGCCCTCCTGCGGTTATATTCGGCAGATCATAAGATTTTATACAAAATATTATCGACACATATTGATTATCCGACACACTTATATTATAATGGAAGCGGAAATGAAATACAACCGTCAGTTTTTCCTTATTCGAAAGTTAATCGACAGACCGGGGCGCAAAGTCGAATAACTGTTCGAACTTTTTTAGGGAGGGATGGCATGAAAACGGACGCAAGGGTCAGATACACGCTGAGAGTGCTGAAAGAATCGCTTTTGCAGCTGCTTGAACAAAAGCCGATCAACAGGATAACGGTCAAAGAGGTCTGCGAAAAAGCCGAACTGAACCGCGCAACCTTCTATCTGCATTTTTCGGACTGTTTCGATCTTTTGGAAAGCATTGAAAACGATCTTCTGCGCGACTTCCGGAAATCGCTCGGAGAATCGGGCACATCGGACATCGAATCTCTGATTTCGGCGATCTACGGCATGATTGACCGCAACGAGAACGTCTGCCGCGTTCTTATATTCGAAAATCCGAACACGGCGCTGTTGAGAAAGATGATCGAGTCGGTAAAAGAAGTGAGCATCGCCAACTGGCAAAAAGAATTGAAAAATGCCTCGCAAAACGACCTTGAAATGCTGTATATCCATCTGTCAAACGGCCTTATGCACGTCGTCGCCGAAGGCTACGGAAAATTTGACAGAAAAAAAGTCGCGGAATTTGCCGCGAAAGTTGTCGGAAGCACCGTCGGGGCGATGAGATCGGAACAATAGCGGATCGAAATCGGATCGAAAGCGGCGAAATACCGCGCGAAAGAATACGGACGGCGAAAAAACCGAGTATAAGGGCAAAAAACGTTGTGGCGTCGCGCGAAAAAGCGTGCACGAAAAATAAGACAGAGAACGGGCGATCTCTCGCCCGTTCTCCTTTTATAATTTCCGCAAAGCGGAATTATTTCTTTTTCAGATCGTTGAAGCCCTCGCGCGCATGATAGTGCGTGTGAAGAAGTTCGTGCGCCCTGTGCGAATTCGGCTCGCCGAGATATTCGCTGTAAAGCTGCTGGATCTGCTTGTTGTTGTGCGACTGTCTGATCGTCTGTCTCTCGTCCTCGGAATAGAGCGCCTGCGCTCTCTTTTCCCTGTAGGTGTCGAGAATGTCGATGTCCTCGTTCGGAAGGAAGCAGGGCTTGACGTAAGGCTGACCGCCGCCTGCGATACAGCCGCCGGGACAACCCATGACCTCGATGAACTGATACTTCGACTTGCCCGCGCGGATCTCGTCGAGGAGAACTCTCGCGTTCTTCATGCCGTGAGCGACAGCAACGTTGATATGAGTTCCGTTGATGTCGAGAGACGCCTCGCGGATACCGTCAAAGCCTCTGACCTCGGTGAAATCGATCTTGCCGTACTCCTCGCCCGTCAGAGCGTGGTAAACGGTTCTCAGAGCCGCTTCCATAACGCCGCCGGTAACGCCGAAGATGACGCCCGCGCCGGAATAATCGCCCATAATATCGGCGTCCGGCTCCTCGTCGGGAAGTTTTCTGAAATCGATACCGGAACGCTTGATGAGTCTCGCAAGTTCTCTGGTCGTCAGAACGGCGTCAACGTCGCGGATACCGTCGGTCTCCATTTCGGGACGGCTCTTTTCGTACTTTTTCGCGGTACAGGGCATGATCGAAACAACGAAGATGTCCTTCGGGTCGAGACCGTTCTTTTCCGCGAAGTAGGATTTTATGATCGCGCCCTGCATCTGGTGCGGGGATTTGCAGGACGAAAGGTGGTCGAGCAGATCGCCGTAATTATACTCGGCGAAGTTGATCCATCCGGGCGAGCAGGACGTTATCATCGGAAGATTTTCGCCGGCTTTAAGTCTGGCGAGCAGTTCCGTTCCCTCTTCCATGATCGTCAGGTCTGCGCCGAAGTTGGTGTCGTAAACTCTGTTGAAGCCGAGACGTCTGAGCGCCGCGAACATTTTGCCTGTCGCGGGAGTTCCGATCTTCATGCCGAACTCTTCGCCGATCGCCGCACGAACCGCGGGAGCGGTCTGAACGACAACGAATTTGCCCGCCGCCATAGCCGCGTCGACTTTGTCGATCTCGGAAACTTCCATGAGAGCGCCCGTCGGGCAGACGGAAACGCACTGACCGCAAAGAATACACGGGCTGTCCGCGAAGGAGCGGTTTTCGGCGGGGCCGACGATCGTTTTGAAGCCTCTGTTCTCGAAGCCGAGAATTCCGAGACCGTGAGCGTTTTTGCAGCGTTCGATACATCTTCCGCAGAGGATACATTTCGAGGTATCTCTCATGATCGACGGAGAAAGTCTGTCGATCGTTGCGGGCGTTTTCGCGCCGGCAAATCTGCCTTCTCTCGCGCCCACGAGACGGGCAACGCGGAGAAGTTCGCAATATTCGTTTTTGCCGCACTGCTGGCAGTTGACGTTATGATTGGAAAGAAGGAGTTCGACGGAAGCTCTTCTTGCGGCTGCCGCTTTCGGAGTGGAGATCCTGATCTCCATGCCCTCGGCGACGGGATAAACGCAGGAAGCCACGAGGCCTCTCGCGCCGGTCGCTTCCACGAGGCAGACGCGGCAGGAACCCTGCGAGCATTCGCCGTGGTTGAAAGCGCAGAGGGAGGGAATTTCATATCCGCAGATCCTCGCAGCTTCGAGGATCGTCAGACCCTCTTCGACTTCATAGGGGACCCCTTCGATTTTTATATTTATCTTAGCCATTATTTCAGTCCTCCCAAATTATTCCTTAACGATTGCCTTGAACTTACAGCTTGCTATGCACGCGCCGCACTTGATGCACTTCTGCGGATCGATCGCAACGGCGGGAAGTTTCTTGCCCGGAGCGATGTAATCGGTCTTCGAGATCGCGTCGGCGGGGCAGGAACGCATACACATTCCGCAACCGAAGCACTTGTCTTTCAGAACAGAGTACTTCATCAGTTTCTTACATACGCCGGCGGGACATTTCTTGTCCACGATATGCGCGATGTATTCGTCTCTGAAGTGTTTGAGCGTCGAAAGAACGGGGTTGGCGGCAGTCTGACCGAGAGCGCAGAGGGAGTTCGATTTCAGCGTCGCGGCAAGCTCTTCGAGCTCGTCGAGGTCGTTCATCGTTCCTTTGCCTTCCGTGATCTTGTTCAGGATTTCAAGCATTCTTCTCGTTCCTATACGGCACGGAGAACACTTTCCGCAGCTTTCGTCAACGGTGAATTCAAGGAAGAATTTCGCGAGGTCTACCATACAGGTGTCCTCGTCCATAACTATAAGTCCGCCCGAACCCATCATCGAACCGATGGCGATCAGGTTGTCATAGTCGATCGGGGTGTCGATCAGCGACGCGGGGATACATCCGCCGGAAGGACCGCCGGTCTGAGCCGCCTTGAACTTCTTTCCGTTCGGAACGCCGCCGCCGATGTCCTCGACGATCTCGCGGAGGGTCGTTCCCATCGGGATCTCGACAAGACCGGTGTTATGTATTTTTCCGCCGAGAGCGAAGACCTTCGTGCCCTTTGACTTCTCGGTTCCCATCGAAGCGAACCATTCGGGACCTTTAAGGATTATCTGAGCGATATTCGCGTATGTTTCAACGTTGTTGATGATCGTCGGCTTGCCCCAGAGACCTTTGACCGCGGGGAACGGCGGACGGGAGCGCGGCATACCTCTGTGACCCTCGATCGAGGTCAGAAGCGCGGTCTCCTCACCGCAGACGAACGCGCCGGCGCCGAGACGGATGTGAACGTCAAAGTTGAAGCCCGTTCCGAAAATATCGTTTCCGAGAACGCCGTACTCTCTCGCCTGCTTGATCGCGATCTTCAAACGGGCAACGGCTATCGGGTACTCGGCACGGATATAGATCCAGCCTTCGTCCGCTCCGATCGCGTAACCCGCGATCGCCATCGCTTCGAGAACGGCGTGGGGGTCACCTTCGAGAACGGATCTGTCCATGAACGCGCCGGGGTCTCCCTCGTCGGCGTTACAAACGACGTATTTCTTGTCCGAAACGCTGTTGCGCGCGAACTGCCACTTTCTGCCGGTCGGGAATCCGCCGCCGCCTCTGCCGCGAAGACCGGAATCGAGTATCGTTTTGATGACATCTTCCGGGGTCATCTCTTTCAGAACTTTCGCAAGAGCGAAATAACCGTCCATCGCGATATATTCGTCGATGTTCTCGGGGTTGATGACGCCGCAGTTGCGCAGAGCGACACGGAGCTGTTTTTTGTAGAACTGTGTGTCGGAAAGCGAAGAGTTGAGGATCTGTTCCTCGGTCTCGTTCTCTTCCTCTTTATAGATCAGGCGTTCAACGGGACGTCCTTTGAGGAAATGCTCCTCAACGATCTCGGGAACGTCCTCCGCCGTTACCTTGCTGTAAAAGATCCCTTCGGGATAAATGATCATTATCGGACCGAGCGCGCAAAGACCGAAACATCCGGTCTGAACGACCTTGATCTCGTCTTCAAGACCCTTCGCGGCTATTTCTCTGTGGAGCGCTTCCTGGATCTCGGCGCTTCCCGAAGAGGTACAACCGGTACCGCCGCATATAAGTGCGTGAATTCGAAACATAGCGTTTTTTCCTCCTGTTAATTATAAAGACGTGGTGCCGATCGTGTATTCGCCAATGACTTTTCCGCCTTTGAGATGCTTCTCAACGACTTCCTTCGCCTTCTCGGCGGTCATCTTGATATAAGTGACCTTTTCCTTGTCCTTCTCGTAAACCTCGACAATGGGCTCATACTGGCAAAGCCCGATGCATCCCGTCTGGGTGACGGAAACTTTCGTTGCAAGACCCGCCTCGTTCACCGCTTCCACGAATGCGTTGAGCACGGGACGCGCGCCGGCGGCGATTCCGCAGGTCGCCATGCCGACAACGACGCGGACACTGTCGTTTGCCGCGTTGCGAACGGCGACTTTGTCCTGCATCTTCTGTTTGATTGCCATAAGTTCTTCAAGAGACTTCATAATGAAATTCCTTTCTGATGGTATATATGTTATTTTTTTTCTTACAAGTTGATATAACTTGAATTTCTTTCTTGGTGGGTATATATATTTATTTTTTTTCTTACAATTTGAGAAAGTATTGTAATGTGCGAAGTACAGAAAGTGTTAGCTGAAGCACACAGGGAACTCGCCCGTCAAAGCAAAGCCCTTTTTTTTCGCTTCGCGAAGTTTATTCCGCCGCTTCGCATCGGATAAACGGCAAAAGCCGATTTTTATACGCCGCGCGAAACTGTTGCTTCGCAACACGCGCATGGCTATCCGCAAAATGCTCTCGCGATCATTTTACGGGATTCCGCATCTCCGCGTATTCTTCCCGCATGGAATTTTTTATCCATTCCAGCACCTCGTATTCCGAGAGCGGAACATCGCCGAGAACGGCGCGCAGTTCCGCGCAGCAGACGCGAACCTGTCCGTTCGGGGTCGTATGCGTGAAGGTGAAATCTATATCGGGATTTCCCTGTATCAGGCTGACAACGGTCTCGACAAGATCGCCGAGCGGAATAAAATCGATGTGATGAAGCCCGAAAGTCGCGGTCAGCGTCGTTCCGTGGTCGGTCGGGTATTCCTTTTCCGAACGAGAGGTTATCTTCACATCTCCGCCTGTCTGAACGGCAAGCATTTTCAGGAACGGGACGCCGAGCCCGACGGCGCGAGTCTTCCGCGTCGTAAAAAACGGATCGGAAAGTTTTTCGACCTGTTCGCGGCTCATTCCGCATCCGTTGTCGGTGACGGTAAAAGTCAGGATACCGTCCTCGCTCTCATCGAGCGAAATACCAATCTCCGTCGCGCCCGCGCGGACGGAATTCATCGTTATATCAAGAACGTAAAGCGAAAAATCATCCATATTTCTTCCCTTTTCGTCAATTCTCCGATCTCAGTTTTTCGAGCAGAGCCCGCCGCAGAAACGCGGAGACGGACGTTCCGTCCTCGGGCGGTTCGGGAAGACTGACGGCGTTTGAGCCGTCGGAAAGCGATTCGAGGCGGTGAGCGTCGGAGCAGACGACGAAATTTTTCTTTGCGAGGAACGGAAACCGCGCCGCATATTCGTCATAAGAACCGCTGTCGTTCAGTTCAAACGCGGCATAATGCGGTTCGTCGGGAAAATCTCCGAGAACGGCGACAAGCCCGTTAGACGCGCGGTCGATATGGGCGGGATAGCAGACGCCGCCGTACTTTTCGCAGAGTCCGTGCGCCGAATACAGATCGAGGTCGGTCGCGTTTATCAGCAGATCGGGTTCTGTTCCGATCACGTTGTCGTCCTCGTCCATGATGAGTTGTTCTCCGAAAATTTCGGGGCGGTTCGCGATCCTTATCCTGCGTGCGGAGACCTCTGCGTCAAAAGCGAGAGCGTCTTCAAGTGTCTCAAACAGGCATATAACGTGAATATCCTCGGCGGTCGTCAGTTCCATACCCGCGACGGGAACGATCCCGCAGCGCTTTGCCGCCCTGAAAAAAGCAGGACAGTTGCGGCAGGTGTTATGATCCGTCAGAGCGACTATTTCAAGCCCGAGCAGGGACGCAAGACCCGCGATGTTTGCGGGGGTCATATCGTTTTCCGCGCAAGGTGACAGGCACGAATGAATATGCAGATCGTATTTGAAATCGCGCATGGTTTTTCAGTTTTTTTCCGCTTTTTCGGCGGCGCGGATAATTCCGCAGATCTCGTAAACGGTCAGCGGCGACGAAAGGATCTTTATTCCCTTTTCCCCGGCGGCGGTCTTTGCCTCATCGGAGAGTTCGACGCTCTCCGCGAGAACGACTGCCGCGGCGTCGGTCAGGCTCGCGACGGCGACGACGTTGACGTTGGACATAATCGTTATCCAAAGATCGTCGGCTTCGACGCGGCTCATTGCGCGGCTGAGAAAATCTCCCGCATAAACGCCGCCGAAATCGGAGGGCGGTTCGCCGACGACGGGCGTCAGGCGAAGTTCCGCGAAAAGAGGTTCAAGTTTCATCTTTTCCCTCCTCCCGTTTGAGTTCGGGTTTTTTTGAAGCGATAAATTTTTTTGTCAGTTCGTTCGCCTGTCTCATGCTCAGGCACTGATGGAACAGTTCGCGCATGATGACGGTGCATTCGTCGATATTCGTTTCCTTTCTGACGACGTCCTCGGCGAACGCGAGGCAGGTCGGAGCGCCGCACGAGCCGCAGTCGAGACCGGGAAGATTGGCGTTTATGTTCTCGATGTCGCTCATCATGCGCATAGCCTCGTTCCGATCTTCGGAAAGAAGCATCTCCGAGCCGTAGAAGACGGATTTGTCCGTGAAGCAATAGTCGGGGATGTCGTCGCCGTCGGGTCTGTTCGGACTGACGGGAAGATAACGTTTGAGCGATTGCAGACGGGCTTGGGCGATGTACGGGTTCGCGACGGTCATCGCGCCGCCGACACAGCCGCCGTTGCAAGCATTCAGTTCGATAAAATCAAGCCCCGTTATATCTTTGTTCTCTATCTGATCGAGCACGCGGACACAGTTTTCTATTCCGTCCGCGGCAAGATAACTGTCGTTGAACGCCGCGGCGCTTTCGCCGCCGGTCGTCGCCCAGCCGATGCCGATCATTCCGGCTTCGGACGTGCGTTCGGGATACTCGCCGTTTTTCATCGCGTCGAGCAGTCTGAAATACGTATCTCTGACGGAAACGACGCAGTCGATGTTGTTTTTATCGCCCGCAAAGCCGTTTTTGACGTAGCTGACTTTCGCGGTACACGGCGATATGAAGAATATGCCGATCTCGGAAGGCTTCACGTCCGGGTGCAGAGCCGCGGCTCTGTCGCGCGCGAGTTTCGCGGCGATCTCGATCGGAGGAAGCAGAGGCATGATGTTTTCCGCAAGATACGGATAATTCATGCAGATCATGCGCGTTATGACGGGGCAGGCGGAACTTATAACGGGCTTGACGATGTCCTCGCGGTTCAGATACATGCGCGTATAAGCCGAGACCATCTCGGCGGCGCAGGCGACCTCGAAAACGTGGTCGAAGCCGATCGCGTGCAAGCCTTCTATTATATAATCCGCGCTCGAAAGCCCGTCAAACTGACCGTAAAGCGCGGGCGCGGGCAACGCGACCGTGACCTTGAAATCCTTCATGCGGTCAAGTTTGTCGTGAACGGCGCGCTTCGCCTTGTGCGGGCAGACCTTGATGCACTCGCCGCAGTCGATACATTTCGAGGACTCTATCTTCGCGTGTCCGTCGCGTATGCGTATGGCTTCGGTCGGACACCGTTTCAGACAGGTCGTACATCCCATGCATTTTGACTCGTCGAGAGAAACGGAGTGTTTGTAATCCTGCATCAAGACTCACATCCTTTCGGGCGTATTGCATTCCAAGACATTTTTAATTGTTGCGGAACGCCGTTGTTCCGCTGTACGGAATATATGCGCGTAAATACGCGGTTAAATGCGATATGCGTTTTCGGACGGTGCGGTCAGAGTTTGACCGTCATCGTGATCGTCGTTCCGACGCCGACCTCGGTGTCGATCTTCATCGAATCGGTGTATTTTTTCATATTCGGAAGACCCATACCCGCTCCGAATCCGAGAGCGCGGATGTTGTCGCGCGCAGTCGAATAGCCCTCTTTCATCGCGAGGGAAACGTCGGGTATACCCGGTCCGCTGTCGGCGAGGACGATAATGACCTCGCTGTCGGTCACCGTCACGTCGGCGGCGCCGCCGTTCGCGTGGATGACCATATTGATCTCACCTTCATACATCGCAATCGAGACTTTTCGGATCACATCGGCGGGAACGCCGAGTTGCCGAAGTTTTTTCTTGACAAGCACGGACGCTTCGCCCGCGGACGAGAAGTCCTCGCCGTCAACGTCGAAGTGGAAAGTCACGTCAGGCATATCACTTTTTCCCCAATCCGGAAGAATAAAGCAGACCGCTCGCCTCGAAAGCGCGCAGTTTCGTCGCAAGAAGCACGATCCCGCTGTCGGACGCGAGTTCGATCATTTCCGCGGAAGGCTTCTTGTTGCGAACGAACACGACGCAGACCATGTCCATCATTTCAGCGGTTCTGACGACCTGCGGATTTACGAGCCCCGTCAGAAGCACGCCCTGATCCTTGACATAGGCGAGAACATCGCTCATCATATCGCTGCAACAGGCGGAAAAGACCTCGGTCGAAAGCAGGTCTTCCCCGCAAAGGACTTCGGCGTCAAGCAAATTTTCAATATCGCTTATCTTCATCGTTTTGACCTTTCGGCGCGGAACAGTCCGTCGCGCATCTTAATTTTGATTGATTCCGATCACTGAGCCGCCGCGCGGTATTCCTCGATTATGGCGGGAACCATATCGACGGACACTTTGGGATAAACTTTTCCGTTGATCGTAACGGCGGGCGCGATACCGCAGGCTCCGATGCAACGAAGAGCGTCGATGGTGAACAGACCGTCTTCCGTCGTCTGTCCGGCGCCGATACCGAGAATTTCGGAGAATTTGTCGATGACCTGCTGTGCGCCTTTAACGTAGCACGCCGTTCCGAGGCAGACTCCGATAACGTACTTGCCGTTCGGAACAAGGGAGAAGAAGGAATAGAAGGTAACAACGCCGTAGATCTCGGCGACGGAGATACCCGTCTTGTCGGAAACGATCTGCTGAACTTCGAGAGGAATGTAACCGTACTCGTTCTGAATATCGTTCAGGATCATGATGAGCGGAGTTTTCTCCCCCGCGTGTCTGTCGCAGATCTCCGTTATGTGTTTAACGGCGTTTTCGTTCAAATGAGCCATAAGCCCCTCCTTGTAATACTTGCGGTTTGACCGACTTGTTTTTCTTCGTTCAAAGGCGCGGCGCCGACCGTTTTCGCCGATGCCGCCCCGAATGCTATGTAACTTTCAACATAACGCATATATCTTATCATATATTGTCGGTTTTTGCAAGTCCGTTCGTTACATTTTTGACAAAAAACACAAAAAGTTTAACATATACCGATTTGGTATGCTAAACGTTGAAATCAAGCGTATTTTCGGACGCCCGTTTTTTTTGGTTCCCGAAACTTTTTTCGGGAAAAATGTGACGATCACGCACAAAAGACACAAAATTCGGCTTCCGCAAGTCAAGGTGAACAATACGGGCGCGCCGCCGTCGTTCAAGTTGACGGAAAACGGCAGGAAACGAACGGAAATCCGACGCTTACAAAAAAGCTTCTCGTGAAAAAGTTCGGAAAAATTTGCCTTTTATCGGTTATGTTATTTTTTCCGAACAGTCGGAACAGCCGTTCTCCCGATCCGAGAGAAAAACTCTTCGGTTTTTCCGATCCGACAATCAAAAAAATTCCGAACAGACAGTTTTCCCTCTTTACAAAAAATAGCTGTTGTGATATAATATTCGAAATGAATAAATTGTTATTATCGCGATCCGCGGACGGACATCGGCATCGGCGGCGCCGACGGCGCGCCGGTCGGAGCGGAAAAACGGCGTTTACGGCGCTCCGCGACCGGGCGAAAGCGAAAATATCCGTTACGGCGCGTTTGAATGCGGATCACGGAATGAGCAATACGAAAAAAACAGACAGGTTCGGGATGGGATATGACGGAAAAACTGTATTACGACGATCCGTTTTTGTTTGAATTCAGCGCGACCGTTACCGAATACGCCGACGGCAGAGCCGTTCTCGACCGCACGGCGTTTTTTCCCGAGGGCGGAGGTCAGTCGGGAGACCGCGGAAGCATCGCGGGAATCCCCGTGACGGACACGAAGATCGAAAACGGAAAGATCGTTCATTTCGTCGCCGCTCCCCTGCCGATCGGCGCGGAAGTCGCGTGCGAGGTGGACGGAAAAGAGCGTTTCCGAAAGATGCAGCACCACACGGGCGAACACATCGTTTCGGGGCTGGCGTGGCGCGAATACGGGCTGACGAACGTCGGCTTTCATCTCGGCGACGGGGATATGACGCTCGATTTCGATAAGGAACTGACGGACGGACAGGTTCTTCGTCTCGAACGGATGGCGAACGAAGCCGTTGCGAAGGATATAGCGGTCGAGGCGGAGTTTCCGTCGCCCGAGGTGTTGGAAGAACTTGAATTCCGCTCGAAAAAGGAACTTTCCGAGGCGATCAGGATCGTCACGATCGACGGGTACGACGTCTGCGCGTGCTGTGCGCCGCACGTCCGTTCGACGGGTCAGATCGGTATGATAAAACTGCTTGACAGAGTCCGCTGGAAAGGCGGCGTCAGGATACGCGCGAAATGCGGGTTCTCCGCGCTTGACGACTACAATGATAAATATGCGAACGTAAAAAGAATATCCGTCGCGCTGTCGTCGAAACAGAGCGAAGCGGCGAAAGCGGTCGAGCGGCTCGCGGAAGAACTGCGGGAAGAAAAAGCGAAAAACGCCGCGCTTTCGAAACAGATCGCGCAGCTTAGGGCTCAGGCGTTCGAACCGACGGACGGAAACGCCGTCTTCTTTGCGGAAAACGCGGACGCGGACGCGCTCAGGCTGCTCGTCAACGGGGCTGTCGGAAAATGCGGCGGCGTTTGCGCGGCTTTCACGGGGACGGATGCGGACGGATACAGATATGTCGCCGCGTCGAAAAACGGCGGAATGAAAGAGTTTTCAAAACAGATGAACGGCGCGCTTTCGGGACGCGGAGGCGGGGACGACGGAATGATACAGGGCAGAGTCGGCTGTTCAAAAACGGATATAGAAAAATTTTTTGCCCGCTGAGACGGGCGCGGAAAGAAAGGTGCGGATATGAAAAAAATTATCGCGGCGGTGCTGATCTCGGCGCTGGCGGTCGCGCTTCTTGCGGCGTGCAACGGAGGAAAAGAACCCGCTCGGACGGATGTTTCGACAAGCGGGCAGTCACAGACCGACATTTCGGGAACCGAAGAGCCTCAGCCGAGCGGCGCGCAGTCAACGGCAGAGCCGCCGACGGAGGAACCGACCGAGGACAGGTCGGAAACACAGAATACGGGCGGACAGTCCGAGCCTTCATCGTCTCAACCGCAGACGACGACAAAAAATCCGCTGATAGAGACTTCGGGAAGCGATTCGGGTCAGTCTTCGCAAAACGACGATCCCGAAAGATACCATGTTCCGCACAGTTATTCCTATGCCGTGCCGAAATCCGCCGCCGTCGGGCTTTCGTGGTTTGACGACGCGGTCTTCATGGGCGATTCGCGCTCCGTCGGGCTTGTCGCGTACACGGGGTTTATGTCCACGTCTTCGCCGAGGAACTGCACGAAGGTATCGCTGACGATCGGAAGCTACTCGTCGGACGCGATAAGGACCGTTGACGGCGTGTCCTGCACGACGGCGGAAGTGCTTCGCAGAATATCTTTCTCGAAAGTTTATATCGCGTTCGGACTGAACGAGTGCGGATGGTCGAAATCGGGCTTCATAAGCCGTTACAGAGACGTTATCCGCGACATCAAGTCGGTCAATCCGTCGGCGAGGATATATATCGAAGACATTCTCCCCGTAACGGCGGCGAAATCCGCGAGCTCGGACGTGTTCACAAATTCGAGGATCAACGATTACAATCAGGCGCTGATGGAACTTGCGCAGGAGGAGGGCGTTTACTTCCTCGCGGTGTCGGAGAACATGAAAACGCCGCAGGGAACGCTTCCGGCGGACGAGGCGGCGAATGACGGAATACATTTCGGCGGTTCGCTGTGCAGAGTCTGGCTTTACTATCTGCGCACTCACACGGGCTGATATGCCGCGCTTTTGGGAGATCGGCATTATACGGTTCCGAAAGCGTTTTCATCCGTTCGCGAGTCGGTCTCGGACCGGGCGGATGATATTAACCGCAAGCAATAAAGGCAAGCAATAACGGCAATCAATAAACAACAGGCAATCACACATTAACCACGGAGGTCAAACATGAAAAAAATTCTTACCCTCGCGCTGGCGGCGCTGACCGTCTTCGCGATCGCGGGCTGTCAGGGTTCGGACAAGGACAACACAACGAAAGGCTCGGACACGGAGCAGAAGACGACCGAGGCGCAGAGTTTCGACGCGGCGGCGGTCAAATCCGAGATCATGGGAAAGGTCGTTTTCGTCAAGGAAGCGGAGGAACGGAGCGATCCGTCGGCGGCGATCGACGAATACGGAATAACGGAACAGGGCGTCACCTGCAAAGCATACGTTTCCGCTCTCGGAACGGCGGCGGATCAACTCGCGATCTTTGAAGCGCCCGACGAGGCGACGGCGGACGCGGTGCTTGAAACGGCGAAAACGTATATCGAGGGAATGGCGGCGATCTATGCGGACTACGCGCCCGAAGAGGCGGCGAAGCTCAACGGCGCCGTTATAGAGAAAAACGGGAAATACGTCATCGTTGTTGTCGCGGAGGATTCGTCTCCCGCGGCGGCGATAGTAAAGTGACCCGTCATATCCGATAATATCGGAGCCGCGCCGTCCGAACGGCGGCGAGGCGGACACGACAGTATTCCCGCGCCCTCAGGACGCGGGAATATCAAAACACAAACAGGATCGGGACACAAACAGGATCGGGACATAAACAAGATCGGAATACAGACGGGATCGGAACACAAACAAGACCGAATCACAAACAACAAAACATAACTTAAATCAGTAACAAAGGACACTATCTTTATGACATTCAGCAGTATCCTTTTTCTTTTCTTCTTTCTTCCCGCGGCGCTCCTGTTCTGCAGGTACGACGTGTTTATTCCGCCGTCGGTCAAACGCAGGATGCAGGTCGAGACAAAAAAGAAGATCTTCAGGATCGAAAATCTTTTTCTTCTGATATTCAGCCTGTTTTTCTACGGCTGGGGCGAGCCGAAATATATCGTGATAATGGTCTTCACGATAATTCTGAACTATATCTGCGCGCTCATCATCGACGCGAACGCGGCGAAAGGCAGGAAGGGCGCGGCGAGGGCGACGCTGATCGTTTCCGTCGTTATAAATCTCGGAATACTCGGCTTTTTCAAGTATTTCAACTTCTTCCTGTCGAACATCAACAGCATTTTCGGGCTTGACATCGAATTTCTCAGGCTCGCGCTCCCGATCGGGATCTCGTTCTACACGTTTCAGACGATGTCATACACGATCGACGTTTACAGACGGACGGCGAAGGTGCAGAAGAACATCATCAACCTCGCGGCTTACGTCACGATGTTCCCGCAACTCATCGCGGGACCTATCGTCCGTTATCAGGACGTTGCGGATCAGCTCGAATACAGAGAAGGAACCGCCGAAAAATTCGCGCAGGGCGTTTCCCGTTTCTGCATAGGTCTCGGGAAAAAAGTTCTGCTGGCGAACAATATCGGCGCGCTGTGGGACACGGTCAAGGTCATGGAGCATCCGACCGTCCTCTCGGCGTGGCTGGGCGCGCTCGCGTTCATGTTCCAGATCTATTTCGACTTTTCGGGATATTCGGACATGGCGATCGGTATGGGCAAAATGCTCGGTTTCGAGTTCCTTGAAAACTTCAACTATCCTTATACGGCGCGGAGCATAACCGATTTCTGGCGCAGGTGGCATATATCGCTCAGCACGTGGTTCCGCGAATACGTTTATATCCCGCTCGGAGGAAACAGGAAGGGACTGCCGAGGCAGATACTCAATCTGCTCATCGTCTGGTCTCTGACGGGCTTCTGGCACGGCGCAAGCTGGAATTACCTCTGCTGGGGTCTGTATTTCGGTATAATTCTGATAATCGAAAAAGTTTTCCTTCTGAAACCGCTGAAAAAAGCGCCGAAAGCCGTCGGGAGCGTTTACACGCTTCTGCTCGTGCTTGTCAGCTGGGTCATTTTCGCGATCGAAGACGTTTCGAAGATCCCCGCGTTTCTGGGCGCGATGGTCGGCATCGGAGCGAGCGGGTACGACACGCAGTCCCTTTATCTGCTCGTTTCAAACATCGTTCTGTTCGTCATTCTCATTCCCGCCTGCACGGATCTCCCGTCGCGGCTGATGAAAAAGATATTTCCGTCCGAGGACAGGGCGGTCGCGGCGCAGACGGTCGTTCGGAACGTGTTCTGTATAGCGGTTCTCGTTCTTTCGGTCGCAAGCCTGGTATCGGATTCGTACAATCCGTTCCTGTATTTCAGATTTTAGGAGGCCGAAATGAAGAAGAATACCGGATACATAATAACGACCGCGGTTTTCGTCGTTTTCCTTTTCGGGCTTGCCGTCGCAAACATTTTTTACAATCCGGACGACTTTTCCGAAACGGAAAACAGGATGCTCGCAAAGTTTCCGAAACTGACGGCGGAGTCTCTTTTCGGCGAGGACGGCACTTTCTGCGAGGACACGGAGGAATACATAAACGACCGTTTCGTTCTGCGCGACACGTTCACCGCGATCAACGCGAGCATGGACTATCTGACGCTGAAACGCGACATCGGCGGTATATGGGTGTGCAAGGACGGATATTACATGACGAAATGCGCGCCCTCGGAAGTCGATGAAAAGACGGTCGGGCTGAACGTGAACGCCGTTGAAAAATTCTTTGAAAACACGGAGGGAAACAAGTATTTCATGCTCGTTCCGTCCGCGACGCTGATATACGGGGACAAACTTCCCGCGTTCGCCGACGAATTCGATCAGGCGGCGACTGTTGACGGAATTTTCGCGGGCGTTACCTCGGGGACGAACATCGACGTGCGCGGCGCGTTCTTCGCGTCCGACGAACAGCTTTATTACCGCACCGACCACCATTGGACGAGCGACGGCGCGTATACGGCGTATCTCGAATTCTGCAAGGCGACGGGAACGGAGCCGCTGACGAAGGACGATTTCACGGTCGAGACCGTCACGTCCGAATTTCAGGGAACGCACGACTCGAAAGTTCTGCTTCCGTTCGCCGCAAAGGACGAGATCAAACTCTATATCCCGAAAAAAGACGAGACGCTGAAAGTCTCGCACGGCGACGAGACCTCGGACACGCTTTACGTCATGTCCGCGCTTGAAAAGAAAGATAAATATCAGGTTTTCCTCGGCGGCAACTACGGCAGGGTCGACATCGAGACCGGCGTCAAAAACGGCAAGCGTCTGCTGATCGTCAAGGACTCTTTCGCGAACAGTTTCGTTCCCTTTCTGACCTCGCATTACGAAAAGATCGTCATGCTCGATCTCCGCTTCTTCCCGTCGGGCAAGGCGGCGTTGCGGGAACTGATCGACGAAGTCCGTCCGACCGACACGCTCGTTCTGTTCAACATCGCGAACTTCATCTCCGACCCGACTCTGCGCAGGCTCGGCGCGTACACGCCGAACGGCTGAGGCGGGCGGCGCGGTTTCCGAAAGCGAGGGAGAACGGCGCGGGAACGTTTTATTCCGACTCCGTGACGGAATGTCGGTTCGGTCCGCATTCACCGTACATATACAAAACACAGCCTTATGCCACGATTAGCGTAAGGCTGTTTTCGTTATAATAGTATTGTTTTTTAAGTTTTTATCAGTGCTTGAAGAGCGAACGACCGAAAAACCGTTGATATTACCGATAATTTCCGATAACAGAATAAGCGACAGTGCTGAAAATACATTTGAAAAATGCGTAAAAGGTGCAAAGAACAAGCGAACAAACATCGCAAAAAGTGCAAATAATAGCGATATAAAACTATAAATAGGTGCAAATAATTCTTAAAAGCACTTGAAAAACGGCGAAAACCGTGATATAATACGTATACAGAATGCCACGGAGGTAGTTTATGGAACGGAACGCTCTGCAAAAACTGACAGATTGGAAAAATGATCGGAACAGAAAGCCGTTGATCGTTTGGGGCGCAAGACAGGTCGGAAAGACCTATCTTGTCAAAGATCTGTTTGCGGAAAAATATTTCAGGGACAGTTATATCTATATCGACTGCAAGATCGAAGACGAAGTCCGCGAGTTTTGTTCCGAGACGGCGAATGCGGGAAAAATCATCGAATATCTGTCGCTTCTCAAAGGCAAACGAATAGACGAAAACACGCTTTTGATCTTTGACGAGGTTCAGGAGTGTCCCAACATCATATCTTCACTTAAATATTTCTGTCAGGATTTCAGACAGATACCCGTGATCGCAACAGGCTCGATGGTGCGCATAAAGATCCAGAGAGAGACGAACAAAAGAGGCTCAAAGGGAAACGGCAGGTTCCTTTTTCCCGTCGGGAAAATAAACCAGATGACGATCTGCCCCATGACCTTTGACGAGTTTTTGATGAACAGCAACAAAATGCTTTACGGCGCGGTCAAAAAAGCGTATGAAAGCAGAACGCCGCTTGACACGAAAATTCATGAGTTGGCAATGGAACAGGTGTATAAATACCTGCTTGTCGGGGGTATGCCCGAAGCGGCGAAGACCTATATTGACAGCGAAGATCTTTTGGAATCGAGAGAAGTTCTCAAGGTTTTGTACGACAATTATCTTTCCGACATGGAACTTTATCAGGCAAGCAGAGAAGCCGTTCTGCGTTCCCGTGCTCTGTTTCAGAATATATATAAAGAACTCAACAAAGAGTCAAAGAATTTTTCACCGGGACTTATTGAGAAAAAGAGCAAGACAAGAGATTTTGAGACCGCCGTTCAATGGCTGACGATGGCGCGGATCGTAAATCGGTCTTTTCAGTTGAAAGAGCATATCACCGTGCCGCTGATGCCCGACAGCGAGAGCAACTTCCGCCTTTTCCTCGGCGATATAGGTATGTTCGCCTATCAGAGCGGCATAAACGCCGCCTCCTTTATATCAAGCGAAAGAGAAAATACCCTGTCAGGCATTTTCTTTGAAAACTTCGTGGCAAACGAGTTGATCGCAAAGGAGCATAAACTGTTCTATTGGAGAGGAAAAGCGTCAGCCGAGATCGAATTCATCGTCGAATCGGATAACAAACTGTATCCTATCGACGTAAAAAAAGGCAGAGGTACGCTGAATTCTCTCGAAAAGTTTTCAAACCACAATAAATTCGCCTGCGCGATCAAAGTTTCAAAGAACAACTACGGTTATAACGAGGATCAAAAACTGCTCACGGTCCCGTTTTACTTTGTCCCGTTTGTCGCAAAGGACCTCGCGGACGGAACGATGACGGTATAACGGGATAAGAATATGAATGGTCACGGGCTTATTTGAGGACGGAGCGCAAAGCGGAATGAAGCGAAGGTATAAAGCGCGGGAGATCGGAATACGGAGGAGAAAAAAATGAACGGAATAATTTTATATCAATCAAAATACGGTGCCGCAAAGAAATATGCAACCCGAATCTCGGAGGAAACGGGTTTTTCCTGCGTTTGAAACAAAAAGGCAGTAATTGACGGTGTCGTAAAGCACGATACAATAATTTCAGGCGGCGGAGAAATCAAATTCTCCGCCGCTTTTGATTGTCTGCCTGCCGCGCCTTGACGGGCAGCCTTTTTTGGAGTTATGTTTGTTCGGGCGGTCAGATCCCGTATTTGGTCCGTATGCGCGTGAGGATCTTGCCGATCGGTCGGGCGCAGACGAGCAGGAAAATGACGTTTGAGACGGCGTATATCAGCGTGAAAGACGCGGACGACGCGACGGCGGCGATATAGCGGGAAAGATTGAATCTGCCGTCCATCCACATCACCGTCCAGACGTCCATGAGCCCGGAGAACAGAACGCCCGCGAAAGCGCCGTAAACGCAGAGCAGAACGCGACTGCGCTTCATCGGCGACGCGAGCAGTCCCGCGATAAAGCCGACGAAACCCCACGCGAACATCTGAAATGGCGTCCACGGTCCCTGACCGAACCAGAAGTTCGAGAGCAGAGCGGTCAGCGCGCCCGTGAGAAAGCCCGCTTCGCCGCCGAAATACATCGCGGTTATGACGACGAGCGCGGTCACGGGTTTGAAGCCGGGCAAAGGCGAAAAGAGTATGCGTCCGACGACGGACAGGGCGACGAGCGCGGCGATCATGACGAGAAACCGCACGTCAAAAGTCTTTTTTTCAAAGCGGACAAAGAACGGAACGCACGCGAGGACGGCGACGCAAAGGCTGATCCACGCGTAACTCCGCTTTCCGAAAACCGCCGCGCCGACAAGGACGGCGGCGGGGACGAGAACGCATAGGACGGAATATGTCAGCGTTCTTTTCAATTTTTCTTTTTTGGTCAGAGGCGTCTTCGGAGTTTTTTCTTCGGAGGCGTTTTTTTTCATTCTTGTTTTCCCCTTTCCGACCGCACGGAAGCGCGGCAATGCGCAACGACTTCGGCGCAGGTGACGTCTTCGCGCCATATACGGCGCGCCATGCGGCTCGACGAGGTCGTATAGAAATTATTCTCCGAAAAGAAGCGGCTCGGAACGTCCGAGGACAGTATTTCCCCGTCGAAGAACAGCGCGCATCTGTCGGCGTTCTCTGCGGCAAATTCGACGTCGTGCGTGACGGTCAGAACGGTCATTCCGCCGTTTTTCAGTTCTTTGAGAAGCGCGGCGAGCGACGCTTTCGACCGCGCGTCGAGACCCTTTGTCGGCTCATCGAGAAGCAGGATCTTCGGCTCGGACAGCAGGCATTTCGCGAGCGCGCATTTCTGCTGTTCGCCGCCGCTGAGATCGAGCGGATGTTTTTTGAGCAAATGCGTTATGCCGACCTTTTCGGCGATCCGCGCGACGCGCTCCTCCCCTTCTTTTTCGGACAGACCGAGCGCCTCCGTGATCTCGGAGAGATCTTTTCCGACTTCGTCGCGGACAAAGACGGTCTGCGGGTCTTGGGGCAGTAAAGCAAGGTTTGAGCGGTAAAGCGAGTTGCCGCCGAATTTCGTTGTCGGAACGCCGTTTATCAGCACTTTTCCGCGATAAGGACGGTCAAGCCCCGCGATGACGTTCAGCGCGGTGGTCTTACCCGTTCCGTTGCCGCCGAGGACGCAGAATATCTCGTTCGGATACACTTTCAGATCGGTTCCCCGAAGAATGTCGGGAAGGTCGCGGTCATAGCGAAAGCGAACGTTTTTCATCTCGACCGCGGGGGTCGCATCGGCGTCGGGAGAAGTCCAAACGGGGCTGTGCGCGGGCGTTTCCGCGGAGGACGGAGCGAAGTTTTTTTCAAGAAAATCTCTGCCCTCGCGGACGGTCAGGGGACAGACGTCCGAAACGCCTTCGACCGCGGAACAGATGCGGACGGCGGACGGAAGGGCGAGAAGCATCGGATGGTCTTTATCTATCGCGGAGAGTTCTTTTCCGACGGCGCGGGGCGGCGAGCAAAGCAGGAGTTTTCCGTTTTCCATGACCGCTGCCCTGTCGGCGACGGGAAAGACTTCTTCGAGACGGTGTTCCGCGAGAATGACGGTCAGACCGAATTCGCGGTTGAGTTTTTTCAGCATCGAAATGAACTCGGACGCGGCGATCGGGTCGAGTTGACCCGTCGGTTCGTCGAGCAGGAGCAGTTTGGGCTGCATGACCGCGACGGACGCGAGATTAAGAAGCTGTTTCTGTCCGCCGGAGAGTTCGTCCGTGTTTTTGCGGAAAAAGTCGGTCAGTCCGAACCAGCCGGCGATCTCTCCGACACGGCGGCGGATGACCTCGGACGGAACGCCGAGATTTTCAAGCCCGTAAGAGAGTTCGTGCAAAACTTTGTCGGTCACGATCTGTTCTTCGGGATTTTGCATGACAAAACCGATCTCGGAGGCGCTTTCGCGGTCGGAAAGTTTTTCGGCGTCACCGCCCCGGAAAAAGATCTTTCCGCTTTTTTTGCCCGCCGGAGAAAGTTCTTTTTTCAGAAGTTTCAGAAGCGTTGTTTTTCCGCAGCCCGACGCGCCGCAAAGAACAATGAATTCACCCTCGTTCACGCTCAGGCTGACGCCGTCGACGGCGTTTTTTTCGCACGAGGGATATGCGAATGTCAGATCTTCGATACGCAGTATTTCCATGCGAGCGCCTCCTTGACTTCAATGATGAACGGAACGAGAGAGAGCAGTCCGAACGCGGCGTAAACGGTCACGGCAAACGGCGAAAACGGAATGTCGGCGATCCGCGGATAATAGGAAAATTCAGTCGCGCCGAGAGCCGAACCGACGACGGTCATCGCGGTCAGAACGGCGCAGACGGCGCAGAGAACGCCGTCGCGGGGATAAAAGCGGAAGAGCGAAAAATGCGTTCTGCCCGAAAGACCGCCGCCCCTCGCCTTCATCGCCGACGCGGTCTGCATCGAACTTTCGAGCGACCACGCGACCGTTGACGTGAAGACCCGAAGCGCGCCTTTCACGCGGTCGGAAACGCTTTTCGATGAATAAATTCCCATCGACTTCTGCGCGCGTGAGACTTTTTTCATGCGGCGGACGAACATCGGAACGAACCGCATCGCGCACGATATGACGGTTGCGAGTTTCGGGAGCGTTTTTCCGAAAAGATACAGCGTTTTGTCCCCCGTCATGACTTTTCCGAGACATTTGCACCATATCATGACGGCGACGACAGCCGCGGCGATCCCCGCGCCGCAGACGAACGCTTCGACCGTGACGGTGTGTCCGAACAGATAAAACAGAGGCGTCGCGCCGTTATGTGAAAAAAGCGGGTTTGTGACCGCAACGAGAAGGAACAGGGGGATATACAAAGCGGCGTCCGAGCCGATCTCGCGGCGGCGCGAAAGCGTTGCGCAGAACAGAACCGCACCGAGCAGAGCCGAGCAGACGATAACGGGATTTTGAACAAATGCGGTCAGTATGATGACCGAAAGAAAATATACAAACAGCGTTATCGGGTTATATTCTCCGAATGCTTTCATCGATCCTTCTCCTCTCCCCCGTCCGATCCCGTCATTTTACACGGGGCGCGGGGCGTTTTTATCCGATATTCAATCCGTTTTTCGGTTCGTGTCCGGAGCGTCCGCGATCGAAAACGCGCCGTAAGAGCGACGGAAAAGTCCGTCCGCGCATTCCGAAAAAAATGCGGGCGCCTCCGCAAAAACGCCATGTTTTCAAGCGTCTTTCGGTTGCGCCCATTCTCGCCAAATATGACAAACCAAAAAAAGAAACGGCAGGTTTTCTGACTTATGACGCGGCATATCGCGCCGCAAAAGGCACACGGGCGGAAAAACGATTTCCGCGCGGAATGCCCGAATTCGTCAAACACAGTAATGGCGGTTGTTCCGGATTTGAACCGGATTCCCTGTTGAGCAAAAACGCTCAAATCTACTCAGCTTACAACTTTTCAAACCGTATTTCTTCTCACGGTATTAAATTAAACATATTATAGCACAGATCGGTATTTTCCGACAGTATAAATTCATGAACTTTATGTAAACTCTTGTTTTTGCCGCTCCGCGAACCGACGAGGGTTCCCGCACAAGGCGGTCAAAAGGCGGCGGAGGGCATATTATGTGAATGACGGAAACGTGCGCCGCGTGAGAAAAGGAACACAGAAAGACAGCGCGTTTTCGCAAAGAAAAAAATGCGGTATACGGGGAAATATCATAACACGGGGTGCGCGAATGAGAAAGAAGATCGTATTTATCGGCGGAGACGAAAGACAGACAGTTGCGGCGGAGGAATTGGCGAAAGACGGTTTTGACGTCCGACTTTTCGGGTGTCCGAGCGGAAACGGACGGCTCGAAAGCGCGGAAACTCTCTCCGATGCGGTCGCGGACAGCGTTGCGGCGATACTCCCCGTCCCGTGTTCAAAAGACGGAAAGACGGTCTTCGCCCCTTTTGCGGAAGAACCGATACGGGCGGACGAGGTGCTGTCCGCCGCGGGTGCGGGGACTTTGCTGATAGGCGGCGGAACGAAAAAACTGTTTCCCGAGGCGGTCGATCTGCTCGAGCGCGAAGATTTCAAGATACTGAACGCGATCCCCTCGGCGGAGGGAGCGGTCGCCGTCGCCGTCGCCGAGACGGACATCACGCTCAACGGCGCGGTATGCACGGTCATCGGCTTCGGAAAGATCGGAAAACATCTCGCGCGTCTGCTCTCCGCGTTCGGAGCGGATACTGCCGTCACGGCGCGCAAGCCGACGGACTTCGCGGTCGCGAAAGCGCTCGGACTGCGTGTTTTTCATACCTCCGACGCGGAAAAAGCGGTCGCCGATGCCGATATAATATTCAACACGGTACCCTTCGCCGTGGCAGACGAAAAAGTTCTGAAAGCGACAAAAAAACAGGCTGTTCTTATCGAACTCGCCTCCGCGCCCGGAGGGATCGACGCTGCCGCCTGCGAAAGGCTCGGCAGAAAACTTGTGAAAGCCCCCGGATTACCCGGACGTTTTTCGCCGCTGAGTGCGGGGAAAACGGTATATAAGACGGTCAAAAACATACTTGACGAACCAAGGTGAAAAAAAATGGAAAACGGAAACAACTCCCGCGCGCGGATAGGATTTGCGCTCTGCGGCTCCTTCTGCACGCTTAAAAAAATGATAGATCAACTCGAACGGCTCGCCGAAATCGGCTATGATCTGACTCCGATCATGTCCGAAAACACATATACGACCGACACGCGTTTCGGCAAGGCGGAAGAATTCGTTCAACGGGTCGAAAACATCTGCGGAAAACCGGTCTTACACCGAATTTCCGAGGTCGAGCCGATCGGTCCGAAAAAACTGCTCGATCTGCTCGTAATCGCTCCGTGTACGGGCAACACGCTCGCAAAACTCGCGAACGGGATCTCGGACAGCGCGGTCTCTCTCGCCGCGAAAGCGCATCTGCGAAACGAACGCCCCGTGCTGGTCGCCGTGTCGTCGAACGACGCGCTCTCGGGCAACGCGCGAAATCTCGGAACGCTGATGAATACGAAAAATTACTTCTTTGTGCCCTTTGGTCAAGATGACGCAGTGAAAAAGCCCACATCTCTCGTCGCGAAGACCGAGATGATCCCCGAAGCGGTCAAAGCGGCGTTGGAGGGCAGACAGATACAACCGATTTTGATGTAAAATATTATGTTTTTTCGGCAAAAGAAAAACAAAATAACTTTCGTAAAACATACATTCGATAAAATGAACGGATACAATCAAACAAAGAATTCGGCGGCGTAAAGCCGCCGAAGACGCGTTGATCGGATACGCCGCGCGAAACTGCCGCTTCGCGGCACGCGCATGGCTGTTCGCAAAATGCTCTCGCGATCATTTTGCGAGTCGGGCAGGACGACGCAATCATGAAACCCACATCTCTCGTCGCAAAAACCGAGATGATCCCCGAAGCGGTCAAAGCGGCGTTGGAGGGAAAGCAAATACAGCCGATCTTGATATAAAAAAACGGATCTTAAAAACGAATACGGTTAAACAAAAAAATTCGGCGCAACAATTCTGATTGCAGATATATTATAACAAAGAATTCGGCGGCGTAAAGCCGCCGAAGACGCGTTGATTGAATACGCCGCGCGAAACTGCCGCTACAATGTGATCTCAACACTCTCCTTGCCTTCGACGGCAAAGGCGAACAGGGTCGCCTTGTTGATCGCCGCAAAGTAGCCCGTGCGCCCGTACTCGTCCGCGAAGTTCTTCCCGATCAGTTCGAGCGTTTCCCGCAGTTGAAGCATGGCGGCAAACTCGTGCTTGCATATTCCGCAGCAAAAGCAGGAGCAAACAAGACCGCTTATCTCGCCGTTGCGGTATTCAAACTCGACCTCGTATGCTTCGCTGCCCTCGACGACGGCATAGCCCTCTGTGCCGTCAACGCTGATGTATTTGACTTTATTCTCAACATAGTATTCATGTCCGCGCTCAGCGGTCTGCGGATTAACGCCCATACCGCCGAGATCGGTCAGAAGGAACGAGGTGTCGTCCCTGCCGCCGATGAAAACCTCGTCCTCTTTCGGCGGCGCTTTGAACCATGTGACCGCCCTGTTTCGCGGAAGCGTTTCGCGGTCGAACGTTACGAAATGCGACCCTGCAACGCGGAACCGACCGTGCACGTCCGTGTCGGCCAACGCGATCACACGCTTATAATCGGAGAGTTTGATCCTGAAATTATAATTGACCTCTCTCACGCGACCGAGCTGCCCTTCGAGTTTTCCTTCAACATAAACCAAGTCGCCGCATTTCAGGTCAAACATATCGTTGTAATACGCATACTCCCTCCCTCTTTCGGGGAAAAACACCTGTACCACGGACTTGCGCGGTTCAGCCTGCGCTTTCCGTGCGGCGGGCATAACTTCATTCGTCTCTTCCGCGGGAGTCTCCGCCGCAAAACCGATCTTAAATGCCATTCCGATCACCGTTCCTTCTTTTTTATACATTTTCAGACGGATCTTTCGCCTTTTCGTTCTTTCTGCCTTTATTATACATCATTGTATGTCCCATAAACAGGACTTTGAATTATAAAACATCAATCAGCCGTGAGATTTCGTGATGTATATGCTTGCGGTGACGGAAAGATGCAGGTATTCAAAGAATATAATTCCGACGAATACTTTGCTTCTCAGAAGCGGAAGGTTACGCGCAAAAAAAAGCACAGCCCTGCCATGAAGGTGGGGCTGTGCTTTCGCAATAAACTTGAAATTTCAACTGAATTTTTATCATATTATTTCAATTTTAGTGTTAAACTTGAAATAAAATGCTTGTTTTTAATGCCGCAATTTCAAATTTGCTTGACAAATTGAAATAATCGGCGTATAATAGTAACAGAAATTTCAATTTGGAGGTGATACCGTGAATAAAGCCGGAAGATTTGTTTCCAACCTTTCGGGTGAAGCAGAGTATCAATCCTTTCTGCCTTCTGCGCTTCCGCCCGAAATCGTGATGGACGAAGAAATGGTATCTTTGCTTGTTGACGCAAATAAACAGCTTTATGCGTTGGAAAGTATTTCTGCCCATATTCCGAGCATCAAGCTCTTCACTTCGATGTACGTGAGAAAAGAAGCGCTCATGTCCTCACAGATGGAAGGAACGCAGGCGACGCTTGAAGACGTTCTTGATCCTGCGATAGATAAAAATGCAAATCAGGATGTGTCCGACGTTGTCAACTATATCAGGGCAACAGAGTTTGCGATTGAAAGGCTTCATACGCTCCCGCTATGCAATCGGCTGATCAGAGAAACGCACGCCGTTCTCATGGAGAACGTCAGGGGACAGGAGAAGTGTCCCGGAGAGTTCAAAACCTCTCAAAACTGGATCGGCGGCAAGGGTAGCACCTTGAAAAACGCAAGGTATATTCCGCCGAATCCGACCGACACGATTGAATGTATGTCCGACCTCGAAAAATATATGAATTCGGACGATCCTCTTGATGTTCTGATCCAAGCGGCGCTGATTCACTATCAGTTTGAAACCATCCACCCTTTTCTTGACGGAAACGGTCGCGTCGGGAGACTCTTGATCACGCTGTTCTTGATGGAAAAAAAGGTTCTTACCTCGCCCGCACTCTATATTTCTTACTTTCTGAAAAGCAACAGAATTGAGTATTACGACAGAATGACCGAGGTCAGAACCAAAGGAAACTACGAACAATGGATCAAATTTTTCCTTCGCGCTGTGGCTGAATCGGCAGAGGATGCGATCAATACCGTAAACGCCCTGCATAAACTCCATGAGGAAAACAATGCGAAGCCGGACACGCTCGGCAGAATGAGAACCAATGCGGCAAGACTTTTTGAATATATCGAGCAGAATCCGATTATCGAAACGCAAAAGACCGCTGATGCCCTCGGACTCAGCTATAACACGGCAGCATCGGCAATCAAAAATCTTTGCAATCTCGGCATCCTTGAAAAAAGCAAACGTGAGTCGAGAAGCAAGACATTCGCTTATACTGCTTATTTGGATATACTCAAAAAAGGAACTGAATAAGAACGGCACAGCCCTGCCATGAAGGTGGGGCTGTGCTTTCGGCGTTTATGAAAAGATCTTTCTGATATTTGCGATCAGCCTGTCCCAAAGGGACGGTTTGGGTTGCGCCGGCTTGGGATGATCGGCGACGGCTGCCTTTCTTTCCTGTGCTTGTTGCTTTGCTCGAAGTGCTTCTTCCGCCTTTGATTTTCGTATTACGGTGAACGGATCGCTACCGTTTATAATCCTATTGTAAAAACTTTGAACCCAATCCAGATCATCATCTGTGCAGATATCGGAGTTCAGTGTTCCGACTTCGTGTGCAAGCTGATTGCGAACCCATCGAACATGTTTCAACTGTTTGTAGTCATCTTCCCGGGTAAGTACATACCGACGGTTACTCCAAGGCGTTGCCTCCATTTGCCGTATGTATTCGGAAACTCCTTCCGCACTTGACAGATAATCCTTACATAGGCGGTCAAGGCGTTTATATTCTTCTTGAAAATCCAAGTTCAAAGTAAGCATAGAGCATCTCCCATATTTTTGCAGTTATCAGCCGCTATTTTGAAAGTCAAGACCGATTCTGATACGGACTGCGCAACCCTTCGACCTTTAGTGTAAAGGTTCAGAGAGGCGTGCATCTTTTCATAATATGTTTTTAATCATGGTGTGCATTTTCATATGCTCTTCGTACATCCTCCGGCAATCCGTCAGGAATCATGCTCTGTACTTGATCTTCACTGCCATACCGCGTTGCCTGCTCATAGTACCAGCACTTGAATTTCAGCATATCCAACGCTTTATTTATGCGGACAAGTTCTGCCTCAAGTCTCTCTCTTTGCTTTTCAATGAGCGCTTTTCTCTGAGGATAGGTGGATGCACCCTCTACGCACCAATCCATGAATTGTTTGATATCCTTGATTTCCAGACCGGATTTCTTCAAGCATTCGATGACCCGCAGGGCTTCCAATTCGTTATCGCTGAATTTACGGATGCCCGATATTCTTTCCATATTCGGAAAAAGTCCCTGTTTATCATAGTAACGCAAGGTGGAAACGGGCAATCCGAACATTTCTGAAACTTGTCCAATCGTATACATAATATCTCCTAAAAAAATTTACAAATAAACATTCTGAAACCCCTTGACCTGAAGTTAGGTTTAGGTGTTATTATCAGTATAGCATAAATGTACAACAAATGCAATACATAAAGGAGATTTTTTTGATGCGTAAAAATGTTTTGATTCTTTCTTCAAGCCCCCGCAAGGGCGGCAATTCCGAGACGCTGGCGGCGGCTTTTGCCGAGGGTGCGCAGGAAGCGGGCAATCAGGTGGAGACTGTGTATCTGCGGGATATGCAGTACGGCTTCTGCAAGGGCTGTCTTGCCTGTCAGAAGTCGGGACACTGTGTTATCAAGGATGACGCGGCGGAGATCGCGGCCAGGATGCACGATGCCGATGTGCTGGCGTTTGCAACGCCGGTCTACTATTACAGTGTCAGCGGTCAGCTCAAGACCATGCTGGACCGTGCCAACCCGCTATTCGGCACAGACTATGCCTTCACGAAGGTTTACCTGCTGGCGACGGCGGCAGAGGATGAATCGGAAACGGTGGAAGGCACCGTCAAGGCGGTACAAGGCTGGGTGGACTGCTTTGACCGCTGTGAATTGGCGGGCACCGTATTTGCCGGAGGTGTAACCGATGTGGGCGAAATTGCCGGACACCCTGCATTGGAAAAAGCACATCAGATGGGAAAGGAGATTTGAATCATGGAGAAGCTGAATTTGACACAGGAATGGGACAAGGTGTTTCCCAAAAGCGAAAAGGTCGATCATCGAAAAGTGACCTTTCACAACCGCTACGGCATTACGCTGGCAGCGGATATGTACACGCCGAAAGGCGCAGAGGGCAAGCTGCCCGCCATCGCCGTCAGCGGCCCCTTCGGCGCGGTGAAGGAGCAGTCCTCCGGCCTGTATGCACAGAAAATGGCGGAGTTGGGCTTTCTGACCCTTGCCTTTGACCCGTCCTACACCGGCGAGAGCGGCGGCACGCCCCGGTATGTGGCGTCGCCGGATATCAACACCGAGGATTTCTGCGCGGCGGTGGATTTTCTCTCCGTGCAGGAGAATGCGGACCCTGAGCGCATCGGCATCATCGGCATCTGCGGCTGGGGCGGCATGGCGATCAATGCCGCCGCCATGGACACACGTATCAAGGCAACCGCCGCCATGACCATGTACGACATGACTCGTGTGAACGCCAATGGATATTTTGACAGCGAAAATACCGCCGATGCCCGTTACGCAAAGAAACAGGCCATGAATGCCCAGCGAACCGCCGACTACAAAAACGGCACCTATGCCCTTGCAGGCGGTGTCGTTGACCCTCTGCCGGAGGATGCCCCGCAGTTTGTGAAGGACTACCACGGTTATTATAAAACCCGTCGTGGCTACCATCCCCGCTCTCTCAATTCCAACGGAGGCTGGAATGTGACTTCCTCGCTGTCCTTTATGAATATGCCGATTTTGCAGTATGCCGGTGAGATTCGCTCTGCCGTTCTGCTGGTGCATGGGGAAAAGGCGCATTCCCGTTATTTCAGTGAGGGTGCTTACGAAAAGCTGACCGGAGATAACAAGGAGTTGATGATCATTCCGGGGGCAAACCATGTTGACCTCTATGACAACCTAACGGTGATCCCCTTTGAAAAACTGAAAAGTTTCTTTGAGGAATACTTGAAATGAAACGGATTCTGTTCTGCTTTCTTTTGTTGACCGGAATTTGTTTGAGCGGCTGCACAGGGCAGATCAATCAGCCGGAGATGCCGCTATCGACTTACGAAGAAAGCGGCGTTTTGCCGGGATCGGAAAGTGAGGAATCGACCGAGATGCCACCGAAAGAATCAACCATTCCCAGTGAGGCATCCAAGCAGGTGCTGACACTGACCATTGACGGTACAGCGGTGGATGTCCAATGGGAGGACAACGACACTGTTTCCGAACTGCTTGACTATGTGAAAGATGCACATATCGTCGTGCATACATCAGCCTACGGCGGCTTTGAGCAAGTGGGCAGTTTCCCCCAGAGCTTATCCAGAAACGATGTGCAGATGACCACCAAGCCGGGCGATATTGTACTGTACTCCGGCGATCAGCTTGTGGTGTTTTTCGGCTCAAACAGTTGGAGCTATACCAAGCTGGGACATATCAACCTGGCTGCGGAGAAACTGGCAGAATTGTTGGGCGGCGAATCAACGGTAATTGAATTCAAATACGAATAATCACACGAAAAGGCTGCAAGGTGCGCCACCATAAAAAGTATGTACGCAAAAACACAAAAAGGCTCTACGGTGACCGTTTCTCGGTTACCGTAGAGCCTACTTTCGATAAAAGGTATGGGAAAACCCTTGCAAACAGGGGCTTTTACAAAAAGAAACTGGACACCCGCTTCGATACGCATTGTATCAAAACTGGTGTCCAGT
>OLPF01000234.1_pt1 | contig 65112 bp, 52 predicted proteins | sample 1673121 | NCBI WGS metagenome assembly OLPF01 (sample SAMEA3136756, study PRJEB25190) | human gut metagenome
TACTTTCCCGCGCGGGGAAAGTACCTCGTCCGCCCGCAGGCGGACGAAACCTCCCACAGCGGGGGTTCAAAGCAGAAAATCTTCTCCACCGCGTCAAAAGAACCTCCATCCATCCTCCGCCAGCCCTTTCCTCCTCTCAATACGTCAACCACCGGCGTTGACTTTTTCGCGTGCGCTGCGCCGGTAACAAATCACAGCGCATGCCCCGGCGAAAAAAATCCCCGCTGTACTGCCGCATCCGGCGTCGGCTGGCAAAATAATCCCGTAACACAGCAAACATATTCCAATCCTCCCTTGCGTAGCTTTGCTTCGAGGACATTATACGAACATTAGTTCTCTATGTCAAGGGGGGAGAACAAATTTTCTGACTTTTTCGGACAAAGTTTGCGCGCCGCTTCGACAGGCCCATTTCCAAAGAATGACTATACTGGGTGGCGTCATGAAAGGGGGCGGCCCATGAGCGTCAGTGTGGAAATTTTTGTGGGGGTGCAGGCCGTCAGTGGCTTTTGCCTGCTGGTGGCGCTCAGCCACCTTACGGCCCGGGGACGTCCGCCCTATGGACGGCTGGGGCTTTGCGCCCTTGGAGCCGCCGGTATGACGCTGCTGCTGCTATGCTTTGGTAATCCTTCCGCCGCGGGACTGGGCGCGGTGATGATGAACCTGCTGGTTCCCTTTGCGGCCCTGGGCAACTTGCCGCGCATGCGCCGCGTCCGGGCTGCCGGAGCCTATCTGCTGCTGAATCTGCTGCTGGAAGGGTGCCTGCGGGTGCTGTACAGCGCCGGGCTTCCCGCGCTCCCGGCGGTGCTGCTGGCCTCGGCGATGACCCTGCTGCTGCCCGGCCTGGGGCAACGTATGCGGCCCCTTCCGGTGACCCGGGTGGAAGTACGCTGGCGGGGACGGAGCGTGTGCCTCAGCGCGCTGGTGGATAGCGGTAACCTCCTCCGGGATGGCATTACCGGGCTGCCGGTGGTGGTCTGCTCCCAGCAGGCGCTTTCTCCCTTGCTCCCACGCATGTATCCGGGCATGCTGCCGGAGGGCTTCCGCTACCTGAGCGTGCGCACCGCTGCTGGTGGGGCGCTGATGCCCTGCTTCCGCCCGGAAGGTGTGCGCCTGCTGGGGAACGGTGGCTGGATACCCGTGGAAGCCGTGGTGGGGCTGACGGTGGACGGGTACAGCGGTTTCCAGGCCCTGGTACCCGCGGCCTTAACCCGGGAAAGGGCATTCCCCGTACCGGCACCCGCCCCCGCAGGCATGTCCCGCCGGGAAGGCTTGTAAGATAGAGATAAAACAACGCTGCCCGCGGCCATACCCCGTGACAGCGCGAAGAAGCAAGGAGGAAACAGCATGGCGCTTACCTTTCGTCTGTACGCCCTTGCACGGAAGCGGCTGGAGGAAATGCTCCAAAACCTTTCCAGCCAGGAGCTGTACTACATCGGCGGCCCGGACCCGCTGCCCTCGCCCCTGAGCCATGAGGAGGAGCTGGCCCTGGTGGCCCGCCTGCCCGGGGACGACGGCACGGTCCGTTCCACGCTTATCGAGCGGAACCTGCGCCTGGTGGTGTTCATTGCCCGCAAGTTCGAGAATACCGGCATTTCCCTGGAGGACCTGATCTCCATTGGCACCATCGGCCTCATCAAGGCCGTGAACACCTTCGACCCCGCCAAGAAAATCAAGCTGGCCACCTATGCCAGCCGCTGTATCGAAAACGAGGTGCTCATGTTCCTGCGCCGCAACAGCCGCACCAAGCTGGAGGTGAGCCTGGATGAGCCCCTGAAAACCGACTGGGACGGCAACGAGCTGCTCCTCAGTGACGTGCTGGGCACCGAGCCGGACATCGTCTACCGCTCCATGGAGGAGAATGCCGAGCGGCAGATGCTCTTTGCGGCCCTGGGCCGCCTGTCCCCCCGGGAGCAGAAGATCATGACCCTGCGCTTTGGTCTGGGCGGCCGCCGGGAAATGACGCAAAAGGAGGTGGCGGACCAGCTGGGCATCTCCCAGAGCTACATCTCCCGCCTGGAAAAGCGCATCCTTTCCCGGCTGCATGTCGATTTGGCGCGGTTTTCCAGTTAGTTTGCCGCTTGTATAACAGGCCGCTTCCGGTGCCATACTTCTCCTGTCAACCGGCAGGAGGTGCATGGTATGAGTTGTGGCAAGGTAGAAATCTGCGGCGTGGATACGTCCACGCTGCCCGTGCTTACCAATGAGCGTATGCGGGAACTCTTCCCGCTGGTACACGGAGGAGACAAGGCTGCCCGGGAGGAATTTATCCGCGGCAACCTGCGCCTGGTGCTCAGCGTGATCCAGCGCTTTTCGGGCCGCGGGGAAAACGTGGACGACCTTTTCCAGGTGGGCTGCATTGGCCTTATCAAGGCCCTGGACAATTTCGACGTGAGCCAGAACGTGCGCTTCTCCACCTACGCGGTGCCCATGATTATCGGGGAGATCCGCCGCTATCTGCGGGACAACAACCCCATCCGCGTCAGCCGCAGCCTGCGGGATACCGCCTACAAGGCCCTGCAGGCCCGGGACCGGCTGCAATACGCCCTGGGACGGGAAGCCACCGTGGACGAAATCGCCCAGGAGATGCATCTTCCCGTGGAGGATGTGGTCTTTGCCCTGGAAGCCATTCAGGACCCCGTCTCCCTCTTTGAGCCCATTTATAACGATGGGGGCGACGCCCTTTACATTATGGACCAGGTGAAGGACGAAAATACCAAGGATGAAAACTGGCTGGAGGAAATCTCCATCAAGGACGCCCTCCAGCACCTGAACGAGCGGGAAAAAAAGATCCTCCGCCTGCGCTTCTTCGAGGGAAGGACGCAGATGGAGGTGGCCGGGGAAATCGGCATCAGCCAGGCGCAGGTTTCCCGCCTGGAGAAAAACGCCCTGCTGCATATGCGCAAGCATGTGCAGGTGCAGTAAAGGAAACAAAACGGCGCCCCGGAGGCATTGCTCCTCCGGGGCGCCGCGCCATTTCATAGGTTTCTGTGGCAGGGATTACTTGCCCAGGGCATAGGCCGCGGCACTGCCGCCAGCCAGGGCGCCCCAGACCAGGCTGCCCGTGTTGCCCACACCGCCGATGGTGGTGCGGCCAAAGGCATTGGCCATGCCCACGATTTCGCCAGCCTGGTACAGGCCGGGGATGGGATTGCCATCCGCGTCCACAACCTCGCCCTTGTCCGTCATGGCGGGGCCGCCGGCGGTAATCATGATGTAGGGGGTGGTCTCAAAGATGTAGTAGGTGCCGCCAGTGAATTCCTTCATCAGGCGGGTGCGGCCGAACTCCTCGTCCAGGCCGTTCTTGGCATAGGTGTTGTACTTCTCGATGGTAGCGGCCAGGTTCTCGGCGTTGATGCCGGCCTTCTCCGCGACTTCCTCAATGGTGGAGCCGCTGAAGAGGATGTTGCCCTTGGCCAGCTGATCGTCGAAGTTCGCCCAATCCTTGTCGCCGGTGATGATGGGCTTCTCCTGGGCCTTCAGGTCGTCCACCATGGCCTGGTCCAGCATGATGTAAACCTTGTTGTCGCCCACCTTCCACCAGGAAGTGATCTCGTCGTAGGAGGAGCCATCCTCATTGCCCAGTTCGTCCACGAAGCGGTTGCCGTCCTTGTTGACGAAGATGATGTAGGGGAAGTCCTTCACGCGGATGGACAGGCTGCGGGTCAGGCCGCTTTCGGGGGTCTTCAGGCCGCCGGCATACACGGTGAGGAAGTCCATGTTGGTCAGCACCGCGCCCACCTTTTCCGCCATGAGCATGCCGTCGCCGGTGGTGAACCAGGAGGAGGTGGTGGTGAAGTTTTCCAGGTTGTAGCGCTTTACCAGTTCCTCGGAGTAGCCATAGCCGCCGGTGCACAGGATGGTGGCCTTGGCATAGAAGTCGCCGCTGTCGGTCTTGGCGCCGATCACCGCGCCGGATTCATCAGTAATCAGCTCGGTGGCGGGGGTGTTGAACACGATGCTGGCCTGGCCCGCGTCGATGTACTTCTGCAGTTCGCCCATGACCACGTCGGTCAGGGAGCTGCGCTTGCAGCTGGACACACGGTCCACGCTCAGGGGCTCATAGAGGGTGGGCTGGCTGGGGGTGCGGTTGGTGAACTCGATGCCCAGGCTGGTCACCCAGTCCACTTCCTCGCCGCAGTGGTTGGCAAAGTATACGCCCAGGTCCTTGTTCCAGGAATACTCCACGTCGGGGTTGCGGCTCTGGTAGCCCGCGTTCAGACGCTCAAAGTCGCCGATGAGCAGCTCGGGATCGTCCTCGATGCCGGCTTCTTTCTGCAGCACGCTGTTCACGCCGATGAGGGTGCCGCCGCCCAGGGTGCCGCCCACACGGTCGGTCTTTTCCAGGATGACCACCTTTGCGCCGCTTTCGCAGGCTTTGATGGCGGAGCGCATGCCCGCCACGCCCGCGCCGATCACCAGCACGTCGGGATCTTCGATGATGGGCATAGCTTCCTCTTCTTCCGCCTCAATGCCCATGGCCTGGTTCAGCGCGTCCTGAACCGCGGCCTTGATGCCGTCAGAGGAGAAGGTGCAGCCGCTGACGCCGTCCACCTCGGCGCTCTGGGCGTCGATGATGGCCTGGGGCAGCTGCGCAAAGGCGCCGTCGGAAATGCCGGCGGTCTCCTGATGCGCGCCGGGCTCCACGGCGGTGATCTTGCCGCCCTCGATGGTTACGGTTACCTCAATGTTGCCGCCAAAGCCCTTGCCCTGGCCCACATAGACGCCGTCGGTCATTTCCGCCGCCAGGGCGCCGGTGTACAGCGTGCCCAGCATCAGCATGGCCAACAGCAATGCGATGATCCTTTTCATGAATGTTTTCCTCTCCTTTTCCCGTTTTCAAGCGCCATGGCTTGTTACCTCTATCATAACATTGATTGCTTTTGGGCAATAGATTTTTCTTGCTTGAAAATAGCCTTTTCTTGCTATATGATAGTTTTGTAACAGAAGCGGGAGGCGGAGCGGATGCGGCAGGCGTTACCCTTTACCTTGCATGAAATGAACATTGTGCCGGAGATAACCCGTCAGGCAGCAGGGGAAGGAGACGCGTGCCTGCTGTTTGCCCTGGAAGGGCGGCTGATAGCCCTGGTATCCCACCGGCGCTATGTCCTGCATGCCAATGATTACATTCTCCTGGGCCCGGAGGAAACTGCGCGCCTGGCCACCCAGGGCGGCGCCCGGGTGCTGCTGCTGCGCATGGAGACGGCGTTCCTGGCCAGGGCCGGGGTGGGCGGGGAAGACCTGCTGGCTGCCTTCACCCCTGCGCGTTTGGAGGAAAACCGGCTGGTTACTTCCCAGAACAACACCAATCTGCTGATTCGCAATTTTTTTCAAAACCTGCGCCGGGGGGCCACGCTGCCCCTGGGGATCAGCTACTGCCATCATTTGCTGGCACTGATGGCGATTCTTGTGGGGCGCTCGGCGGCGCATCAGCCCGCCGATGGGCGTGGCCAGCATGCGTTTTCCATCAATGCCGTGTATTATTATGTGCGGGATCATCTTGGCGAGGACCTGAGCCTAGATACCCTGGCTGAAAAGCTCTATTTCAACAAGTACTACATTGCTCACGCCTTCAAGCGGGAAACGGGCATGTCCCTGCACCATTACATCGCCGAAAAACGCATGGAGCATGCCCTCACCCTGCTTATGCAGGGCACGCCGGTGCACCGCACTGCTACGGCCTGCGGCTATGCCGACGATGCACACTTCATCCGCGCTTTCAAGAAAAAGTACGGCCTGCCGCCGAAAAAATACTGCCGGCTCCACGGGGAGCGGGGGGAGGAAACGCCTCCCGCCGCCCGGCCGTGAAGCCGGCTTCTTTTCGCATGCAGTTTATTTCAGGGCTCGAACACCTTGTGGGGGTTTAGGATGCCCTTAGGGTCGAAGGCGCGCTTGATGCCCTGCATCAGTGCCAGGGCCGCGGGAGATAGGCTTTCCCGCAGGTAAGCCCGCTTGGCATAGCCGATGCCGTGCTCCCCGGAAACCTGGCCCCCCAGCTCCTGGGCCTTGCGGTAGATCTTCGCCATGGTGTCGGCCATGCGCTTTTCCCACTCATCCTGGGACAGGCCGTCCTTGAGCAGGTAAGTGTGCAGGTTGCCGTCCCCCGCGTGGCCAAAGCTCTTGATGCGCAGGCCCGCGTCCTTTTCCAGGGTGTGCAGGTAATCCACCATTTCATGGATGCGGCTGCGGGGAACCACGCAGTCCACCTCGTCCATGAAGGTGGTGCTGCCCTTGATGGCCTCCAGGAAAGCGCCCCGGGCCGTCCAGATGGACTCGTCCCGCTCCTGGGTGTCGGAGATCAGTACATCCAGGGCGCCCCGCTCCAGGCAGAGCTTGGCCACGTCGTCGTAGGCTTCCTCAATGGCGGCCAGGGTGTTGCCGTCAAAGCGCAGCAGCAGATAGGCCGGGGCGCTGTGGTCGGGGAAGCGCTTGCCCAGGTAGTTTTCCGCGTCCAGGATGACCTCACGCTCCATGAACTCGATGGCCTGGGGCGCGGCCTTGCTGCGCACAATGGCGGGCACGGTTTCGATGGCCTGGCGCAGGCTGGGGAAAGGCACCAGCAGGGACACCGTCCGCGGAGGCAGGGCCAGTAGCTTCAGCGTGGCCTTGGTAATGACGCACAGGGTGCCCTCGGAGCCCACCACCAGATCCTTCAGGGATAGGCCGCTGGAATTCTTCACCGTTTCGCCGCCCAGGGTGAGGATTTCCCCCGAGGGCAGCACCACCTCCAGGGCGCGCACGTAGTCCCGGGTGACGCCGTATTTTACCGCGCGCATGCCCCCTGCGTTGGTGGAAATATTTCCGCCGATGGTGGCGCTCTTCTCGCCGGGGTCCGGGGGATAGAAGAAGCCCCGTTCCTCCACGTAGGCCGCCAGCTCCATGAGCAGCACCCCCGGCTCCACGGTGACGCTGAGGTTATCCTCGTCCAGGGCCAGAATGCGGTTCATGTCGCTCATGTCCAGCAGCACGCCGCCGGCCACCGGCACGCAGGCGCCCACCAGCCCCGTGCCCGCGCCACGGGGCGTCAGGGGAATCTCCCGCTCATTGCAAAAGCGCATCACCGCGGATACCTGTGCGGCGTCCTGGGCGCGGACCACGGCCCCGGGCATGCCGCTAACGCCGCTGAGCTCATCGTGGGTCCAGTCCGGGCCGATGGCCTCGCCCCACAACACCTGGCCCGGGGGCAGCAGGGCTTCCAGGTCCTGAAGCTCCTGGGAAGTCAACATGCGTTTCATGGCCGTGCCTCCTTGTCCGCCCGGATGGCCTGGATCAGCGCCGGGACAATTTCATAGAGATCCCCCACCAGGCCCACGTGGGCGGTTTTGAAAATGGGGGCGTTTTCATCCTTGTTGATGGCGATGATGGTGCCGGCGTGGTTCATCCCCGCCACAAACTGAATAGCGCCGCTGACGCCGCAGGTGATGAGCAGCCGGGGACGCACCGTGCGTCCGCTGAGCCCCACCTGCCGCCGGGCCTCCACCCAGCCGCATTCCACCAGGGGACGGGTGCAGGCCAGCTGCCCGCCCAGCTCCTCTGCCAGGTCCTTCAATAGTTGCAGGTCGCTTTCCTTGCGCAGGCCGCGTCCCGCCACCACCAGCACGTCCGCGTGCTCAATGCCCGCCTCCGCGGGCTTGGGGGTAACGGAGAGCACCGTGACCCCGCTTTGCAGCTTTTCCGGGGGAAGGGCGCGGCTTTCGATGATTCCGCTGCCCTGGGCCTGCCGCGCGGGAGCGTCCATGACCTTGTAGCGCACGGTGGCCATCTGCGGCCGGTGGTTGGGGGTGATGATCTGGGCCATGATATTGCCCCCAAAGGCCGGGCGAATCTGCACCAGATCAGTGTTTTTCTCCATTTTCAGTACGGTGCAGTCGGCGGTGAGACCCGTGTGCAGCCGGGCCGCCACCCGGGGCGCCAGCTGACGGCCCACGGTGGTGGCGCCCACCAGAATGGCCGTGGGCCGCAGATGCGCCACCGCGTCGGCAAAGGCGGCGGTGTACGCGTCCAGACGGAAGTCCCGCAGGGCGGGCTGGTCGTATACCAGCACCCGGTCCGCGCCCCAGTGGGTTAGTTCTTCCGCCGCGGCTTTTACCCCGTCCCCCAGGAGCAGCGCGTAGACCGGATGCCCGATCTCCGCGGCCAGCTCCCGGGCCTTGCCCAGCAGCTCAAAGGTTACGGGGTGCAGCGCGCCTTCCACATGATCCGCATAGACCAGGATGCCCCGCCAGGCGCTTTTGTCCACCTGGGGCGCGGGAGCGTCCTGCACCATTTCCGCGGCCCCGGCGGGGCCTTTTTTTACGCACAGGCCGCACATTTTGCAACCGGCGGTGGGCTCTATGGCGTCACCGTGTACTTCGATGGCGCCAAAGGGACACAGCGCCGCAAAGGCGGCCTTGTCCGGGATAAGCTCGGGATGGAAAATCAACTTTGCCATTTCAGCGCCCTCCCTGCCACAGCTTTTGTTCCTTCAGCAGGCCGAACAGCCGCCCGGCCAGCTCTGGGCCGGTGCCCGTCCACTTTTCCTGCTTGTGGTTGCTCTCCGGGGGAAAGATGCGCTGCACCTGGGTGGGGGAACCGCTGAGCCCGTAGTGGGCCGGATCGGTGTCCTCCATATCCGCCAGGGTCAGGCGGTGGATGGGCGCGTCCTTCATGGCCTGCTTGCGCACGTAGCTGGGCAGGCGCGGCTGGGCGATGTCCTTCTCCACCGAGAGCAGGCAGGGCAGGGACACCTGCACGGTTTCAACCTTGTCGGTGAGGTCCATTTCCACGGTGATGGCCTCCGCCTCCGCGGACAGGATGCGCAGCACCCCCGCCACCGCCGGCAGGGACAGCGCCTCGGAGATCTCGCTGCCCACCTGGGCGGTATCCCCGTCGGTGGTCTGCTTGCCGCACAGGATCAGGTCAAAGGGACCCGCCCGGCGGATGCCCTGGCTGAGGGTGTAGCTGGTGGCCAGCACATCCGCGCCGCCAAAGCGCCGGTCGGTAATCAGCCAGCCCTCATCCGCGCCCATGGCATAGGCCTCGCGGATCACCGCCTCCGCCTGGGCGGGGCCCATGGTCATCACGCTCACCCGGCCGCCCAGCTCCTGACGCAGGCGCAGGGCGATTTCCAGGGCGTACAGATCGTAAGGGTTCATTTTGGAGGCGGCGCTGCTGCGGTTGAGCACCCCGGTAACCGGGTCCACCTCCACCTTGTTGCTCTCCGGCACCTGCTTGATGCACACTAATATCTCCATGAAGTACCTCCCTGCGTTAGGCTCTGTCCAGCCGGATGATGCCCCCGAAGGCCAGGCGGGGCAGCAGTACCCGGCCATCCGCCACGGGGCAGGCCACGCCTTCCTCGGGCAATTCTTCCCCATAGGCCCGGGCGGCACGAATGCCTTGCGCTTCCAGGACCGCGCCCTCCACCGGACGTTCCAGGGGATCATAATTGGTCAGTACGGCCCAGTCGGCGTCCTTGCCCCGCAGCAGCCGCGCGTCCACATCCCCATGGCAGCCTGTGAGGCGCAGGGCGGGGCGAAGATTTTCCCGGTCGCATAGGGCGGAAACGCCGTACTGCTCGGTGACCACGCCGTGGGCCACCCGGCGCTGCTCCCGGGCATAGGGCCGGAAGCCCAGCCCCTCGTCCAGGTATTCGTATACCCGGCCGCCAGATGCCTGGAAGGCCTCAATCTGCTCCAGTTCCTCCGCGGGCAGTCCCCGGCGGTAGGGGAGAATCAGCACCCGGGTGTCCAGGGGATTCTCGGCCAGCTCCTGGGGCCGCAGGAAATCCACCGTCAGTCCCCGCTGGTTCAGCAGGGTATAGCAGCGGCGCAGGGCCAGGATGCTCTGTTCCGCGCATTGGGCGGTGTCCAGCGCGCCCCGGTTGTCCCGGGCGTCGGAGAAAGCGTTGGCCGCGTCGGAGTACAGCAGCGCCACGCCGCAGCGGACCTTCTCCGATTCCGCCAGGGGTTCCGACAGGCGGTTGACCAGGCGGTTCATGCGCACGCCCATGTCGTAGCTGGAGGCCTTGCGTCCGTCGCTGTACAGCATGCCGAACTGCTCCGGTTCCGGCCCGTCTGGGTAGGGCAGATCCGCCCGCCACTGGTAGTAGAAAATGCCTTTGAAGCCCCGGCCCAGGGCGGCGTAGGTTTCCCGCGGCCATTCCTGGGGCGGCATGTCCGTGCGGGCATTGTATTCAATGAGCCAGGCTTTCTTGCCAAAGCAGGCCGCGGCGCTTTCGCAGGCGTCCAGGGTCATGGCCGCCTGATGGAAGGCCGGGCCGCGGTTGACCAGATAGCAGGTAATGCCCAGGATGTCCATGCCCTGGGCGGTGGTGTAGTAATCCTCCCCGCGCACGGTGGCGCCGGGCACCAGCGGGCAGCTCATGTGGCAGGTGAGGGTGGCGGGGGCGTCGTAGCCCGCCTTGGCCTGGGCGGCCATGTCGCACAGGAAGCCGTTGAGCCTTTCCCGCAGGAACGTCCGCCAGGCCACCCAGCCCGAGGCGTCCTCCTCCGGGGCGGGGCGGCTGCGCGGGGCCTCCTGGGGTGGCAGGCCGTGCTCCGCCCGCCAGGCGGCGTATGCCCGGAGCGTCTCCGGATGATAGTCATACAGCCCCAGGTTGGGATAGGCGGGCTCGTTATAAATCTGAAAGGAGCACACCGACGGGAACGCCGCGAAATGCGCCGCCGAGGCCCGGGTGCCCATCCGGTTGTCCTCGATGATGCCCGGATGGTTCACACAGTTGCGGATGAACCAGCTCCAGGCGTTTTCCATGGGCTGGCCCTGCTGATCCACCATGGTGGCATCGGGGAAGTTCCGCAGGTTCATGCTGTACCCCTGCAGGCGAATCATGGCCCCCAGGTCCTGCTCCTCACACATGCGGCAAAAGGCGTCCGGCAGGGGAAAATCCACGGAAACCTTGCCCTGGTCATAGGTGACATCCCCCAGGGCCGCCATGCGCACCACGTTGAAGCCCGCTTCCCGCATGGCCCGCAGATCCTTGGCCATCTCGCCCAGGCGGTCTCCCGTGGGCGGCACCGGCACCTTTTGCGGGTGATAGGAAGGGTAATAGCTTTGCCCCAGGGCGATCTGCGCCCGTCCGTCATGGTAGAGTACGCCCTTCCGAATGGTATACGGCATAGATAGCTTCCTCCTGTATGTATCGTTTTTTTCCCAATTCCGTTGCTTCTACTTTACACCACGGCGCCGCAACTGTCAAGAACAAGTTCTTTATATAAATTATTTTTCATGAACTAGTCTTGACATGGCTTGGCGTACCATGCTATGATGAATGCAGACATACAGGGAAAAATGCACAGAAAAGAGGGAGACATCCATGATTCCTTCCATCCGTAAACCCAGGGCGGGGCTACTGCTGTTATCGCCGGAGCGCTTTGCGGACATTGGCCAGGGCACGGCCCGGGGAAGCTACCGGGAGCGCAAGGAGACGGAGGCCGCCTGGATGGTCCGGGACTGCGCCGTGGATTTTGACGTGACCTTTCCTGGCATCGTGTGGAATACCCAGGATGTGAAGCGCGCCATGGACGCCTTTGTGGCGGACAAGGTGGACTTTGTGCTGGCGCTGTACCTCTCCTGGGCGGAGGACTATGCCTGGATTCGCTTTTTGCGGGACATGCCGCCGGTGCCGGTGCTCTTTGCCCACCGCATGCGGGAGGAAATCAACCTCAAGGATACCCACGACGACGACGAGTTCACCGAATATCTGTGCTGCGGTGGCCTGGTGGGCGCCCAGGAGGCCAGCGGCGACAACGCCGACTACGGCCGTCCTATGCTGGAAACCTGCCTGGGCACCTGGCCGCAGGTGCTGGAGCGCGCCCGCTCCTTCGGCAACGCGGCCCGGGCGCGTGCGCTGCTGAAGGATGCGCGCATCGGCCTGCTGGCCTGCTATAACGAAGCCATGTGGAGCACCTACGTCCACCCGGCGGACATCTTCCGCAAGGTGGGCCCGGAGCTGCACTTCTATTCCATTGCGGAGCTGTGCGACGAAATTGACCTGATCTCCCCGGCGGAGGCCCAGGCGGTGCAGGCGGACATCGCCGCCCGCTACCCGGTCAAGCCCGACGTGGACGAGGAGAAATTCCTGGCCAGCGTCCGGGCGACCATGGCCATGGAGCGCCTGGCGGAGAAGCACGACCTGGATCTGCTGGTGCTCAACGATATCGATACCATGCTGTTCAAGAAGGTGGGCCTGCGGCCGGGCTTCTATCCCACGCCCCAGTGCGGGCGGGTGGTCATCGTGCCCGAGGGGGACCTGGGGGGCGGCCTGGCTACCTACATCCTCCGCCTGCTGTCCGGCGGGCATGTGAACTTCATCGAGCCCTTCCACATCGACCTGCCGGGGGAGAACTTTGCCGCCGGTCACGCGGGGCCCAATGATTATACCGATGGGGGCGTCACCCTGGTCAGCCGGGATGTGCGCTTTGCCAAGAGCGTCTGGAAGTACGCGGGCGCGCCCTTTGCCTGGCATGTGTTCCCGCAAGGGCGCAAGACCATGCTGCACTGCTCCCAGCGCAAGGGCCGCTTCCTGATGGCCGCCACGCTGCTGGACTGCCTGCCCTGCGAGCCGTTCCTGGCCACGTACAGCCACGGGCTGTTCCGCCCCGTGGGACAGAGCGCCCCGGAGCTGTTCGAAAAGCTGCTGCGCCTGGGCGTCACCCAGCACTATGGGCTGTGCGCCGGTGAATTCTTGCCCGAGCTAAAAGACCTGGCCATGATGCTGGACATGGATTATCAGCGGGTGTAACGCCCCCATACAGGAGGAATCGCCATGAGCTTTATGTTTCATCCCTACCCTTATAAGGATTTGCACGCGGTGAACCCCGTGACGCCCCGGGACACGGTGGTGGAGGGCGCGCTGCCCGTAGCCCGCCGGATTGCCGCGCTGTTTGCGGAGGGCTGCCGCAGCGCGGGCCTGGACGGCTATGCGGGCACGGAATTTGACGTGCTCTATCAGCTGCTGGCGGCGCAGCTCCTGCCCCAGGGGGTGCGCATCGTCCGCACGGAGGAACTGCTGCTGTCCCCGGAAAGCATCCGGGAGATGCTTCGGGACTCCCTGCCCGAGGACCGCAGCCTGGACCCCGTGCTCCTCTACGGCGTGCGGATTCCCCGCCGGTACGAGGATTTCTTCCGCCCGGAGGCCCTGGCTGCGCTCCGGGAGACCCTGCAAGGGGAAGAAAAGCTGCTGGTGCTGGGCCGGGGCGCCCTGTGTGAAACCCTGCGCGGGGCATATGACGCCCGCATCTGGGTGGACATCACCCCCCGCACCGCGGCGCTGAACTACAAGTACGGCAAGGCCCACAACTTTGGGGAGCCCGCGGCCCTGCCCTTTGGGGCCATGATGCGCCGGAATTATTATGTGGACTTTGAGCTGGCGGTGGAGCTGCGCTGGACGCTGATCCGTCAGGGGGCGCTGGACTGGTACATGACCGCGGACGATATGGGCCACCCCTCCCTGCTGCCCTATGGGGAGCTGTGCGGGTTGTTCGACGAGCTGCGGGCCAAGCCCCTGCGCTGCCGGCCCGTTTATCTGGAAGGGGTATGGGGCGGCTTTTATATCAAGCGGCTGCGCAACCTGCCCCGGGAGATGAAAAACTGCGCCTGGGTCTTTGACATGATCCCCATGGAGGTGAGCCTGGCGGCGGTGTGGCCGGGGCATGAAATCGAGGTGCCCTTCTTCACCTTTGTGCAGCAGCAGGGGGAAAAGCTCCTGGGCAAGCCCGCCTACGATGCCTTCGGCGGCTATTTCCCCGTGCGGTTCAATTATGACGATACCTTCCACTCCAGCGGCAACATGTCCATCCAGTGCCACCCGGACGCGGAATGGGTGGTGAAGCAGCATGGTGAGCTGGGCCGCCAGGACGAGAGCTACTACGTCTGCGTGGCCGGGCAGGATGCCTGCACCTACCTGGGCTTTGAGGAGGAAAACTCCTGCGAGGAATTCTTCGCCGCGGCGGAGAAGGCCCAGGAGACCGGCGAAACCATCGACTACAAGCGCTACGTCCATGCGGTGCCTTCCAAGCCGGGCACCCAGGTGATGATTCCCGCGGGCACCATCCACGCCAGCGGGCACAACCAGGTGATCCTGGAAATCGGCAGCCTTACCGTGGGCTCGTATACCTACAAGCTCTACGACTACCAGCGCATCGACCCGCAGACGGGATTGCCACGGCCCATTCACTTGGCCGCGGGGCGCAAGGTGATCCATCCCGAGCGCACGGCCGGATGGGTAACGGAAAATCTGGTGAACCATGGCGGCGTGAAGCGCCAGGGCGAAGGCTATGTGGAGCGCACGGTGGGCGAGCATGAGCTGCTGTACTTTGCCCTGCATACGGAGACCTTTGATCGCGTCATTACCGACGACACCCGGGACCGCTTCCATGTGCTGGCCCTCACCGAGGGAGAGCAGGTGCGCGTTGAATCCCAGGCGGACCCTGATCGGCACTTTGTGGCCAACTACCTGGACGTGATCGTGGTGCCGGCGGACTTTGGCCCCTACCGCATTGTTAACCTGGGTCAGGGCCCGGTGACGGTGCACAAGACCTGCTTGAAGGATTCCTTTGAAACATGCGCAAAGTAATATTGGCATTGGACGCCGGAGGAACCAGCATCAAGGCGGGGATTCTCCGGGGCGAGGAAATCATTGCGGAGCGGAGCTTTGCCTTTCTCAGCGAGGAGCGGGAGCAGATGCTGTCCGTATTCCGGCAGGCCCTTGCCTGGGGGCGGGACTATGGGCCCGTCTGCCTGGGAGTGGCCTGCCCGGGGCCCTTTGACTTTGCCAGGGGCGTAAGCCATATGCGGCATAAATGGCGGGGGCTGATGGACGTGCCCCTGCCCTCGGTCTTTGCCCGGGAATTGCCGGGGGTACCCGTGCGCTTCCTGCACGACTCCACGGCATTTTTGCTGGGGGAGGCCTGGCAGGGCGCGGCCCGGGACATGGAAAACCCCGCGGGGGTCATGCTGGGCACGGGCTTTGGCTTTACGGTGATGCAGCGGCGGCGGGTGCTGGTGGACGCCAACGGTACCCCGGCGGTGGTGCTGTGGAACGCTCCCTTCCGGGATGGCACGGTGGAGGACTACGTCAGCCGCCGCGCCCTGCGGGATGCCTACGGCCCCCAAGCTCCCGACGTGCGGGAGCTGGCGGAACTGGCGCGCGGAGGAGACACGCGGGCGCAGGCGATTTTCCGCCGCATGGGGGAAGCCCTGGGCGAAGTGCTCACCCGCTACCTCCCTGCCGGGACGGATGGCGTGGTGTTGGGCGGACAGATTGCCCGCTCGGCAGAGCTTTTCCTCCCCTGGGCCCAGATACCGGCGTCCGTGACGGTGGCCCGGCACATTGGCAGCACCGCCCTGCGGGGCGCGGCCGTATTCTGCCGGGGCGAAGCCCATGAATTCACGAAGGAGGCCTGACCCTTGAGCGCCTTTACCAAGTTAAGAGAGAGCGACTTCTCCGCCACGGAGAAGCGCATCGCGGACTATATTCTGAAAAACGCCCACAAGCTGCCGGAAATCACCATCAGCACCGTGGCCAAGGACTGCGACACCAGCAAGTCCATGGTGGTGCAGCTGTGCAAAACCGCCGGCTTCAAGGGCTATAAGGACCTGTGCAGCCAGCTGATGGTGGAGCAGGCGCTCAGCGACCAAAAAGGCCAGGAGGCCATGGACTATGACGAGATCCATCCCGGCTGCACCATGGCCCAGATTTGCCAAATCACCCTGCGGGAAGAAATGCGCTCCCTGCAGGATACGGCGGAGCTCATGGACGCTTCCGCCATTGAAAAGGCCGTGAAGTTGCTCATGAAGGCGGACAAAATCCAGCTTTACGGCGTGGGCAGCAGCGCCGTGGCAGCCCTGGATATGTACAACAAGCTCTGCCGCGTGGGCTTGAACGCCCGCTTTTCCCAGGATGTGCATTGTCAGCTGCTGGATTCCGCTTCCCTCACGCCCAAGAGCGTGGCGCTGGTGTTCAGCTTTAACGGGCGCACCAAGGATATGATCGAGGCCTGCGAGCTTTCCAAAGAGATGAGCGCGAAGGTGATCTCGGTTACACGGTTTGGAAACAATCCCATTGCGGAGTTGAGCGACGTACCCCTTTATGTGGCCAGCAATGAGTCCCTGCGCCGGGTGACCACCATGAGCTCCCGCCTGAGCACCCTGGTGATGGTGGACGTGCTCTTTACCTGCCTGGCCAACAGCATGGGCGACAAGGTTGCCCCGCTGATTGAACGCAATACCATGATCGCCAACCGGCGTAGAAAGTAAAGCCGGAGATTCGCTACACACTTATCCAGCAAGGAGGGAACCAACATGACCAGATTCCATGTTCTCAGCGGCGTGGACCGCCTGCATACCGTGGACGACCTGCTCAAGGGGCGTCGGGTGGGCCTGATGACCAATCCCACGGGCATCGACCATGAACTGAACAGCACCATTGACCTGGTGCACCAGCGTTACCAGTTAACCGCGCTGTTTGCCGTGGAGCATGGCATCCGGGGCGATGCCCAGGCGGGGGCGAAGGTGGAAACCACGGTGGACCCCGCCACGGGGGTCACGGTGTACAGCGCCTTCGGGGCCAACTGCCATTTCAACCAGGAAATGCTGGATGCCTTTGACGTGCTGGTGTTTGACATCCAGGACGTGGGCGCGCGGTTCTACACCTACCTGTATTCCCTTTCCTACGCCATGGAGGCCTGCGCCCGGGGCGGCAAGGAAGTGGTGGTGCTGGACCGGGTGAATCCCCTGGGCGGCGTCAAGCGCACGGGCACGATACTGGACCTGCGCTTCTCTTCCTTTGTGGGTGACTATGAATTGCCCACCCAATACGCCCTGACCATCGGCGAGTATGCCCGCTATGTGAAGGACTACCTGCACCTGGATGTGAAGCTCACGGTGGTGCCCCTGGAAGGGTGGCGCCGGGAGATGTACCTGGACGATACGGACCTGCCCTGGGTTGCCCCTTCGCCCAACTGCCCCGATTTGGCCGCTTCCCTGTGCTATACGGGCACCTGCGTCTTTGAGGGCACCAACTGCAGCGAGGGCCGGGGAACCACCCTGCCCTTCCAGGTGATCGGCGCGCCCTATATCGATGGCGCGGCCCTGGAAAAGCGGATGAACGCCCTGGGCCTGCCGGGGCTGCATTTCCGGCGCACGGCTTTCTGCCCCACCTTCAGCAAGCATCAGGGCGTGCTGTGCCATGGGGTACAGATGCACATTACCGACCGGGAGGGCTGCGACGCCTTTGCCGGGGGTCTGCTGCTCCTGGATACCATCCGAAAGATGTACCCCGATCAGTTTGCCTTCATCCGCTGGTCCGACGAGGCGCCCTACGCGGTGGATAAGCTCCTGGGTACGGACGTGTACCGCACCGGCGCCATGACGGCCGAGGAGCTCATTGCCAGCAGCCGCGAACCCGTGCGCCGCTTTGGTGAAAGTGTAACGAAATACCTGCTGTATTGACGGAGGAGAGCCATGGACTTCATCATTCGTCCCCTGACGCCCGCGGATGCGGACGCGGCCCTGGCGCTGCTGGCGGACTGCTCCGCCAAGGGGGAAGTGCTGTACAAACCCTTGGAGAAAGCGGATTTTCTCCTGCGCTTTTTCGGTGAGAACCGCTGGGGATTCGCAGCTGAGGCCGGCGGCAGGCTGGTGGGATGGGCTCACGCGGCGGCGCAGAGCCGCTTCCTGCCCGGTGAAACGCCGGAAAATACACCGCTGTACTTGACGCTGTTGCTGGTGGAGGAAGGCTTCCGCCGCCGAGGCGCAGGCAAGGCGCTGCTGGAGGCCGTGCGGCAGGTGGGCCGTGACGCGGGGAAAAACCGCCTGATGGTTTCCGGCAACAATCCCGTGCACCTCACCTGGCTGATTCCTGGCGCGGGCGGGCACGACCATAACAATGCCCCCGGCGCCAATGAGGATACTCCCGGGTATGGCTATCTGCTCTCCCAGGGCTTTGAGGATGTGTTCCATGAAATTTCCATGTACATGCCTTTACGCGATTACCGCTGGGACCCTAAGCTGGATGCCGTTATGGAAAAGCTGACGGCGGAGGGCATCTATGTGGGCCGCTGGCAGATGGGCATGGGGGAGAACTACGACGGCATGTGCGACCGGGTGGGCAGCGAGTACTGGCGCAATGTGCTCCGTCAGGAGCTGCTGGCCTGGCATACGGGGCGTCCCAATGCGGACCCCGAGTGCTGGCCGGATGGCGTGCGGCCCGCTGGGCCCCGCCCGCTGCTGGTGGCCATGAAAGAGGAGCAGATTATTGGCTTTACAGGGCCGGTGGATCTTCAGCGCAGCGGCCGGGGCTGGTTTACCGGCATTTGCACCGACCCGGAATGGGGTGGCCGCGGCATTGCCACGGTGCTGTTCAACCTGCTGATGAAGGAATTCGTGGCGGAGGGAGCGGCTTTCTGCTCGCTGTTTACCGGCGCGCAGAACCATGCCCAAAAGATTTACCAGCGGGCGGGGCTGCGCGTCACTTCCCACTGGGCGGTGCTTTCCCAGTCCCTGGGGCAGGGCGAGCGGTGCCAGGAGGCATATTTCTAATCAATGGCTTGACCATGGGAGCGCGAAAACATGCTGACGATTCGCAATGAGCGGCCGGAGGATTACGCGGCGGTGGAGGAGTTGACCCGGCGGGCCTTTTACAATGTGTATGTGCCCGGCTGCACGGAACATTATCTGGTGCACATCATGCGTGGACACAGGGATTTCCTCCCCGAGCTGGACTTTGTGGCGGAGCTGGACGGCCGCCTGATCGGCAACATCATGTACACCAGATCCTGGCTCACCGATGGCGACGGGAACCGCCGGGAGATCCTCACCTTTGGGCCGGTGAGCATATTGCCGGAATGCCAGCGGAAGGGCTATGGAAAGCAGCTCATGGAGCATTCCTTTGCCATGGCCAGGGAAATGGGCTATGGGGCGGTGGTGATCTTCGGCAGTCCGGCCAACTATGTGAGCCGGGGATTTGTAAGCTGCAAAAAATACCGCGTTTCCCTGGAAGGGGGCAGGTATCCCGCGGCCATGCTGGTGAAGGAGCTGATACCGGGCACATTGGCCGGCAACACCTGGACGTATACGGATAGCCCTGTGATGCATTTCAGCGAGGAGGAAGCCCGGCGCTTTGACGAAGCCCTGCCGCCCATGGAGAAACGGCGGACGCCGTCCCAGGAAGAATTTTACATTATGAGCCATGCAACGCTGCTGTGAGGGGGAAACGGGAAAGTTGTCCAAGCACAAACTAGTTTGACGAATTAGTGTATTTCTTACGAACTAGTCTTGACATGGAGGACGTTTATTGGTATAATTTCATTATACAAAGGCGTATGAAATAGAAAAAGCACATGTGCAATAGCGGGAAGAAGTAGCATCATACGGAAGGAAAGGCAGCGAATTCCTTCCCATCGCTTCTCATTTTATCGGTTCTATAGCGAAAAAAAGGAGGAATCACATTGAACGTTGCCAAGAAGCAGAATGCCAGGACAGAAAAAGCATCCATCTTTACGTCCCCACGGATGCGGCGGTTGGTGTGGCTGCGGCTATACCGGAACCGGTATATCTATTTGATGATTCTTCCGGTGATCGTTTACTTTATCCTTCTGAAATACGTGCCCATGTGGTTTTTGCGCAGCGCTTTTTACGACTATAAGCTCCGCCTGGGGTTTGAGGGCTCCAAGTATGTGGGCCTGAAGTACTTTGAGCGCTTGTTTACCAATCCCAACCTGCTCAATTATATCGGCAATACCTTGAAATTGAATATCGCGGCGCTGGTGATCCTGTTCCCCATGCCGGTGATCTTCGCCATTATGCTCAATGAAATGCGCAATGTGAAGTTTATGAAGTTTGTACAGACCATTTCCTATTTGCCGCATTTCGTCTCCACGGTGGTGCTGGTATCCATGATTACCACCATCGTGTCTCCCAGCATTGGCTCCCTGGCGCGGCTGACCAAGCTCATGGGCGGTACGCCCATCAATTACCTGAGCATTCCCGAATACTTTGTACCGATTAACGTAATTTCCGGCTTGTGGCAGGGCGTGGGCTGGGGCGCGGTGATCTACGTTTCCACCCTGGCGGGCATTGACCGCGTACTGTACGAGGCAGCCAAGATTGACGGCGCCAACCGCTGGCAGCAGATCCTTCACGTGAGCCTGCCGGGCCTGGCGCAGACCTTTGTGCTGATGCTCATCATGCAGGTGGGCCAGCTGCTTAACGTAAACTTTGAAAAGGTCTATCTGCTCCAGAATACCCTGAACCTCAGCGCCTCGGAAATGCTGCCTACCTTTGTATACAAGACTGGTATGGAAAGCCACAACTATGGCTACGCCACCGCGGCGGGGTTGTTCAACTCGGTGATCAGCGTGCTGCTGGTGCTGTTTGCCAACACTGTCAGCAACCGGGTCAGCAAGATCTCGCTATTCTAAGGAAAGGGGGAAGGTACCATGGCACAGACAGGGACTGTTATCGGATGGAAAAAGCGGCGCCGCGGAGAATACATCCGCCGCACGCGGGGGGAAAAAATTGCCGACGCGATCTTGAACGTGGTGATGATCCTGCTGCTTTGCTTCTTTCTGTATCCGCTGCTGAACATGATTTCCATTTCCCTGAGCGACGAGTTTGCGGTGCTCCGGGCAGACGTAACGTTTTATCCCATTGGCTTCAATCCCCAGGCATATGACCTGATCCTGCAGTCGGAGGACTTGTGGCGCTCCATTTACAACAGCACCTTTGTGGCGCTGGTAGGGTGTGTGTGCAGCCTGATTGGCCTAAGCCTGGCGGCATATCCCCTGGCATTTGCCCAGTTCTACGGCAAAAGGCTGTATAACCTGCTGATTCTGTTTACCATGTGGTTCCAGGGCGGTATCATCCCCCTGTTCCTGACCATGCAGAGCCTGGGACTGTACAACTCTCTGTGGTCGCTGATCTTGAACCTGATGCTGAGCGCCTACAACGTGGTGATTGTTCGGAGCTACTTTTCCGGGCTTCCCGTTTCCATTGTGGAAAGCGCGCGCATTGATGGCGCCAACGACTTCATCATTCTGTTCCGCCTGATCATTCCCCTGTCCAAGCCTGTGCTGGCCACGGTGGCGCTGTGGGTGATCGTGGGACACTGGAATGACTATCTGAATCCCTTGATGTTCCTTTCCGACCGTCAGAACTATACTTTGCAGCTGATTTTGAAGGAACTGGTCCTGAACGCTGAAAGCTCTATTCACAACATTTCCGTTGCAACCTCCGGGTCCACCGCCGGCGCCGCGGCACTGGGCCAACAGACACGCAATGCCGTGCTGGTGGTAGCCATGCTCCCCATGGTGATTCTTTACCCCTTTGTGCAGCGCTATTTTGTGGGTGGTGTTACCTTGGGCGCGGTCAAGGAGTAACCGCCTCTGCTCATGGAATTTCCGCGGGCACGCCCGCGAGAATTTAATCCCCTATCAACCAAACAAGGAGGCAGACACATGAAAAAGGTTCTGGCAATCGTCCTGGCTTTGGCAATGCTGCTGAGCGTCACCGCCGCCATGGCGGAGGATGTCTCTGCGGAAGTGGCCGAGATGAACACCGCGCTGATTGAAGCCGCCAAGGCGCTTGAACCCAGCGAGGTTCTTCACTTTGAAACGCCCCTGGAAATCACCGGCATGGGCGTTCACTTCAACAACTACCCCACTGAGTTTGACGGATGCTACTATTTCCCCGCCATCCAGTCCTTGACCAACGCCACCATCACCATTGACTGGCGCGTGCAGGACAACTATGCTACCCAGGTGGCTACCGCCCTGGCCTCCGGCGCGCTGCCGGACATCATCAATGCCGGTGACTACGGCGTGATGAACCTGGTCAATGAGGGCGCCGTGGTTGCCCTGGACGAGTATCTGGACCTGATCCCCAACATCGTGGCAGCTGTGGGCGAGGATCGCATGGCGGACTGGCGCCAGGCGGACGGCCACATCTACACCATCCCCACCATCGTGAATGTGCCCGGTTCCCAGTCCGTGATGATCCGTCAGGACTGGCTGGACGCCCTGGAAATGGACGTTCCCACCAATTGGGACGAGTGGGTGGAACTGTGGCGTGCCATCAAGGCCAATGACCTGAACGGCAACGGCGACCCCAATGACGAAATTCCCCTGGCCCTGGAGCAGGGCTCCAATGGCGAGCGCAGCATGGCCAGCCTGCTGAACGCCTTCGGCATTCGCGCATCCAGCGACTGCCAGTTCTGCGTGCTGGACGATGGCACCTACACCATGGTGTACGAGCATCCCCGCTATCGTGAATTCCTGGAGGCGGTGCAGGGCCTGTTCGCGGAAGGCCTGATCGACCCCGAATTTGCCACCCGTACCCAGGCGGAACTCTTCACCGCCATGGATAGCAACCTGGTAGGCACTACCATGACCTGGGCCGAGCGTGCCCGTATCTCCACCACCACCAACCGCGAGGCTGGCGATGAGGATGCCCTGTGGACCTGCGTGGCCCCCATTGTTGGACCTCATGGCGATCAGATGACCCAGGAGCGCGCCGCGGTGAGCAGCGTGTGGTGCATCAGCGCCGATGCGGCGGCCGCCGGCAAGGTGGAGGATATCCTGCGCCTGTTCAACTGGTCCTACTCCGACGAAGGCAAGATGCTGTACAACTACGGCATCGAGGGCGTAAGCTATGACATGGTGGACGGCACCGCGGTGCTCAAGCCTGTGATGGTTGCCAACGGCTTTGTGGACTACCGTTCCCTGGGCTGCGAATTCGAGCCCTTCGGCGGTGAATGGGAGACCAATGCTTTCATGCAGTGCCTGTTTGCTGGCATGGCCCTGGAAGAGCTGGACGATGCTTCCGCTTCCTTCTACAATGGCCTGGCCGTGGTGAACAACGACTACTTCTACGCCATGCCGCAAACCCTGGATACGGAAGCATACGTGGAGTATCGCGCCGAGCTGATCACCACCGGCGTATGCGTGCTGCGTGACCAGACGATTGCCGGTCAGATGACCGTGGACGACTTCTTCACCCAGTATGAATCCCTGAAGGCCCAGGGCCTGCAGGAAGTCATCGATGCCGGTACGGAGGCCTACGCGCTGCTGAGTGGCTCTACGGCGGAGTAACGCCATAAAAAAGCAGGCATGCCGCCTGCATATCCCCAATGTTACATTTCGCTGGGGGCTGCCGCACCTTTGGTGTGGCAGCCCCCTTTGCCACCATGGCTGAAGGTAAGGAGAGAGATACATGGCAAGCATCACATTGAGCTTCCATTCCGAGGCGCTGGAGCGGACGGTACCCTTGCGGGCGCTGGTGCCCCTGGAGGACGCCCCTCGCGTACCCATGCCGGCGCTGTACCTGCTTCACGGGCTGTATGGCAGTGAGCAGGATTGGTTTCAATATACCCGGGTGATGCTGTGGGCACGCGCCAAGGGATTGGCCGTGTTCTGCCCCGCTGGTGAAAATGGGTTCTATGTGAATCAGGCGGATACCGGCGAGGCGTACATGCGTTATGTGGGGGAAGAACTGCCCGCCTTTACCCGGCGGCTGTTTCCGCTGTCCTCCCGGCGGGAGGATACCTTTATTGCGGGGCTTTCCATGGGTGGCTATGGCGCGCTGAATGCCGGCTTGACCTATCCGGAAACCTTCGGCAAGGTGGCGGCGCTTTCCGCCGCGCTCCGTCCCTGGAAACGCATGGACAAGCCGCAGGGCGGCTGCGTGCAGCGCCCGGCATATGCCAGGGCGCTGTTTGGGCAGGATACGGAGCCGTGGGATACGCTTACCCTGGCCCGGCAGTGCGGCGCGCGTGCCCCGGAACTGTGGCTTTCCTGCGGCGCCCAGGATGACCTGCTGGAGGAAAACATCGCCCTGGTAGACGGACTGCGCCAGGCGGGCATCCCGGCGCATTTCGATCAGCCGCCGGGAGCGCACAACTGGGATTTCTGGGATCGGGAGATCCAGCGGGTCATTGACTGGCTGATGCCCTGAGCCGGGCCTACTGCGGGAAAGCCATCAGCGCCTGCACCACGTCGTATGCGGCCTTTAAGGCGGCTTCGTCATAGAGATTTACCTCCGCTTGGTAGATTGGGTCCCCGGAGACGACGCCATCGGAATAATCCTGTACGCGGATGGTCACCACATTCTGATATTCGGTGGTGATGAGCTTGCTGTCCACCACCTGAATTTCTGTTTTGGGCTGGGACGCAGCCCGGCGAACGACTTCCAGGTCTGTGCCGGACCATGTGTAGAGGTAGTTGTCAAACAGGGCGCCGGCCATACCGTTGTTGCTGTTGGTGGCAATGTATTGTCCATCGGCGGAACGGACGTGGTTGTAAAAGGCTTCCTCTCCGGAGCCCAGGCGATTCACCGGGACATACGCGTCACCGCTACGCAGGAAAAATTCCTGCCCAAGGTTGGAGGCCCCCATACGGGTGTTTACAGCCAGATCCGGCAGGCCGTCGCCGTTCAGGTCCACCCGCAGCACGGAGGATACCGGCTCCATGGACGTGAAGTAAAGTTCCTGCCCGTTTTCAGGCGTCAGGCGCAGAATGTGGAGATCTCCGGTTTTTCCCACCAGTATGGGTTCCGGGACGCTCTCGCCCAGCGCAGGTGCCATGCAGAGCCAAAAGGCTGCGCAATACAAAAGCAAACGGCGCAGGAAGCGGCAGGTTTCGTGCCTGTTCATGAACATCATCCTTTCCAGAAAACTTCGAAAGATACCTTTATCATAGAAACGCGGGAAAACCGGGGTTTCTTGCAGGAAGATAGAATTGCAAATTTCCTCACTTTGTGCTACTATGATAAATAATGAGACGAAAGCATCATAGAGAGGAGGATTCCATGCGAATCCTGAAATCGTCGGAAGATTATCTGGAAGCGATGCTGGTAATGTCGGAACGGCACGGCTATATTCGTTCCATTGATATTGCCGCAGAACTGGGCGTGACCAAGCCCAGCGTTAGTTATGCCGTGAAGCGCCTGCGGGAAAATGGCTATATTACCATGAACCGTGATGGATTGATTACTCTGACCGAAAAGGGCCTGGAGATTGCCAACCGGATTTATGAACGGCATAAGGTGCTTACACAGATGCTCGTCTTTTTGGGCGTAGACCCGAAAACCGCCCGGGAGGATGCCTGCAAAATGGAGCACGACATCAGCGATGAAACCTTTGAGGCCATAAAGCGTCACCAGGCGCAGAGCCTGGAAAAAACTTGACAGGTACGGCGGCAGCCCTTATGCTGATAGCGTAAACGGCTGACCCAAACTCCTTCCAGCCGATGGCGGAAGGAGTTTTCTTTACCCTAACCTTTTCATCCAAGAAGGAGCGTCATACATGCGTATATCGGATATACTTCGGGACGGACGGGTACATTTTTCCTGCGAGGTTTTTCCGCCCAAGGCCTTTGCGGACATGGAGCAGGCCGCCGCGGTGACCCGGGAAATCGCTGCCCTGGAGCCGGACTTCATTTCCGTGACCTATGGCGCGGCCGGAAAAACCCCTGCCCATACCCTGGAGCTGGCCCGGGTGGTGGAACAGTGCGGCCGGACGTCCCTGTGCCACCTGACTTGCCTGCAATCCACCCGCGCCCAGGTGGAGGATGTGCTGACCCGCATGCAGGCCGTAGGGCTGGAAAACGTGCTGGCCCTGCGGGGCGATCCACCCAAGGACGGCCCGGCGGCGGGGGACTTTCCCTATGCGGCGGCACTCATCCGCCTGATCAAGGCGCGCGGGAACTTCTGCGTAGGCGCGGCCTGCTATCCCGAAGGGCACCCGGAGAGCCCCACCCGGAACAAGGATCTGGACTATTTGAAGGCCAAGGTGGACGCGGGGGCGGATTTCCTTACCACGCAGATGTTCTTTGACAATAATGTGCTGTACCGCTTCCTGTACCATGCGTTGCGCCGGGGCATTGAGGTGCCGGTGGTGGCGGGGGTGATGCCCATTACGGACACGCGGCTGCTCAAGCGCACGGTGCAGCTGTCCGGGGCTACGTTGCCGCCGCGCTTTCTTTCCATGGCCGACCGCTTCCATGACCAGCCCGCGGCCATGGCGCAGGCCGGCGTGGCCTTTGCCACCGAGCAGATTGTGGACCTTGTGGCCAATGGGGTGCAGCATATTCATGTGTATACCATGAACAAACCCTGGATCGCCCGGGCCATACGGGATAACCTGTCGGAGGTGTTTGGCCATGACGCCCTTTGACCGGCGGGAAGCCCTGCGGTATATGGGCGTCCGCGGCGCGCCGGATGCGGGCGTGCAGGCCCTGGTGGAGGAGGCAGCCCATCTGCTGGAGCCCCGGGCACATTACCGGGTGCTGCTGCAACGGCTGCCCCTGGACTGGACGGGAGGCCTCTCCCTGGACGGCATCCCCCTGCCCGGGGAAAGCATCCGCCGCTGCATGCGTGGCTGCGGGGAAGCGGTGCTTCTGGGGGCCACCCTGGGCAGCGCCGTGGATGGTCTTATCCGCCGGGAGTCCTTGACCCGCCCAGCCCTGGCCCTGGCGGTGAACGGTTGCGCCGCCGCTATGCTGGAGCATGCGCTGAACGGCACCTGCCGGGAGCTTTCCGCCCAGGTGGAGGGGGAGGGGCTGACGCTTACGGGGCGCTTCTCCCCGGGGTACGGGGATCTGCCCCTGACCCTGCAACCGGCGCTGCTGGAGCGGCTGCAGGCGTACCGCATCGGCCTTACGGTGAACGCCGGGGGCCAGCTCCAGCCGGAAAAATCCGTCACGGCCCTGTGCGGGCTGCGAAGCGGAGAGGAGGAGCAGCCATGAAAGGCTTTGTGCGCAAGGACCAGCGGATGTCCCTTTGCGGGCTGAATTGCGGGTTGTGCCCCATGCGCCTGGGCGGGCATTGCGGCGGCTGCGGTGCGGGAAACCAGTCCTGCAAAATTGCCCGGTGCAGCCTGGAGCATGGCGGCGTGACCTACTGCTATCAGTGCGGGGACTACCCCTGCGAAAAATACCGGGAACCGGACCCGTACGACTCCTTTATCACCGGCCAGAACCGCTTGCGGGATATGGAGAAAGCCCGCATCCTGGGCCCAGAGGCCTACGGGCGGGAACAGGAGCGAAAGGCGGAGCTGCTGCAATATCTGTTAACCCATTACCAGGACGGACGAAAGAAAACCCTGTATTGCCTGGCGGTGAACCTGCTGGAGTTGCCGGAGCTTCGTCGGGCATTGGCCCGGGCGGAGACGTTTGCGGAGGAGGAACGGCCCGCACGCCTGGCGCAAGCCCTGCACGAGGAGGCCGCGGCCCGGGGCATCCTGCTGCAACTGCGCCGCAAACCCGCGTCACGGGACGCGAAAGCAAAGAAAACGGGAGGCGGAAACCCATGAAACTGGAGGAACTGCTGGGAAAACGGCTGGTATTTGTGGATGGCGGCATGGGCACCATGCTTCAGGCGGCCGGACTCACCGGCGGGGAAGCGCCGGAACGGTGGAACCTGACGCATCCGGAAACGGTGGCGGAGGTGCATCGCGCCTACCTGGCGGCAGGGTGCGACATTGTCACGGCGAACACCTTTGGGGCCACGGGAGCCCGCTTCGGGGCGGAGCTGCAAAAAGTGATCCAGGCGGGGGTGAAGCTGGCGCGCCAGGGAGTGGAGGAAGCGGGGCACGGCTTTGCTGCCTTTGACATGGGCCCCACGGGAAAGCTCCTGGCCCCGTATGGGGAACTGCCCTTTCAGGAGGCGGTGTCTCTGTACCGCCAGGCGGCGGCCTGGGGCGCGGAAGCCGGGGCCGACCTGATCATCATCGAAACCATGGGCGACCCCTACGAGATGAAAGCGGCGGTGCTGGGAGCCCGGGAGGCCTGTGATTTGCCCATTCTGGCCACCATGATGGCGGACGTCAACGGGCGGCTGCTCACCGGGGGCACGGCGGAAACCATGGCCGTGCTGCTGGACGGCTTGGGCGTGACGGCTCTGGGACTGAATTGCGGCCTGGGCGGCCCGGAGATGCTTCCGCTGCTGCGCCGGATTCGCCGGGTAACGGAGCGTCCCCTGCTGTGCTCGCCCAATGCGGGACTGCCGCGCATGGAGGGCGGGCGGACGGTTTTCCCCGCCGGGCCGGAGGCGTTTGCCCAGGCGCAACGGGAACTGGCCCAGGCCGGCGCGTGGCTGCTGGGCGGCTGCTGCGGCACCACCCCGGAGCATATCCGCGCCATGGTGGCAGCCTGCCGGGAGGTGACTCCGGCGCCGGTTCCGCCGGTGACGGAAACGTGGATTTCCTCCGGCAGCGAGGCGGTGTGCCTGGATCATGGCCCGGTCGTCATCGGCGAGCGCATCAATCCCACGGGCAAAAAGCGCATGCAGGAAGCCTTGCGTACCGGGGACGTGAACTACCTGCTCAAGGAAGCCGTGAATCAATCCGCGGCCGGGGCTGCCGTGCTGGATGTCAACGTGGGCCTGGGCGGTGTGGACGAGGCTGCCTGGATGGAACGGGCGGTTTCCGCCATCCAGGGCGTGTGCACCTGTCCCCTGCAGCTGGATACCGCCGACCCGGAAGCGCTTGCCCGGGGATTGCGCGCCTATAACGGTAAGGCGCTGATTAACTCCGTCAGCGGCAAGCAGGAGGTTATGGATCAGGTGTTTCCCCTGGCAAAGCGCTATGGGGGCACGGTGGTAGCTCTGCTGCTGGACGAGGAAGGCATCCCCGATACGGCGGAGGGCCGCGTGGCTATTGCCCGGCGGATCATGGCCGAAGCTGCCCGCTACGGTATCGCAAAGCGTGACCTGGTCATGGATGCCTTGACCATGACCGTATCCACCGGGGAACGCAACGCCCTGGTGACCCTGGAGACCCTGCGGCGCTGCCGGGAGGAGCTGGGGGTGCGCACGGTGCTGGGCGTGTCGAATATTTCCTTTGGACTGCCCCAGCGGGAGAAGCTGGCCGGGCCGTTCCTGACCCTGGCCCTGGGCGCGGGGCTGGACGCGGCCATTTTGAATCCCCTGAGCGAGGCCATGATGGATGCCTGGCAGGCTGCCCTGACCCTCACGGGCCGGGATAAAGGCTGCCGGGCGTACCTGGAACGCTTTGCAGGAGCGGCGCCCGTGAAGTCTGGCACGCAGGCCGCTTTTTCCCTGGAGGAAGCCGTCCGGCGTGGCCTGCGTGCAGAGGCGGAGCGCGCTGCCCGGGAGAGGCTGGACGCGGGAGAGGCGCCCATGGATGTGGTGGAGAAGCGTTTATTGCCCGCGCTGACCCAGGTAGGCGATGGCTATGAGGCAGGGACGCTGTTTCTGCCCCAGCTGCTCATGAGCGCGGAGGCGGCGCAGGGTGCCTTTGCCCTGGTGCAGCAGGCCTTGGGGAAAAAGAGCACCGGCATGCGCCGGCAAGGGCGGATTGCTTTGGCCACCGTGGAGGGCGACATCCACGACATTGGAAAAAACATTGTGAAGGTGCTGCTGGAGTCCTATGGGTTTGAGGTGGTGGATCTGGGCAAAAATGTGAAGCCGGAGCAGGTGCTGGCGGCGGTGCGGGCAGAGAAGCTGCACATGGTGGGGCTTTCAGCATTGATGACCACCACGGTTCCAGCCATGGAGCGAACCATTGCGCTGCTGCGCCGAGAGGCGCCTGATTGCCGGGTGGTGGTGGGCGGTGCGGTGCTCACCCCGGAGCTTGCCGCCGCCATCGGTGCCCATGCCTATGCCCGGGACGCCATGGACACCGTCCGCTTTGCCCGGGAAAATGCTTGACCCCCCTGGCCAGCAGCCGCGGCACGGTTTGCAAAGGTGACCACAGAAAGGCGGAGAAAATATGTGTTTGATATGTCAGCGAATCCAACAGATTCAGGAAGGATGCAACCCGTATTTTGTCAAGGAGATGCAAACGGGCTACGTGGTGCTGGGGGATCATCAGCACTTTCAGGGATATACGCTCTTCCTCTGCAAGGAGCATCAAACGGAACTGTTTCACCTACCCCCGGCCACCAAGGTGAAGTATCTGGAGGAGATGTCCCTGGTGGCGGAAGCTGTGGCCAAAGCCTTTCATGCTGAAAAGATGAACTATGAGCTGCTGGGCAATGGAGACACGCACCTGCACTGGCATCTGTTTCCCCGCAGGCCCCACGATCTGGAGGACTATGGGAACAACGGCAAAGGCCCGGTATGGTGGTATCCCATGGAGAAAATGTATGACGACGCCCAACGTCCGTCCCAGGCGGCGCTGGAAACCATGAAGGCAAGGCTGCTGGCGGAGCTGGAGAAATTGGTTTGATGCGGGGACTTCCCGTAAGGGTAGGGTGAGATCCTCCATTTGTTTCCAGATCTCTGGATGAAGTATACATCGCATGAGAAAAAGCCGTACAGCAAAGCGCTTGCCTGCTGTACGGCTTTTTGTGCTGTTGAGGAAAGAAGGATTACCCCTTCATCTGTTCCACGGCGGCGCGCTCGATGGCCAGGCCGGGCAGGTAGCGCTGCATGAAGGCATCATAGCCCGCCACGTCGGCAGGGTCGGGAGCCAGGGTTTCGCTGGGCATGCCCGCGAAAATATCCTGATCCAGGTATTCCTCCAGGGTGCGGCCCTGGCCGTAAATCATGTAAGCGGCCAGCAGAGCAATGCCCCACGCGCCGCCCTCTCCGGCGGTCTCCATAACGGTGACAGGCGCGTTAATGGCCGCGGCCAGCAGGCTCTGGCCTACCCCGCGGGTTTTGAACAGCCCGCCGTGGCCCAGAATTTTGCGAATCTCCACCTTTTCATCCCGCAGCAGCAGGTCCATGCCATTTTTGAGCACTGCCAGGGATGCGGTGAGGTGGGTGCGCATGAAGTTGGCCAGGGTCAGTTTAGCTTCCGGTGTACGAACAAACAGGGGACGCCCTTCTTCCAGGCCCACGTTATGTTCCCCGGAGTAGAAGTTGTAGGCCAGCAAACCTGCACAGTCCTTGTCACCCTCCAACGCCTTGCGGTACAGTGTGCCATAGAGGGTGTTGGCGTCCAACTTTAGCCCCATGAGCTCGGCAAACTCCCCAAACAATCCCACCCAGGCGTTCAGGTCGGAGGTGCAGTTGTTGCAGTGGACCATGGCCACGGGCTTGCCCGTGGGGGTAGCCACGATGTCCAGCTGGGGATAGACCTTCGAAAGGGCCTTCTCCAGCACAATCATGGCGAAAACCGACGTGCCAGCGGATACGTTGCCCGTGCCGGGAGCCACGCAGTTGGTGGCAACCATGCCCGTGCCCGCGTCGCCCTCCGGCGGGCAGAAGGGTACGCCGGGCTCCAGGTCGCCCGCGGGGTCCAACAGCTTGGCACCGGCTTCGGTGAGCCGTCCGGCCTCCGCGCCTGCGGGCAGCAGCGGCGGCAGCAGATCGGCGGCTTTCCAGGGCAGGTTGTAGGGGGCAAAGAGCGCCTCATACTTGGCCATGCGCTCCGGGTCGTACTGGGGTTTGTCTCCATCCAGGGGGAACACGCCGGAGCCTTCGCCCACGCCCAGCACCTTCCGGCCCGTGAGCTGCCAGTGCACATACCCTTCCAGGGTGGTTACGTGATCCAACCGCTTCACATGTTCCTCGCCGTTGAGCACCGCCTGGTACAGGTGGGCGGAGGTCCACCGAAGGGGCATATGGAAATCCAGCACTTCGGAGAGCTTTTCCGCGGCAGGTCCTGTGCAGGTGTTCCGCCAGGTGCGGAAGGGCACCAGCAGCGTTCCTTCCCGGTCAAAGGCCAGGTAGCCGTGCATCATGGCGCTGATGCCCGCAGCGGCCAACTTCTGCAGGGTGATGCCGTACTGTGCCTGCACTTGTGCCTTCAGGGAAGCATAGCAACCTTGCAGGCCTTCGTGGATGTCCTCCAGGCTATAGGTCCAGATGCCGTTTTCCAGCCGGTTTTCCCAGTCGTGTGTGCCCACGGCCAAGGTGTGGCCTTGTCCGTCCACCAGCACGGCCTTGATCCGCGTGGAGCCAAACTCAATGCCCAGCACGGCCTGACCGGCCTGAATAAGGGCGCGCGACGCATTTTGATCCATGGTGGGTTCCTCCTAAAACGTAAAAGTTCGTACATTTCATTTTCGACAAAGGAATATCCATTTCCTACTACGTGGAGAAAAAAGAACGCCTTGTGCGCAGAACAAAGGCCAGCGGACAGACTGCTACACACAGCATGTTAAAAAAGCGGCTGCTGCGAAGCAACTAAACGTTTCGAGAAAGCTAACTTTTAGTCATCAGAGCTGGCTTATACAAATACAGTCAGATGGGTAATATCTCCTCACATGTTCTTGTGAACCTTTTAGTATCTTTTCATGTTATTTGTATTTGGAGATAGTGCAGGGGCAAAGCATCGCTTTTCGAGGTTGATTCTCTCACATTTATTTAATAGCTTGAATTGCCAAGTCAAGTGCAACACCTGACGAAGAAAGACCTCAGCGGGAGTCCTCCATACCAGGCACTTACGAGGGCAAGTGTTTAGCTAGCGTGTCAATTCCTCCAGCAGCTGTGGAGAAAAGGGAACCTTATAAGTGTGCTTAGGCAAAAACTGTCGGAGCAGGCCATTGGTATTCTGATTAGTTCCCCTTCCTCAGGGGCACATAGGGTGGGTAAAATAAAAATTACAATTATGCGGTGCTACCCTAAGTACGATCAAAGCAAAAAGAAGTGGCGCTTTGTATGCTGCGCCACTCCTTATAAAATAATAATATTGTCGCATTGAAGGATCCATTGAAACCGGAAAACCTCTGTGCTTATCCAAGACCCAAGTGATTGCAAAGGAAGAAGCTTACAGTATGCTTAGCTGATGGAAATAGCATAGCTTACTGTTCCAGGGATCTAGCTCAACTAGCTTGTTTTTCCAAGACTCCACCGCTTCTTCTTCACCTAGGCCTTTATAGCCTAAGGCAAGCAAGAGATATGCCTCAGCTTGATGAATGGGAGTTACATTGATCTCGAAGGGCAAAGGAGCTTCCATGCCGACACCAAAGTAACCGTATTGATTGGCCGTTTCCAACCGCTCAGTTCCGCTGGCAATCATTGCATGGAACATGGCCTGAGCCTTGTCGGTATGGCCCAGCTTTGCTTCGCTAAGAGCGGCAAAATAGGTGATCTCGGTGATTTGATTGGGTTGCGTGGCAGCCTTTTCCCAGGCCTGACAGGCTAAATCCATGTTGCCATTGGATGCATGCAATAACCCGGTATAATAATAGATATTGGCTTCCTGCGCACTATAGTGCCGGCCTTCACCATAATTCGCCGGATAGTGCAAAGCTTCCTCAAACCACCGCGCGGCTTGCTCTGAATCTCCCAAGGTGCGAGCTTTCTCACCCCACAGCGTATACAGCCACCCGTGAAGACGTGTCAATTTGCCTTCGCCGCCTTCGTAAATGTTAAAACGCTTGCTCAAAAGCAGCTTACGGGCATGCTCGAAAGATCCTTGCTGCACATAGAGAATAATCATCTCCAGGAAGCAATCATCCCGCTGACGCACAAGCTCTTCATGATTTTCCAAGAACACTAGACGATCTTTCACAGGCATTTGCATGTTCTTATAGAGTTGAAGCAGCTCATAGACGATGCGAGCATTGTCCGGGGCTAATCGGAGCGCATTTTCCAGAGCGGAACGTGCTTCTTCCTTTTGATCAAAGTGATCAAAAAGTGCTTGTGCCATATTGCGCCAAGTGAAGGCATAGTCAGGGTTCAGGCGCGCGCTCTCACGCCAGCAAGCAAGGGCGGCGCTGTAGTTTAATCGGTCGTAATAGACACAGCCCAGCAGATACTGCGCTTCCCAATCTTGCGGGAAATGCTGTAGCAAAAGAATATCTTCCAAGCGGTTGGGGAAACAATACAAAATGCTGCCATGCTCAGGCTTTTCACCGGATGCAAAAGCAATCAGATAGCGGATAATCTGATCGGCCTTGGTACAGCTGTGAAGCACTTGAAGCGCTTCTTCCTTTAACCCAGCCCGTAGGAAGTCATCTGCGGCATCCCGCACATCCTGAGGCCGACTTAAAATGAAATCACTGACCGGCTCTCCGCCCATCAGCCACAGGGCAAAACGCGCAAAGGTGTCCTGCGGTGACAGCTCAACAACCTTCTCAATTTGTGCTTTTTCACCTGTTAGATAGCCAAGCAACGTCCTGGCGGCAAAGTGATGCACATTTGTTTCCAATGCCTGAAGCAAATGTGTGATAGCTGCTGCTTTGTTACCGCGGATGCAATCAATGCAGGCCATTTCATACAAACAGGGGCTGCGCCAACCAAATTGCCAGGAAGCATCAGCAAACAGATCATAGGCTTTATCCAGATTACCCTCTATCCGTTCAAGCCGTGCCAGGTGATAAATAGGCTCTGGGTCAGCAGGATTATCATTACGCATTTTTAGACGCTGGACGGCTCTCTCCAGATAAACACGAGCAGTAGCGAAATCCCCTTTGGCAATCATTAAGCGGCCCATGGCATGATTACAACGTAGATCTTCGGGATCACGCCGGAGTGCCTCCATATAGTAGTCCTCGGGTACGTATGTATGGTGCTTATACTGCTCAAGATGGGCGCCATGGAGATACAATTCCTCTAAACTGGCCACATTTTGTGGGACAGGGGGAACGGAACGTGGCTTGGGGGCTGGCTTTTTCCCACGGACAGGTGGCCGATAGCTTACCAGCGTATGGCCACATTGATCTGAGAAGATGATCTCTATATCGGTTTCCTGAGCCTCATCAGGCAAAGGCAGCTCAACGCAGAGCGGATGGTCGGGATCTGTGTTGGCGATTTCCTGGTGCACCAGTGTGCCCTTGACTGATATGCTAAGCCTAGCTGCATCACAGCTGAAGGTAGGAATGGCTCCCACACGCATTTGCCCCTTGTCAACAGTGAGAGAAATGGCGCCATCGCGAGAGGCATTCATCACAGGCCCGATTTCTCGCACAGGATACCACACAGTGGTAAAGGTCTTCATTTCACCAGGCATAATGTAAGTGAAGTCTGGCTGATTGTCTGTGAATACGCCTGTCATCAGCTCAATATAGCGATCACCATTATCTGTAAGATTAGAGCACCAGGCACGGCCGAAATCACCATCGCCCCAGGTCCACATCTTTTTTCCAACGGAATAGTGATGATCGGAGACGGTTACCGTGCCGGCATTTGCCGCAAAGTCATATCCGCCCAGGAAGTCCATATTGCTTTGCCCGCGCATCACCATCACGGAGGTTGGCAACTTGATGTTGGAAAACCAGGTGGCATCGGTACCTTCGCCATAGTCATAGGGGCGAGCGGTATGAAAGACGCCTTTCATGACAGGAAAAGAAATAACAGCCCGGCGGTCGTGATCGTTCACCCATTCCACGTCAGGCGGAAATGTAGCTTTATAGTCTTTATGCACACGCACAGCCAGATTATTCCACCACATAAATGGCAAGGGCGTATCTGTGCGGTTATACACCACTGCTTTGGCTTCTACCAGAGAGGAACCAGGGTAGACGGTAATGCCCACGGCCGAACGCATCCGATAAAACGGATCAGCCTCACCCATCCAGCAGGTTTTGGAACCATCGCTATTCTCCTGCAAGGTGGCTTCCGTAGGCATAAAGGTCGTGGGACGGTGATGCTGGGGCCAGTTGAATTCCACACCGCCGGAAACCCAGGGACCAGCCAGCCCAACCATAGCGGGTTTGATACAGATATTCTTGTAGACAAATTCATAGCCGTTGGATTTTTGCACAGCGCCATGAATTTTTCCACCGAGCTCTGGCAGTAACTCGACCTGGATATATTCGTTTTCCAAAATGATCATGTCATAATCTTTATTGATGCGTGTATTACTTAGCCGGTCAGTGTACGGAAGAGGATACACTTTACCGGTTGCACCCTGATATGCTTTCTTTTCAAGAAAAAAAGGCAGGCTATTGGGAGGCGCAGGTTCATATGTGGGAATGGTTCGCTGCTCACGCGTCATTGTAACAGCCATGGAAATTTCTCCTTTCATAGATCGTGAAGCGGCTCTGCTCCATATGGTAATGCAAGTATAGCATGCGCCGCTTTGCAGAACCAGGTAGAAACCTTTCAACTTGGACAAAACGACCTACAAACTCTTTCATTCAAAGCTGACGTTATGGTATAATAATATATAGTTACATGGTGGAGGAAGAACGTCTATGGTGTATCCTATTGTGACGGATATCATACTTGCGCATCGGTTTTTGTCTCCGGCGGGATGGACCAGCAATGAATATGCACTGGCGCGGGAACATCACGGTATCGTATATGCATTGGAGGGGCGTGCGGAATACTGCCTGCATAACGGTGACAGGTTTCGCGTAGAGGCAGGAGACTGCCTGTATGTCCCACGAGGAACCCGCTATGTAACAGGCTGCGGGCAGGAGATGGGTTTCGTCCACATGACGGTAAACTTCGACCTGTTGGAGGATAGCGGAATATTTCCTGGCATCATGCATCGCACACTATCGCAACCCAGACATTTTCAGCAGGCTTTTACCGGATTGGTGCGAACATGGACATTACGACACCCGCATTACCGGGAAAAGTGCATGAGCTTGCTCTATGAGCTAATTTATCTTCTCCAATGTGAGGTTCAGGCTGCGCCCCATCAGCACATGCAGCGTCTCTCTCCGGCATGCTTATACCTGGATGAACATTTTTGCGAGGACTTTCCACTGGGAATTCTGCCGTCACTGTGCAAACTATCGCCTACTTATTTTCGTCGGTTATTTCATAGCGTATTTCATGAAACACCGGCAGAGTATCGCCGAAGACTGCGCATTGCCCGGGCTTGTGATCTTCTGCTGGCAGGCCAGCACTCCATAGAAGCCGTGGCGGAATTATGCGGGTATCCTGATGCTGCTTATTTCACACGAATGTTTACAAAAACGATGGGTCAGCCACCGTCCCATTACAAAAAAAGCCTGCTTGAAGTGGAACGGCGACCTGAATAAGTGCTTATGGCGATATGCTGATCTATCATGAAAACAGTTCGGTTTATGGAATGCCAAATCGTTACGATGTGTCTTGGGATACATGCAAGCGATCAACAAGGTATGAGCCAGCAGAAATTGTTTCCTTCACCAGGAACGTGAGGATGGCCAGTAGCGTACAAACGAAAAAGGCACTCCCTCCAGGCCACTTCAGTGGAACTTGGGGGGAGTGCGGATGCGGCTGAAAGCGTTGAGGCCCTTTCCTTGTCATACAACGCCGGAGATGATTGTACAGAGTGCGTGGACGCTATCCCTTGAAGCGCTCTTGGACGGAAAACGGTACAATCACGGAGGCAACGGAGAAAGCAATGCAAAACCAACTCAAGGAAAAAACGATACGCTCAGTGACCAGCGATTTTTTTTAGCGAAAGTATGCTTGTCAAAGCAATTGCCCTAGCCAGTCAATAGGTAGCGAAGCCCACAAATTATCAGGATCTGCAGGGACATCTGCCAGCAGCGCATGAGCGTCTTGGGTACGTTTCAGTGCAGCTAACGCAAAGGCCTGTTGCCAGACTGCCGTTCTGCGTCGCAATATTGCGGCATCTTCGGTATAGGAAATGAAGAAAGGCGTTGAAGCATAATAACCAGGATCTTCGGCTTTTTCTGCGTTACGCCAGGTATGAATGTGCCGGACTAATATTTCTTTTGCTACAGCGCTGTGCCCGAGACGCGCGTGACAGAGCGCCTGATAGCATGGTAGCTCCAACAAGTGCATATCGGTAAAGAAGTCCTTTTGCAGGGACAAAATATGGCGGTACAATGCTACCGCTGTTTCCTTTTGTCCCATGTGCTCCAGACACAACGCTTCACAGAACTGATAGGGAACCAACTTTACCTGATGCCACAGACCGGAGCCCAGGTTTTCAGGAAGATGCTGGGCGGCTCGAAATGCAAGCAAAGCGTCTTCAAAATGTGCTTCGGCCAGGAGCTTTCTTCCTATGGCATAATTGGCAAACATGTATTGATCAGCAACGGCATGCTCTCCGCCCTCACAGGGAATAAATTGGTGCTTTTGCATCAGGGACAACGCTTGCTCGGGTTTGCCGGCTTGGTTCAGCGCTTGCGCCCATAGGATAGCAAGATCATCCCTTAGCTTGCTGCTACAATGCTCCCTTAAAACAGATAGCCGCTCCGATGCGGGATAACCCAACCGGCACATGACATAGACATTTTCCCAGATTAGTTGCATGTCATCTGGCTTACAGGCAAGCGCCTCCTTTAGCAGTACCATGGCTTCATCTCTGCGATGCAGATGGCTGAAATACGCCACAGCCAGGCAACGCAGAGCTCCAGCATCCGTTGGCGCAATGGCACGGACACGCTCCCAGCAGGAGGCAGCTTCTTGATAGCGCCGCTTTCCATACAGTAAGCACCCTAGCCCGAACAGAGCAGAAGTATCCTGGGGCTGCTGGGATAATACCGCCTTTAGCAAGGCTTCTTCTGACTGGCGAGAGGGATAGGCTTTTCCAAAGGAAAGATGAGAGGCTTCTGCCAGAGCCACAGGGTCTGCCTGCAACTGCGCACGTAGATACGCGGTCATGGCCGTGGGTTTACACAAAGTCAGTATATCGGATGCCCATGCTTTTTCTCCCATGGACAATAGATCAAAAGCCAGATCCAAGCAGGTTTGAGCAGGATCGCTTTGCATTACCTCGGCCAATTCTGCACCAGTGCCGCCTGATATGCGCAGACGTACATAGGCAGCCAGATGATATAAAGGATCCAGGCTCAGGTAGGCTGCAAGGCGGTTCAGGGCATCTTCTGTCCTTCCTTGACGGGCCTGTGCTATGGCTGCAAGGGTTATGGCCAATCCATTGTCTGCGTTTGCGTCCAATGCAGAGATGGCGTGCTGCAGCATTGCATGAAAATCGGCGTTGCATCCATCCATGCAGGCAATACGGGTCATGGCAGCAGCACGACGGTCTTGATTCCAACATGCTTGCTGATAGGCGTCGTACGCTTCAGCATGCTTATGCTGTGCTTGCAGGATTAAGCCTTTCAGATAAGCGATTTCTCCACTTTCGGGGTGGAAATTCCAACGTGTGGCAGTTTTTTCAGCTTGTTCTATAAAGGACGCAGCTTCATCAAGTTTACCAAGCTGATAGCAGTAACGGGCCATTGCAATAAGGGAAGGCAAATGATGGGGTTCCAGCTTCAGCGCCTTTTGAAAGTATGCATCCGGACGAATGGTGGGATCTCTGTACTGATCTACATGGACGCCTGCGAGATACGCATCCTGCGCACATGTTATTTGGTCTAACGTAGGAAGTCCCGGCAGGGTTTCAGGCATACGCGTTATGTCGGGCGATTTGGGCGTGTAGCTTAGCAAGACGTTATCGTCTGCGTCCAGTATTTGCAAAGAATCCACGTGACCGCAGGAGATTGTAACAGGCGTGCAGGGGATAGCGGCTAAAGCGTATTCCTTACCGTTGCATAACAGACGAGCGTGGGTGTGGATGCGCGTGGTTTGCACGGTTACGCCGCTGGAAGTCAGGTGGATAGCTGCATGCTCCGTAGCATGGTCTGGAATTCCCATTTTGCCAATGGGATACCACGCCTGACTAAACTTCTTTGTTTCATACGGTTCCAGCCACGCAAAGTCTGGCTGGTTTAGGGAATAGCTGGAAGCCATTAGCTCCGCATAGGCACCGTCCGTATCCGTGAGCGCTTTTTCCCAGCTGCTTGAAAGCTGATTGTAGGCCCATGTAAACATTTTTTTCCCTACAGACGTGTGGCGGTCGGCCACATGTACCACACCACATTGCCGCCCTTCATCATAACCGCCGAAAAAACACTCCCTGGTTTCACCACAGAAATAGCTGGTAGGCTGGCGTGTGTTTTTATGATAAGAGAGGTCTACATTGTTTTCCCCCAGAGGAATACCGTTGTATGTGCCTGAGGCAAGGGGATAGGTGGTTACATCTTTACGATAATGGAATTGAACATAGGTCACATCGTGGGGGAAAAATAAACGGTATTGCTCATTGACAGGAACAGCTGCGTTTTCCCACCAAAGGAAAGATTTACGGGTTTCTGTACGATTATACACGCGCATACGCGTTTCGAATATTGCTTCACCGGGGGCAAGCCGAATTCCCACCATACCCTTCATACGATCTAACGGATCATGCTCGCTCATCCAAACGGTGACCGCTCCCGTGGGCTCCCGCTGAATAGACCAATCGGCAGGCATGAAAGTAGATGGACGGTGGTGACAGGGCCAGTTGAATTCTACGCCGCCAGAAATCCAGGAGCCAAGCATGCCGATCAGCGCCGGCTTAATAACGTGTTGCTTATAAAAGAAGTCATATTTATTCACTTTGTCGTATGCGGAGTAGATTCGGCCGCCCAGCTCAGGAAGTAAAATGAGCTGCAGATACTCGTTTTCCAAGCGAATGGCGGTGTACGTTTTATTCTCCAGGTGCTCACGATCAACATCGGACACAATGCGGTTAGGATAGGGATTTCCCGAGGAACGCTGATGCACGCGGTTCTCCGCAAACATGGGGAGCTGCTCGGCTGGAGGCTCACGATACGTTGGCAGGGTTAGCTGCTCTGTTACACAAACAACTTGGCCAGTCATGTGCAATACCTTCCCTTACTCTTTATGCTGCTGTTCCTGCAGAAAATCTGCGTCTGCCAGCTTGCAGTAATATTGAATCAACTCAATTTCATGCGGGTCGTAGGGATGAAGGCTAGGCCGGTAGAGATCATGGAACCATACTTTGAAGTCTACGTTCCGGGCTTGTCCATTGGCCCATTGCTGCCATATGCCATTCCAGGGCTCATAGGTTTGATACAATCCTGCTACAAACCCCCAGTTCCAGCATCCTACCTTTTCCAAATAGAACAGCGGGAACATCTGTTCCACAGTATTATGTGTCATCCGAGCCAACCATTCTGTGTTGAGAATAGGCCGTCCATAGCGCTTGAGAATCTTCAGGATTTGAATGTTCTGGTCGTAGCTGCCATAGTTGTGATAGCTAATCAGATCGGAGTTTTCCAGACAATACCGTTCCACCGCGGAAAGACGGTCAAAATGCTGCGGGTCAATGCGGAAAGCGCCGGAGGTAAGCGGCTGAATAGGATCAATTTCACGGGCAATTTCAAAAAATTTTTTCAGATGCGGCATTGTTAGCTCGCCGCGGTTTGAATTACCAGGCTCATTGTATAGATCCCATATGCATACGCGTTCATCATTTTTGTAGGTCGTGATCATTTCACGTACCCAGTCATAGATTTTCTCAGTCAGAGACGGATCATCCAGAAGGTGGTATCCTACGTTATCACTTGGATCATGCGTCTGATGTTGCGACAGTTTGCGTCCACCGTGGTATCCCCAATCATAGACCTGCGGGCCCAGTTCACGATTTAGTTCCTGCTCGCTCCACATGCTTTTGGGACGCATGCAGTCATTGCCAAAGGTGACCATGACGGAGATGCCATATTTCCATGCGGTAGCCAAGTAGCGATCAAAACGCTTCATAAAACCGTCATGCTCTTTTTCCCAAACGCTGTATTCAGGAATTACGCGAATGGTGTTAAACCCTGTTTCTGCGGCTAATTTCAGCTCCCGGTCCGCAGTTGCTAATCTATCCTCGAAGCCGAGTTCCTGCCATTGATCGATGCGATTGGCACAGTCGCTGCTCATGAAATTGCAGCCGCGCAGCCAGGGCCTAGCGTTATACCAATTCCAAGCTTTTTCTTTGCTCCACATGCCAGCCATAATGATATCCTCCTTCAAGTATACGGGTGCGCTCTACCCATCGTTGATTTTATGTTACTATATTTCTTTGCTCTGAAATAGGGAAATTTTTTTACAAAAAGGGAGTTTGCTTTCCCAAAACGATCAAAATTCTATGCTCAAATGAACATTTGTGCTATAATACGCGCAGACATGGAGCTGCCCAATATAATAGGATGCGACTTGCGGCACAGGGGAGGAAAAGCATGCACACAAATGATGGATTAACCCTTTTGGCATACGGCTACGAGGCGGAGATTTGCCCGGAACGCGGCGCAAATCTATTACGCCTTGCATGCCCGGAACTCAAGACGGATGCCCTGCGCACTCCGCTGTCCATAGAGAATATGGTACAGGATAACCCTTACTTATGGGGAATACCAATTTTATTTCCCCCTAACAGAATCTCAGGAGCATCTTTTACCTTCCAGAACCGAGTCTACTGTTGGCCCATGAATGAACCTGATACGGGTTGCTTTTTACATGGAACCATTCATCAGACACCTTTTCAGGTGATAGAACATACGAATACTCGGGCTACCCTTATTTATCAAGCCACGGCGAACAAACCTTACCTTTTCTTTCCCCATGCCTTTACAATGCGAGTCAATTACGCGCTAACACCGCAGGGCATTGTGCAGAAAATATTGATTCGTAATGATTCATTGCAGGATATGCCCGTGAGCATTGGCTTCCATACGACCTTTCGTATCCCTTTTGTACAGGGAGGAGATTCAGAACAGGTACGGCTTCAATTGAGCTGCGGCCGCGAGATTCTTCGAGATGCCCACTATTTGCCCACAGGAGAAATGCTGGAACACTACGAGGACCAGGAAGATTATCGAACCGGAAGGCTTATTCCCTGTGCGCATGTTATCAGCAGGCATTTTGAAATGGCCGATCCCCGACGAATGGAGCTTACGGATGCTGCCACCGGTATACGCATTACCTATGAAGCAGGAGATATGTACCGCTACTGGATGGTGTATAACGGCGGAAACCGGGAATTTCTATGCGTAGAGCCGCAAACCTGGATAAATAATTGCCCCAATGCACCTTTTCGCCGAGAAGAAACAGGATTTGATGTTTTGCCTCCGGGAGGTGAGAAAACTTATTGGACGGCACTGAGCATAGACAAACTATAAGGCAGAGAAACCTTTTGAAAGGGGACCGGAATTTTGCGGAAAATACGCAACTGGAGGCACTCGCTTCTGACTGTACTTCTTGTGGCATCGTTGGCTGTGCTTATTACTGTTAGCTTACTGATGCTTAGCGTAATGTCACGATCTTTGAAGAGCTTTGAAAAATATGTTATTTCCAACCGTTATGCCGAAACGGTCAGCGCAGGGTCGCTGCTTAACCAGGAGCTGGAAGCACTTTTTACACTTATGTATAATAGCTTAAACAGCACAAACTTGTCCAAATTGCGCCTGTATCTGTCTGAAAGTACATTGAATTATCGCTATCTGGAACTGGCAAAACTAATGCAGAATCAGCTGTTTTCCATAGAAACGTCTTTGGACATTGCAGACCAAGCGAGCATTATTTTGCCAGCTTATAATAGAATCATTTCTTCTGAATCGGTGGTACGGTATGCTGATGACAACAGTTTGGAAAGTGCATATAGACAGGAGATTCTGAATGCAACCGGTCCGAAAATCATTGAAGCCGATCATTCATTGATTTTTTGTACTGGTAAATATACCGGAATTGGTCAGTACCGCAATGATGTGGTTATCTACTGCCAGGCATCACGTAGCGCGTTAACACGCTACCTTAGCAAGTTTCCCCAAGAAGATAGCAGCAACCTGTCATTGTTTATTACGGATCAAAGCGCAACAAAACTATTCACCTGTACAGGCATCTCGCTAACGCCCGAGGATAACCAGAACATTGCGGGACTCATCTCGGGAGCGGAAAGTGGAACCATACAGTATGTGAATGGGCAACAAACGTATCTCCTCACTTGGATGGATACAAAATTGGTGCCGCTTAAATTGTGCTATGTAACGCCCATGAATGTGATTGATAAACAGATTCAGGAATACCGCAGGATGATTGTGGGGGTGTGCGCACTTATTCTGCTTCTATTTGCTGGATTGGTTGTTTTTCTCTACTCGATGATACAGCGCCCTTTACAAAACGTACAGCGTGGGCTGAAGCGGGTAGAGAACGGCGATCTCTCAACCCGGCTGAACACCACCTGGAGCATAGAATTCCAACAGATTTATGGGCAATTTGACCGTATGACGGAACATCTCCAGCAACTGATTGAGCGCGAGTATGAACTGCAACTGCTTAATACAAAGGCAGAGATCAAGCAACTGCGATACCAAATTAATCCTCACTTCCTGTATAACACATATTTTAACCTGCGAGCCATGCTGATGGACGAGGAATACGACCAGGCAATGCTGCTTGCCGATCTGATGGGACGATATCTTCGCTACATTACTGTCTCCGCGCAAGACTTCGCGCTGCTGTCTGAAGAAATGGCGCACGCTACCGCTTACATGGAAATTCAGAGAATCCGCTTTGGCAACAGGATTGAAATTCGCATAGACGAACTGCCTGCGTGGGCGGCTAAGGTAGAGATTCCACGCCTGGCGCTGCAGCCCTTGATCGAAAACGCATTTGAGCATGGTATCAAGCATCAGGAGGGGAAAGCAATCATTTCCATTCGCCTATGGTGCAAGGAGCGGGATGTATCAATTTTCGTGGAAGACAACGGCAGCAACACAACGGATGAATTAATCGAACATACGCGCAAGCTGATATATAACGGGATGATGCAGGAGGGAGCGGAAAGCGTAGCGCTGGTCAACATTCATAAGCGCTTGAAGCTACTATATTCAAAGGGGAGTGGTCTGTATCTGTCCCGGTCTACGCTGGGAGGATTCTGCTCAGAACTACGTATGAGGGAGGCGCTCAAGGATGCTGCGGATGCTGATTGTGGATGATGAGGAACATATTGTGAATGCCCTGTATGGAGTATTGGCGGAACGCTTTGATGATATAGAAATTCAACGCGCATATTCTTCTGTAACAGCCTTGAAGATGATAACGAAAATGCGCTTTGATCTGATTATATCGGATATTTCCATGCCGCAGATGAGCGGCCTGGAGTTGCTGGATGAAATACGCCGCCTGTGGCCAAGATGCTATGTTTTGCTGCTTACTGCGTATGACAGATTTGATTATGCTTATCAAGCGATTAAGTATGAGCGCGTGGACTATCTGCTCAAGATTGAGTCCTACGATGAAATTTGCCGGATAGTGCAGGAAAAACTGACATTGATACATCAACAACAGGAAGAAGATGAAAAACTCCTTTGCCTGGGGAAGGACTTAAACACGATTTCGACAAGTGTTTCCCGTTATTTTCTGAAACGCATTGTACTGCAAGGAACACCTCTGCCTACAGAAAAAGACCTTGCTGGTATACGTTTGCACATGTCTCTCTCCAGCCCTGCGCTATTGGTACTAGGCTCGCTTAGCACAAGTTCTCCAGCAGAACGCAGCCGTATTGTTGCGGGCATTGACGAATATCTGACGGAACGTTTGTCCGAAGTTGCGTTGCAGGGATTTTCATGTGTCTCTACAAGCTACGCTTTCTGGATTTTTCAGGCAAAGGAAAGCAGGCAGCGACCAGAAAGCGAGCAGTATGTTTTTCTCCAGGAGTTACTGGATGACTTGCCCACTATGGTAGAAAAGCGTATGGGGCATCATCTTGCGTTGCTATGTGCAGATGCCTTTGTTCCCTGGTGCAAGTTGCATGAATTGTATCAACGCGCCTCAATAAATTTGGAACAATGGCGAAATGAAAACGGTACGGTGCTTTTTTCGGCTTGTGAGGAAATGAATGTGCATTCAGAGCCAAGCACATTTCCAAATTTGGATGAAGTAAATATGCTGTGGGAAATGATGAAATCCGGCAATACTTTGGAACTGATGACGATACTTCGCGAGGGGTTGGCTTCTATAGCGCGTGTTCATCAGATGACGGCGCTTCTTCCCAGCACGGCAGTTACCGGCGTAGCGTTTCTGCTTTCACAGGCGGCCAATCTGTATGCGCCGGATATGATGCACACAAGCGAATTTCGCCGCCTGATTTCTTGCATCGGCTATGATGCAGGCGATGAGTGGGTATCGGATGTGATGAAAACCATGGAGGATATTCTGGAAAGCAGAGAGGGCAGCAAGAAAAATATGAACGACTGGCTGATTGAACGTATTCATCAGTATATTGAGCAGCATTATTCGGAAGATGTTACATTGGCTGCCCTGGCAGATGAGGTGCATTACAGCCCTTCTTATCTCTCGCGCTTCTATAAGGCACAAACCGGGACCAACATCATGACAACCATCAACAACGTGCGTATTAACCACGCAAAGACGCTACTGACAACGACAAGCCTTAAGCTAAGTGATATTGCCGTGCAGTGCGGCTTTTGCTCAACCAAATATTTTAATCAGGTATTTCGGCGTATAACGAATGTTTCAGCGATGCAATACCGAAAGTAATATACCGATATCACACGGTTGAGATGGATGGTTTAAACAATAATACCAACCTTTGGTAAATAATATCGCCTGAAAAGCAATTTCTTTCCCTTTCACCGCTGGAAAATCTCTTCTATAATAAAATCAACAAAAAGGTTTCACGTTGTGCTTGTACGTGAAAGGAAAAAAGGAAACGGAGGTATTCTCATGAAAAAACTGTTGGCTTTGGTGTTGGCGCTGTGCATGACGATCCCTGTTGTTTCAGCTTTTGCAATCGACCAGCATGAGCCGGAATACTTTGAGCAGCAGGTACAGCTTCTAGCCGATAACTTGCAGAAGTGGTATGAAGAGAACTATGGTGAAGGGGATCTTGTCGCGCCTTACGATGAGCCGGTGGATGTGCATATTGCAACCTACTATACGGCGACAACTGAAGCCAATATGGCGACATGGAACGAATGGTGGGGAGAGACGCTGGACAATGACCGATATGTTGAGGCGGTCCGCCGGGCGTTCAATATCAACATCATCTATGATTGGCAAAAAAATCAGACCGACTACGAAACACAGTTGCGCTTGGCAATCACCGCTGGAGAAATCCCTGATATGTTCTTGGTTACGGATCAGAATGATTTGATGCAGCTGGCAGAAGCAGAGCTCATCATGCCTGTGAACGACGTGGTGGAGACATACTTCACTACCATGGATAAGGACATTCAATCTTCTGATGGCGGCATGCTGTACGAGATGGCCACCTATGACGGTCAAATCTATGGCATTCCCTGCAACATTTCTGATACGGACACCTTCTCTTACCTCTGGCTGCGCAAGGACTGGATGACCAAACTGGGACTGGAAAAGCCCAAGACATTTGAAGACCTGAAGGCAATTATGGACGCCTTCAAGAACGCAGACTTTGATGGCAATGGTCAGGCTGACGGCTACGGCATGCTCATTGACTCCACGCTGTACTATGCTACGCGCGGTCTGTTTGCGGGCTTTAACGCGTACCCGGAATTCTGGGTAAAAGATGGCGACAAGATCGTTTGGGGCGGGACGCAGGAAACAGTAAAGGATTCACTGAGCTATCTTCATGATTTGTATGCGGAGGGATACCTGGACCCGGAATTTATAACGCAAACCAATGGCGACGCAATTGCTATTCTGCTGAATAATGAGTGTGGCGTGGTTTACGGTGGTCACTGGCTGGCGCATGAATTCCAGAAAATGTATGATAAAGATTCCACTGTGGACTGGGAGTGCGTGGAACTGCCCAGCAAAGATGGAGCTGCGGTACAGCAATACTTAACGCCTGTCAAGCGCGGTTGGATTGTAATTAACAAAGACTATGAGCACCCGGAGGTTGCGGCTAAAATCCGTGCGCTGTGCACTTTTGCAGGACAATCTGGTGTAACCGACGGGACCTGGTGGTTCTCCAATGACGGTGCGCAGGATCTGCAACCCTTCAAGGCCAGCGTTTCTTCCTGGGATAATTACAACACATATTTGAACTTGCTGGAGTGCTTTAAGAGCGGAGATACGTCCGTGCTGCGTGGCAAAGCCATTACCTATTGGGGCAACATGGACAGCGCGTCTTCCTGGGCATGGCATAAGATGTTTGGCGATGGGGACGATACGCCCATGGTGGTTCTGGGCAATGCGATTAACGACAATCGTATTGAGTACGATGCCTTCTTGGGAGCACAAAGCGAATTTATGCAGGACCGTTGGAGCACCATTAAGGATGAGCAGCTTACGGCGTTCACAAAGATGATTATTGGTGAAGTCAGCATTGATGAAGGATTTGACGCATGGCTCAAGAGCTTTGACACCATGGGTGGTACGCAGATCACAGAAGAAGTCAATGCCTGGTATGCGCAAGCAGATAAAGCTGAATAACTGATAAGCGTGGTTATTTCTGCCTGTGTGCCGGTCGTCGCCCTCGGCCGGCACACAGATGCTTATTATGGGAGGTTGCTGAATGTGACTACTGCAAAGGTACAAAAGAAGCAAAAGAAATATAAATTAGGCGCTTATGAGATTCCATTGCATTTAATGCTAATCCCCGGAATTATTATAACAATTTTATTTCACTATGTTCCCTTGGGTGGGTTGGTTATTGCTTTTCAGCGGTTTATTCCTGCAAAGGGCCTTTTTGGTAATCAGAAGTGGGTTGGCATGGACAATTTCGAGTATATTTTCTCTATGCCAAACACCTTAAACGTATTACGTAACACCGTTACCATCGCATTCTGGAAAATAGTATTGGGCTTGGTTATTCCAATCACGGTAGCGCTGATGCTCAATGAATTGAAAAATACCAAGGTGAAACGAAGTATTCAAACCATCGTGTACTTTCCTCACTTTCTTAGCTGGATTATCTTTGGCTCGATTATCATGGACCTGCTTTCTCCTTCTTCGGGGCTTGTAAACAAAATTCTTGGCATGTTTGGTATTGCTCCAATTTACTTTCTGGGAGATAATAATTATTTTCAGCAAACCATTATCTGGACGGACATCTGGAAGAACTTCGGCTATGGTACGGTTGTCTATATGGCGGCCATCACCAGTATTGACCCTACGCTCTATGAAGCGGCGTCTATTGATGGCGCTAATCGCGTGCAACAAACATGGCATATTACGCTACCTGGTATGCGCATGATTATTGTACTTATGATGGTACTTTCCCTTGGAAATGTTCTGAATGCGGGTTTCGATCAAGTATACAATATGTATAGTCCCATTGTATATGAAACCGGCGATATTATTGACACAATGGTTTACCGCCTGGGGCTGGAGAATGCCAAATATGGTCCAGCTGCTGCGGTAAGCATGTTTAAATCGGTTGTTTCCATGCTTTTCATCTCCACATCCTACTTTGTGGCGATTAAGTTCTTTGATTACCGCTTATTTTAAAAAGGAGATAGAAGGCTATGCGTAAGGCAACGTATTCACTTAAAATATCAAACAGGATTAAAGAAAGTACTAGCCGGAAGATCTTTCGAGTTTGCAATGCCATTTTGCTGATTCTAATGGCACTTATTTGTCTTCTGCCTTTTGTCAATGTGATTGCTATTTCTTTTAGTGACGCATTTTACGTGGATGCGAATCGCGTAACCTTCTGGCCAAAGGGATTTAATACCAGTGCATATACGTATATCCTGAATCGCCCTACTTTCTGGACATCCTTTCAAACTTCAATGGTCAGGATGATACTGGGCGGAAGCATTAATCTTATCTTAATTATCCTTACGGCTTATCCCTTATCCAAGCCCAATAGCAAGATTCACTTCCGGAATGTTTACACTTGGTTCTTCTTTTTGACCATGCTGATTTCCGGAGGAATGATCCCCAACTATTTGCTTATTTCCAAACTGGGATTGAGAAATACAATATGGGCGCTGGTGCTCCCGGGAGCTTTACCTGTTTTTAACCTGGTATTAATGCTTAACTTTTTCCGGCAGGTGCCTCAGGAATTGGAAGAAGCAGCCCTGATTGATGGAGCAGGACATATTCGCACACTGGTGCAGATCTATCTTCCAGTTTCTCTTCCGGCTATTGCAACCATTACACTGTTTTGCCTGGTAAACCATTGGAATGCTTGGTTTGATGGAATGCTTTACATTACAACCATTAGTAAAATTCCTATGCAAACATACTTGCGTTCCATCATTATGGAGATGAATATAACGGATATGACTGCAGATGACTATGAGCTATACGCACTGCTATCAAACCGTACAGTGAAGTGCTCGCAAATTATCGTTGCAACAATTCCAATCCTTTGCGTCTATCCTTTTCTTCAGCGATACTTTGTTTCTGGTATTGTCCTAGGCAGTGTTAAAGGATAAATTAAGGCAAGGCCACAGGCTGAAAACAGAAAAGTTAAACGCGGGTTTGAACATAGAAATGCGGCGTATTCAGACAGGCGCGTTTCAGAAAAATCTGAAATAAAAAATGGAATGCATCTCTTGAAGCAGTGAATTGCTTCAGTCAGCTTGTCAAAGAGAACTATACCTCGCAAAACGGACAACAAAAAAAGAGACCTCCTGTTGTAAAATGTCTGAAGTGTAACGGTGTGAATTCCAAAACAATGAAGCGGCGAAAAGGCCGCTTCAGGCTGAGCCGGTGGTTTTTTCTCGCTAAAGCAAAACAATGAAAGTCAGAGGGGCTGCGGCCCCTCCGACACCTCCTGAAGGTTTTGACAGTCTGAGGCCAGCGGGGAATCCACTGGCCTGTGTGCTGTGTTTGATTTTGGAGTGAGAAGCGCAATCAATCCACCGGATACAGTGTAATTCCCTTTTGCGTGTTGGGAACAGCGAGGGATTCCCCCTCCTGGGCGTAATAGACATACACCGTCAGGGTCTGCGGGAGTTCGCCCACACCCAACAGGGAAAGGTTAACCTGCGTCTGGCCGGTTGGGTAAGTGCTTTCGGGGCGGTACAAGCGCCCCTGTTCATCCACAGCAATGATTTCCAGCCAGGCGTCCTGGGTGTCCATGGGCACGTCAGGAAGGGAAAGCAGCGTTTCCAGGGGAACTTCACAGCGGAGGGAAATGACTGCGGCCATGGGGGAGACTTCGGCCTCCGCCCAGCAGGTAACGCCGCTGATCTGCGCCGTGCCGGCCATTTTCAGGGTTGCGGCGGAGGAACGTGGGACCGTGGCCGTGAGTGTTCCGGCGTCGCTGCGCTGGGTGGCGGTATAGCATTTCGTACCGTCGAAATAAACGGTCTGCACGCTTTGATACAGCCTAATCTCCAAATGCAGCGTGTCCCGGCCTGTCAGCTCTGCGGGAAGGGGCAGCGCGAACTCCCGCATCTCATAATAGGCGCCGTCCTCGCCGTAGGCGCTGTCCCCGGCAGCCTGGGGAATGTCGATGCCGTCATCGGTGCGGGTGTGGTCGCTGGGGTAGATGATGCAGGCGCGGTAACCGTAGGGGGTGCCGCTTTGCAGGGCCTGGTTGTACGCGGCGAGAATGTCCGCGCCCGGGGCCTGCGCATCCGGGATATCCACGGCCATGGGGGATGCTTCCTCCATGGCGGCCAGCTCCTGGGCGGTGGGGGTATAGGCTTCATACTGCGTGCCCTGAGCAATGGACAGGGCCAGGTTCAGCGTCAGCCCATCGTAGTAGGCGTTGTCAATTTGGGCAATACCCTGCTCCAGCGGGGCTTCGTAGCCCTCCACGGGCTGCGCGGTGATCACCGCGGCCTCATCGGCTACCTGGGCGTAGCGCTCATCCTGCTGGCCAAAGAGGTGGAACAGGTTCAAATGCTCTGCCAGCGCCACGGAGGCCGTTACGAACAGCAAAATCAGCAGACATACCAGTACAGGGGAAAGCTTCTTTTTCATAGGGGAGATCGCGCTCCTTTCCTGCTGGACGACGGCGCGAATGCGCATGCGCCGCAGATCATCGGCCCGCAGGCCGGAAAGCCGGCGGTTGACCCGCTCCTGCAACGTTTTTTCATCAAGCATCGTACCATTCCTCCAGGCTTTCTTTGAGTAGGCGTTCGGCTTTTTCCAGGCGGTAATGGACGGTTCTGCGGGAAAGCTTCAGGATGTCGGCCGCCTCCTGTACCGTAAAACCCTGGTAATACCGCAGGGTGACCACCTGGCGCAGCCCGTCGGGCAGGGCGAGGATGGCCCGGGTTACCGTATCGTCCTCCCACTGGAACGGCTCGGCAGGTTCCGGCAGGTCCTCCATGCGTACCTGACGGTCCACGTGCCGGAACCATTTTCCCCGGCGCAGGTCCCGGCAGGTATTTACCGCAATGCGCATGAGCCAGCTCTTTTCGGAGCCTTCGCCCCGAAAATGATCATGGGCTTGCCAGGCTTTCACAAAGGTGTCCTGCACGGCGTCTTCCGCCAGGGCGACATCCTTCACCAGCAGGTAGCAGGTGCGCAGCAGGGGTACCTCCCACTGTTCCATGGCCTGCTCCAACCAGCGGTCGCGGTCCATATCCTTCACCACCCTTCACCTATACAGACGAACCAGCCGCCGCAACTGCGCAAAGGCGGAGGCGAAAAAATGAGGTCCTGCCCAAAAGCGCGGCAGGATCTCCCACTTTGTACCGGCGGGCAAAAAGCGCCGCCTCAGCCGTTGCGGGGATCGCGGCTGCGGCGCTTTTTGGCGTCGGGGTCAATGTATTCGATTTCCAGGCGGTCAAAGTCCACATGCTCCATGAACGCGTCGGGAAGGAATCGCGTCTGCCCGAACTCCTCCCACTCCCGCTGGTTCTTGGGCAGCCACAGGGGCTTGGGCAAATCCAGCGCATGGCAGGCATCCTGGAGGGCCTCCTGGGGGTCATCCCGGGTGCAGGGCTGGACGTTTTGAAGATCCATGCGGTGATGCTTGATGGTGCGAACCCATAAGGCGGTGGCCATGATACGTCCTCCTTCTGCGTGGATTATTGGGCGTCCTCGGGGGTGTCCGCAAGGGTGAAATCCGCTTCCCCGGAGAACAGCGTGGCATCGGCGGCCTCCACCTGGCCCAGCCGGCGCTGAATGGTGCGTGTGCGTACAAAGGCGGTGTCAATGGATTCCGTGGCCTGGCGCAGGCGCTGCTGCGTCTTTTCCAGCACGTCCGCAAAGCGGGCAAAATCATTTTTCACCGCGCCCAGCAGCTTCCATACCTCGCTGGAGCGCTGCTCGATGGCCAGGGAGCGGAAACCCATTTGCAGGGAATTCAGCAGCGCCGCGAAGGTGGAGGGCCCAGCCACCACCACCCGCTGATCCCGCTGCAGCTGCTCCACCACATCCATATCCCGCATGACCTCGGCGTACAGTCCCTCAATGGGTAGGAACAGAATGGCAAAGTCCGTGGAGTGGGGCGGGGCGATGTACTTGTCCGCAATACGCTTGCCCTCGGTTTTCAGCCGGGTCATCAGCCCCTTGCGGGCGGCCTCCACCGCAGCCGCGTCCCCCTGCTGGGAGGCGTCCACCAGGCGCAGGTAATCCTCCTGGGGAAATTTGCTGTCAATGGGCAGCCACACGGCGGCCCCCTCCCGGCCGGGGAGCTTCACGGCAAACTCCACCCGCTCCCGGCTGCCGGGAACGATGGCCACGTTTTCCCCGTATTGCTCCGGGGCCAGCATCTGGCTCAGCAGCGCGCCCAGCTGCATTTCGCCCCAGATGCCTCGGGTTTTCACGTTGGTGAGCACTTTTTTCAGGTCGCCCACGCCCACCGCCAGGCTCTGCATTTCGCCCAGGCCGCGGTATACCTGCTCCAGCCGGGCGCTCACCTGGGCAAAGCTGTCGTTGAGGCGCTTGTCCAGGTTTTGCTTGAGCTGCTCGTCCACAGTACGGCGGATATTGTTCAGCTGGGCCTCGTTTTCCTGGCGCAGGGCGGTGAACTGCTGGTTCTGCGTCTGGCGTAGCTGCTCCAGGTTCTGGGCGCACTGGTTCAGGCTGCGGGCGGTGGCGTCGGACATTTGCCCGAAGCGCTCCTCCAGGTTGCGGGAGGTCATCAGCGCCTGCCGCTGGGAGCCCTCCAGCAGGGCAGTTTGATGCTGGGTCACGGCGGAGAGCGTGTTCAGCAGGCTGTCGTTCAAGGCGCGGAGGGTTTCACTGCTTTCCATGCGCTGGGCATCCAGGGCGTCCAGCAGCTGATCGCCCAGAAGCTGCTGATCCCGCCGGGCGTTTTCCAGGGCCCGGCGCAGCTGCGTGCGCTGTACCAGCAGCAGAATCACCGCAACCAGGCTCAAAAGTGCCAGCCCGCCCAGCGCGATGGCTTGTAACGTATTGTCCATGTTTTGCTCCTGTACAGACAAGGGCGGGAAGCCGGCGCGTACCAGGCCCTCCCGCCCTTGAATGATATTACATGTCCCGGCGGCCCTCCAGGGCCTTGGAAAGGGTTACCTCGTCGGCATATTCCAGGTCGCTGCCCACGGGCACCCCATGGGCGATGCGGGTCACGCGAATGCCCATGGGCTTGATGAGCCGGGCAATATAGGTGGCCGTGGCCTCGCCCTCGATGTCCGGGTTGGTGGCCAGGATCACCTCCGTGATCTCCTCCCGGGAGAGGCGCGCCAACAGTTCCTTGATGCGGATGTCCTCCGGCCCCACACCGTCCATGGGGGACAGGGTGCCGTGCAGCACATGGTAGCGCCCATGGAAATCATGCATGCGCTCGATGGCCGCCACGTCCCGCGGGTCGCGTACCACGCAGATCTGCCCGTTCTGCCGTCCCGGCGCGGCGCAGATGTCGCAGGTATCCTCCACGGCGTAATTGCCGCAAATGCTGCAGTACCGGATGGCCTTGCGCCCCTGCCAGATGGCGGCGGCCAGCTCGTGCACATCCTCCTGGGGCAGGCTGACGATATAATAGGCCAGCCGCTGGGCTGTTTTCTGCCCGATCCCGGGCAGCCGCGCCAGCTGGTTGACCATCCGGGCAATGGGCTCTAACTGCGCCATGGGCTCAGAACATGCCGCCCATGCCGGGGGTCAGCTTGCCCATGGTGGCTTCGCGGGTTTCCTCGCCCTTGCGCAGGGCCTCGTTCACCGCGGCCATAATCAGGTCCTGAAGCATCTCGATGTCCTCGGGGTCCACCACCTGGGGATCGATGATGATTTCCTTCAGCTCGCGCTTGCCGGAAACCTTCACCTTCACCATGCCGCCGCCGGACGCGGCCTCGTACTCCGCCGCGTCCAGGTTCTCCTGGGCCTCGGTCATCTGCTGCTGGAGCTTCTGCGCCTGGCGCATGAGCTGCTGCATGTTGGCGCCGCCGCCAAATCCGCCGAAATGGTTATTCCGTGCCATGGGGAATTCCTCCTCAAATGCTTTTATTCCAGATTGCAATGGATGGCCAGATTGCCGGATACGCTGGTGCCGCGGACCTGGGGCGCGTTTTCCACAATGCTTACCCCGCCGGTGAGCACCCGGCCCGTCACCGCCCGCAGGGCGATGTCCGCCTGGGTCAGGGGGGCGTAAAGCTCCACATCCCCGGAAACGGTGTTTACATCCACCCGCTCAAAAACGCGGGTGCATTCCATGCGCTGGTCGCCGCTCACGCCGCTGAGCTTGGCCGTCAGGCAGGCCACCTCCGATAGGCGAACCTTGCCGGACACCGTGCGCACGGATACATGATCGCAGTTGAGATCCTGGGCCTGAATGCCGCCGGATACCTGCCGCAGGGTGAGGGCAATGGCGTTGATGTTCGCCGCCCGCATGTCCCCGGAGACGGAGTCCAGGGTCACGTCCGTGCCGGAGATGCCCCGGGCACGCAGGGGCGCGGTGATGGTGCTCATGTCCAGGGCGCCCTTCCAGCTGCGGGGCAGACGGATGACAATCTGCATCCAGCGCTCGGAATTGAGCTTGATGCTCAGGCCATAGGTGGGCTGTTCCACCACCAGACGGCCTTCCTTTTCCTGAATGCGCAGGTCGCTGACGTCCTTATCGTTGCCGGCGGCCATCACCTGCAGTTCGTTCACGTCGTCGGCCAGAACCTCCAGGGAGGCCCAGGCCAGGTGCGCTTCCACGCCGGTGATCTGCGTGGGCGAGAATGTTTCAATCTTATTCATGCTACGCTCCTTTTCACGGCGCTGCCGTCCAGAACATGATACCACGCCGGGCGGCCGCTGGCAAGTGTCAGCTTTCTTCCTGGCCGGTGAGCCCGGTGACCACGTCCTCCAGCACCGCCATTACGTAGGGGACGCCCCGGTCCGTCTTGGATTGCAGGCGGATCTCGTCCTTGTTCAGGACCGTGTCGGGGCTTTGGGCCTGGTGGATGGTCAGCCGGCAGGGGCCTTTCCCGGCCAGGTACAGCCCGGCCAGGTATTTCCCGTTGGAGCCGCTCTTGTTGAAGTAGAAGGATTTCACGCCCTTGCCGTTGCGGTTTTGCTTCTCAAAGTCGCAGCTGAGGATGCGCTTGCCGTAGCCGCGCTCGCTGAAGAGGATCATCTCGTCGTTCTCGCCCACCTGGCCGCACCAGATCAGCTCGTCCTCCTCGTCCACCTGCATGCCCCGCACGCCCGCGGAGATGCGTCCCTGCACGGGTACCGTATCCAGGCCGAAGCGGATGCACATGCCCGCCCGGGTGAACATCAGCAGGTCATCCCGGGTAAAGGCGGGAAGCACGGTGAGCAGGCTGTCCCCGGCTTTCAGGTTCACGGCGGCGAATTTCTTGCCCCGCACGTCGTAGTCGGCGGCGGCGGTGCGCTTCACCATGCCCCGGCGGGTCACAAAGAGCAGGTCAGGTTCCTTGGCTAGCCGCGCCGGGCGGCAGCAGGTAATCCACAGGGGCGCCTCGCCGCTTTCCAGCCCGGCCAGTACCCCGGTGAGCAAGTTGCCCCGGTCCTTGGGCTTGATCTCCGGCAGGGCATCCACCCGCAGGGAATAGCAGTTGCCCAGGTTGGTGAAGAACAGCAGGGTTTCCTCCGTGTCCGTCTGGAACAGGAAGCGGGGGCGCTCCGCCGCGTCCTCGGCAGTTTCCAGGGGCGTTTTGCGGTAGAGCTGGGGGGACATGCGCTTGAGCTGCCCGCCGTAGGTGAAGGCCACCACGGCTTCCTCCGCCGCGGGGGGCTCCTCGGTGAGCTGCGCCTGGGCATTGTCCGGGGCCTCCAGCACGGTGCGGCGGTCGTCCCCGTATTCGGCGGCGATGGCCTCCAGCTCCTCCTTGATGACCCCCAGGAGCTTCTTTTCGCTCTTCAAAATGGCCTCCAGCCGGTGAATCAGCTTCAGCAGATCCTCGTATTCCTTCTTCAGGGCCAGCAGCTCCAGGTTGGTCAGCCGCTGCAGGCGCATGTCCAGGATGGCCTGCGCCTGGGCGTCGTCCAGCTCGAAGCGGGCCATGAGGCCCTGCTTGGCTTCCTTGGGGTTCTTGCTGGCGCGGATCAGGGCGATGACCTCGTCCAGGTTGTCCACGGCGATCATCAGCCCCTGCAAAATGTGCGCCCGGGCCTGGGCTTGGGCCAGGTCGTAGCGGGTGCGCCGGGTGACCACGTTCTTTTGGTGGGCGATGAAGTATCCCAGCATGGCCTTGAGCCCCATGAGCACGGGCTTGCCCTCGGCAATGGCCACCATGTTCACCCCGAAGGTGATCTGCAAATCGCTGTACTTGTACAGGAATGCCAGCACCCGCTGGGGGTCGGCGTCCTTTTTCAGCTCGATCACCGCCCGCATGCCCGTGCGGTCGCTCTCGTCCCGGATGTCATAGATGCAGCTGAGGGCGCTTTTCTTCTCCTCGGAGAGCTTGAGGATCTTCTCCAGCATGGCGGATTTATTGATCTGGTAGGGGATCTCCGTAATGACCAGGAGCTTGCGCCCGGAAAGGCCGTCCTCCACGTGCACCCGGGCCCGCAGGGTGAGCTTGCCCTTGCCTGTCTCGTAGGCCTTGCGGATCTCCTCGGTGTTCAGCAGCACGCCTCCGGTGGGGAAGTCCGGGCAGGGGAGGTGCGCCATGAGCCCGTCCAGGGAAATGTCCGGGTTTTCCATGAGCGCCACGGTGGCGTTGATGGCCTCCCGCAGGTTGTGGGGGGGAATGTTGGTGGCCAGGCCCACGGCGATGCCGCCCGCGCCGTTCACCAGCAGGTTGGGGAAGCGGGCGGGGAGCATGTCCGGCTCCTTGAGGGTATCGTCAAAGTTCAGGCGGAAGGGCACGGTGTCCTTCTCGATGTCCCGGAGCATCAAAAGGGCCAGGGGCGCCATGCGGGCCTCGGTGTAACGCATGGCGGCGGCGCTGTCCCCGTCCACGGAGCCGAAGTTGCCGTGGCCGTCCACCATGGGGCCGCGCATGGAGAAGGGCTGGGCCATGCGCACCAGGGCGTCGTACACCGAGGAATCCCCGTGGGGATGGTATTTGCCCAGGCAGTCGCCCACAATGCGGGCGCACTTGCGGTGGGGCTTGTCCGGGCTCAGGCCCAGTTCATGCATGGTATACAGAATGCGGCGCTGCACGGGCTTCAGGCCATCCTCCACCCGGGGAATGGCCCGCTCCATGATGACGTGCTCCGCGTAGGGAATCATGGAGTTGTGCATCACGTCCTCCAGGGAGGACTGGATAATCCGGGAGGGATCATCCTTGACGATGGGGCGCTGGTCGCTGGTTTTCTTCGCCATGGCTTAGTTCCCTCCTTGCCGCTGATGTTCGGGTAATTCAAAGGTATCCTGCCGGTTGAAGTCGGCAAACTGGCTGATATACTCCCGCCGGGGCTCCACCTTGTCCCCCATGAGGATGGTGATGAGCCGGTCCGCCTGGGCGGCGTCGTCGATGGTCACCTGGAGGAGCTTGCGCTGGCTGGGGTCCATGGTGGTGGCCCAGAGCTGCTCGGGGTTCATTTCGCCCAGGCCCTTGTAGCGCTGTAGGTTGTAGCCTTTGCCCGCGGCCTTGGTGCACTTGGACAGTTCCTTGTCGTCGTAGGCGTACCAGACCTTGTCCCCCTTCTGCACCTTGTACAGGGGGGGCATGCCGATGTATACGTGCCCGGTGCTCACCAGCTCCCGCATATAGCGGTAGAAGAACGTGAGCAGAATGGCGCGGATGTGCGCGCCGTCCTGGTCCGCATCGGAGAGGATGATGACCTTGTTGTACTTCAGGGAGGAGAGGTTGAAGCCGTCCTCAATGGAGGTGCCCAGGGCGGTAATCAGGCTGCGGAATTCCTCGTTGGCCAGCACCTGGTCCAGGCGCTTCTTTTCGGCGTTGAGGGGCTTGCCCCGCAGGGGGAGGATGGCCTGGAAGCGGCGGTCCCGGCCCTGCTTGGCGCTGCCGCCGGCGGAGTCGCCCTCGACGATGAACAGCTCGTTATCCTCCGGGTGCCGGCCGGTGCAGCTGGCCAGCTTGCCTACCAGGGGCGCGGCCTCCAGCTGGTTTTTCTGCCGGGCCAGATCCCGGGTTTTGCGGCTTGCCTCCCGCACCTGGGCGGCGCGGACGGCCTTTTCCACGATTTTCTGGGCCAGCTCCTGGTTCTTCAGGTCCTCCAGGAATTCCGTCAGCCGCTGGGACACAATGGCTTCCACCGCGGGACGGACTTCCGTGTTGCCCAGGCGGCCCTTGGTCTGACCCTCAAACTGCGGATTTTTCACCATGACGATCATCACGCAGGTGAGGCCCTCCCGGAAGTCCTCCCCGGAGAGGTTGTTGTCCTTTTCCTTCAGGGCGCCGATGCGCCGGGCATAGTCGTTGAACGCCTTGGTGAAGGCGGCCTTGAAGCCCGTTTCATGGCTGCCGCCCTCGCCGGTGGGAATGTTGTTGGCGTAGGAGAAGATGTTTTCCGTATAGCCATCGGTGTACTGGAAGGAAGCCTTGAAAATGATGTCCTCCCGCTGGCCTTCCAGATAAACGGGCTGCTCGTGGAGCACATTTTTGTCCGTGTCCAGGTATTTGACAAAGTCCACAATGCCGCCTTCGTAGTGGAAAATGCGTTCCCGGGTTTCGGGGTTCTTGTCCCGCTCGTCGGTGAACACAATGCGCAATCCCTTGTTTAGGAAGGCCTGCTCCTGCAGGTGACGGGCCACCAGGTCGCTGTTGAAGCGGGTGTCCTCAAAAATGGTGTCGTCGGGGAGGAAGCGCACCAGGCTGCCCTTTTTACGGGTGTTGCCCACCTTTTCCAGGGGCCCCTGGGGGATGCCCGCGGTGACCTTCCCCAGCTTGGGGTCATACTTGGAGGCAAAGGAAATACGCCAATGGGTCCAGTCCCGGAAAACATCCACCGTGACCCATTTGGACAGCGCGTTTACCACCGACGCGCCCACGCCGTGCAAGCCGCCGGAATAGCTGTAATTTTCATTGTTGAACTTGCCGCCGGCGTGCAGCTTGGTATAGATGACCTCCACGCCGGAAATGCCCAGGGTGGGGTGGGTGTCCACGGGCATGCCGCGCCCGTTGTCAAACACGCTGGCGGAGCCGTCCTGGTGCAGGGTGACCAGAATCTCGTCCGCGTAGCCGTTGGCGGCCTCGTCAATGGCGTTGTCCACAATTTCCCACAGCAGGTGATGCAGTCCCCGGCTGCCTGTGGAGCCGATGTACATGCCCGGACGCATACGTACCGCGTCCAATCCCTCCAACACCTGTATGCTTTTCGCCTCGTAGGTTTGCGCCATGCAGACAACTCCTTATTTTCTGATTTACCGAAACCTTATGATACCACAAAATGGAGAAATCATCAACCACCGCGGCATGGAGGGCGCACTGTGGCCTGCTTTTCTTTTCCCGGCATATCTGCTACAATAAGCCCAGGAAAAGAGGTGACCCATGTGCGTGAGGAGATCCTGAACCGGTTGCGCCGCCTGTCCCCGGAGGAGGAGCGGCTGCTCCGGGGAGAGGAAGTGCGCCGGGAGGACTATGGCCGCACGGAGGGGGACTTCTGCGTGGAGAGCGGGCAGCTCATGCCCAGCGGCGAAATGATCTCTCTGCGGCCGCATACCCGGTTTGCCGCCTTTCCACGGCACCGGCACAATTATGTGGAAATGATGTACATGGTGGCCGGGGAGACCCGGCACCTGATTAACGACCGGGAGCAGGTGACCCTCCACGCCGGAGAACTGCTGATGATGAACCAGCGGGCCACCCATGCCATCGAGCGCGCGGAGGAAGGCGACCTGGCGGTGAACATCATGGTTCAGCCGGCCTTTTTTCAGGAGATGCTGGCGGCGGTGGGGGAGGATAATCCCCTGGGCCGCTTCCTGGTGGGCAGCCTCACCGACCGGTCCGAGGCGCTCAGCTCCCTGGTGTTTCACGTTGCCCAGGATGTACCCGTGCAGTGCGTGCTGGAAAGCATGGTGGCTACCCTCACCGCGGGGGGCGCGCCCCTGCGGGTGAACCAGGCGGCCATGACGCTGCTGTTCCTGCACCTGCTCAGCCGTCCGGAAACCCTGGCGGGCAACCTCCCGGGTCAGGCGGACCACGCCCTGGTGTGGGAAGCACTGCGGGAGATTCAGGATCACTACGCCGCGCCCAGCCTCACCGCGCTGGCAGCCCGGCACCGGGTGACGCTGAGCTACATCAGCCGCCTGGTCAAGCGCGCTACGGGCCGCAGCTGGACCGAGCTTTTGCAGGAAAAGCGCCTGATGCGGGCGGATGAGCTGCTGCTGCGCACGCGCCTGCCCGTATCCGAAATTATGAACCTGGTGGGGTACAACAATTCAAGTTACTTTTACCGCCTTTACACCCAGCGCTTTGGCCTTTCGCCCAAAATGCGCCGCAAGGCGTGCGGCACGCAAAACAGCAACCCATAAACGGAAAGTCAGGACGGAAATTTCGTGCAAATTACGTCCTGTTTTTTCATGGGAAACTTTGCTAAGATAGAATTACGATGAAGCAGTACGTGGATGCATACATAAACGAAGGAGGGAAACACAATGACCTATGTTCTGGCGGTGGATATGGGCGCCTCGGGCGGGCGGCACATCCTGGCCCACCTGGAGGAAGGAAAGATTGTCCTGGAGGAAATCTACCGCTTCGATAATGTCATGGTGGAGCGAAACGGCCACCTGTGCTGGCAGATGGACCGCCTGTGGGAGCATGTGCTCAAGGGCATGGCCGCCTGCAAGGCCGCGGGAAAAATCCCGGTTTCCATGGGCATTGATACCTGGGGGGTGGACTATGTCCTGCTGGACCAGGCGGGGCAGGTGCTGGGGGATACCGTGGCCTATCGGGACAGCCGAACCCAGGGCATGGACGCCAAGCTGGAGCAGACCATGCCCTTCACTGAGCTGTACCGGCGCACGGGCATTGCCAAGCAGCCCTTCAACACCGTATACCAGCTCATGGCCACGCCGCGGGAACAGCTGGACCAGGCGCAGGACTTCCTTATGATTCCCGACTATCTGCACTACCGCCTGACCGGGCGGAAGGCCAACGAATATACCGAAGCCTCCACCACCGGCATGCTCAACTCCGCAACCCGGGACTGGGATCAGGAGGTGCTGGCGGCGGCGGGCTTTCCCGCGGGCATTTTCCATCGGCCCGAGATGCCCGGCACCAACCTGGGCCCCATCCTGCCGGAGATTGCCCAGCGGGTGGGCTTCAGCTGCGATGTGGTGCTCCCCGCCACCCATGACACAGGCAGCGCCTTCATGGCCGTGCCTGCCCGCAGCGACAATGCGGTGTATCTTTCCAGCGGCACCTGGAGCCTGCTGGGCGTGGAGAACGACGTGCCCCTCACGGGCATCGACAGCCTGGAAAGCGGCTTCACCAACGAGGGCGGCTACGGCGGAAAGATCCGCTACCTGAAAAACATCATGGGCATGTGGATTCTCCAGTGCGTGCGCAACGAGCTGGAAAAGCGCTATTCCTTCGGGGAAATGGCGCAAATGGCCGCCGAAGCCCCGGAGACGCCCTGGCGGGTGGATGTGGCGGACAACCGCTTCCTGGCGCCGAAAAATATGATTGCCGAGCTGCAGCTGGCCGTCACCGAGCAGGGGGGCGAGGAGCTGACCCTGCCCCGGCTGCTGCGCATGGTGAATCTCAGCCTGGCGGAAGGCTATGCCAAGGCCATTGCCCAGCTGGAGCAGCTGACGGGCAAGCGCTATGACACGGTGCACATCGTGGGCGGCGGCAGCCAGAACCAGACCCTGAACCAGATGACCGCCGACGCCGCCGGGCGCACGGTGGTGGCCGGCCCCACCGAGGGCACCGCCCTGGGCAACCTGATGGCCCAGCTGATTGCCGGCGGCGTCTTTGCGGACCTGGCTCAGGCCCGGGAGGCGGAATGCGCCAGCTTTGACGTAGTGACCTATGTTCCCAAAGCATAAAGGAGGTAGAATTACCATGCAATCCATGTATGAAATGGCCAAGGAGCGCTACGCTGCCCTGGGGGTGGATGTGGAGCGCGCCATGGAAAAGCTGCGGCATGCCCCGGTGAGCCTGCACTGCTGGCAGGGGGACGACGTCCGCGGCTTTGACACCGACCCCACCAAGCCCCTCACCGGCGGCATTCAGACCACCGGCAATTATCCCGGGCGCGCCCGCACCCCCGAGGAGCTCATGGCCGACCTGGACCTGGTGCTCAAACTGTGCCCCGGCACCAAGAAGATGAACCTGCATGCTTCCTACGCCATTTTCGATGAGGAGAACGGCGGCTGGGTGGACCGGGACAAGCTGGAACCCAAGCATTTCAAAAAGTGGGTGGACTTCTGCAAGGCGCGCGGCCTGGGCTGCGACTTCAACCCCACCTTCTTTTCCCACCCCATGTGCGACCCGCTGACCCTGGCCTCCCCCAACGAAAAGACTCGCCGCTTCTGGATTGAGCACGGCAAGGCCAGCATCCGCATCAGCCAATACCTGGCCGAGGAACTGGGACAGCCCTGCATCATGAACATCTGGACGGGCGACGGCTTCAAGGATGTGCCTGCCGACCGCATGGGCCCCCGCCAGCGCTACAAGGAGAGCATGGACGAGATCCTCTCCGAGCCCTTTGACTTCAACCTGGTCAAGCCCTGCGTGGAGTCGAAGGTCTTTGGCATCGGCGTGGAAGCCTACACCGTGGGCAGCGCGGAGTATGCCCTGAGCTACGCGGCCATGAACCCCGGCAAGTGCATTCCCCTGATGGACAACGGCCACTATCATCCCACGGAGGTGGTCAGCGACAAGATTCCCGCGCTGCTGACCTTCTTCCCGGAGCTGGCGCTGCACATCACCCGGCCCATCCGCTGGGACAGCGACCATGTGGTGCTCCTGGACGACGAAACCAAGGAAATTTGCAAGGAGATCGTGCGCTGCGGCGGCCTGGAAGGCCGGGTACACATGGCCCTGGACTACTTCGACGCCTCCATCAACCGGGTTTCCGCCTGGGTCACCGGCTTCCGCAATGTGCAGAAGGCCCTGCTCATGGCGTTGCTCACGCCCAATGAGCAGCTCAAGGCGCTCCAGGACGGCGACCGGTTCACCGAGCTGATGGTGCGCCAGGAAGAGCTGAAAACCATGCCCTTCGGGGAAATCTGGGACGAGTACTGCCGCCGCTGCGGCGCGCCGGTGGACGGGGAATGGTTCCCCCAGGTGCAGCAATACGAACAGGATGTGCAGCTGAAGCGCGTGTGACACGCGGGACAGCCCATGCAAAAGGAGGATGCGACTGATGGCCTTTACCGATATTGAGGTTGTGAAGGGATATATCCGTATGTGCAACGACGGCTGGCTCCAGGGCTGGCACGAGCGTAACGGCGGCAACCTGACCTACCGCCTCCGCCCGGAGGAAGTGGAGCAGTGCCGCCCCTACATGAACACCCTGCCCGGCGGCTGGGTCAAAATGGGCGTTCAGGCCGACAACCTGCGGGGGGAATATTTCCTGGCCACGGGCAGCGGCAAGTATTTCCGCAACGTGATTGAGGCGCCCCAGGACAACATTTGCCTGCTGGAGATCAACGACGCCGGGGACAGCTGGCGCATTGTCTGGGGCCTGGAGAAGGGCGGACGGCCCACCAGCGAGTTCCCCAGCCATTTCATGAACCATTCCGTGCGCAAGGCGGCCACGGATGGGGCCTGCCGGGTGATTTACCACGCGCATCCCGCCAACATCATCGCCATGACCTATGTGCTGCCCCTGACCAGCCGGGATTTCACCCGGGTGCTGTGGCAGAGCGCCACGGAATGCCCGGTGGTGTTCCCCGGCGGCGTGGGCGTGGTGCCGTGGATGGTGCCCGGCGGCGCGGACATCGCCATGGCCACCAGTGAACTGATGAAGGAGTTTGACGCGGCGGTTTGGGCCCATCACGGCCTGTTCTGCTCCGGCCCGGACTTCGACATCACCTTCGGGCTGATGCACACCATTGAAAAGGCCGCGGAGATCTATGTCAAGGCCATGAGCATGGGTCAGGGCATCAAGCAGACCATTTCCGACGACAACCTGCGGGCCATCGCCAAGGATTTCGGCGTAACCCTGCGGGAGGAATTCCTGGATTAAGCAGCAAGGGGCGGTTGCGGGTTTTCCCGTGGCCGCCCTTTGCTGCGTGCCGCAATGGAAGGCGAGGGAAAGGCTTTCCTTGCATTTTCTTGCTTCACAGAGGGTTTCGCCTCTGCGGAGGCGACCAAAGGGCTTTCCGATCGCCCTTTGGAAACC